>Ga0185299_10003802_pt1 | contig 19253 bp, 20 predicted proteins | sample PaiPotPPA55metaG_FD_128002 | JGI IMG/M metagenome (GOLD analysis project Ga0185299, IMG submission 128002) | Iron sulfur acid spring bacterial and archeal communities from Banff, Canada, to study Microbial Dark Matter (Phase II) - Paint Pots PPA... ...
CCGGGTCTGATCGGGATCACGCGATCGCCGCGCCAGCATGCGCAGGCCAATTGCGTCAAAGTCAGAGCGAAGCGGAACCGGAGTAGACATGGCAAACCTCTCGAAAGTTGTTTGCCATGGTGAATCACATAAATGCCGATTCGGGAATCCGCCGCAGGAGTCAAACTTTCAAAGACTTGGTATAATCACTGGGATGTCCGCGTTCATCGCGGCTATTCTAGCGGCCGCTCGAGCGGAGTTCTCGATGCCATCCGTCTCGCCCTCCACGGAACGACCCTCCGGATCGACGGGCGAACCGCCTGGCCACGAGCCCTGGTAATGAATTACATTATTTAGCAATTTTCATAAGAGTAAAGTCTTATCGATGCGCACCATTGCATTTGTTTCGCAAAAAGGCCGTTGCGGCAAAACCACACTTGCCGCTTGTCTTGCGGTGGCAGCGCAAGAGGCAGGAGAACGCGTTTTCGTTTTCGACATGGACCCCAAGAAATCCGTCGTCCGATGGGGATCCAAACGAAACGATCCCCACTTGCCGGTCGAGGCGGTTTCGGCGGCGAGGCTTCCAGCGGCGTTAACCGCCCTTTCGAAGCGCAACATGAGCCTTGTCGTTGTCGATACTCCGGTCTTGGAGTCGCCAAGATCGCTCGCCGCGATAAAGGCCGCCCACCTTTGCATCGTTCCGGCGAGGCCGGCCACGTTCGACATTTGGGCGAGCGAGGTGGCCGGCCGCAAACTGAAGCTCATGCACAAGGAATTCGTTTTTCTCCTTAACCAATGTCCGCCTGTCCGCGAAGCCTCACGTGTGCAAAAGGGCACCGCCGCGCTTGAAGCGGTTGGGTCTCTTTTACGTCCCCACATCGCCGCGCGGGCCAACTTTCTCGAAGCCACGCGCACCGGCAAGGGCGTGACCGAGGTCGATCCAAAAGGCACCGCGGCCCAGGAAATGCGCGACCTTTGGATGGATCTCAGCCGCTGGCTCCAATCCCGCGCATGATCGACCGAAACGCGATTGCGGCCGTCCTGTTTCGACCGGTAGAGCGCACTGTCGGCGCGGCGTAAGAGCGCGGCGGAGGAATCCCCGGCGCTTTCGGCAAGTCCGGCCGAAACCGTGACGGCAACGGGATGGCTGCCCGTCTCCACGGCAAAGGCATCGCTCGCAATCGCCGTTGGCGCAGATTTTTTAAGGCATCAGGCTGGGGGCTCCCGGCAAATCGTTCTCGCGACTATTGTTCGTGGAGATAATTGCGCACGGTTTCGAGGAACTTCACGATGGAGATCGGTTTCGACAGATAGGCCTCGCATCCGCCCTGCCTGATTTTTTCCTCGTCGCCCTTCATGGCGAATGCGGTAATGGCGATCACCGGAATATGGCGCAGATCTTCGTCATCCTTGATCCATTGCGTCACCTGAAGTCCGGAGACCTCGGGCAGCTGAATATCCATCAAAATGAGATCGGGTTTGTGCAGACGCGCGAGTTCCACCGCTTCGACGCCGCTGCGGGTCTGCACGGTCTTGTAGCCATGCGCTTGCAAAAGATCGTTGAACAATTTCATGTTCAACTCGTTGTCTTCCACGATTAGAATGCGTTTTTGCATCATAAATACCCGGCTCCGAGCGGCGGACGATCCATGCCCGGGAAAGTTCAGCCGTACTCGTCAGTAACGGATAGAGATTGACGAAAGGGAAATCGTTATAATGCAAAACTTCAATTTTAGGTCCTCGCCGGCCAAACAGCCACAACTCACCAAAGCCGCCGCCGAATCGATAGCGATCGAGGTTTTAACCTTTATGGCCAGAAACCCCGCGCGGCTTGACCGTTTTTTAGCCCTGTCTGGCCTTGGGCGGGATAATTTGCGGTCGGCGGCCGGAGAGCCTGGATTTTTGGCATCGATCCTCGATTATCTCGCCTCCGACGAGTCCCTGCTCCTCGCCTTCGCGACCGACACGGGGCACGCCCCGGCAACGATCGCCAAGGCGCGGGACATATTGTCGCCCCCGGCGGAGATGCCGTGACAGTGGCGGCCCGTGCTAAGAAGCATAGCCTTTAAACCGGAGCTTTGCATGGTCTGGCCTCTGCCTCAACGCTCAAAACGCCAACCCGCGCCGGAGCATGACGCGCCCGCCGCCGCGCCAAGACTCAATCTAACTCAGCGTTTGCGGCGCAACCGCAAGGCGGACTGGACACGCAGGCTCGTCCGCGAAAACACCCTGACCACGGACGATCTCATCTGGCCAATCTTCCTTTGCGAGGGCGAAAACGCGAGGGAACCAGTCGCGTCGATGCCTAGCGTCGAGCGCCTCTCCATCGACGAGGCGGTGCGCGCGGCCGCCGAGGCGGCAAAACTTGGCATTCCGGCGCTCGCGCTGTTTCCCTTTACCGAGCCCAGCCTGCGGAATGAGCAGGCCAGCGAGGCGCTCAATCCCAACAATCTCGTCTGCCGTGCTTGCCGCGCGATCAAGCGCGAGGTGCCAAATCTCGGCCTCGTCACCGATGTCGCGCTCGACCCCTACACCAGCCATGGCCATGACGGGATTTTGCGCGGCGCGCGGATTTTGAACGACGAGACGGTTTTCGTTCTCGTGGAACAGGCGCTGAACCAGGCGCGCGCAGGAGCCGACATCATCGCGCCTTCCGACATGATGGACGGGCGGGTCGGCGCGATCCGCGCAGGCCTCGACGCGGAGAATTTTGAGGATGTGCAGATTTTATCTTACGCCGCCAAATATGCCTCGGCCTTTTATGGGCCCTTTCGCGATGCCGTCGGCACCAACGCGACGCTGATCGGCGACAAGCGCACCTATCAGATGGACCCGGCCAATTCGGATGAAGCCCTGCGCGAAGTCGCGCAAGACGTCGAGGAAGGCGCCGACATCGTGATGGTAAAACCCGGCCTGCCCTATCTCGATATTATTTTCCGGGTGAAGGAGCGTTTCGGCATGCCGACCTTCGCCTATCAGGTCTCAGGCGAGTATGCGATGATCATGGCGGCGGCGGAGAGAGGCTGGATTGATGGCGACAAGGCCATGCTCGAAAGCCTCACCGCCTTCAAGCGCGCCGGCGCCGACGCGATCCTCACCTATCTCGCGCCGCGTGCGGCAAAGAGACTGACGGAGATGGCGTGAGGCGGGGGCAAGTTAGGGGGCGCCATGTGACCGTTTTTATAGTCAATATCCTCGGTGAGAACCTTCTCGGCACGCCCGATCTTTCTTGCGGAACAATTTTCAACTATTTCACTCGGCTACATCTAATAGTAATACAAGCGAAAGGTCAAGCGAATAGCTTTTGTATTCTAGTCGATGTGAGGTTTCGGAATGAAACCGGCCAGTGAGCTGGTTTTTAAAGCTAGGTTAGCTATGGCCTTCAAAATATATAATCATCTTTCGCTCCGGTAGTACGTTGACCGGCCCGTGCTTTCCAAAATGCCATGCTTGCGAACACGCCGTCCCGGTAGATCAACGCGTGCATTAGCGCCGCACTGAAATGGGCGATGAAAGTGGCGAAGAGTAGAAATGCCAGAACGGTGTGTGCAGTCCGCAGCACGGCGTAGAGCACCGCGTCATGCGGCAGAATCGGCGGCAGTTGCAGCGGCCCATAGAGGATGATGGGATATCGCGCCGCAGACAGCATCCCCCAGCCGACGAGCGGCAATGCGAACATCAGCCCATAGAGGACGACGTGCGACGTGTGCGCCACGAAACGTTGCCAGGCCGGCATGCCGTCTGGCAGGGAAGGCGCGGGATTGAGAAGCCGGTTCACCAGGCGGATCGCGACCAGGACAAGGATCAGTATGCCCAGCGGCTTATGGATCGAGACCAACCAATGATAGTCCGACAGCGACGCGACCATGCCCACGCCGATGAACAAGCATGGCCAGAATCATGACTGCCATCGTCCAGTGCAGGATACGCGAGAACATCGTGAATTGCAGACGCTGTGCCATAATTATTCGCCCATGCCAGTGTCGGGAGTCTGGACTGCACTCGGTTGCTTCTTCTCCCCCGCGCGCCGCGTGAAGGATTGAGAATAAGCCGCCGATCGAACGCTGAGCAAAGGATCGTCGGACGGCGCGATGCCGAAAGGCAGCACCAGCGGATCGAAATTGACATCGCGGCAATTCCCGGGCGCTTCGCTCTCGATATGATCGATCGTGAGCGTGCCGACATCGACATGCTCACGATTGTCAGGCCAGGGAGTCGTGGCGTGATTTGTCGGATCGTCCGGCTGGCCGATCGTGACGATGAGATGCCATTGCAGCGGCGCCTGCTCGACTCGTGCGATCAAGGCATCGACGAGGTAATTCTTATCCTGCGCCGTGGCTTGATCGGGCGCCTCCGGCTCGAACGGTTCGGCCGTCACCATCGACCAGCGAACCGGCATCGAGGCGCCGGTGGCGTTGACGAAGCGGAACGCGTCGAGGCTGTTATAAGTGGCGTTGGCGAAGCCGGACGAGAATGGCTTGGCATTGATGAGTTGAATTGCCCGGGCGGTCTCCGGATGGGCAGCGAGAAACGGCTTCATCTTGGCTGGGTCCGGCTTGCCTGTCGCGGGATCTGGCTTTGAGGCGAGCAATTGTTCGTTGAAGGCCTCGGCCGTTCTGACCGCAAAGACCGGTATGTCGTTCATGCCTGTGCGCCACTCCTCCGCATCGCGCGGTCGGAAGCTGAGCGCCATACTGCGCACCGCCTTCGGGCCGTCGGCCATATAGGGTTGGCCGCCGGCCAGCGCGAAACGGCCGATGACGGGCACGCGGCCGGGCTGGAAGACGACGGCCTTGGAAAGGCGCGTGCCCTGGCCGTTGCTCTCGAAATAACCCGCGATACAGACGCCCTTGGCATGATTGCGGCGGAAGCCGGAATAGATGCCGTTGACCTGCTCGAAGGTGTCGATCAGCCGCGCCTGCGTTAAGCGGTGCGGAGAGAACCAGCCGGCGTCCCCCTTCATGCACGGCATTGAGCCCCGCGCGTCCACTGCAAAGAAATCTGCCGTGTCCAGGGATTTCTAGGAAAATTTTCTGCCGGTGTGGATAGCGGGAACCAGCCCCTCGGGGCCAAAAATTCCCTCCTTTTGACCCGACCGGCGTGGCACAAAGAAATGATCACGAACTGATTCGGTGGCCTGCGCGTAAGCCTTACGCCGGCGGCGCGGCAGCCTGGGGTGCCGGACGACGATTCGCTCGCTTTTGTTTGTCCTATCATCGTTCATCGCCCATCGTCCGGTACCGCAAGAATGCGACGGCAGCCTGCGATGGTCAAGGGCGGCGGCGGCCGACTAACTGAACGATGTTTTTGTGTTCGGGAAATCCTGTGCCAGCAATCGAGAATCTCGCCGAAAGAGCCCGCGTCGCGGGCGCCGATCCCGCGTTCCGGCTGGCGCCGCATAATATCGAGGCGGAACAGGCGCTGCTTGGCGCGATCCTCGTCAATAACGACGCTTTTGATCGCGTTTCCGATTTTCTGAAGCCCGAGCATTTCTCAGAGGAAATCCACCGGCGGATCTTTGACGTCGCCGCGCAGTTAATCCGCGCGGGAAAGCTCGCCTCGCCGATCACTTTGAAAACTTTTCTTGGCGAACATGATCTTGGCGGCGTCACCGTGCCGCAATATCTCGCTCGCCTCGCGGCGGAAGCAACCACCGTCATCAACGCCGAGGACTATGGCCGCACCATCCACGATCTCGCGCTTCGCCGCGATCTCATCCTGATCGGCGAGGATATCGTCAACGCGGCCTATGACGCGCCGGTCAATGCGAGCCCGCGCGAACAAATCGAGGACGCCGAGCGCAAGCTCTATTCGATCGCCGAGAGCGGCCGCTACGAGGGCGGTTTTCAGCGCTTTTCCGATGCCTTGACCACCGCCGTCGATATGGCGGCGAAGGCGTATGAGCGCGATGGAAGATTGTCGGGGATCGCGACGGGCCTCGCCGATCTCGATCGCTACATGGGCGGCCTGCAGCCGTCCGATCTTGTGATTGTCGCCGGGCGTCCCGGCATGGGTAAGACCGCGCTTGCGACCAACATCGCCTTCAACATCGCTCGTTCACACGAGGACAAGCCCAAACCCGACGGCACCAGGGAAACCGTCAACGGCGGCATCGTCGGCTTTTTTTCGCTCGAAATGTCGGCCGAGCAATTGGCGACCCGGATCATCGCCGAACAGGCCGCCGTTCCTTCCTCTAAGATCCGCAGGGGCGACATCGCCGAGCCGGAATTTCATCGCATCGTGGAGGCCGCGCGCGCCATGCAGACGCTCCCTTTCTATATCGACCAAAGCGGCGGGCTTTCGATCGCCCAACTGGCGGCGCGGGCGCGGCGGCTCAAACGTCAGCGCGGCCTCGATGTCCTCGTGATCGATTATCTGCAATTGCTCGGCGGCTCGAAAACCCGGAGCGACTCGCGCGTGCAGGAAGTGACCGAAATCACCACGGGCCTAAAGGCGCTGGCCAAGGACTTGAACGTTCCGGTGATCGCGCTTTCGCAATTGTCGCGGCAGGTGGAAAGCCGCGACGACAAGCGCCCGCAGCTTTCCGATTTGCGCGAATCGGGCTCGATCGAACAAGATGCCGACGTAGTCCTTTTTGTTTTCCGCGAAGAATATTATTTGAAAAGCCGACAGCCGCGCGAGGGAAGCGAAGAATTCATCACCTGGCAGACCGACATGGAAAAGGTGCATGGCAAGGCTGAAATCATCATCGGCAAACAGCGGCACGGCCCGACAGGAACCGTCGAACTCGCGTTCGAGGCCGAGATGACCCGGTTTTCCAATCTGGCGCGCGAGGAAAGCCTACCGGAGCATTTTTAGCTGGCGTCTCCCGCTTTGCGGGCTTATCGCCAAATTCCCGAAAAATTCTCGGCGCGAAGCTCCACCCGCTGGAAAGCGGTCCAGGGACCGGCGATGGCCAAATCTCACGCTTCCTTCGTTTGCCAAAATTGCGGCGCGGTCAGCCAGCGCTGGCAGGGCCGCTGCGAGGCTTGCGGCGGGTGGAACACCATCGCCGAGGAAAGCGCATCCTCGGGGATCGGCGCGAGAGCCACGCATGGCGCGCAAAAAGGCCGCGTTTTTGGCCTATCAAACCTGATCGAGAAAGATCACAAAACCGCCCCGCGCGTCACCACCGGCATCGCCGAACTCGACCGGGTCACCGGCGGCGGTTTCGTGCCGGGCTCGGTTATTTTGCTTGGCGGCGAGCCCGGCATCGGCAAATCGACGCTGGTCATTCAGGCCTGCGCCGCGCTTGCCGCGAAGGACCGGCGCGTCGTCTATATTTCCGGCGAGGAGGCGGTCGATCAGGTCCGCCTGCGTGCCCTGCGGCTTGGCCTTGCGGCGGCGCCGGTCGAACTCGCCGCCGAGACGAGCGTCGAGGATATTGTCGCGACACTCTCCCATGGCAAGCGCCCTTCCCTTGTCGTTATCGATTCCATTCAGACGATGTGGACCGAGCTTATCGAATCAACTCCCGGCACGGTCGGCCAGGTGCGCGGCGCGGCGCAAGCGCTGATCCGTTTCGCGAAGACAACCGGCGCGGCGGTGATTCTTGTCGGGCATGTTACCAAGGACGGCCAGATCGCCGGTCCCCGCGTCGTCGAACATATGGTCGATGCGGTGATCTCGTTCGAAGGCGAGGGCGGCCGGAACTTCCGCATCCTCCGCGCGGTAAAAAACCGATTCGGTCCGACCGACGAGATCGGCGTTTTCGAAATGACTGGGCGCGGGCTCACCGAGGTCGCGAATCCTTCCGCATTGTTTCTGTCTTCACGGGACGCCACGGCACCCGGCGCCGCCGTGTTCGCCGGGATGGAGGGAACGAGGCCGCTGCTCGTCGAGATCCAGGCTCTTGTCGCGCCGAGTCCGCTTGGCACGCCGCGCCGCGCGGTTGTCGGCTGGGACAATGCGCGGCTCGCCATGGTTCTCGCCGTTCTCGAAGCGCACGCCGGCGTCAAGCTCGGGCCATACGACATTTATCTCAATGTCGCGGGGGGCTTGCGTGTCGGCGAACCGGCCGCCGATCTCGCCGCCGCGGCGGCACTTGTGTCCTCCTTGAGCGGGTTGAGCCTCGCTGCCGATTCGGTGTTTTTTGGCGAGATTGCCCTTTCGGGGGCGATCCGGCCGGTCGCGCATGGCGTGGCGCGCCTCAAGGAAGCCGCGAAACTAGGCTTTTGCCGTGCCACGGTACCGCAGGGCCCGCCGGAGAACGGCGACCCCCCAACGGGAGATCTCACGGTGCGAAGTTGCGCCCATATTTCGAGCCTCGTCGCCGGAATATCGGCTGGGGACGGGCAGCCAGAGAAGGCGGCCATGCCGGCGAAGCGTGGCTGAAATTTTTACCGGTTGGTAGGCGACGCCAAACCTATTAAGACGCTAGAGATGAGGAGACTTCTGTTGATCGCCGCTGCTACATTTATAAGCCCTGTCCATGCTCGCGGATGCGACGAAGAGACGATCCGCGGCGTTGCGCGGGGCGGCAGCGTCGTCGTTCTCGACTCTGGCGGCGTCTATGAGGTGGCGCCGGACGATACTTCGGACACGGCGCTTTGGAACGCCGGCGACGACGTCCTGGTGTGCGGCGACGCGAAAATGATCAATAAGGATAATGGCGACAAGGTGCATGTAACGCGGACGCGATAAAGCCGATCGGCGTTTGGTCGCGCCGCCTGTCAGGACTTTAACTCCGTGGCGGCCGCATCTGGCCGGAATCGCTGGCATGGACCTATTGCCCTTGCTTTGTTTCGATTATTAAGGGAAAAGCCATCAGGTTCGGCGACTTTGCCACCTTCGCGCCCGCCAGCCGCGAACAGTAATTGCGCTTATGGCGGAGAGGCCAAACCAATGCCATCCTATCTCGATCTGGGCTTGATCGTCGTCATTTTAATTTCCGCTTTTCTGGCGATGTTGCGGGGCTTTACCCGCGAAGTTCTTGCCATTGCGTCATGGGGCGCGGCGGCGCTGGCGGCGATCTATCTCCACCCGCTGGCATTGCCTTATGTGAAACCCTATATCGCCAAGGACGTTATCGCTCTCGCGGTAGCCGCGGCGGCGGTTTTTTTTGTGACCTTGATCGCCGTCTCCTTGATTACCATCAAATTGTCGGATGCCATTCTCGATTCGAGGGTCGGCGCGATCGACCGGTCGCTCGGCTTCCTGTTCGGCGCGGTTCGCGGACTGCTCCTGTGCGTCATCGCCTTCGTGTTCTTCAATTGGCTCGTGCCCGCGCAAACCCAGCCAGGATGGGTTAAAGCCGCGCGCATGAAACCCCTTTTACAGGCGACCGGCGACCGGCTCATGGCGATCCTGCCGGACGATCCGGAAGGGCTTTTGAACAAACTCAAGAAGCCGAAATCCGCCGGCGCCAGCGAGGAGACGGTGCCCGACACGGATCAGGAGCCAAAAAAATCCGAGACGGGCAAAGGGACGTAAGCGCGGGCGCTTGAGCATTTTGGGCGCCAGGGTCGTCATGTCGGGACGCCAAGCCGCGTGCGCAATTGGCCGCCATCGATTCCTGGGGAAAACCCGCCCGATTTGACGATGCCCCGGAGCGCGGGTTCGTATGAGCTTGTTCTTTGCAACGTCTTCGAGGCTGACATTCGCCTCAACGTCAATTATGTATGTCTTACGACGTCGGTGCCCTGCCCTGCCTTGATAATCGAGAATCGGATATGGTCCAAAGTTTTTAATCTTCGCGCGATTTCTTGGCGCGGGTTTCGCGGATCGCGTCTGAGCTTTTAGGAGCCGCTGATGGGTGAAACGGAGGACGTTGGACAGCGCCTTGCTTTCGGCCGCCGGTCATTGGATCCGCAGTGCCTTGATCCCGGAGCCGCCGGCCTTGATCTCGATGCAGACCGTCTGCGTGAGGAATGCGGGATTTTCGGGATTTTCGGCCATCCCGACGCCGCCGCCATCACCGCTCTTGGACTGCATGCCTTGCAACATCGCGGCCAGGAGGCGGCGGGCATCGTAACATTCGACGGGCAAAGATTTAATTCCGAGCGCCGCCTAGGTCTTGTCGGCGATCATTTCTCCAAGGCATCGGCGATCGAACGCCTGCCCGGCGAGTCGGCCATCGGGCATGTGCGTTATTCGACGACGGGCGATACCATTCTGCGCAATGTCCAGCCGCTTTTCGCCGAACTTAACGCGGGCGGTTTCGCAATCGCACACAATGGCAATCTCACCAACGGACTGACCCTGCGCCACGATCTTGTGCAAGGCGGCGCGATCTATCAATCGACCTCCGACACCGAGGCTATCCTTCATCTCGTTTCCCGCAGCAGGCGTCCGCGCCTCGTCGACCGGTTCATCGAGGCTTTGCGCTCGATCGAGGGCGCCTATTCCCTGGCCGCGCTCAGCAACAAGAAGCTGATCGGCGCCCGCGATCCTTTGGGAATCCGGCCGCTCGTCCTTGGCGAACTCGACGGACGTTACATTCTCGCCTCGGAAACTTGCGCGCTCGACATCATCGGCGCGCGTTTCCTGCGCGATATCGGCAATGGCGAGATCGTCGTTATCTCCAGCGAGGGGATCGAGAGCCTGCGGCCGTTTCCGCCGCGGCCCGTGCGCCCCTGCATTTTCGAATACATTTATTTCGCCCGGCCTGATTCGATCGTGCACGGAAAGCTTGTCTACAACGTTCGCAAGGCGATGGGCGCCGAACTCGCGCGAGAGGCGCCGGTCGAAGCCGACGTCGTCGTGCCGGTCCCCGATTCGGGCGTGCCGGCGGCGCTCGGCTTCGCCCAACGTTCCGGCATTCCTTTTGAACTCGGCATTATCCGCAATCATTATGTCGGACGCACGTTCATTCAGCCTTTCCAATCCGTCCGGGAATTGGGCGTGCGTTTGAAGCACAGCGCCAACCGCGCGGCCGTCGAGGGCAAACGCATCGCGCTTATCGACGACTCGATCGTGCGCGGGACAACCTCCGTCAAAATTGTGCGCATGCTGCGCGAGGCCGGCGCACGCGAGGTGCACTTCCGGATTTCCTCGCCGCCGATCACCCATCCCGACTATTACGGGATCGATACGCCGGAGCGCGATAAATTGCTCGCCGCGACCCACACGCTCGACGAAATGCGCGCCTATATCGGCTGCGATTCGCTCGCGTTTCTCTCTGTCGACGGCATTTACCGGGCGATGGGCGAGAAAGGCCGCGATCCCGTCCGGCCGCAATACACCGACCATTGCTTTACTGGCGATTATCCGACCCAGCTCACCGATACCGGCGGCGACACCAAGGCCCAGCTTTCGCTTCTTGCCGAGGCAAGCTAGGGCAATGCCAGGTCGTGTCTCAGTTTGAATTTCTGCTTCCGACCCATCGCCGTCGATGCCGATCGCATCCAAGTGACGCCTGGGCGCGGGTGGCCGGAAGATCGAACAATGGATAACCTGAAGCAAGAGCGCCGAAATGAAGTGCGCCGGCGCCGCCGCGCTCTCAAGAGAGCACGCATCACCTTTAAGGCCGCTGCGCGACGATCGATTGTACGGTCCTCAACCTGTCGGACCTGGGCGCCTGCCTCAAGGTGGAAAGCCCCATCGGAATTCCCGATACATTCGATCTTGTGCTTTACAACGCACCCGTCCGCGGTTGCCGCGTGACTTGGCGAGCGCTACGCAGATTGGTGTTGGGCTTTCGCATTGCCCAGCCCGCGCTAACCGCTAGCGCGCCAGCCGCCGCCGGCGCCGCCATGCCATGTGCCACGGGTGGCCGCGATCACTATCGCGTGTTGACCTATTTAAAAGCGAGCTGAGTATTATCTCGAGATTCCAGAAACGCGTTATTAAAGAGACGTCGCGCGTGACGATCCTAATAATCGGGAGCGTCCTGCTAGGGGCGATCCTCGGGCGATTTTCAAAGTTTTGCTTCTAGCCCCGGCGTGCGCGTTGGTCCTCGCCGTGGTTCTCGTGAAATCCGCTGATGGCGAGCACGGCCTGCTGCGCCCGCTTCTTGAATTCGCCGTGCTGATCACAAGTCTGCGAATTGGCTACGTCTTCGGCCTGGTGTCACATTCGATGTCGGAACGCGGGGGAACCACGGCCGCGCCTGCGCCTCTCCGAGGTCATCGGCGCGGTTCAATACATCGCGTGGACTGAAGGCGCCATCCCCGACAGCCTCCGTGGCAAGAGCGGGTTCTCCCATGGACGCCCCAGTATTAGACGAAATCGGCGCGCCCGTGCTAGACGTTCACGATGGCTAATAGGAAAAAAACAATTACGCTGGGAATTGCCCTGGCGGTTGCGGTTCTTGGCACAGTCGCGAGTGCCACTTGGATTACCGTGCTGCTGTTCGTGCTAGCGGCGTTCCTGATGGCGTGGGGTATGCAACCCAAGCGCACGGGGGCATTCGTTGGGCGGTTGCCGTGGGGAAATTACCTCCTCAAGGCATTGGCTAAATTAGACTTGATGCTTTCCGGCCGGAATTGAGGAGCCCACACGGCTCTCGGCGCGCCACTGACGAAGCGCCTCGCGCGCAGCCGCCGCAAGACCCAGCAAGCGCAGCCGCCGCATGAAGCCCAAATCCGACACAGGCCGCCGGTCAAAATCATTGCGCGTTGTCCAAGTCTTTGCTGCGCAAGCGCATGAGTGTGTCGTCCACCCAATCCTTATCGGAAATGCCCTCGACATAGGCATTGTTCGCCGCGTCCGTCGCTGATTTGGAAGTTTGCTCCAACCCGAGGTCGTCGAGCCCGAGCCCGTTGGCTGTCCAAATCAGCCAAGCGGCGTGCGATACGTCTTTCAAGCGGGTTTCGAAATCAGGCATTGTTCGCCTCCATAAGACAGCTGCAAACTTTCGGCGATCCAAGCAACTGCGCCGCCGAGCGTCACGTAAAGGCAACGCTTAGCTCAAGATTAAAGCTTGCTAAGCTTAATCTACGACGCCACCGACCGACCGAAGTCGAGCCACGTTAACCCTCCAGAGGTTCAAGCTTAGCGGCTGAAATTCGGGGCAACTCCCGCTTCCCGGATCGGCAACCCTGCCGCTCGCGCACAGGTGGAAATTTTAGAGCCCAGAAGCGCAAGGGGGGCAGTCGCACCTGATTTCTCCACGAAAAGCCTGTGATTTCAGGGCTGTTTTTCGCTACCCTGTAAACCAGATCCTTTTTTTCACTGTCCAGTTGGAACTTCCCCGGATCCGAAGAGTCGCGACGGCTTCAACAACTAAAGACGGAGGCTCCCATGGTGGCCAAGACCGTGCTCGTTGTCGAAAACGATCCGTGCGTTCGCATAGTTGCGGAGGAAATGTTCGCAGCGGCCGGCATTGAAGTCGAAAGCGTGCAGAGGGCCGATCACGCGCTTGCTATCGTCGCACAACGCTCCGAACAAACGGCGTTGCTTTTCACCGATGTCCAGACTCCCGGCCCGATTGACGGGATATTCGCCCTTGCAAGGCTGGTGAAAATCCACTGGCCTCATGTCGAAGTCCTGGTCACATCGGGCAGACTGTTTCGAACATCGTTCTCCCTGGTGGGGTGCGATTTACTTCAAAGCCGTGGTCGCGCAAGGAGGTTCTTGAGCTGGCAAGAGCAGCCGTTGCCAAACAGTAACTAACTGATATTCGCGGGCTTCGGCTCGAAAAGGATGCTTGGAGCTGGTTCTGTCCGACTCCGAGCTTTCGGCCGTCTGGCAGGCCGGAAAAGCCTCGCACCCACACGGCGGGAAAGATTATTGCTCGACTGCGAGCGATAGCAATGCAATATTTTGCCCAGAACATCATCGCTCAAACCTCGTTTGCCGTGTCTAATAGGTCACGGTCACCACGATCGTGTCGTTGTAAGTACCGGGCGAGGGCGTCGACTGCGGCGCAATCCGGCCATAGACCGTAGCGGATTGGGCAAGGCCCGTGCCAGTGCCGGCCAAAGTATTGGTGCCGCTGGTATTGCCGAAGGGAAGGCTCCGGGCTGCATCGCGGTAAAGCCCGTAAAGCACGGACTCCGCCGCTTTCGTCATCTCGCGCTGGGTCGGATCCGTGGCCCCGGAGAGTCCGCCATCGAGGCCGATTCTATAGGGGGCGCCATTGGTGCAGTCCGGTGCGACCGTCGTGGTCGCGTCCGTGTTGGCGGTGAGCACTCCCGTCGTGCCGAAATTCAGATTATTGGTCGCGACGCTGCAAGTGGTGGGCACAGTGGCGGTCACGTTGAAGGTCGTCGTCGCGGTGCTTGAAAGCGTATTGCAGCTGCCGCCGACGGCGCCAAATTTGATCTCGGCATCGGTCCCGCTGAAGGTGCTGAGGTACGACCCCGCCGGGACGGTCTGCTGTCCAGAAAAAACCCGGCCGTAGACGGTGCTGGTCACGGTGTTGGAGCCGATGACCAGCGGGACATTGATCGAGACGCTCCCCGCGCCCGCGCCCGCCCAGAGATCGGAGCCTCAGACCATGCTTCGCGCCGCGTCCGAATATAAACTATAGCTCAGTTTATTTGACCCAGATAACATAAACCGGCTGGCGGCGTTCGTCGCGCCCCCGCTTCCCACTCCGAGGTTCACGCACACCTGCTCGGTCCCCAAAGCGAGGCCCGAGCAAGTGATCGAAACGGTTGCGGTCGTATCGACGGCGGCATTGGCGGTCACATCGACCGATCCGAACGTCACGGGGGTAACCGTGAAGCTGCAGGTGGCCGCGCGCGCTTTGGAAAAAAAGCCTGCCCCGCCCCAGAGGCAGGCGACTACCGCAAGGATCGCGACACAACGAAAAAAACACTCTCATTTGCAAGCCACCGGTCCGATCGAAACCTGGCTGTCGCCTCGCGGCGCATAGGCGAATTCCGCCCGGCATTCGCCGGTCGCAAGCTCCACAGTGGCGATATTGTTTGCTTCGAGTCCTTCGAGGAAGGCGCGCCCGTCGTAGCCGACGACGAAACCCCGTCCGCTCGCGGTCTTGCCGCGCAGGCCCGCCTGGAGCGGCTGGCCCGCCGGTCCATCGAGGATCACGACAGCGGAGCGGACATCGGTCCTTATTCCAAAATCGACCAGCACGCCGCTACGGTCCGGCGGCGCCAACACTTCCTGGGTCGTGGCGATCGACGCGTTGAGCGGCAAATCGCGCGGATCGATGGAAATCTTGTTGGGCTGGTAGGCGTTCAGCGTCGGCACTATGGCCTTGCCGCTTGCATCCGTGCGGGCGACCGGCCGGTTTTCGTAAGATACCTCGAGGCCTGGCGCCCCGGCATCGACGATCGCGAAGGCATCGTCGATCCGGTTGGCAAAAAATACGCCGCCGCCGGCCGCAACGATCGCGCCTTCTTGCGAAATCGTTCCGGCTAAGCCCGATTGCGATTGGATCGCTGTCGCCTCGACCTTGCCGTAATCGCCACGATAGGCGGCGCTCGCCAAACGCAGACGCTGCTCGCCTTCGTAATCCGACACCCGCCAGCCGTAGCTCCGGGCTCCTGGCCCAGAGGTTTTGTCACGTCGCTTGCGGCGAGGAGGCCGGACTGATCGCGGCTCACGCCGCTCGACGCCGTCACGCCGCCGCCGAGCGGAATCGAAAGACCGAGGGAAATCCCAGCGTTCCGGGGGCTGTCAAGACCGGCATAGGCCGTCGCGAAGAATGAGGCGCCGCCGAACACTTGCCGTGAATAGCCGACATCGAGGAGCTTTATGCGATTGCCGAACGGATCCTCCTCGTGAGCATAGCCGAAATTGATCGAGCCGCCGAGGAGCCTAGCGAGAATTGATCCTGGATCTTGCGGCCGCAAGGACCAGAGCGAACTCTGGCTAAACCAGCCGGGCGCGAAGAGGGTTGGCGGAAAGGCCGTCACTGGAGTAATCGCAAATGGCCGCGCGGTCACGGATGCGAGGTCGTCGTAGCTCCCAAGGGTCCGCAGAGTCGAAGCCGAGAGCGACACGCCGAAAAGGGTCGTGACGAAAGCCGGCGTAGACTTGCCCGCCCGAGGACCCGCCGTGCGTGCTGCCAGTAAAGGCCGCGCTAAGGACACCGGCCCTGTCGATGCCAAGGCTAGCGCCGATGCCGCCATTGGCGAGGTCATTGGTTCCTTCCGCGTGGGCCTCCAGGGTGAGGTGATCGGAAAAGCCATAGCGCAAACTCCCCGATCCGGCGAACTTGTCCTCATAGACATTCGAGAGGGCGCCGTAATACAAGCGCGGGAAGCCTGCTTCCACCGAGAAATCGACCAAGCCGCCACGTAACAGCTGGTTCGAGACCAAGAACGGCAGGGTTGTCTCGACGTCGCGGCCGGAGGCGTCCCGGACGATGACGCTGGCGTTGCCCTGCCCCGACAAAATCGGCAGATTGGTCATCCGGAAAGGGCCGCTGTCGACATCCTGCGAGATCGTCCGCACGTCGTTGACATAAACATCGACCGTCGAGGGGACCGCCGCCGAACCGTTGAAGCTCGGCAAGGGGAGCGTGACGAGGTCCGGACGCGTGGTAAAATCGCGTTGTACCTGAACGCCGCCGAGACGGACCGGCCGCGTCCAGGCGAGGCCGCTCGAAATCATATCGCCGGCACGGTAGGTCAGGATGCGTTCGGGGTCCTTATATGTCCACGTGGAATCGAGCCGCAGGTGCTGTGATACGACGCCGCCACCAGTGTTCGAGGCCAGGATGCCGCTTTGCGAAACGATGCCGTAAGGGCTGAACAGGCGCGCGTCGAGCGTCGCCGAGGCGCCCTGGAACTGCCAATTGGTCACGCTGCTGTTGCGTCCGCCGCCGCCTCCGAAAAGCAGGTAGTTCAACACGGCGCCGGTGCTCGGCTGAGTGTTCGACAAAGGTTTTGGCGGGCCACGCAGGTCATAGAGCTGCGGTAGGCGGCCGGCGTCGGCGACGGCGATATCGACGATCTGCCTGGCTTCGTCGTAGTAGTAGGACACCCCCGGGAGCTCGGCAAGGGCGACCTCGTCTTCCGCCCCATATCGATCGGGCACTTTCAAATGGAACTCCTCCAACTCCTTGCGCTTTGCGCTCAATTCCCCTTTAGCGTTTTGCAAAAACGCGCCTATGAGGCCGCTAGGCTTGCCGTTGAGCAGCACTTCCAGCTGCAAGGGGCCTTCGGCCGGGGCCGGCTCGGGCGCCGTGGTGGCGGCGAGGACGAACATCGCAAGAATGATGATTCTCCAAATGGCATCCTCCCAATGTCACCGCGCGGATTGCACCACGGCTTGCGCATTGAATGGACCTGCCTCCGTTAGGCCGCTAATCGTGACCTTGGCGCCGGGCCGGAACACGGGCCTTGACCCAGGCACCGTCCAGCTCATGGCCGAATGGCCGAGTGCATAGCCGAGAAGCCCTGACCCGAACGAGATGCTCTTGCCCGCCGCCTCGCCGATTTTGACCGAGGCGAGACGCAACCGCCTGTCTCCCCCATTCGCCGCGCTGAGCGAGACGGCGTGCCCGTTCTGCGTCACGCGCCATGCGGCTTCAGGCGCGGAACTGCCCGGCGCATTGAAAAAAGCGGGATCGAGTGGCGCACCATCAAATTGACGGTGCGCCGGCCCTGTGGCGACTCGGGCAGCTCGTCGACGAAGAGACGGTAGGCCTCCTCGCCCTCAACCGGTTTTTTCGTGACGCGCACGACGCGGGCAACATAGTCCTGCGCCGGTTGCAGCTCGACCGCCCGGGGGGGCTCGCGACGACATCATCCGTTGGCTCCAGCCGCTCCCCCCGGCCTCCTGAATCCAACGGAAAACCCGGACCTGGGCCGCGATCGGCTTGGCCCCATTGTTGCGCAGCGTGACTGTCGCCGCCGCGCCGGGCGCTACGACCTCCAAAAGAACGGGGGCGGCTTGCAGGGACGCGGCCGAGGCGTCGCTTGCGCGCGAACCAGGCGGGGAGCAAAAGGACGCCGAAGGCGCGCGATATTTTTCGGCTCGGCGCGATCGTGACCTGGACGTTGAACGTTCCTGTCGCCGTCGCCGCTTCGGCATCGCTCCAGGCGAAAGAAAAGAACGCCGTCAATGTCGTTGCCAGGAAATATCGCATTCGCATTATTTTCGATGGGCGCAAGATGAAGGCCTTTCAGTAACTGACTGTAACCGTAATCGTATCGTTATAGGTGTCCAGCTGCGGGGTGGTTTGTGGCGGTGCGCGGCCAAAGACCGAGAAGGGCTGCGCCGAGCCGTTTCCCGTGCCACTGTCCAGGCCCGTGCCGCCCGTATCCCCCCAGTTCACGGTCCGGGGGGCGTCGCTGAACACGGAATAATTGATGAGCGAGGCGCCGACGACGCCCTTCATCTGGCGCGTCGTCACCGAGCCGCCGTTCGCGCCCTTGGAGAGCCCGATCGAGTAAGGCGTGGTTTTGGTGCAGGTGACATTGATCGTGCTTGTCTGATCGGTATTGGCGGCGAGCACGCCCGCCGTGCCGAAATCCAGTGTGGTGGCGCTGGTCACCACGCAGGTCGCCGCGATCAGGACCGTGACGTTGAACGACCCGATCGCCGTCGCCGCTTCGGCATCGCTCCAGGCGACAGAGCAAAACGCCAATAATGCTGCGGCTAAGAAATATCGCATTCGCGTTAGTTTTGGCGGGCGCAAGATGAAGGCCTTTCAGTAACTGACTGTAACCGTGATCGTATCGTTATAGGTGTCCAGCTGCGGGGTGGTTTGTGGCGGTGCGCGGCCAAAGACCGAGAAGGGCTGCGCCGAGCCATTTCCCGTGCCACTGTCCAGGCCCGTGCCGCCCGTGTCCCCCCAGTTCACGGTCCGGGGGGCGTCGCTGAACAAAGAATAATTGATGAGCGCGGCGCCGACGACGCCCTTCATCTGGCGCGTCGTCACCGAGCCGCCGTTCGTGCCCTTGGAGAGCCCGATCGAGTAAGGCGTGGTGTTGGTGCAGGTGACATTGATCGTGCTTGTCTGATCGGTATTGGCGGCGAGCACTCCCGCCGTGCCAAAATTTAGGGTAGTGGCGCTGGTCACCACGCAGGTCGCCGCGATCAGGACCGTGACGTTGAACGACCCGGTCGCCGTCGCCGCTTCGGCATCGCTCCAGGCGACAGAGCAAAACGCCATTAATGCCGCCGCCAGAAAATATCTCATTCGCATGCTCTCTGTTATGAATGCTTGTGGTTGTGGCATCCATATTCGGGGCGAAAGCTTGCGCGGAGCCGACTCTATGCGTCATTCGCAGGTGTAGTAGCTTGTACTTGATCTTACAGGCGGTGCCTTTTTGGAGGTGGCCAGTTTGCTGCTGACGGTGGTCAGGCAGCGATCATTTTTTCCCTCGCAATGGGGATGGCGTCAAGGAATGTTTGCGCCGGCGTCTTGCCGAAGCACCAGCGGCCTTGATGCGGCCGTTCCTCATTGTAACTTC
>Ga0185299_10003803_pt1 | contig 19234 bp, 16 predicted proteins | sample PaiPotPPA55metaG_FD_128002 | JGI IMG/M metagenome (GOLD analysis project Ga0185299, IMG submission 128002) | Iron sulfur acid spring bacterial and archeal communities from Banff, Canada, to study Microbial Dark Matter (Phase II) - Paint Pots PPA... ...
CGCTCTGACGCCAGTCGAGTTCGCGCAGCTAAAAATGGAGAAATTGATTCCGCCCCAGGACGGGGAAAACAACCAAAGACTCTATCTATGATCTGACGGGCATCGGGGAGCAGGCCAAGAGCCTGAAACAACTCGTCCATTTTTACAACACGCGTGATGTGTACGCGTACCACGTGACGTCGGGGCACTGGCCGGCGGGAACGACCGAAAAGCTGAACTGCTGGCCGATGCCCGAAGTTCCAAACAACATCGATATGACTTTCGGTAACCTCGGCCTGACGGATCGTGAGGAGGACCAAATAGTGGCCTTCCTGGAAACTCTCACCGACGGCTACACGACACCTTGCCCCGACAGCGATTCTTTTACCGGCAAGTGCATGACCGGCGGCTCAGCATCGACTCAAGGGAATGAGCTGCTAATTCCTACTTCGCCTCTTCCGCCCTGTGCAAAGGCCATCTGCGGTGTCGGCCCCGTACCGGGACCGCGGTCTATTCCATAAACAGAACGCACGAAAGCGGGACGAGCGAGTGCTCTTCCAACGTATGCGCGGCCGGGACTCTTGGCGGCCAGAATCCCGCCGGAGGGGAATCCGCGGCGTGCAGTCTTGCCCAGGTTCGGCTCGCTGGATCTGCCCGCTAGAGGGCGCGCATGAACGCCACCAAATCCTGCTTCTCCTCCGCGGTCAGCTTGTCGCCGAGCACCAGGTTGAAGAACTCGACTGTGTCGTCTAGCGTCAGCAAACGCCCGTCATGCAGATAGGGCGGGTTGTCCTTGACGCCGCGCAGCGCGAACGTCTTGATCTTCCCGTCCCCGACCTCCATCAGGTAGTTGACCATTTCCGGCTTGAAGAAACGCTCCGTTTCGAGATCGTGCATCAGGTTGTCGGTGTAATAGGGCGGCTCATGGCAGCTCGCGCATTGGCCCTTGCCGAAGAAGATCTCCTGACCGTGGATTTCGGCTGGCGTCGCCTTGGCGGGAATGAGCTTGCCAAAGATGTCGAGCTTGGGCGCGGGCGGCAAGTCCAGCATCTCTTCGAAGTCGGCCATGACGTCCACCTGGCTGCCGCGCTCGAGCGGGTTCACGCCCTTCTTCGTAGCGATCACGATGTCGCCGTCAAAATAGGCCGTGCGCTGCTCGAACTGGGTGAAATCCTCGATCGTCTTCAGGGCACGCTGCGAGCCGAACAGTCGTTGAAAGTTGACGCCACGGAGCGACACCGTCTTGAGGCGGTGACGGAACCACTCCGGGCGGGTATCGGGGGCCAGGTGTGTGGTGCCGTTCTGGTGGCCATTCGCATGGCAATCGAAGCAGGCCGAACCGATGCTTGGTATTGCCGACTTACGGTCGTCGGTGGCGTTGAACTGCTGCTGCGGGAACGGCGTCACCAACAACCGCAGCCCTTCCAACTGCCGCGGCGTGAGAATGCCGTTAAACATCTCGAAGTAGTTGGTGAGCGAGATCAGCTTGCCGTGCGAGACATCGCCCAGGTCGGGACGTGGGGTCAGGTACATCGCTGGCGGGAATGCCGCCAGGAAGCGTTCTGGCAGGTCGAAATCGATGTCGAAGCGAGTCAGATCGCGGCCGTCCTGCCGCTTGATCGCGTCGATCTCGTCCTTCGGAAACACAAAGCCGCCGGCAGGATGATCGGGATGCGGCAGGGGGAGGAACCCCTTCGGCCACAGGCCCCGGTCACGGATTTCATCCGGACTCATCGCCGCGAGCTGATCCCACGTCACCCCGGATGGCAGCTTGACGCGCACACCTTCCTGCAGCGGTTTTCCACGCTCCATCGTGACGCCTTGGGCAGGGTGATCGTCCAGGTCGTAGCGCTCCTCGAGCACAGCCTGATGTTCGCGTTCAATGGCTGGCTTGGCTGCCACGTCATGGGCCATCCTGGCCGCGAACGGCTGGTCGATGGCGATGGGCATGTAGCTTGTCAGCCCGCGTGGCCCCTTGTAGTAGCCCTCGGTCCCCTTCAAGTACGGGTTCTGCGCGCCCTGGGACTCCTGCTGGGCGTCGGCGTGGACGAACGACAGAATCAAGCCCGCCAATAAAAGAACAATCAAGCTCCGGTTGCTCGGTCTGATCATGGGTTTTCCTCCCGCGAAATACTCGCCCTCCTTGGCTACTCGGCGAAGCGCTGAAGACTTACACTCGTATCGGAATGCCCCGGCACAACGAGTTGAACAAGCTCTCCTCCATCAACTCGCCGCCGCATAGAAAACTAACACGGTCGGTCTTGTTGTAGGGTAAGCGATGATTCGCTTGCCGGGACCCGGTGTGGTGAACTGGTTGACGGCGCTTTTCACGCCGTCACTCCTTCCATCGGCCCCCATTGAAGTCACCCAATAGCAATAACTCGTCTGCGGCTTCAGACCGAGGATGCGCACGCGGAAAATCGTCTCGGGATGGCTCCGGTTGAGCCGGATGTGAGATTTCGCCGTCTGGCTCAGGTCACTGGGATTCGTGCCGTAATGCGCGACTGCGAAATGCTCGTCGTCCCCGCCAGGGTTGGTAGTGGTCCAGCGGACAATGGCCAAATCGTCGAGCGCCAACTCGAGCGCCGGCCCTTTAATGATCTTGACGTGCTCAGCCTTCTTCGCCGGAGGAAGTAGCTGAGCGGCCGTTGGGCGGGGCGAGAGTACATTACCAACTATGACCACCATAGCCAGTTTCGCAAAGAGCCTGGTCATAGACAGGCCTCCAATCGCCTATTTCGCCGGAACAGCGAGGCAAGGAGCATGGCGTTCCACGCTCCTTGTCTCGCAGGCTCACCGTCTCGGATGGCCACGTCCCGCGGGCAGCGCTATGGAACAGGACTCGGCCCGGGCGTGGGCGCGACACCGCAGATGGCCGATGCGCAGGGCGGCAGAGGCGGAGTAGGAATGAGGAACTCATTACCCTGAGTCGCAGCGGTGCCGCCAGTCATGCATGTTCCTGTAAAGGTATTGACGTCGGGATACGGCGTAGTGAAGCCGTCCGAGAGCGTTCCCAGGAAGGTCACGATCTGGTTTTCCTCTGTGTCCGACAACATGAGATTACCGGTCGTCATGTCGATGTTGTTCGGAACCTCGGGCTCCGGCCAGCAGTTCACCTTTTCGGTCGTTCCCGCCGGGCAATGTCCCGACGTGACGCCAGGGAACGGAAACACGTCGCGTATTGTAGAAATGGACGAGTTGCTTCAGGCTCTTGATGTAGCCACCATGGAAGAACTCCTTCTGGAAGTAGGGTCCGGGAGCCTCGGTGGTTGGACACTGTGGCGGTGTCAGGGCCACATCGCGCGCCGTAGCCACCTGAAACTGGCCGTCGACCGACGGCGCAAATTGTGTCCAGGTCGAGTTCGGGTTGGTGGCGGACCCGAAGCCACTCCTGAGGAAATTGCCCAATCCCAAATCTCTGTAGCCGAAGCCAAATGGATTGGGCGTAAACCCGAAGAAATCCGGCGTGGTCTCATAAAACAAAGCAACTCTGGGATTGAGCGGCAGCCCTTCATTGGCGTAGCCGAAGCAGGTGAACACAGGCCTCACAAGAGCTTTAGTGCCTGTGTCGGTCAGGCTCGACGACGTGGGGGAACAGCCATATTGTTGGGCCGTGCAGAGGGTGGATCTTCCGTCGAGGTGGCAAGAATTGCAGTTGCCTTTGCCGTCGAATAGTTTGTAACCAGCCATCTCGTCTGAAGTCATCGTGTAATTCCCCGCCAGGAAGGCGTCGAATTTTGACGAGAAAGCGCTGACACGGAGTGAGCGTTCGAACTTGGAGATGGACTGCCCCCAGTGATCATAAACATCGTTGGCCTTGGCGCGGTCCTCGGGCGTCAGCTCAATTGGCGTCGCGGTCGGAAAATTTCCGCCCGGCGTCTCGCAGATCTCCTCGGTGTCTTTTGGAAATCTGATATCCAGGGAGTCACCCCATACCTCCTCAAAGAGAGTTTTGTACGCGGCCGACTGAAGGCGGAACGCGATGCAAGCCGTGTCAGGGAACATCATTTCCCCGGTATCGACCGGCGGATGCTGTGCCTGCTCGGAGTCGGGACTCTGTAGCTTGTATCCAGTCGCGCGAGCATCCCAGAAGTTTCCGCCAAAGAACAAACCCTGTTCTGCGTTGTACTCGAATACGGGGAAATCGGGTGAATAGGTGTATCGCTGCGAGGTCCGCTTGTTGGCCCGAAAGTGAAACGATCCAGGATACGCGACCATCGTGAGGTTGACTGACGGGATCGGTCCGCTGAAACCGGCGTATGGCAAGTGACAGAAACTGCAGGCCGTGTCCTGGAACGGGGACATGTTCTCGTCAAAATTCAGCAGCTTGCCGAGTACTTCTACTGCCTGATATCCGGTGCCTTCAAGTGTAGGAGGATTACCTACGCCCTGGGTGTTGCTATAAGTCAGAGGTGGCAATGCGCGAGACTCTGTCAGAGCTTCACCTTCGATGAAATTAACTTCGCGTCGGACCCTTGCTATCTCCGAAACCAAATCGGACGGAGAATGCCGGGCGGATACGGGTTGTAGACCGGCGGTGGCTTATCCTTATCCCTCTTGTCCGGTTCGTTTTGCGCTGACACGGCGTGAGAGCCGACGACAATGGCTATCAGCCCTGCTGCGCAAACTGCTGACGTGATTAGGAGCATGCTGCGTTTCATTGGCCCAACTCCCCTTCGCGCTCTCGCGAACGCGATCGAATCAGAGCTTAACCACCGCTGCTGTCACGTGTCTTTGCGAGCCAGCCTGAATCCTTTAGGTGAATCTGCTTAGACTACAGGTGAGCCGGTGCCAACTTTAAGTCAAGACAAAAAATGCCAAATGAAACTGGAATCAAATATTCAACGTCAGGAGCGTCATTGCAGTCGAGAGAAACGTTTTTGTTTTAGACCGAGTGATTTATTGAATTTGTTCTCCTAAGCTCATTTTTGCGACAACTAGTTGATACCCGATCACTCGAGGGGAAATTAAAAATTAAATCGGTCTTTTCCCAAACAGAAAAGTTAGTTCCGTGCGGAACAATTTCTTGACGCACTGCGAAACTTTGCGTTTCTGAATACCCACGTCACACCGCTCGCATTCGTGATCAAGTCCCGGCGCGTCTCGTGGCTCTAAGAGAGCGAAACAGTTAGGCCTCAACCGCGAGACCAAGAGTCGAGCGGCGGACGCCACTCAGAGCCGTGTCGGGGGTTGGCGCTTATCTGCCGACTGCTTTAGCTCTCGGGCGACCATCTGCTGTCGCAGCTCGTTCGGACACTCGTCGAGACCCTCGCCTAACGAATGGTGGATGCGGCGCCCGCCTATGATGACGTGTTCTTGCAATATCCCGCGATCATCGAAGTCGGCTGCATGGCGCACGCCCGGCGCTACTTCAAGGAGGCGCTGCCGACGGCGGCGATCCCATGCGCGCAGGCGTTGGCGCTCATCGGGCAGCTCTACGGGTTCGAGCGGGCGGCCAGCGACAGGCAACTCGATGCGCCCGCACGACAGCGGTTGCGGCAGGAGCAGGCGCGGCCGATGCTGGAGAAACTGCAAGCGTATCTGCAAGAGCAGCAGGCGGCGGCGTTACCGAAGAGCCTGCTCGGTGCGGCCATCGGCTACGCGCTGCGTAACTGGATCGCCCTGACGTGTTACACCGAGGACGGCCGGCTCAAGATCGACAACAACGGGGCGGAGCAGGCGCTACGGCCGATCGTGCTCGGCCGCAAAAACTGGTTGTTCGCTGGAAGCGAAGCGGCGGCGCACCGCACCGCCATCCTCTGTTCGCTGGTGCAGACCTGCAAGCACCTGCGGATCAATCCGTTCGTCTATCTGCGCGATGTCATCGAGCGGGTCTCGACCCATCCGGCGCGGCTGGTCCTGGAGTTGACGCCGCGAGAGTGGAAGCGGCTGCCGCGGGATTCCGGCACGCAAGCCGCCGCCTGAACTGGGCCTCGGAGCAGGCCACTGGTGTGTCGTGTCCGTAGCGCTGTTCGCTCAAAACGGGGCGCGCCTACAGCTGCTCCAGTAGGGCCTTGGCGTCCTTCAAGTCGTGCGTGTCGAAGCCCTCGGTGAACCAGTTGTAGATTTCGGCGAGCATCTGCCTGGCCTCGGCCTTCTTGCCCTGTTGCTTCCACAGTCGGCTCAAGCTTACTACCGCCTTTAACTCGAAGGTCTTGGCTTCTTGTTGACGTGCAACCTCGATGGATTTCCGGAAGTATTCTTCCGCCTCCGTCTGAACGCCAGGTTCCGCTTCGATGCCGGAACGTCGGAGAATTAACTCGCCCTCCACTCGATGCAGTCTCGCTTCTTCGAGGTACTCGGTCGTTCTTTCCATTATTGCTCTCGCCTCTGCCACAGCAGCCAGCGCTTCCTCGAAGCGTCCTGCTGTCCCGCATGCCTCCGCCAGGTAACAAACAAACCTCGGTCGGAATAGGCAAGCACCCGTGGCCAACTGGGCATCCAAACCCTCGCGGATCAACGCGATTCCTTCCTCTGTTTCTCCCTGCTGGGCAAGTGCGTACCCTCGATACAAAGTTGCCTGCGCCAGAATGCTCCCGAATCCTTGCTCCCTGCAGACCGCGATCGTCGCTTCCGCCTGTTGCTGTTGCGCTGACCATTCCCGGCGAAGGTCAAGGAGTGCAGGCGCGTGCACCAGGGCGACTGCCAAGCTAAACGCGTGAGACTGTCTGTGAGCCAGAGCGAGGGCTTCCTCCATCCTTTTTGAAGCCTGGTCCGAATGGCCGAGAAGCTCCAGGAGCCACGCTATCCTGACGAGGCAAAACACTCCGGGATCCAGCCCATAGACAAACGCATGAACGTGATGTGTCTGAGGGTCGTAAAGGCCGATGGCCCGTTCGAAGTGCTCCAAGGCAGGAATCAGCTTCCCGAAAAGAAACAGTGAATTTCCTTGCGCCAGATAAGCTTCCACCAGAAGACCAGAGTCTTGCACGCTCTCAGCCAGGCTCACGAGTTGCTGTGCCAGCTCGAACGCCGGCTGCAACTCTCCCCTTATGAGATGAAAGGATCGGAGCCCAAACAACACTGGAAAGAGCCGGGCGTCCTCGCCTGATTGCCGGCCCAATTGCAACGCTCGCTTGTAGACGGCTCCGACCTCCGGGGCTCCGTTGCCCTTCGTCGCTATCAGAGCCGGACCGAGCATCGTCTGCAGGGCCAGTTCCTGCCGATCACGCTGCGGACTATCCGGCAAAGCATTCAACAAACGCACTGCGGCAGTCAGGTGATTTATCGCCTCCGCGTTTGCGGATCGTTCGATAGCTTGCTGCGCGGCAAGTTCCAGGTATTCCAGCGCCTTTAAACTGTTTTCGCTGCGACTGTAGTGATGAGCCAGATCTTCGTAGTGGTCTTCCAGTCGCGAATTGAAAAGAACTTCGATCTGATGTGCCGTGCTCTCATGCAGGCTCTTGCGTCGTTCTATCAATAACGAACCATATGCCACTTCCTGGGTGAGCGCGTGTTTGAAGGTGTACTCAATATCGCCGGTGGCCGGTTGCTCGTAGATGAACTCCGCTATCTGCAGGGCGGCGAGCATCCGCTCCAGGTCGTCATCTCCGCCGTCGGCAACCCGCCTGACCAGCGACAACGCGAACTCCCGTCCAATCACGGCGAGCGTCTGCAATAGTTCCTTCTCATCGGGAGGCAGCCGATCGATACGCGAGGCGAGAATCGCCTGCACCGTGGCCGGTACCTTCACCGCGTTCATCGACTTGGCGAGCTTCACCGTCCCATTGCGCTGGAGGACGCCGTCTTCGAAGAGGACCTGGACCATCTCTTCCATGAAGAACGGCGTGCCTTCGGTTCGTTCTATGATGAGCCGCTTGAGTGGAAGCAGATCCTTGCCGTCGCCCAGAAGCGCTGTAAGCATCTCGTCAGCGCTCTCCTTGCCGAGCGGGTCGAGACGAAGCTGGGTGTAATAGGTCTTGCTGTTCCACTGATGCGAATACTCGGTACGGTAGTTAACCAGTAGCAGGAGCTTCGCGGTCCCGATCGAGTCGGCAAGCAGGTTCAGCAACATCTGGGTCTCGCTGTCGATCCAGTGCAGGTCCTCGAAGATCACCATCACCGGCTGATTGAGACTCTCGCGCAGCAGAATGCGTTTTATTGCCTCCAATGTTCGCCGCTTCCTCGCTTGTCCGTCCATCTGCTCCAGCGGATCGTCGCCCTCGACGATACCCAGCAGGCTGAACAGGTATGGCAGCGTGTCCTCCAAGCTCCGATCGAGCGCCAGGACTCGTCCGGTGACCTTCTCGCGACGGGTTCGCTCATCATCGTCGCTCGCGATCCCGAAATAGTTGCGCAGCAGATCGATCACCGGCAGGTAAGCCGATGCCTTGCCATGGGAGACCGAGAACGTCTCCAGGACCATCCATCCCGATTGGGAAGTCGCTTTGAACTCGAGAAACAGACGCGATTTGCCGACGCCTGGCTCAGCCATGACGGCCACGATCTGCCCATGTCCCAACCTGGCTTGCTCGGCCGCGTGCTTGAGCCCCGACATCTCGCGCTCGCGCCCGACGAACTTGGTCAGCCCGCGCCCGGCTGAACGCTGCAAGCGCGTGCGCAACGCCCCCAACCCGGTCACTTCGTAAACGTGGATCGGTTCACTGACCCCTTTGACCTTGGTCGGGCCCAGCGGGTTGAAAGTGAAGTATCCCTCGCAAAGCTTGCGCGTCGCATCGGTTATCGCGATCGAGCCGGTCGGTGCCAGCGTCTGCATACGTGCCGCGAGGCTGGTCGAATGCCCGATCGGCGTGTATTCAACGTGGCCATCGCCGGTGGCAATCGAACGGACCACCACCTCGCCCGTATTCACGCCGACGCGGGCCTCGATTGGGAGGCTGCCGGCCTCGCGCAGTCTGGACGAGTAGCGCCGCATCCCCTCTTGCATTTTAAGCGCCGCATATAGCGCGCGTTGCGAATGGTCTTCATGAGCGAGCGGCGCACCGAACAGTGCGAAAATTCCGTCACCGGTGGATTGCGCAACGTAGCCGTCATAACGATGGACCGCGTCCATCATCAGCTTTAGCGCCGGATCGAGGAGACGGCGCGCCTCCTCGGGATCGAGGTCCTCGATCAAATCCATCGAGCCCTTGATGTCGGCGAACAGCGCGGTCACCGTCTTGCGCTCACCCTCGATATTTTCCGGTGAATTACTCTCCGGCGTGACGCGGATATGTGGAGCCGTCGGTGCGGCCGCGGGCTTTGCAGGCGCTGACTCCGTAGCGATCCGCGTGCCGCATTTCTTGCAGAATCTGGCATCCGGCTGATTAGTGGTGCCACAGGTGGCACAGATCGATTCGAGCTTCGCGCCACATGCATCGCAGAACAAAGCGTCGGCGGAATTGTCGTGGTTGCAGGACGGACAGCGCATCGGGTTTCCTGTCGCCCCGGTTACTACCACACCCCGCGCGGATGACGGAAACAGCTCGGTGCTCTCGGAGCAGGCCCCGGAGTGGTCGTTCAACGGTCCTCGGTAGGCGGGCGTGAACTCGATCGCCGTCGCGAGCGGCGCGCCAAAGCAGGCGCCGCGTGCGGATGCCGGTCTGCCAATCAGCGTCTGAATTTCCTATATTGATGGGCCATTCATCGCGAAAATGCGGCGCGAAAATGCGGAATGACGCGAGAGTGACGGAATGGCAGACGCGCCGGACTTAGGAGCAGAAGCACTCTAGGTCATCCTAACTCACCTCAGGTCAGGTGGTACGGCGAATTAAGGTTTTTCCGCAACCCGAAATCACGCTGGGTTATCTGGTAGAAGCAAGGAGTGGGCAGTCAGTGGGCACTGAAGAGCCGCGCGTGACTGAAATTTTCTCTGTCGGGTCACGAGAGTTCAAATCCCCCCCTATCTCCGCCAGGCAGCCCCGAGAAGCTGCGGATACTACTCCGAAGGCGGAAATTGCCGCTTGTGTGCGGGTTTCGCGCTGTCTAAAGGACATCGGAGAGGCGGCGCTTCTTGCGATCACGCGCCATTTTGCCGGAATTCTCTCTGTGCCGCGATGCCTCGGTGTCCTTCGCCAAATGAAGCGCCCGACTCCGCAGGCCCGATGGGTCGCGGCCTCTATCGCGAATGCCACCGGAACATATGCCGCATCTGAACGAATTGCTAATGTTCCCCGGGCCCTGCGCTCCACGGAAATCATCCGACAGCATCAGCCAGCGGCGTCGCCGGCCGAGGCTAACGCTTCAGGCACTCTTGTACGTGAAGGGGGAGTAGTAGCCGTTCTTGCTCGACAGTTCCCACGCTTGGCCAAAATCATGATAGCTGAGCTTGGTCGACCTAGCGACCACTGCCGGATGTCCGGGCGCGACGGCGAGCGGGTGATTGTTGATTATTGTGTCCGCCGCATCGGATGGCTGAAGCGCTTGGATCTCCGCCTCCGCGACCCCGGCAATTTTGATGCTGCGTTTCTTGCCTGATGCCTGGTAGTCGATCGCCGCACTCTTAACCCCAAGGAGCTGACCAACGAACGAGGCGAGCACCGCAGGATGGCCGCCTGCCTGGCCGGAAAAAATTCGCATCAGGGCATCGCGTTGCTCGGGCGTCGCGCGGGAGTCCAGATAAAGCGCGGCGCTCCACTTCACCTGCGTCATTGGGCCGGGCGAGTCCACTGCGAGCGCCACATTCAGCCCGTCGAGCGGGATAGCACCAGAGCGGCCCACGTCGATATGCCACGCGATGAGGACGGTGCACTTACCCGTCGTCGGCGGGCTGAGGAACACGCACGGGCAAGCCGTCTCACAGTTGCAAGTTTCGAAGTAGTTTCCCGCGGCCGTCCATTGCTCCATAAAAATCTCCTCTGCAGTCGCAGCGTCGCGCGCCTTTCCTGTTGAGTCAAGACATAGAGTCGTTACTGCAATCGAGCTGACAGGAGATCGGCTTCTAATCGGAAAGCTCACCAGGGCCGCGACATATCCTCTGATCAACAGCCGAGGTCCGAGGAGCTGGGCCCTGGGGCAAGGCCCGGCGCCACGTTCGCGCCCATCGACGGTGCGTTTGTGAACTCGAACAGGGCCTCGAGGTCATTCGCATTTGCGTCACACTGGGTCAGATGTTGGTTGCCGGTAAATCATTTCTCCAGAGCGCGGAGAGAAATTCGGCAGAACGGCCCGAGATCGCCAGAAGCGCCGGCTCTAACGGTATCCTTTAGACGGCACCAAACCCGCTGGGCATCTTCGCGCTGATCTGGCCAACTCCCACTTTCACAATCCTGAGGCGCATGATCGGTCTCTATTGCCTGGCGGACGGTCTGCCAGGATTGGTGGGGGCGCTACGGGCGTCTGACCGCGGCACCTACCTGCTGCAGGCTGTCGTAAGCCTCGCGATCGGCGGGGTCCTCCTCTTTTTGCCCAGCGCGTCCGCCCGAACCCTACTCATGGTCTTCGGCGGCTGGGCGCTCTTCACCGGGGGAAGTCACATCCTGGCCGCTCGCCGTGCGAACGTCGAGGACACCGACCGTGGCCACACGACCACTATGGGCGGAGCAGTGGCAGTAATCGGCCTGGTATTGCTGATCTGGCCGGGAACCGGTGTGGTCGCTATCTCGTGGATCATTGCTCTGGCGGCTCTGCTGTTAGCAGCGCTGTTGATTTTCCTGGCGCTACGCCTCAAGCGGCTCAAGAAGCGGGTAGACAAACTCGCGCCGCTACGATCGGCGGAGTAGGCCGCGCAAGCTTGTCTCCGGCCACGGACTTCCTCAGCATTTCTAACTCCTCCTTCGAGCACGGTCCCACTACTGCCGACTGCTTTAGCTCTCGGGCGACCATCTGCTGTCGCAGCTCGTTCGGACACTCGTCGAGACCCTCGCCTAACGAATCGACAAACGATAGCGGTAAAGAATCTCTACGAGTTCTGGAACGGTGAGTTCTGAATCTGATCATAGAAGTTGCTGCGCTTGTAATTGCGAATGAAATGCGAGCAGATGTCCTCGTTGCAGGTGCCCTCGGTCGTCTGGGTCTTATGCTCGAAACCACCGAGAAAGGCCTTGGCAATATCCTGTTTGAAGTTGATGCGAGGGTATTGATCAACGATCTTCTTTCTCAAATCTTCCGGAAAGTGCTCATAACCGATACCCAGCACATCGAGTCCGACACCGTTGTACAGAAGCTCCACCTCCAGTGGTTTGTACGCTGCGATGCCCGGAGTGGTGTGTAGAGAGATGGCGTCCCAGGCCACTTGAATCCGGGCAGGCGGAACGTCGTGGTGCTCAAGGAACTGGCGAACGGCGTTGGCGCTGTCTACCTCGAACCGGTCATCATCGCTGCTGAACTTCTTCAGCAGACCGAGATCATGAAACGCCGCGCAGATGAACAGCAGCTCAGCATCGAACGGCTCGCCTGTCTGCCGTCCTAGCTCATTGGCCCAGAAGAAGACCCTATGAGAGTGGTTGAAGAGCAAAGGCGTACTGAACTCATGGAGGAGCCCGGTTGCCTCCCGGGTCAACTGAGTGTCCGGAACTCCGGGCTCTGCTTTCTGGAATTTTAATGCTGGCGTAGGAACAGACAGAACGATCCTCGGTCGCCGAAAAGTAGCTCGTGCGTCTGCCATCCGTACATCCGTGGGTTTGACCGACGAGTTGCCGGTCTGAATCGTTGTCTCGCTAACGCTCATGGTGTTGTCTCCCTTCGACATCATGCTGTCAGTTGCAAAGTTAGATTTGGTCCGGCGCACGAACCTATTAGGCGGCAGCTTTGGCCTTTCCCGGGTCGATGCCCAATTGCCTTGCCAGTCCGCTTCCGTATTCGGGGTCCGCCTTTGCGCAGAGGCGAACCCACCGCAGCTTGATTTCCTCGGGCACACCTTTCATCGCGCGGTCGGTGTTGGCAAACAGCCTTTGCTTCTCGTCCTTCGTCATCAGGCGGAACAGGTTACCGGGCTGAGTGTAGTCGTCATCGCCCGGGTGCTGGTCGTAGCGGTCGTAGCGGTCGGCGTCGCCCGAGATCTTGAACGGCGGTTCCTTAAATCGGTGATCTTCCACCGGCCCGCCGAAGCTATTGGGCTCGTAGTTGACGGCGCCTCCGTAATTGCCGTCGAAGCGCATGAAGCCATCGCGGTTATAGGTGTGGACCGGACAGCGCGGCTTGTTTACCGGCAGCTCCATGTAGTTGGGTGAGCCGAGCCGATAGCGGTGCGCGTCGGCGTAGGAGAAGACGCGGAACTGCAGCATTTTATCGGGCGAGAAGCTAATACCGGACACCACGTTCGAGGGCGCGAATGCCGACTGCTCGACTTCGGCGAAGTAGTTCTCGGGATTCCGGTTCAATTCCAGGACGCCGACATCGATCAGCGGATAATCCCCATGCGGCCAGATTTTGGTCAGGTCGAACGGATTGTAAGGCGTCTTCTCGGCATCCTTCTCCGGCATGATTTGGACGGAGAAGCGCCACTTCGGATAGTCGCCGCGCTCGATCGATCCAAAGAGGTCGCGCTGTTGGCTATCGCGATCAGCGCCGATGACTACTGCGGCCTCCTCGTCGGTCATGTTCTGGATGCCCTGCATGGTCTTGAAGTGAAACTTCACCCAGACGCGCTCGTTCTTGTCGTTGATGAAGCTGTAAGTGTGGGAACCGTAGCCGTTCATGTGCCGGTGGCTCTTCGGCCGACCTCGATCGCCCATCAACCATGTCACCTGATGCAGAGTCTCTGGCAATAGCGAAAACCAATCCCACACCGCGGTGGGATTGTGGAGGTTGGTCTTGGGGTCGCGCTTCTGTTGGCGGATGAAGTCGGGAAACTTGTAGGCGTCGCGCACCCAGAAAATGGGCGTGTTGTTGCCGACCAGGTCCCAGTTGCCTTCCTCGGTATAAACCTTGATTGCGAAACCGCGAAGGTCGCGCTCGGCGTCGGCCGCTCCGCGCTCCCCGGCGACGTACGAGAAACGCACGAAACACTCGCTCTGCGCGCCCGGCTGCAAGGCCTTGGCCTTGGTGTAGCGGCTGATATCGCCAGTAATCTTGAGCGTACCGTAAGCGCCGGAGCCCTTGGCATGGACGACGCGCTCGGGAATGCGCTCGCGGTTGAAGTTGGCGTGCTTCTCGAACAGTTGCCAGTCCTGCACCAGCAGCGGTCCGCGCGGGCCGGCGGTCAGCGAGTTCTGATTGTCTGCAACCGGTGCGCCGCTCTCGGTGGTCAGTTTTTTTGGTTCATTCATTTGAGTACTCCTTATCAATCAGCATTTTTTATTTGCGAGAGAACCTTGTGCCGCGCCACGGCGTACGCTTCATTCATTCGCACCAGAGTGCCGTCGACGTCGGGGTGGGATCTTCTGGCCGTGCCAGTGCAATTGCTCCGGCGCGTTGGTGTCGTTGTAGATGTCGATGGTCACCGGCAATGGCCTCAGTTCCGCACGCTGTGATGCGGGTCGATGACGAATTTCTTCGCAGCGCCCGAATCGAACGACTGATAGCCCTCAGGTGCCTGTGCGAGCGAAATCAACTCGACATTGACAGCCTTCGCGATCTTGATGCGATCGTGCAGGATCGCCATCATCAGGCCGCGGTTGTACTTCATCACGGGCGTTTGACCTGTCGTAAAGTAGTGGGACTTTGCCCATCCGAGTCCCAGCCGCATCGTGAGGTTCCCGCGCTTGGCGGCTTCGTCCCTCGCGCCCGGATCTTCGGTGACATACAGGCCAGGAATGCCGATCGCTCCTGCCGCGCGTGTCGCTTCCATTAGCTGGTTGAGTACGACCGCGGGCTCGTCCTTGCCGCCGTGTCCCTTGGCCTCGAAGCCTACGCAGTCAACGGCACAATCCACTTCCGGAACGCGCAGGATTTTTTCCAGCTGTTCGGTGATTGAGCCGCCTTTCGAGAGGTCGATTGTTTCGCATCCGAACGAGTGGGCGTGTTCAAGCCGTGCCCGATTGAAATCCGCGACGATTACCACCGCCGCGCCGAGCAGGAACGCCGCGGATGCAGCCGCGAGTCCTACCGGGCCTGCGCCGGAGATAAGCACGGTCGAGCCGGTGGTTACGCCGGCGCTGACGCATCCGTGATAGCCGGTAGGCAGAATATCGCTAAGGCAGGTAAGGTCCCTGATTTTAGCGAGCGCCTGATCCTTGTCCGGGAACCTAAGCAGGTTCCAATCGGCGTACGGCACCATGACGTATTCGGCTTGTCCTCCTACCCAACCGCCGAGATCGACGTAGCCGTAGGCGCCACCCGCGCGGGTCGGGTTCACGTTGCGGCAGACGTCGGTATGGCGCTCCTTGCAGTTGCGGCATCGTCCGCACGCGACGTTGAACGGCACCGAGACCAGGTCGCCCTTGCTGATGAATTCAACGCCGCTGCCGCATTCGATGACTTCGCCGGTAATCTCATGCCCCAGAACCAGTCCGGGCGGCGCCGTGGTGCGGCCGCGGACCATGTGCTGGTCGCTGCCGCAGATGTTGGTGGTGATCGGCTTGATGATGACGCCGTGGTCGATTTTCCTTTCCTGCGGTGTCTTCAATTCAGGGTAGTCGATGCTCTGTACCTCGACTTTGCCGGGGCCGAGATAAACCACGCCGTGATTGGAGGCCATGAGATCTTCTCCTTTCTGTATTGTCGTGCGGACCAAAATTCCCGAGTTACTTCGGCCTGAAAACATGTGCGCCGCTAAGTCTGGTGGATTCCTGTTCTCGCCCAGATGCGACGGATTGCCATGACACGCTCACGAGCCCAGATGGGTTTCCTTCAGGTCTTCGGGGAACACGACGCAATCACCTCCGGCCTGCCATGTCACCTTCACCAAAGTGCGATCGAGGTTACGCATGACCCTCACAATCGCCACCTGTTCGCTGGGAAGATGGACTTCGCTGCTGCGTGGATCTCGAACCACTGTCCTGAGAGTTGCTGTAGTCATGACCGTGTTACTCATGCTGGTTTTGAGTGTCGGTACATTCATCCGCGGAGGCGCGAAAAATGACCGCACACTTTTGTGCGGTCAATGAGCGGCAGTCACTGATGCTTTTGAACCGCTCCCAATAAGCGTCCCTTCTGATCTGTCGTCCATTACCCAAATCGGACGCCGTAACGCGCTGGTTCAGAACACGAGGTTCACCCAGCCGCTTTTGATCAATTACAGACCAGCGGAAACTAAACAGTGGTTGTTCGGGCTGCCAAATGACGCCCCCTTCTCATTCCAGGACATATGTGAAGTTTTACAAATCGATGCGCCGCGGCTACTGCGCGCACTTCTACGATGGGCAGAACCGTGCAAGCCCAAATCTAATGCTCTGAAGGGATCAGGTCGCGTATCAGCGCTCCATCTTGTGAACAGAGCGCCAAAGGAGCATCTTGATTTTCGCGAACCAATCATCTGGGGAAGGTCGGCCAACATCGGCCTTTAGTGACGCCCCAATAACGTTGCCGGCTGCATTTCCAGGTGAGACGGCGGCTTCGTCGCCCGTTAGTCTCTGGTCAGAATTGGGGCGATCCCGATGGTCGTTACCGGAACATACGATCCGTATCTCGTCGCTCTGTCTATTCTGGTCGCCTGCGTCGCGTCTTACACCGCCCTCGATCTCAGTGCGCACGTGGGGCCCGCCCGGGGATTTGCACGTCGCGTGTGGCTGGCGGCTGCCGCGCTCACAATGGGAGGCGGAATATGGTCGATGCACTTCGTCGGCATGCTCGCGTTTATCATGCCGACACCAATGTCCTACGACATCGGACTGACCATCCTTTCGCTCGTAGTAGCGATCTTCGTAACCGGCGGCGGCTTTTACGTCATTAGTCGCCAGAGCGCATCGCCGCTTCGCCTCGTTCTCAGCGGCATCTTCATGGGATTTGGCATTGCCGGGATGCATTACACCGGCATGGCGGCAATGCGGGGGCACGTCGAACTCAGCTACGCCCCGCTATTAGTTGCGCTCTCCCTGGTCATAGCGATCGGTGCGTCGACGGTCGCCCTATGGCTGGCATTCCGAACCACGGATCTTGGGCAAAAACTCGTTGCCGCGGTCGTCATGGGCCTGGCCGTTTCCGGTATGCACTACACGGGGATGAGAGCGGCCATTTTTACCGCTCACGGCCCGCTTCACGAGGCCCAAGTAAACGCAGGTCTCGATCAAACCAATCTGGCGCTGGTGGTTGCCGGCATTACATTCGTCATTTTGGCTTTCGCGTCGGTCGCCTCCCTGATCGAGCGCCAGCGCGCCGAAGAAGCGCTTCGTCAGGCGCAGGCGAACCTCGCGCACGTCAGCCGCGTGATGACTCTGGGAGAGCTGACGGCCTCGATCTCCCACGAAGTTAACCAGCCTATCGCCGCCATTGCCACCAACGGTCAGGTTTGCCTGCGATTGCTCGCCCTCGAAACGCCGCGCCCGGAAGAGATGCGAGCCGCCTTGGAGCGCATCGTCAGGGACGCCAATCGGGCGAGCGAAGTGATCCAGCGGATTCGTGCACTCGCCAAAAGGAGCCAGCCGCAGATGGTATCGCTGGACATCAACGATGTCATCCGCGAGGCTATCCTTCTCGTGCAGCGTGAGGTGCTCAGCCATGGGGTGTCGCTGCGGACGGAACTCGCGTCCGGATTGCCCCCGGTGCTAGGCGATCGGGTTCAGCTCCAGCAGGTGGTTATCAACCTTCTTATAAATGGTGTTGAAGCTATGGCGCCAATCACCGATCGTCCCCGTGAGATCGTTATTCGATCGCAGCAGCACGAAGGTGGCCAGGTGCTCGTGGCGGTGTTGGACTCCGGCATCGGGCTTGACTCCGAGACCGCGGAACGGCTGTTCAGCGCCTTCTTCACCACCAAGCCGAGCGGCATGGGAATGGGACTGTCGATCAGCCGTTCGATCATTAGGGCCCACGGTGGCAGGTTGTGGGCATCGCCAAATACGGACCACGGCGCGGCTTTTCAATTTACCGTACCGATTAACGGCTCAGGCGTATCGTGAAAGACGTAGACGCGATCGTCTTCGTGGTCGACGATGATCTGTCGATTCGGGAGGCGATCCAGAGTCTCGTCAGGTTGGAGGGACTCCGCGTCGAGACCTTCGCAACCGCGCAAGACTTCCTGAGGCGCAAACTACCGGACCTGCCCGGATGCGTGGTGCTCGACGTGGAGCTACCCGGATTGAGCGGCCTCGATCTACAGCGCGAACTGGCCGCGCATGGGATCAAACTTCCGATCATCTTGATCACCGGTTACGGCGACATCCCGATGTCGGTGCGCGCTGTGAAAGCCGGGGCGACGGAATTCCTTACCAAGCCCTTCCGCGATCAGGATCTTCTGGACGCGATTCAACAAGCACTTGAGCGCGACCGCGCGGCGCGGCGGCACTCGAAGGAAATTGCGGAACTGCGCAAAGCGTTTCGACGCGTTGACGTCCCGCGAGAGGGAAGTGATGAACCTCGTTGTCAGCGGCTGGCTTAACAAGCAAATCGGCTTCGAGTTAAAGATCAGCGAGATCACGGTCAAAATTCATCGCGGCCGGGTTATGGGTAAAATGGGCGCACAGTCCCTGGCGGAGCTGGTCAGGATGACAGAAAGGCTGGAGCTTCCGACGGTGACGGATCAGTCCGCTAAAACCAAGTAATACCAATGTATAACTAGTTTTCGAGCTGCAAGCGGGAATACATTTTCCCTCGGAAGATGATTTCCCGCGATGAATACACCGCAAGAAAAAGATAACCAGGCTCTAGTCGCGATCGTCGATGACGATCAGTCTTTCCGCGAAGCGCTCGATAGTTTGCTCAAGTTGATCGGGCTCCGTACCGCAGTATTCCCCTCTGCCCGCAATTTCCTCGACTCCCCTCAATTTCCAGACGTGTCCTGCGCGATCCTCGACGTCTCGATGCCTGGGATGGATGGCCTCGAGTTGCAACGGCACTTGGTTACGACGCATCCCATTCCGATCATCTTCATCACAGATCTCCGGGACGCAAAGACACGAGAGCAGGCGGTTCGGGCAGGAGCGATTAGCTTCTTGAACAAGCCTTTTAGCGAAGAGACTTTGCTCAACGCTCTGAATTCGGCGCTTCGCGCATAAAGAGTGACCAGACTGGCGGCATCGATGGGTTAAGAGTCCGACAAAATTCGCGCACTGTGCTCCCTGCTGGACATGATGCCTTGCAATAGGAAGGGCAATCAGATGGAAACGCAGACTCAGTATCGTGATGTAAAGACCGCCGTGGCGACCGTGTTCAAAAGCATCTCGCCCGAGCAGGCGATTTTCCGCAAAGAGGGCGAGTATTGGGCTATAGGTTACGGCAGGAAATCCTTTCGTCTAAAGGACACTAAGGGACTCGGGTACCTCGCCCATCTGCTGCGTCA
>Ga0185299_10003804_pt1 | contig 19232 bp, 14 predicted proteins | sample PaiPotPPA55metaG_FD_128002 | JGI IMG/M metagenome (GOLD analysis project Ga0185299, IMG submission 128002) | Iron sulfur acid spring bacterial and archeal communities from Banff, Canada, to study Microbial Dark Matter (Phase II) - Paint Pots PPA... ...
ACGGTGAACTGTGGATCGACGAGCGCAAGCTCGTCCCGGGCGACTACAACTATGGTGCGCCTGGAGCGGGCGACGAGCGCGTCTGGAGTGAGACAGGCTGCACCTGTGTTCTCGTCACCAGCACCAAAGATACCCTTCGCTGAAGCGCCTCGGGCGCATGATCGGTCCATATGGCGACAACCCGTGCGCCGGTCGCCGGCGTGTAGGCCCAAGAAGTACTTTGGTACCCTGAGACCGAGAGCGCCGCCGGCGGCTGAGAGCGCTTCTTTCGCCCGCCACCACCTCGGACCAATCCAAAAGCTCGCGTTTGACGTTTTGGGGGATATGCAAACCTCGCATTCCCGCTTGCCGTCACTCGGCGATCCGGTCTTGGCGAGGACTCGGCCATAAGCCAATGAGCCCGAGCCCGAACCTGAACCGTTGCGAAAGCGCCGAGCTGACGTGCGCCTACGTCCTGCAGGTCCTGCCTACGAGCGAAGTGCCCGCGATCCAGGCACACATCGCCTCGTGCGCGGATTGCCAGCGCGAGTTGGAGAGCCTCCGGCCGGTGGTCGATCGGCTCGTCTCCTGGCCCACCGACGTGCTGCGTCCAACGACGTCGATGCAGGGGCGACTTGCGCTTCGCATCGCGGAGGAGACGGGGAAACAGCCGGTGCTGCCGCCGGCGCGGCAGTGGTCCGAGCCGGAATGGGAGCAGGTCGCGCCCGGGATCGAATGCAAGCTGCTCGCGACCGACACGGAAAGGCACCGCGTCAGCATGCTGGTACGCCTCGCGCCCGGCGCGAGTTACCCCGCGCATACGCATGCGGGCGTAGAAGAGCTGCATCTCCTCGACGGTGAACTGTGGATCGACGAGCGCAAGCTCGTCCCGGGCGACTACAACTATGGTGCGCCTGGAGCGGGCGACGAGCGCGTCTGGAGTGAGACAGGCTGCACCTGTGTTCTCGTCACCAGCACCAAGGACGTTCTGCGCTGACCATGGCGAACCTCTCCCATATCACGCGTTGCGGCTTGCCGGGAATCGAGTGGGTCCCTTTCGGGATGCACGCTTGCCAGTTTCATGTCCAAGGCTGCGGGGTGGTTCGGTCATGGCGAAGCTGACACTATCCACTTTTGACTCGAAAGTGTTTCTCGCCACCATTGATGGCGGCCGAACCATCTCCAATTATTCCAAGGGCGCGATTATCTTCTCGCAGGGAGACCGTGCGGATGCCGTTTTTTACATCCGGAAGGGCAAGGTCAAGATTACGGTCACGTCCGAGCAAGGTAAGGAAGCGGTCGTTGCCATCCTTGGGGTGGACGAGTTCTTAGGGGAGGGATGCCTGATCGGGCAGCCTTTGCGTCTGGCGACGGCCACGGCCATGACCGAGAGCACGATGATGCGGGTGGAAAAAGCAGAGATGGTCCGCGTCCTCCACGAGGAGCCAAGCTTTGGCGAGATGTTTACGGCCCATCTATTGATCCGTAAAAACCGAGTTGAAGAGGACTTGGTTGACCAGTTGTTCAACTCCAGCGAAAAGCGTCTGGCGCGAACGCTTCTTCTCTTGGCGAATTTCGGGAAAGAGGGTAGGCCGGAGCCGATCACGACAAAGATTAGCCAAGAGACGCTCGCGGAGATTATCGGCACCACCCGCCCCCGCGTGAACTTCTTCATGAATAAATTCAGGAAATTGGGCTTCATTGAATATAACGGTGATTTAGCCGTCCATAGCTCTCTATTGAGCGTCGTCTTGCACGACTAGACGACCGATTCCATGAACCGATCATTTCGGCTGCCATCATAGCTTCCTCATTAACCGGCATTCGCAGGAACATCCCGATGGTCCGATCTTGGTCGGCATACGATTCGAACCATGGAACGCTCGACTAGGCGTCGGGCGGCCCACAGGAAAATTTTCCCGTGAGTCCAAATCTGAACACGCATCCCGTGCTCGGCATGCTTATTTTTGCTGTCAGGGGATTAGCCGATGGTGACGAGCGATGTTGCACTTAGTTGAAACCCAACGCGTCTACCCTCCCGAGACCATAACGGTGATGGCGGCTGCATTCGACCAAGCTTGCCAATCCCTTCCGAGGGCGGTCAACGGGAATGACGATTTGCGCCGACGACTGGCTTTGATAATCCTGCAGCACGTTGATCGAGGAGAGCATGACCCAATTCGGCTCTCCAAAATCGCGTACCGCGAACTCGCTGGCCTTGACAACTCGTGGCATAGATAGCTGTCCGCTCGGGAGCGTTTACCGCATTCCAGGCGCGCCTGCGGGAAGACCGCACTATGAAAAAGCCAAGATAGCTCCCCCAATGAGAAGGCTTATAGCAGTCGCCAAAATCAAGTAGAAGCCGGGCGCCAGCCCATTTATAAATAAGCGGTTGTATCCCAATTGAATTCATATGCGGCGATCCGCACAATCATTGCGAACGTTTGGAGACATTCCCAATGGCCAGCGCTATCCTTTGGCTGGTACTGACGGCGACGTTGCTTTCGGTGGTCACCTACTGTCTGTTCAATCCACCCCGCAATCGAATTAGGCTAATGAAGCACGAGCCTGAGACGTTGCACCTGGATCACCAAGGTGGTGGCCATCACGAGCGCTGACAGACGACCCCCCTTGTTTCGAGCGGGGTATCACCGGACGCCGACTTCGCGCTGGGTGGTCAAAACATAGCTTTGTGTCGCGCGCGCCGAGCAGCTTAGCCCGGAAATGCGCTGCCACAATGCCCAAATTCGCATATCATGGCCAACGGAGAATGGCGATCATGGATGCGGCGCGCTCAGTAACAGCTTCAGACACGATCAGGACCACCGGGATCCTGCATTTCACTGTCGGCGTGCGCGATCACATCGCCGCCGCGCAGTTCTATTCGGGGCTGCTCGGCTGCAGGCACCTGCGCTCGAACGAGCGCTATTCCTTCATGCAATGCGGCGCCAGCTATTTCGTGCTCGCGCGGATTCCCCACCACGTCAATCCGAACAACCCGGGCGAGGACGCCCATCATCATGCCTTCCTGGTCGAGGCGCCGGAATTCGATCGCGCCATGGCCATTCTGGCCGCCCGCGGGATCGCGCTGGTGAGATACTCCGACGAGGGTCACACGACGTTCCCGGGCCGGCACGCCTATTTCCATGATCCCGACGGCAACTGCATCGAGATCATCGACCTCAACAAAGGTCAGCCGAACAAGACGGAGACGTGAACTTCTCCTCGTCGTTCGAGGACCTCGACCGCGACATCACTGCGGTGGCGGTGAAGCCTGATATCGACGCTCGCTGCATTGAGCCGCAAGTCGCGCAGGACCATTTCGTCCAGAAAGGATGGCAGGGACGGGTTGACCAAACGGATCTCGTTTGCCTCGGGATGAAACTGCAGCCCCAGCGAGGCTTCGATGAGGGTGAACGGTGTCGCGCTCGCCCAGGCCTGGGGCGAGCACGCGACGGGATAGTGCGTGGGACCGCTGCCGCGGCCACGCTGGAACCCACAGAAAAGCTCCGGTAATCGACGCAGCTCCATATAAGCCGCGGCATCGAACAAGCCCTTGAACAGGCGCTGCACGGCGTTGCGCAGCCCGTAGCGCGCAAGCCCGAGCGCGATCAGGGCATTGTCGTGCGGCCACACCGATCCATTATGGTATGACATCGGATTGTAGCGGGCCTCCGTGCTTGCGATCGTGCGAATGCCCCATCCGGAAAAAAACTTTGGCCCCATCATTGCCTCGCCGACCTCGCGTGCCCGTTTGGGGTCCGCAATGCCGCTGAAAAGCACCTGACCCGCGTTGGAGCTGCGCACCCGGCACTGCTCTTTCGCCCCGTCAAGCGCAAGCGCGTACATTCCGATTTCCGGACACCAGAAGCTCGCCTCGAAACGCTCCGCGAGGCGATCCGCAGCTGCATCGAGAGCCTTGGCCTGATCGGCGCGTCCTAGGCGCTGCGCGCTGCGCGCGGCCAGACGCTTTGCGCAATACGCATAACCCTGCACCTCGGCGAGCGCGATCGGGCCTTCAGCAAGTCTTCCGTCGGCATGGAAGATTGCGTCCTGCGAATCCTTCCAGCCTTGGTTGGCAAGGCCGTCCTCGTTTTCACGACTGTATTCCAGGAAGCCGTCGCCATCCTGGTCCCCCGACTCGTCCATCCATGCGAGCCCCGCCTCCACGGCGGGCCACAACTCCTTGAGCGTTCCCTGATCCCCGGTGCGCTCGGCATAGAGGCACGCCAGCATGACGAACAGCGGTGTGGAATCGATGCTGCCGTAGTAGAGGCCGAATGGGATTTCCCGCAGTGTGGCCATCTCGCCGCTGCGCATCTCGTGCAGGATCTTGCCGGGTTGGGCGTCCGATGCGGGATCGTCGGTTTTGGCCTGATAAGCGGCGAGGCGCCGCAGCACCCCCTGGGCAATGCGAGCGTCGAGCCAGAGCATCTGCATTGCAGTGATCAGGCCGTCCCGCCCGAACGTGGTCGAATACCACGGAATACCAGCATAGGGATAAGGGCCCTGCGGCGTGTTGGTGATCAGCATGTAGAGATCGGACATCGAGCGGCACAGCACCTCATTGAGCACGTCGTTCGAGGTTTGCACCGTGCAGATGCCTTGCGAGGCCGCACGCCTGCTGCGGTGCACCGCGCGCAATGCTCGCACCGGCGACACCGGCTTTGGCGGATCGGGCGTGCCGCAGCCGATCGCAAGGGAGATCGCAGCGCTTTGCTTAGGGGCAAGATCAAGGGAATAAGCTGCCACGGTTTCGCTGATCTCGGATGGAGCCGGATCAAAGCCCAGCACCGTTTGCCGCAGCTTGCCGTCGAGCCCGCTATAGGCAAGACAGGCTTTGCCCGGCTGTGAGCTGTGCCTCGTAAGGGTGCCTCGCTTTGCCCGGTGCAGGCCGCGCACTTCGAAGAGATCCGCGAAATCCCCATCGAACAAGATGGTCAAACGTAAGCGGACGGGGGAAACTCCATGATTGCGGACAGCTAGACGCTGGTAGGCAGCATCAGGCAACAAGAACACCGTGCGTACGACGTGCAGGGTGTCCTGGGGAAGCACGAGATGGTTTTCAAAATAGATGTCGGGATTGGTCAGATCGATCGTCAGCAGCGTATTGTCGTCGCGCACGTTCGCCCCGAGCGTGAGGGGCTGCATGCCATTGAGCAGAAGCTCGAGATAGGAGAGGAAGCGAGTGTCACAGTGAAAGAGGCCGTCCGGCCCTCCGGCGGAAGCCCCAAGGTCGCCGTGACCATCGAGGACGATGAACGTGTTGTCGTGCTTGAGGACGTGGCGGGGGCGAGCGGCTGACGCCGTTGCAGGGATATAGAACGGCGCCTCAGCCACGTGATCTTGAAGTCGCCTCGGGACCGCGGCGCGCTCGCTCGCCATGAGATCCCTGTCAGTTCATTCCTTCCAGGACCGGTTGCAGCGGAGGCATGTCTGAGACCTGCTCCACGAACGTGCGCTCCAGCAAAGAACGATACACCCTGACGTAATCCCTGGCCATCCGGGTCGCGCTGAAGCGCTGCTCGAACCGGCGCCGGACTTTGCGCCGATCGAGCGCAAGAACGCGCGGAAGCGTGCGAACGGCTTCCTCCATCGAATCAACGATCATGCCGGTTACTCCCGGATCGATGATCTCCGGGACCGAGCCGCGGCGGAACGCCAGCACGGGCGTGCCGCACGCCATGGCCTCGATCATCACCAACCCGAACGGCTCGGGCCAGTCGACCGGAAACAGAAGCGCGCTCGCGCCCCCGAGAAACTCGCTCTTGCCGAGCTCATTGATCTCGCCGATGAACTCGATGCCCGGTCCGCTCAGCAGCGGAGCGATTTGTTCATGAAAATACTTTTCGTCGACCTTGTCGATTTTGGCGGCGATCTTAAGCGGCATGCCGAGAGCCTGTGCGATGCGGATAGCTCTGTCCGGGCGCTTCTCCGGCGATATGCGGCCGAGGAAGGCCAGGTAGCCGCCGCGGGCGTGATAGGTCGGTTGCAACAGATTCAAAGGAAGGCCGTGATAGACCGTGGCTACGAAATTGCTACCGGTGATGGGCTTGCGCTGGTCGTTGGAGATCGAGACCAGCGGCATTTCGCTAAACCCGACGTAGAGCGGCTTGAGATCATGCAGATCCTGACGCCCATGCAGGGTGGTCAGGGTGCGACTGGCTATGGGCCGGAACAGCGGGAAGTGAAACTGGTCGATATGGAAATGGAGAATGTCAAACTCATCCGCCCGTTCCCGCACCCGATCCAGCATCAGCATGTAGTACGGGATCACATCGCGCACATTGCTGTCGAGCCGCAAGGCCATCGGCACACAGGGAATAAGGTTCGCGCTGGTGACCGAGTCGCCGCTGGCGAACAGGGTGACGTCATGGCCGAGCCGCACCAGCTCTTCGGCAAGGTACGCCACGATCCGCTCCGTCCCGCCATAAAGCCGTGGCGGCACGCTTTCCATCAGCGGCCCAATCTGCGCAATTCTCATGGGATCCAGCTCCACAGGACCAACCTCTCGCCGCCAACGTCGTTCGCCGCGAAAGGTTCCTGCCAGCGGGGATTTTCGGGCGCTTTTCCGGCCGATGCCGGTTGAGAGCCAAGTTTAATCTATAGTTTGGGCGGATCAGACGACGCTGGAGCCCCACACGGGTCGGATGCCGAGATGCTCATGCCACAAGGGCAAATCCGCATCCCGGGTCAACGAGGCTATGAACAGCTCCCCCCAGGACCTCAGATCATTGTCGGAGATGACCTGGAACAACGCCTTGTGACGGCTTCGGCGCTCCTCGAGCGGCATCGAGAGCGCATGGGACATCGACGTAGCGACCGCTTCGGGGTCGTACGGATTGACCAGGAGCGCTGCGTTGAGCTCGGCGGCTGCCCCGGCAAAGCGCGACAGAATGAGCATGCCGGGATCCTCAGGGTCCTGCGCGGCAATGTATTCCTTGGCCACGAGATTCATGCCGTCGCGCAGCGGAGTGACCAGTCCTGCCCGGGCTGAACGGTAGAGTCCGGCCAGAACACTGCGGCTATGGGCGCGGTTGACATAGCGAATGGGGGTCCATGCGACTTCCCCATAGGTGCCGTTGATGCGTCCGGCTGCTTCGCTGATGGTGCGCTCCATCTCGGCATATTCCTGGATCTCGGAGCGACTCTTGGGCGTAATCTGCAGATAAGTCACCTTGCCGCGCCAATCCGGATAGATTGCGAGAAAACGCTCGAATGCGTCCATGCGCTCCGCCAGGCCCTTGGAATAATCGAGCCGGTCGACTCCGATCATCATCGCGCGCCCGGCAAGGCTCTCCACCAGGTTACGTACCAGCGGCGAGCGAATTGAGCGCCGCGCAAGCCGGCTGAACTCTTCCGCCTCTATCCCGATGGGGAACACGCCGATGCGCACGGTGCGCTCGCCGTTCTGAAACTCGTAGGCGCCGCGTTTCTGCAGTCGGCATTCATTTTCCAGATAGCGCGCGCAATTGGTCGCGTCGTTCTCGGTTTGAAACCCCACCAGATCGTATGCGCTCAACTGAGGAATGAGCCATTCGTGATGTGGCAAGGCTGTGAGGATCTCGGGCGGAGGAAACGGTACATGCAGGAAAAAGCCGATCCGGTTCTGGTGTCCGCGCTCGCGCAGCATCTTGGCGAGCGGAATGAGATGGTAGTCATGCACCCACACGATGTCCTCGGGGCTAAGCAAGCTGCTCAGTCGATTGGCGAAGTGCACATTGACACGGCGATAGCCGCTGAGATCGCGACGTGAAAACAGCGCAAGGTCGAGTCGATAATGAAGGATCGGCCACAACACACGATTGGCAAAGCCGTTGTAATATTCCTGGTAATCCGCTTCCGCGAGATCGGTTACAACGTATGTCAGCCCGCCTTGGCGAATAGTCCGGACGGTAACTTCATCGTCGCTGGCGACGGTTCCGCTCCAGCCAAACCACATTCCGCCGTGCCGTTTGAGCAGCGAACGCACCGCCACCGCCAGACCGCCGGCTTGATTGTTGCCGTCGCGGGAAGGCACCGCGACTCGATTGGACACTACGATCAGCCGCGCCAATATCGGTCCTCCCAGCTTCGTGACAGCCGCATCGCGCTCAAGATCAGGCCCGCCATCGAGTACGTCTGGGGAAAATTCCCCCACAGGGCGCCGGTCTGCGGGTCGATGTCCTCCGAGAGCAGACCATAGCGATTACGGTAGGCCAACGCATCCACGAACAGGTCACGCGCCTCGTCGCGACGACCAAGGGACCACCAGGCGTCCACCAGCCAGAACCGGCAGATCAGGAAGGCGGTAGCCGGCAATCCAAAATCGTCCGCCGCGGCGTAACGCATAACGTGCTTTTCGCGCAAAAGTTCGCGCTCCATGGCCTTTACCGTGCTGATGAAACGCGGATCGTCCGCCTCGATCGCTCCGAGGTCGGGCAGGAGCAGGACGCTGGCGTCGAGATCGTCGGAGCCGAACGCGGCGGTGAAGGCTTGCCGCTTTTCGTTCCAGGCGGATCGGAGGAGCGAGTTGAGGACGGATTCGGCTACCGCGTTCCAGTGGGCGGCCCGATCCTCGAGGCCCAATTGCGATGCGATCGCGGCAAGGCGGTGACACCCTGCCCAGCACATAGCGGTTGAATGCGTGTGGATGCGTTGGCGCCCGCGATATTCCCAAATGCCGTTGTCCGCCTCCAAAGCAATCTCGCCGGCCCGCGCCCCCAGGGTCTCCAGCAGCCGAAACAATCCCTCGTCGCCCAGCCGCGGCAGCCTGCGGTCGTAAAACATCGGCATGGCGGCGAGGATGATGCTGCCAAAGGTATCGTTCTGCACCTGCTCCGCCGCCGCGTTGCCAATGCGTACGGGGCCGTCCCCGCGATAGCCCGTGAGCGCGCCGGCTATTTTTTCGTTCATCGGATCGATTGGAACGACGCTGTATACCGGTCGCATCTGCTCGTTCGGATTCGAGGCAATGCCGAGCGTGAAGGAAATGAACTCCTCCATGGTCTGCGTGGCGCCGATGCGGTTGAGCGCCTTGACCACAAAATAGGCATCGCGCAGCCAGCAATACCGGTAATCCCAGTTGCGTCCGGAGCCCGAGGCCTCGGGGATCGAGGTGGTATGGGCTGCGATGATGCCGCCGGTCTCCTCGAAATTGCTCAGCTTGAGCGTAATGGCCGCACGGATGATCTCGTCCTGCCAGTCGTAGGAGATCGAAAGTCCCCGCGACCAATCCAGCCAGTAATCGATCGTGCGATCGCAGAATTCCCGGCAGGTTGTTGCGAGATCGCCCTGGAACGGCTCGTCAATTCCGAAAACGAGATGCAACGGCCGGGTGAGCACGAAGGGCGCCTCGCGGTCGATATACGAGAGGGGGGCGTCGCTGGTGAGCCGGATGACAAATCCTTCGTGGAGAAAGCGGATGTGATTGCTGCCTATGGAGCGACGGGTGAACTGATGGCCGTAATCATGCGTCGGTCGGAAGCGGATGGTGACGCGCGGCAGCCCGGCGACCGGCTCGATGATCCTGATCAGTTGCGGCGGACGGAAAACCCGGCCGAATTGACGATGCCGGGGCGCGAAGTCCGTGATACGCACTGCACCGCCCTGCTCGTCGGTAAGCACCGTCGTGACCACCGCGGTGTTACGCAGATATTCCGATTGGAAATCGACCAGCCCGTGGAGCAAGACGTCGGTAAATCCCTTCTCCTCGTCGCCGCTGACCAGACGGCAGAACACGGGGTCGCTGTCGAAGCGCGGGTAGCACCACCACACCAGCCGTGCCTCGGGATCGAGCAGCGCGGCCGTCCGCCCGTTGCCGATAACTGCGAGATCGAGTCCATGATCCCTCATGAGGTGGCAAGCGCGTCGGTTCTGGACATCTCATCCAGCCAGCGCCGGACGTCAGCTGGCTGGTCGAAGCAGTAATCTACCCCGGCGACGGTTTGGGCGACTGAAACGCTCACTCCCGCGAAATCGGGCATGATCGCGAATACGCCGAGATCGGTCACGTCATCGCCGAAAAAGATCGGTTGGCGGCCGCGAAAAGGTGGATGCGTCATCAATTCGCGTACCGCTGTCGCCTTCGTGGTCCCGCGTTGCTTGATTTCAACCACGAGCTTACCCGGCAACAGCTCGAGCGTTGTACCGTCCAAGCTTGCGCAAACCTTGGCCGCGGCCTCCCGCACCAAGGTCTCCTTCTCGGGGGCTAGGCGGTAATGCAGCGCTAGCGAGTAGCCTTTGTCCTCCAGGATGATACCGGGACCTGCCTCGGCTATGGTCGCGAATTTGCGTTTCACGGCAGGGTCGAGCGGCGGCAACCGCGGCGGTCTTGCCGCCTCGCCTGGCACTATGCGCATCTCAGCCCCATGTCCGCCGACCGCCGGCAACTGCAGGGGGGAGAAGATCAGGTCGAGCTCTTGCACGGGCCGACCGCTGACGAAGGCAACGGCGCCGGACGTACGCTCCAGCAACCGCGCCAGCGACTCGCGCAGCGAATGTGGCGCAAAGACCTCGCGCGGCGTTGGTGCCAGATCGAGGATGGTCCCATCCACATCAAGCAGGATTGCCGTGCGTTTCAAGTCGTCTGGAAAGGGTGGAATCCGGGTGGATTTCGCCATGGCCGAGCAAGTCATTTGTCATCAGCGCGGAAGTGGGCGTGCCGCGTGGGAACTCAAGCACCGACTATGGGAAGGCTGGACTGCACCCTGCGACTGTCAATTGGCGGTGGAGAGAAAAGTTCCATTGTTTGAGGGAAGGGGAAAGTTATGAGCCAGTTCAAAGCCTTAGCGGCCGGTAGCTCGGCGTAATCCGCTAAAGCGCCATGCCGCCGTCCACGAGGTGTGCCTGGCCGGTGATGTAGCTTGCCTCGTCTGAGGAAAGGAAAACGGCCAGTGCGGCCACCTCCTCCGGTTTGCCCAGTCGACCCATGGGTTGACGCTCGATGAAGGCCCGCTCGATGTCCGCCAGGGATTTGCCGGTCGCCTGCGCCTGCGCGCGTATGCGGTCCTCCAGCGAAGGCGATTCGATGGTGCCGGGACAGACGGCGTTTGCTCGGATGCCGCGCTTGATGAAGTCGGCAGCTACCGCCTTGGTCAGGCCAATCACGGCCGCCTTGGTTGCGCCATAGGCGTAGCGGTCGGGAACGCCGCGAATGGAGGAGACGGCAGAAGAGATGTTGACGATCGCGCCCGATCTCTTCTCCAGCATTCCCGGCAGCACCGCCTTTATGGTCCGGTGCATGGATTTCACATTCAGGTCGAAGGAAAAATCCCAGTCCTGCTCCGAGCAATCGAGCACGCTGCCGTGATGCACGTAGCCGGCACAGTTGACGAGCACGTCGGGGCTGCCGAGCTCGGACCTGATCTTCTTGACCAGGGCTTCGACGGCATCCGTCGAACGCACGTCGAGCTTAAGCCGCGCACGGCTGTTCAAACCGTCGAGCTTCTTGTCGTCCACATCCGTTGCGACCACGGCCGCGCCTTCGCTGATGAAGGCTTGCGCAATGGCGCGGCCGATGCCTTGTCCGGCCGCGGTGACGAGTGCCAGCTTGCTCTGCAGACGTCCGGCCATCCCGTTTCCTCCTTCAGTGGTTGTCGCGCGGAACGCTGCGCTGGGCGACCCGCTGATACTGCACGGCCGGCTTGAGCACCATTCCGTCGGCGAGCTGATCCACGAGTCCGCGCTGTATTTCCTGCCAGGGCGTCTGACTCGCTGGATAGCTTTCGCCGCGGGCTGCGAGCGCAGCTCGCCGCTTCGCAAGCTCGGCAGCATGTTGGCCGTGCCTTTGTTAAGGTCGATGCGGACACGGTCTCCCGTTTGCAGGAGAGCGAGACCTCCACCCGCTACAGATTCGGGGGATGCATTCACGATCGAGGGCGACGCCGATGTTCCGGACTGGCGTCCGTCCCCGATGCAGGGGAGCGAGGTGATGCCTTTCTTGATCAGCGCCGCGGGTGGCTGCATGTTCACCACCTCGGCCGATCCGGGATAGCCGATGGGTCCGACGCCGCGGATGAACAGCATGGTGCGCTCGTCGATCTGCAGCGACGGGTCATCGATGCGGGCGTGATAGTCCTCTGGTCCCTCGAATACGACGGCACGCCCTTCGAACGCGCTGGGGTCCGCGGCGTTCGAGAGATAGCGCTCGCTGAATTCCCGCGAGATCACGCTCGTTTTCATCACGGCGGAATCGAACAAATTGCCCGCAAGGATCTTGAATCCCGCGCGTTCTTTGAGCGGAGTCCCGTACGGGCGAATGACGTCCGGATCGTGTGACTTTGCATGCGCGATATTGTCCGCCATCCGTTTGCCGTTGACCGTGATGGCATCGCCGTGGACACGACCGGCTGCGAGCAGCTCATGCATGACCGCGGGGAGCCCTCCGGCGCGGTAGTATTCCTCGCCGAGATAATGGCCGGCCGGCTGCATGTTCACGAGCAGGGGCACGTCATGCCCGATTGTCTCCCAGTCCTTTATGGCAAGAGACACGCCGATATGGCGGGCAATGGCATTGATGTGGATGGGCGCGTTGGTCGATCCCCCAATGGCCGAGCACGCCACGATCGCGTTCTCGAAAGCCTTGCGCGTCAAGATATCGGAAGGCTTCAAGTCCTCGTGCACGAGCTCGACTGCCCGCCGGCCGGTTTCATAGGCCATTTGCGCGCGTTCTCTGTAGGGTGCGGGAATCGCCGCGCAGCCGGGCAGCGACATGCCGAGCGCCTCCGCAAGCGCGTTCATGGTCGAAGCGGTTCCCATGGTGTTGCAGTGGCCCACCGATGGCGCCGACGAAGCCACGAGATCAACGAGCTCGCGGTAGCTCATGCGCCCGGCCGCATGCTCCTGGCGCGCCCACCACACCACAGTGCCTGAGCCGGCGCGTTCGCCGTTCCACCAGCCGTTGAGCATCGGGCCGCCGGAGAGCACGATGGCGGGCAGATTGACCGTGGCCGCGGCCATGATCGCCGCGGGGGTGGTCTTGTCGCAGCCGGTGGTGAGCACGACGCCATCGAGCGGATACCCGAACAGCACTTCCACAAGACCGAGGTAGGAGAGATTGCGGTCGAGCGCCGCTGTCGGACGTTTACCCGTCTCCTGAATGGGATGGGTGGGAAACTCCAGCGCGACCCCGCCGGCGTCCCGAATTCCTTCGCGCACCCGCTTCGCGAGCTCGAGATGATGCCGATTGCACGGGGATAGGTCAGACCCGCTCTGGGCAATGCCGATAATCGGCTTGCCGCAGGTCAGCTCCTCACGGGTCAATCCGAAATTGAGATAGCGTTCGAGGTAGAGCGCCGTCATCCCGGGATTATCGGGATTGTCGAACCATAGTTGGGATCGCAGCCGGCGCGATTTTGCATCAAGGCCCATCGGGCTCACTCCAATATCTGCGTTGCATGCGGTTTTTCTTACGCGTTGATTCCACTACGAACGCGGGAGCTTCTCATACGCTCCGGCATTGCGCAGTGCCGCGACGATCCGGTCAGGCGTGAGCGGCATCTCGGTAAAGTACACCTCGAATGGGGAGAGCGCGTCCTCGATCGCCGAGATGATCGCGGCGGGAGCAGGGATGGTGCCGCCCTCGCCGGCACCCTTGACCCCGAGCGGGTTGAGCGGGTTCGGCGTCTCTACATGCTCGATCTGACAGGCCGGCACGTCGGGCGCCGCGGGCAGCAGATAATCCTGAAAAGTCGTTGTCAACGGCTGTGCAGCATCGTCATAGCGCATCCGCTCGAACAAAGCATTGCCAATGCCGTGAGCGACACCGCCCTGCACCTGGCCATCGACGATCAGCGGATTGATGACGTTTCCGCTGTCATGCGCCACCGTATATTTGAGGATTGTTACACCGCCCGTGATGGGATCGACTTCGACCTCGGCAACGTGCGTTCCATTGCAGTGAGACGCCTGGGGCGGGGTGAAATAAGCCGTGTGCTCGAGCCCGGGGGATTGGCCGGGCTCGAAGGAAACCCCTGGTATGCCCTGGGCAATCCGCGCAAGCTCGCCCAGCCCGATCGAGGGTTTGTTGCCGCCGCGCGCCATTGCGCAGCCGTCCTCGAGCTCGATCTCATCTTGAGCAACAGCGAGCACGCGCGCGGCAAGCGCGATCACCTGCTTGCGCACGCTTTGTCCCGCAAGCAGCGCAGATGACCCCGCGTTGACGGCTTGGCGACTGGCAAAAGCGCCCACGCCCTGGGAGATCGCTGCCGTGTCCCCGGCGGTCAGCGCAATGTCCTCCAAACGGCAGCCGAGTTGGTCGGCCACGATCTGCGCCAGCGTTGTGCGGGTGCCTTGGCCTTGCGTTGTCGCGCCGGTCGCTACTGCGACTTTGCCGCTGGGCAGAATGCGCACGGTGACCCCCTCGAACGGTCCTAAACCCGTCCCCTCGACATAGTTGGCGATTCCGATGCCGATGTATCGCCCCTGGCTGCGCGCGGCGTCTTGACGCGCGCGAAACCCGGCATAGTCGGAGCCGGCCATCGCGCGCTGCTGACTTCTGGGAAAATCCCCACTGGCGTAAACGAGCGGCTTGCCGTCGCGAAAGATGAGCCCGACCGAGTAGGGCATCTGGTCAGGGCGAATCATGTTCCGCCGGCGCAAGCCGCTCCGGTCGAGCCCAAGCTTTCGTGCGACATGATCGAGCAGTCGCTCCATGGCGAATACCGCCTGCGGCCGACCTGCTCCACGCACGACCGTCGTCGGAACGCGATTGGTGAAAGCGACAGTGAGCTCGATCCGATAGGCCGGCAGCACATAAGGCCCGGGGACCGTGGTTGCAGCTATGTAAGGAGCAATGATGCCCCAAGGCAGAAAAGCACCCGTATCGTGCAGCACGCGCCCGCGCAGGCCCAGGATGCATCCCGAAGGATCGACCGCAATCTCCACGTTCCAGTATTGATCGCGCTCCTGGGTCGCCGAGATAAAGTGCTCGCGCCGGTCCTCCTGCCAGGTGATCGGGCGCCCGAGTTTCATCGCCGCGGCAGGGATCACCGCTTCCTCCGGATAGAATGGTGCCTTGGTGCCGAAGCCACCGCCGACGAGCGGAGCGACAACCCGAATCGATTCCAGCTCGCGACCCAGCAGGTCAGCGAGGCTCGCACGGCACAGGTGCGGTGTCTGGGTCGCCGACCAGACCGACAGCATGTCCGCTGCGGCGTCGTAGCTCGCAAGCACGGCGCGACCCTCGAGGCTCATCGCCGCGCCCCGATGCAGGAACATGTCATCGGCAATCACCAACGCCGCCTTGGCGAAGGCCTCTTCCACGTTGCCGAAGGCGAGAGGCACCGCAGCCGCGACATTGGTTGCGACATCGCTGTGCACGCGCGGCGCACCGCGCGCGACCGCGTCGCGACAATCGCTGACCGCAGCCAGCGGCTCGAATGCGATTTGCACCGCGGCTGCGGCATCCTCGGCCGCGTATCGGCTTTCTGCGAGCACCACCGCAATGGCCTCGCCCACAAAGCACACCTCTTTGCTCGCGAGCGCGCGCTGGGTGCGCGGGGTCGCAATGGCAGGGTTCGGCACCAGCATGGGGAGCTGCGCGCTCTGCATGCGCCCGGGGAGATCCTGGGCGGTGAGCACGGCGTGCACCGCGGGCAGCGCGCGAGCTGCCGAGGCATCGATGCGACGGATCTCGGCATGGGGGTGAGGGCTGCGCACGAAACAGGCGTGCAGCATGCCCGGCAAGACGATATCGCTCACAAAACGGCCGCGGCCGGTGAGCAGTGCCGGATCCTCGAGGCGCGTGACACGGGCGCCGAAATATTTTGCGCCCATCATAGTGGAATCAGACCGGCCTCATAAATTTGATATCTGCAGCAACTGATGATCGCCGATCCATGTCCTGGCCAGATCCGCCTCGGCCTTGTCCGCGGCCGCACTGTCGCCGCGCTGCTTATAGAGCTCCCTCAAACCGAAATAGGACCAGCCATTGGCCGGCGCGCGTTTGAGCGCAAGCCGAAACTGATCCTCTGCCTCGGCAAGACGGCCCGCTTGCAGGAGAGCCGCCGCGAGCGATTGGCGTACCGGATAGTACCAATAGGGCGGCTCGGTATAGGGCAGCGCGTCCTGAATGCTGGCCGCCTGCTCGAGCTGTCCGATCGCCGCGCCGAAATCGCCTTGCGCCTGGGCCACGCGGCCCAGCACCACGGTGCGCGCAAGCTTGAGCACGTCGCGCGCCGGAACGCCCGAGGCATCGAGCAGGGTGAAGTCGGCGTTGCGCTCGATCGCCTCGATCGCGTTTGCCTCGCTGCTGGCCGCGCTGGGATCGTGGCGCGCTGCGTGCGCCACGCCGCGGGCATAATGCCAGATTGCCTTCACGTAGGGGATCGCATCGCCCGGATCGGGCAGCGCCAGAATGGCATCCGGCGCGCTGAATTGCGCGTGGGCGAAATAGGCTGCCGCCTTCACCGGCTGCACCATCGCAATGCCGCGGGCGATCTCGTCGGGAATGAGACCGCGAAGCTTTTCGGCCGCGGCAAGAACGGTCGCCCCATCGCCCGCCATCTGTGCGGATGCCAGCACGAAATGAATGTTGTGCGGGTAATAACCGAGCCGATAGACACCCATCGGGGCATTGGTGTCGGCGAGATATTTTTCGTCCACCCCGACCGCCACCTTATTGTCGGCGAGTGCGTCGAGATACCGGCCCACGCGATAGTAGATGTGGCTCGGCATGTGCACGAGATGCCCGGCGCCTGGGATAGCTCCACGCAAACGGTCGGCGTAAGGCTCTGCGCGCTGCGGTCGCTCCGATGCCTCGACCGCGTGGATGTAGTAGTGGATCGCGCCGGGATGGTCGGGGTTCCTGGCAAGCACGCGCTCCAGAGTAGGCACGATCGGCACGCTTTGAGGATTGGGCTCGCGCCCGCCCGGTTGCCAATAATTCCACGGGCTCAGATCCATCACGGCTTCCGCGTAGAGAACCGCAATCTCATCGTCGTCGGGAAACTGGGCAGCGGCCTTGCTCATCGCCGCCGCATACGCGGCATCGGGCGAAGCACGGTCAGCTTTGGCCTCCGGGGCATAGCGCTGCGCCAGAGCTGCAATGAGCGCCTGCTCTCGAGGGCTTGCGCTCGAAGCAAGGGCGCTCGCCTTCTGCGCGGCGGCAAATGCGGGAGCGACCGCATCCTCCTGCATTGGAAGGTTGATGTTGGGGCCAAGCACCAGGGCCTCCCCCCAGAAGCACATGGCGCATGTCGGATCGAGCTTCTGCGCCTTGCGGAACGCGCGCTGCGCTTCACCGTGATTGAACGCAAAGGTGAGTCGCAGGCCCTGGTCGAAATAGGCCTGCGCCTGCGGGCTCGATGCCGTGACCTTGTAGCTGATCGAGCCGAGCCCGTCCCACAGCGGTGGCTCGGTGTCGGCAAACTGCGCGGCAGGCGTGGCTGCTTGCATTTCGGTCTTCGGCACTTCGGTCCGTGCCTGGGCCAGGCGCATGGCAGTGCTCGCCGCGCGGAACGTTGACCCGTGACAGACAGGAAAGCCCGGATCGTTGACTGCTGATGGGCTGGGTAGGTCGCCATTTGCAGCGCCGGCCGATGCGAGGCCGACGGGTTCGAAGCCGAAGCTCACCCCGGGGACGACTGGTGCTGGTACGAAAGTTGCGGCCGCAAGCGCTGTCGTGCAGGTGAAAGCAAATCCGATTCGTCTTCCAGGGGATGCATCCATGATGGCCTCCAGATCCGACGAGATGGAGCGTAGCCCTCCGGTGCGGGAGCCTAGCGCATTTTACGATCGGGTTGAACTCGTCATCGCCGCGTTCCGATGCGCTTTGCGCAGCGGAACGTCTTGGCCGCTGGACGAAAGACGTGGATACACAGGACAACCGAATCCGGCGCTTGTCGGCGCCGTGCCCGTCCTGCCTACGACGAGATACGAACGCATTCCGGAGGAGCTGCATGGCGCGGGTAGATGCTCTTGTTCTCGGCGCCGGAATTGTCGGAACCGCCACGGCTTTGCATCTTGCCAAGCGCGGGCTTGCGGTTGCGCTCATCGATCGTCGCTCCCCGGGCGAGGAGACGTCCTACGGAAATGCGGGTGTGCTCGAAGGCAACACCATTTTTCCCCCCGCCTTTCCGGCGGATACGACGGCGCTCCTGCGGATTGCGCTCAAGCGCGCGCCGGAAGCAAATTATCACTTCGCGTCCCTGCTGCAATTCGCGCCCTGGCTGCTTGCGTTCAGGGCGGCCTCCCGTCCGCAACGTCTGGTCGAGACGGCACGGCTGGTCCGCCCGTTATTCTCGCACGCGGTTGCGGAGCATGAGATGCTGCTCGCCGAAGCCGGCGCGAGCCGCTATCTGCGCAAGAACGGGTGGCTCAAGCTTTATCGCAGCGAGCACGCATATGCGGCGCTTGGCCGCGAGCGCGCGTTGGCCCAGGAGCTCGGCGTTCCTTTTCGCGCGCTCGACAACGAAGCCGCGCGCGAGCTTGAGCCGGGCCTCTCTCCAGTGTTTCGGCATGCAATGCTGTGGGAAGGCGTTGCCAGCCTGACCGATCCGCTGGCGGTAACGCGAGCCTATGCGGAGCGCTTTGCGACATTGGGCGGTTTGCTGATGACCGCCGATGCGCGCACCCTGCGTCGATCCGACAGCTTTTGGCGTATCGACACTCAGCAGGGCCCCGTCGACGGAGAGCAAGCGGTCATTGCGCTTGGGCCCTTCGCGCCTGACGTGCTCATTCCGCTCGGCATCAAGCTGCCGCTCGCTGTCAAACGCGGCTATCACCTGCACTTCCAGGCGCGGGGAAATGCGGGATTGTCGCGCCCCGTGGTCGATACCGAGATCGGCTACTGCCTCGCGCCCATGGAGCAGGGCATCCGGCTTACCACCGGTGTCGAATTTGCCCCGCGCGATGCGCCGCCATCGCCGGTGCAGTTTGCGCGTCTGATGCCGGCAGCCCGGAGCCTGTTCCCGCTCGGTCAGGCGCTCGAAACAACGCCTTGGATGGGGAGCAGGCCGTGCTTGCCGGACTCACGGCCGGTCATTGGCCGCGCTCCCGACCATCACGGGCTTTGGCTTGCCTGCGGGCATGCTCATTGGGGAATGACGCTTGGGCCGGCGACGGGCCGGCTCCTGGCCGAGATGATGATGGGGCAAACGCCGTTCGTTGACCCTTCGCCCTACGCAGCCGAGCGCTTTCAGGTTTCGTAGATCCTATGGGTTTGGGTGGCGGGTGGTCAGGAGGTAGGTTTTCCACCATTCGCAACCCTAACCTCGAGGATCGAGATGACGAAGCTCAATCACACTGACACACCCGCCGCCCCCGAATATGCC
>Ga0185299_10003805_pt1 | contig 19228 bp, 13 predicted proteins | sample PaiPotPPA55metaG_FD_128002 | JGI IMG/M metagenome (GOLD analysis project Ga0185299, IMG submission 128002) | Iron sulfur acid spring bacterial and archeal communities from Banff, Canada, to study Microbial Dark Matter (Phase II) - Paint Pots PPA... ...
GGATCGAAGCTTACGGTCAACACATTGAACTCATCGCCGACATTGAATTTGAGAACCTTCAAAGCACCTGAGAGCCCGCTTAAGACTTCGCCACATAGCATGGGGCAGCGATAATAGACCAGGCTCAAGATCATCGGCTTTTGGCCAAAGTAATCCCCCAAACGGACGGTCTTCCCCGTTTCGTCACGGAACACGAGATCGGGCGGAATTTGTCCATTCAGGTTTTGCTGGATGCCCACATTCTTCAGCCCCGGCGGACGCATGCTTGCTGGAGGCGACATCAGTCCCGTGCTCATGTTCTGGGCGTAGGCAGAGATGGACAGTACTGCCCCAACCACCGCCAGCAGCACCGGATTGCACCACTTGCTGATGCGAGACACTACTTTTTCCCTTTCGCTTTTGTTGTGCTTGAAGGTTGTGCCGATGGATTTCCTTCGCTGTGGTCGGCGCGCTCTGCCGCCGCATAAATCGTATTGGTGACGGATTCGGGCACGGTTCCGGTCTTCGGCGTCGTGTTCAGTCCGCGTTGCGCAATAAGATCCATGGCTCGATCAATCGGAATACGAACCGCCCCGCCTTGCTGGTCCGCCCAGCCATAGCTGTGCAACTTCTGTTCTTCCTGCAATCTGAAATCGTTGTTCTCAGTTCGCTCGTTTGTTTCCAGTCGCGGTGCTGAAAAATTCTTGTCTATCCGAGCCCTCGCAGTTGCCGGGTTTATATCTCGAACATCGGCGTCCGCAGGTTGCGCCATCGGATTTTGCTCTGTCTGGTGGGTGCGCTCATACCAGTCGCCGAATTTGTACATTCCAAGCACGATGAAATAGACAATCGCGACGAACACGGCCAAGGCAATCAGTGACCCCAAGATGGCCTTTGGGGGGAGATCCCTCGTATCAAATCTAACTTCCGGGTTATGAGCGTTATTTGGATGCTCAGTCATGGACCGTTTCCAGAAGCTCAACCGCGTGCAGATCATGCAACGGCAAAAGTGGACGACTTCTCACATTACGGAAAAATAACGCAAGCCACAAACCACCGATAGCAATAGGAACAATTCCATCCAGGAAATGCCAATAGAACACATCGTGAAAATTGGGCTCGATAAACCAGTACAGATCCACGTAACGCATGAACATGAGCCACACTGCGACCCAAACCAATCGCCGCGGATCACGCTTTAACGGGCGCGAAAGGAGTATTGCGAATGGCACTGCAAAATGACCCAGCAGCAAAAAGAGGGCCAGGAATTCCCAGCCTCCGTGAAAACGCCTGGTGTAAAACGTAATTTCGTCCGGAAGATTTCCCGCCCACATAATTAACAACTGTGAGAACGAGAAATATGCCCACAACATGATCAAAGTGAGCATGAATTTGCCGTGGTCGTGAACCTCCTTGGGCTTCAGATAGGTTGAAACTGGCTTGTATGAAACGAATATCCGCTCAACAACGACAACAAAGCAAATCGCGGAAAGGCACTGTCCGACGATATAAATCAAGGGATAAATCGTCGAAATCCATGGCGGAGTCAGCGACATCACCCAGTCGATAATCGCGAAAGAAATTGTCAGCGCGTATAGCAGCAGACCAGGGGCGGCGATTGCGCGAAAACGCGGACTCAGGTTGCGCGTAGGCGGATTGTCCTGCTCCGCGGAAACTTTATTCAACCGATAGGCAATGAACATCCAGACCGCAAAATAAATCACTCCACGCACCACAAATCCAGTAGGCGTCAGATACGATTGCGTCAGAGCTCTCAAATGCTCGTCATGACTCATCGCGTTGGCATCTGTCCAAATGTAGAGATGCCGCATGCCGAGAATCAGCGGAATGAACAACACGGCCATTAGTGGAAGCGTGCGCGTGGCTGCCTCGAGATAGCGGCGCATCACGATACCCCATGCGCCTCCGGTCATGTGCTGAATCATGAGGAATGCCATGCATCCCAATGACAGCCCGAGCCATGCCATGTATCCGATTAGATATGAGCGGAAAAACTGGTCAGGAGAAAGGAACGCAAAAACAGCCGCGATGATCGCAAAGATAACGCCAATCACCAGTGATCGTTGCTGAATGGTTTGCGCAACCGGGGGCGCCATCAGATCCGTATTCGTTACGCGAACCGCGCTCATTGCGATTCCTCTCCCTTATTACTTCCCGGAGTTGCAATCTCTGGCGGGGTTGCGCCAGAACCGGGGTCGCCGCGGAACTGCGGAGCCTCGGACGGTACTTGCTGCCCCGAAGGAACGTCGGAATTCGTCGCGGCCTGGCTCAATTGCAACGCTCGAATGTAAGCCACGATGCACCAACGGTCTCGCGCTGGGATTTGCGGAGCATATTCCGGCATCGCCCCGTATCCGTATGTCATGACTTCGAAGAAATATCCCAATGGCGCTTTGCGGAGGCGGTCCGTGTGGTAGGACGGCGGAGCGCGGAAGCCTCGTTGCACGACAACGCCATTGCCATCGCCCAACCGAGAATGGCAGGGGGCGCAATAAATATTGAAGCGCTGCTGGCCGCGCTCCAACACGTCTTTTGTTGCCGGAAATGGCATGTAATCGCCAGGATCCTTCCCGACTTTCCCGGTGTAAAAATATGTATCATCATGTAGCTCACCGCGCGCCACCGTGCCCTCGACCGGAGGCCGCGCGGAACGCATATCCGGATAAAAATCACTCATCGCCAGCGGCTTAAAGCGTGGCTGATCGTGCATATCCTGACGGCATCCCGCCAGTAGAAGCAGTCCCAGGAATCCGAGCGACGAAAATTTGCGAAGGCTCGCCACGCTAGCTGGGAACCTCCGCAATGGATCTTGCTCCCAGACTTTCAAGGAAAGCACGCGTTTGAACCGCGTCGTACTTCGGGTCAGACGAAAAAACTATCAGGAAAAACTTATCCTCAGTCGCACGCACAAACCTCGGCACGTTGAATACGGGATGGTAAGGCATGGGAAGTCCATTCAATACCAGCATGCCGAAGACCGCCGACAATCCCGCGAAGAGAATCGTCATCTCGAACGTGACGGGAATGAACGAAGGCCATGAATTGAATGGCCGGCCGCCAATGTTCACCGGATAACTGATGGTGCTCACCCACCATTGCAGCATGAATCCGCCGGACATGCCGAGGATCCCGCCAATCAGCGCAATCAAAGCAACGCCGTTGTGGTGGAAACCGATGGCTTCGGCCAATTCTTCGATTGGAAACGGACTGTAAGCGTCAATCTTCTTGTATCCAGCTTCGGACGTTCGCCGGGCCGCAACCACAATGTCAGTTGGCGTATCGAATTCCGCCATCATTCCGAAAATGGGTTCCCCGATCGTTGGATGAACGCTCATTCGTGCTTCACCTCCGCTTCCGGCAGCAGAGTGCGCAGCTCAAAGATGGAAATCATGGGGAGAATGCGGACGAACAAGAACATCGCAGCGGTGAACATTCCTAGCGTCCCAATGAAAATCGCCCAATCCCAACGGGTTGGGTAGTACATTCCCCAGGATGAATTCAGAAAATCACGGTGCAGGCTGACTATCACGATGATGAATCGCTCTAGCCACATTCCGACAAGAACATCGAGGGAAATCAGGAAAAGCCAGATGGAATTGGTGCGAAACTTGCGAATCCATAAAATTTGCGGTAGGAAAATATTGCAAAACAGCAAAGCTAAATACGCCGGCGCGTACGGACCATGCAGCCGGTTCCATTGCAGAAAACTATCGTAGGGATTTCCGCTATACCAGTTCATGAACGCTTCCATCGCATAGCCATACGCGACAATCAGGCCGGTAGCAAGCATGACCATGGCTGAATTTTCGAGGTGACGGTCTGTAATGAGGTCCTTCACGTCATAGAATCTGCGGATCGGGATGGCCAGAACCAGCACCATCGCGAAACCCGAATAAATTGCGCCAGCCACGAAATAGGGGGGGAAGATAGTCGTATGCCAGCCCGGAACAATGCCGATTGCGAAATCGAAACTCACAACGGTGTGGACCGACAGCACGAGAGGAGTAGCTAAGCCCGCCAGCAGCAGGTATGCCGTTTCGTATCGCGCCCAGTGGCGTGCCGAACCGCGCCATCCCATGGCGAGGGCTCCGAAGGTGAAACGTATTAAAGAATTGTCGGTACGATCACGAAGCGTTGCGAGATCGGGAATCAATCCGACAAACCAAAACACAAGCGAGATTGTGAAGTACGTTGAGACCGCAAAAACGTCCCAAACCAACGGACTGCGGAACTGCGGCCAATAGCCCATCGTGTTGGGATAGGGGAATAGCCAATACGCAAGCCATGGTCTGCCCAAATGCAAAATCGGAAACATGCCCGCGCAGGCGACTGCGAAGAGTGTCATCGCTTCAGCAAATCGGTTGATCGAATTTCGCCACGATTGCCGCAACAACAACAGAATCGCCGAAATGAGAGTCCCGGCGTGACCGATTCCAATCCACCACACAAAGTTAACAATGGCGAAACCCCAGCCGACCGGGATATTCACGCCCCAAATGCCTACGCCCTTCAGAAAGAGGTATGTTGCGCCAAAAAGCAATCCCTGCATAGCGGAGAAAGCGACTAGGAATCCGAAGACCCATCCCAGCTTGATCGGGCGCTTAAGAACAATGTTGCTAATCTTGTCCGTCAGCGAGACGAAGGTATGCCCCGGCGCAAGTACCGGTACTTTATCCTCGCCTACTTCGACTTCGGTTGGTCTCGCCATTCTTTGACTTATGCCTGCCCTTCCAGTTCAGGGTTAGGGTTTCGGATTTCAGCTAGGTACGTTGTCCGTGGGCGGGTGTTGAGATCCTGCAACAAACCATAATTTCGCGAATTGGCTTTTAGCTTCGAAACCTGGCTGTTCGGATCATTAATGTTTCCGAAAACGATCGCGTTTGCCGGACACGACTGCTGGCAGGCGGTTTGCAGTTCTCCGTCGGCAATCTTGCGGTCCTCGCGTTCCGCGTCGATTCGATGATGATTGATGCGTTGAATGCAGTACGTACATTTCTCCATCACGCCGCGGCTGCGCACGGTCACATCGGGATTCCGCATCATCTTGTATTGCGGAGTTTCCCAGTCCTGGAATAAGAAGAAATTAAACCGCCGCACTTTGTAAGGACAGTTGTTCGAGCAATAACGTGTCCCGACGCAACGGTTGTAAATCATGTCGTTGAGCCCTTCGGTGCTATGCGTCGTCGCGCCCACCGGGCAAACCAGCTCGCACGGCGCGTTTTCACATTGCATGCAAGGAACCGGCTGAAAATATGCTTTGGGATTATCGCGATCGCCCTGGTAGTAAGCGTCAACTCGCAACCAATGCATGTGGCGGCCTTTGTTCACCTGCTCCTTGCCGACGACAGGAATATTGTTCTCCGATTGGCAGGCAACAATGCAGTTATTGCATCCCACGCAGGAATTTAGGTCGATGGTCATTCCCCATGAGTAGGGCTCGCTCTTGTAATCGTAGCCGGGATAGAGTGTGAGCTCCGCAGGCGGTTTATCATCTTGCGCGAAATTCGGTTCTTTCTTGTATTCCTCGAGGCTTCGCGCACGCACCAAAGGTCTGCTGTCTCCATTTGGCGTTTCCATCGTCTGATAGCCCTGAGTGGAGGCAAGCAAATATGTTCCGCCCGTTTTCGAGATGTTTGCGCCCGTGGTGAACCAAGGCGTGGCGCTGGGCCGCAGCGGATACACATCAAAGCCCACACCCGTGCCAACGCGACCGGCGCGGCTGCGACCATACCCCAGAAACGTAGTAACTGAATTATCGGGATGGCCGGCCTGAATCCAAACTGCTGCGACGAGATTCTTTCCGTTCAGATCCAAGCGAACCAGATCTCCGGACTTTAGTCCCATTCGCTCCGCCATCGCAGGCGCAATGAGCACGGGATTGTCCCAAGTCATCTTGCTCATCGGCTTAGGGAGTTCCTGGAGCCAGCCATTGTTGGCGAAGCGTCCATCGTAGATGGAAGGGTCGCGGCGGAAATTAATTTCGATGGAGGCCGGTTGGTCGTTCGAGGCAAGACCCACCTCCATAATCGATCGGTCGGGGACGCCGGAAGCGGGCTTCGATGTGACCTGCTTTGGCGTGAAAGTAGTGCCTTCAATCCAGCCATCGTGCAGCGACTTTCGCCAGAACGCGTCAAAATCCGCACCAGGATGTTTGGAGCGCCAATAATCCCTCACCACCTCGTGGCCTGTCGCCTCGGATTGGCCCGCCAGCAATGCCATCACTTCATACACGCTCTTACCACCATAAAGCGGAGCAATGAGTGGCTGAATAATGCTGACTGTGCCGTCGTAAGCTCGCGCATCGCCCCACGACTCCAGATAGTGAGTTTCGTTCAGATGCCAGTGACAATATTGGGAAGTCTCATCCTGATAGCAACCCAGATGAATTCTTAGGGGAATATTGCTGGATTTCAGGGCATCAAAGAATCCGAGATCGACGGGCGCGTCATAAACCGGATTCACTCCGGCAATCAACAGAAGCTGAACTTTCCCGCCGCGGATATCAGCGATCAATTCTTTCAACGAGTCGGTCTGATTCACCGTATTGGCATTCACCGATTCGGTATAAAGAACCGTTTTTCCAACGTTTCCGAGTGACTGGTTGATTGCATGAACCAGAGCATGAACAGCAGGCGACTGATGATCTCCGGCAATCACGACGCTCGATCCGCGATGGGCCTGCAGGTCTTTAACGATTGCAGAAAGATAACTTCGTTGTTCGCCTTTTAGCGATGCGGCCTGCGATCCGAGGCCGAGAGCTAGAGCTCGCGCAAAAGGTTCGATATCCTCTGCGCGTACGGGCAAATGATGATCCGCCTTCGCACCTGTGGAACTGGGCGTGCTTTCGATCACGTACATCCGGCTCATGTTCACAGAATCTGGATTGCGTCGCTTCGCGAAATCCCGCGCATATCGGGTGGTTCCTGGAAATCCCGCGGACAAAAAGTCTGCATCGAGCGACACAATCACATCCGCCGCGTCCAGTTTATAAATCGTCTCGACTGGTTGGCCGAACGCCATCTGCGCCCCAGCCATAACGTTGTCGCGATTTACCGGTTCATAAACATGCCACTTCGCCCCCGGATAGCGAGCGCGCATTTGAGCGAATTGATCCGCCAAAGTAGGCGATGAGACCGTTCCTGTCAAAACCCGAATTCCCGCCCCATTTGCCGCATTTTGCGCGATCAATGGCTCTCTCATCGCCGACATAAACTCGCCCCACGTGCTCAATTCGCCGAGATAGGTAATGTTCTGCGAGCGATCTGGGTCGTACATATCAAGGATTGACGCCTGCGCGAAAACATCAGTCCCTCCCTGACTTGCCGGATGCTGATCGTTGCCCTCAATCTTCGTAGGACGGTACATGTGGCTTTCCACCAACACAGGGATGGCATACCCGCCCAAGGAAAACGCGCTGGCGTAAAACATCGGCCGTCCCGGGATCAATTCCTCGGGCTGTTTCACGTAAGGAACAATCGGTTCCAATGGTTGCCTGGTGCATGCCGTCATCCCGGCCATGGCCAGTGAAGCTCCCATCAGCTTCATGAAGCCGCGACGGGAGACTGCATCCGCCCACTCCGACGCTCCCTTCGGAAATTCGCGGTGCATCATCTCCTGAAATTCCGTGCTCCCCGCTAACTCCTCAAGGCTCCGCCAATACTCGGGCCCTTTGGTTTCGGCGATGCGGGCGCGAGCCGTTTCGAGATCCAGCTTGTCTTTCTTACTGGGACAAACCGCTTCGACGTGATGCTTTTCGTTTTTCTCTTCCATCATTGCCACGAAATTTCTTTTCTAACTTCTTCTTTTTTAACCTAGCGATGGCAGGTCGAACAGCTTGTGATATCTGCCACGGTGCGCAAGTTGTATTTCTTTATCAGATCGATGCCTAATGCATGCTGGTCGGTATACGTTTGTCCATCCAAGACCACAGGCTTCAAACTCGACGGCTGCTCGTACCGCATATTAAAGACTTCCTGCCGAGGCCGCAGATATTTATCCGGAGAGCGATGGCAATCCAGGCACCATTCCATTTGCAAGGAAGCGTAGTTATACATCAGCGGCATGCGGTCAACTGGTCCGTGACAGGTGTTGCAGCCCACTCCCTTGTTGATATGGATACTGTGATCGAAGTAAACGAAGTCAGGAAGATCGTTGACGCGGGTCCAAACCAGAGATTTCCCGGTTCGATAACTCTCGCGGACAGGCTCAAGCATAGGCGCTCCCGCCCAAATTTGTGAATGGCAATTCATGCAGGTTCGCGTGGGCGGGATGCCAGCAAAATCCGAGGTCTCAACAGAAGTGTGGCAATAACGACAATCGATACCGGCGCCCGCAACGTGGTGCTGATGGCTGAATGGCACTGGCTGCGGCCTCGCCACTTTCTCGTAAGTCACATAGGGCGAACGCTGCAACTGGAGAGTAGCCCAGAGCAGTCCGCCGACCAGGAACACGGTTCCTACGATCGTGGCTTTGGAAAGTGTGTTGGCACTGCGATGAAAAATCTGCATCGATCAGAACGTTCCAGTTTGCAGCGGAACCTGTCCCGGTCCCGGTTCATGCAGCATTGCCCGATTAACAACTTATGAATTGCGTCTTGTTTTAGAAAACTCGTGATTATAACAGTTTGAACGGATTTGGAAAGCCAAGTTTAGATTTTCGCGAGTATTCAATTCGACATTTCCATGGCCCTGCCGATGTTCATCGTAAATTCATTACCAGCAGCTTCGGTTCCGTCATTTCCTCGATCGCATACTTCAAACCTTCGCGTCCTAAACCAGAATCTTTCACTCCGCCATATGGCATCTGATCGATGCGGAAGGTTGGCACGTCACCAGCGACCACGGTACCGACTTCAAGTTCTTCGAATGCCTTAAACAGATGGGTGGAATCGCGGGCAAAGATGCCAGCCTGCAAGCCATATGGAGAGTTATTGATTTGCCGGAGCGCGTCGTCGAATTTTTCGTAAGATTCAAGAGTTACAACCGGCCCGAAGATTTCCTGGCAATTCACTTTCATCTCGGGACGGGTTCCGGTGAGCACAGTTGGCTCGACCAGTGAGCCGTCGCGACGGCCTCCGCACAGCAGCCGCGCCCCGCCGCGTATCGCTTCTTGTACCCAATCGATCACGCGGACGGCATCGCTTTCGCGGATCATCGGACCCAAGTCGGTGGACTCATCCAACGGATCTCCACTGACCAGCTTTTTCACACGCTCCAATAGCAACTCGGTAAATTTCCCAAAGACCGATCGCTCGACCAAAATTCGCTGAACTGAAATGCACGTCTGCCCGGCATAAGTAAAACCGCCATACGCGCAACGATCCACGGCGTACTGCAAATCAGCATCGCTGTGGACGATGACGCCGGCATTGCCTCCTAACTCAAGAATTACTTTCTTTTTTCCGGCACGGCTCTTTATTTCCCAACCGACTTTGGCGCTGCCGGTAAAGCTGATCATTTTGAGGCGGTCATCTGTTATCAGCAGCGAGGCGTCTTCGTTTGAAAGCGGAATTACATTCAGTCCTCCATCCGGCCATCCTGCCTGCTGAATTGTTTCTGCCAGAAACAGCGCGCTCAATGGAGTTTGCGGCGCAGGTTTGAGAACTATGCTGCAACCGCTCGCGATGGCCGGCGCGACTTTATGCGAAACCAAGTTGAGTGGAAAATTAAATGGTGTTATGCCCGCAATCGGCCCAAGGGGGAAACGCCTGACGATACCCCAGCGCCCGGCAGTTGATTCCAACCAATCCAGCGGCAGGTATTCTCCGTAAATTCGCGTGCTCTCTTCCGCCGCCACCGTGAATGTGAATATTGAACGCTCGACTTCGGAACGTGCCGCTTTGATGGGTTTTCCCGCTTCCTGTGCCAGAGTATGTGCAAATTCTTCTTTGCGCGTGGTAAGGGCCTCGGCCACGCGGCGTAAAACCCGTTGCCGCTCGAACGCGGGAAGCCTTCGAGTAGTTCCAAAAGCTTTCACTGCAGCCGCAATTGCAGCTTCCGCATGTTCGCGATGGCCTTGGAACACCCGTCCTACGATGCTACGGTCGTAGGGAGAGCGGATTTCAACTGTGTCGCCATCTTCGATCCACTTTCCATCCAACAAAAATCCCTGCGTGCTGACCGGAGCCTCTACGAGATGCGCCATACGCTAACCTTCCCCACGATCCAAACCAAAACAAATTATAGACTTCTCGCTTCGTCGAGACAGAGGGCAACTCGACGATAATATTTGGGTTTAATAATCGAGGCCGGAATTGCATAGATCCATCGCGGAAGTCGCGGAATTGTTAAAGACGCGACAGATCTCGTCAGTGGAATTGACTACTGATTGTCTCGCCACAGTCAAAAAATTAGATCCCACGCTGAACGCTTTCATCACGATCACCGCTGATTCCGCGCTGGCGCGGGCAAACGCTGCGGATGCAGAAATTCTGCGGGGTCGATGGCGAGGGCCTCTTCATGGAATTCCGCTCGGACTAAAAGATTTGATCGATACCACCGGGGTGCTGACCACTGCCGCGAGCGCCGTCTTTAAAGATCGCGTGCCCAACCACGATGCCGACGTTGTTTCGCGTTTGAAATCAGCTGGCGCAGTCCTGATGGGCAAGCAGAACCTGCACGAATTTGCTTATGGCGGTAGCTCACTAGTCAGTTATTACGGGGATGTGCATAATCCGTGGAATGTTGCAGATATTGCGGGCGGTTCCTCGGGAGGCTCTGTGGCCGCTGTGGCCGCAGGTCTTTGTTATGGTGCGATTGGAACTGACACGGCGGGATCTATTCGTGAACCCGCTGCCCTTTGTGGAGTGGTTGGGTTAAAACCGACCTATGGACGCGTCAGCGTTCGGGGGGTGATACCACTGTCGCCATCCCTTGATCACGTGGGGCCAATCGCCCGAACGGTTGCGGATACCGCACTAATCTTGCACGCAATTGCTGACGGGGTCCAAGACAATAAAATCGACAGCTTTGAAGTTGCGGCAAGACCAATCGAAAGCAAACCTCTCCAAATAGGAATCCCGCGCCAGTTTTTCTATGAAGACCTCGATTCGGAGGTAGAGTCCGCGGTGGAAGAGGCTCTCTTGCTGCTTAAATCGCTCGGCCATGAAAGTCGCGAAATCGACATCACCGTCCCGCAAGATCGCACTCTTCAATCTGGCGAAGCGTATGCATGTCACGCGGAGTTCGTACGCGACAGTCCGGGTCTATATCAGCCAGAAACATTACGCCGTATCCGGAGTGGCGAGAATATATCCCCAGCGGACCTTCTCAGATGTCGAGAAGAGATGGAAGAAGATCGGCGCGATATAGAGAACGTCTTTGAAGAGATTGATGTCGTGATTACGCCGACCACCCCGATTCCTGCGCCTCGCATTGCCGATTTAAGGAAAGATCCAGATTCACTTCGCCCGATGGAAATCCTCCTGTTGCGCAACACGCGGCCTGCAAACGTTTGGGGGTTGCCGGCAATTTCGCTTCCTTGCGGCTTCACTAAGTCGGGTCTCCCTATTGGCTTGCAGATTATCGGAGAGCATTGGGCTGAGGCGACGGTGCTCCAACTTGCCCACGAATATGAGGAAGCGACAATATGGCACAAGCGCGAACCGACATTGCTTGGCATATGAATCGATAGGCACCAAGCTCAGTTCACCGATCGAACGTCTTCCGGAAGGATCATTACGAAACTACAATCACTCGTTGCCTTGGAACAGTTGAGAATCCCGCGGCGGAAGATTTTTGTGGGCGTGTCGTCGGGAAAGTTGAATCCGTACTTGGCACTCCGGAGCTCTGCGGACAACGATTTTAGATTTTCATCGCCGCTCACGAATTTCACGTCTTCTACCGTCGTGTCGGAGCCACCTTTTGCGAACATCAGGAAAAATTCCGCGCTCCCAGTCTCTTTAGCCACCTTACCCAACGCAAAGGTGCGCTGATTTTGCAGGTCGTCCCGGTATCTCTGATTGATCCCTTCAACCTTACTTTCGCCGCCAGCTAAAGCCGCCAGACGCGCTCTGGTTTCGGGAGTGGGTCGCAATCCTGAGTCTGCCATGGCGTAGATGCGGATCGCCGCATCTTTTTCCCCGCGCTTTTCCAATATCTCCCCGAGATGTTCACCGATTTCCCCATGTGGACTCAATTGCCAGGCAGCCGTAATATACTTTTCGGCCTTTTCGAGGTCCCCCTTGGCGAAGTATACCCAGCCCAAAGTATCCCAATAGGCAGCCAAGCCCGGCACCAAAGCCAGGTCGCGGGGATTCAATTGCTGCAGAGTAATGTTGCGAAGGGAAGCACTGAGTGCTGCAACTGCAGACTCGGCATACTGCTGGGCGCGGTCAAGATGGGAACCCTTCAGCGAAAGTTCATATGCGATGTCGTTCCAGACCTCTGGAGTCGCGGAAATCTCCACCGCGCGGTCGTAGGCGGCGACAGCTTTATCGTCTTGTCCAAGATTCAAATACGCATTCCCCAAATTCACTTCCAATAGTGAATTGTCGGGTTTGAGCGACACCGCCTTCTCCAGTTCGGGCACAGCTTTATCGTATTGCTTTGCCTCCGAGTACATGTAACCAAGCGCCGCATGGGCAAAATCGCTTAACGGATTGATCTCGATTGCTTTTTTATACGCCTCCGCCGCCTGATCGTACTTCCGGTCGGTGGAATACGCCCAGGCTAAATTGTTGTAAGCGGATTCGTCGTACTCATTGACTTCAGTCTGTTTGCGAAAGGCCGCAATGGCATTATCGGTTTGTCGAAGGCCCATGTAAGCGCGCCCCAGATTCGTCCACGCACTCTTGTGTTTGGGATCGGCCTCGACTACTTTTTTGAACAAGTTGACGGCGATCTGGTAGTCGCCACGCTCAAGGGCAGCGTTAGCGGCGTCGTACAGATCATTGCCCTTTAGATCAGCACTTGTCACGGGATTCCCGGCTGCACTGCCGTCCACGGAAAGGCGTTGCTCGGTGTCCTCAGTGACTGCCCGACGGAACGACAGATAATCGCTGGCTCGTGAAACTGGCAGCTCACGCTTCGTCCAAGTTAGACTGCGTTCGGCGGTGAAAACATTCGCCTCGGCCTTGTAATTGGCGCTGTATTGGCCATAGTCGCGCTTCATGGAAAATGCCAATGGCGGCCGTTCCGTATACTTTGCCGGGAATTCGAGCTTCACGTGGTAAGCATATTCACCAGGAGAACCCAGTTGGATCGGTTGCGCGTTGGCGTCATCTGCGTCAGCATCCACGAGACTGATTTGCGAAAAGGGGAGCGCGACCTGAGATTTCCTCTTTGCCCAGTCGAAGAAATTTGGTGCCGCAATATCGTATTCAACTTGGAAGGGCTCCTTGGTGACAGCCGGATCGCCAACCTTCAGATTCGATATTTCTCCGTTCAATCCGCTCGCTGCATTCAACTGCTTTATCAATTGGTCCCACTTCGAACTGGGAACCCGACGGAATAAAACCCGCATGAATAACTCAGTGTCCCCGCGCGCCACAATCTTGATGTGGGCGTCTAATTTTCCGAACTCATTTACTTTTCCTTCCATCTGCTGAAATTGATTGTTCGGCACTGGAGGGTCGGCTGGCGTTTCTTCCAGGTGAGCCACGCCTTCTTGCGGAATCACCAGCGCCTGCTTCTTCCGGATATTCGAAATCAACATGCGGAAGGGAGCGACTTCCGTGGTCGTGTCCATCCATACTTCTTCTTTGCCCAAAGGCAGCAAGGTGATTACGTGGTCAAACTGCGCCGGGGAAGGCATGTCCGGGTCGAGCTTGCGGCTGGAATTAATCAGCACCGTAGAGGGATGGAATCCAGAGGCCAGCAACAGCGAGGCCAGCAAAGTATGTTTGTCTTTGCAATCGCCATATTGATTGTGAAGAACGTCGGCCGCCGGGTGCGGCTGCAATCGTCCAACTCCAAACGACAGGCTTATGTAATGGAAGTTAGTTGCCACGTAGTCGTAGAGCGCGGAAATCTTATCCAGATCTGTGGTTTTCCCGGCAGTGAGTTCGGTGGCCTTGGCGCGAATTTCGTCGGTGGGTTGTTCGCGATCCCGTAACAACTCCGCGTACCAGCGGCCCAGTTCCTCCCAACTGGCAAAAGTTGTCAACTGAACGGCGGGCTGCTCGGGTTCAGGCTTCTGCTTTTTCTTGTTGTCGTCCTTTTCGTCGTCATCGCGTTCACGATGCGAACTCGTCCACAGGTAAATCCTGCGTCCATTTTCGTCCCTCATCTTGGGTTCCATGCCCGGACGGTATTTCAACTTCACGCCGCGCGCCTGAGGGATATTAATTTCGAGTTCCTCATCGAGAACGATTCCATTCTTCGTGAAATCGTGCTCCATCCAGAATTGATTCGGAGCCAGCGCTGTATGCGTCACGGCCACGACGTCATATTCCAGCACTTCTCCGGGACGCAATCCCGGCACCGTAATGTGCTTTTGCCGGTAGTCGGTATAGACCGGAGCTTCTCTTTCGATGGGGATACTGAGGTCCTGAATTGAATCAGGCGGAGCGGTAATCGCAGTGCCATCCGCCCGTACAACCCTGACGTACGGGATTTCCAGGCGCTCGTTGGCCGAGTTGTAGCCGATCACGACCTGGCCCCACTGCTGCACACCGGCTTCACTCTGAATTCTGATCCGCGCGTAAAGTTCACGGGTTCCGGTACCGTCAGCCTCAAAACGGTAGACGGTCCTGAATTTTTCAACGACATACCCTTCTTGCGAAAAGTCTTCGGCCTTCTCGGCCAACTTTTCAAGAGGCTTCGGAACAGGCTTAGGAAGTGGTGCCTGCGCAAGAAGGAGGATTGAAGTAAAGAATAGGCAAATACCAGGAGCACATCGCAGCAATTTCATGGTGGGCGTTTTTATAGTATCCCAACGTTGGATGCGACGAAAATGACCATAGTGCGGCAAGTGCCGGGCAGGCGTCCCTGCTATCTCATTGAATGCCCGCCGAGGACTGTCCCGTTAGGGACTGCTGCACGAAGTTGGCCTGATCGTTCTTCATTTTTTTCAGACTATCCGTGGCCAAGTAGACCATGTGCCCCGATTCGTAGGTTGCGAACGAAATGTTCTGCCGATACTTCCCCCCGAGATCAAGATGATCCATGGTGTAATTCGCAGCAAAGTAAGGAGTCGCGAGATCGTAGTAACCCTCCATGACGAGAACTTTTAGGTAAGGGTTCCTCACGATCGCCTTCCGGAGGGCAGCCGCTGTATCCGGGAAACCTTGGATTCCGGAGCCCCAATTCCACCAGTCATCGGAATCGGAACGCGGGGCGAATGTGTAATACGGCATGTCGGTCTTGTATCCCAATTCGCTTCGGACGTAGTTGTTGAATACCGTGGTAAATGGCGACTGGATCCCGGCCTCGGTCGGATCATAGAAGGGCGTGTCTAACAGGCCGTCTGGATCGGGTCCGGTGAAGCGCCCGTCGAGACGACCTACTCTCACCTTTTGATCGAGTAGCAAGTAGTGAGTGAACTTGGGGACATCGATGCGAAGATTCGCCTGATCAATCACGTCCTTTGTCAGTCCGGTGTAGCGGGCCATATCGTCAATTGCTTTTTGGCGCTCGCCCGCAGAGAGGGCGTCCCCCTTCGAAAGAGCGGCGGCGTATTCGCCACTTGCAAACTGTTCTGATTCCTGACGCGCTCTAGTCAGATCAGAGCTCAAATCTTGCGGCAATTTATGGTGATACGCGGCGATCATGGTGAACGTCGGCACCAGAAGAATGTAGGGCAGGTCGTTGCTTTTGTTGTCCTCAAGGGTTTGGAAACTTAGCGCGGTCGAAAGCAGCGTGATACCGTTGAACGAAATTCCCTGTTCCGCCAAGTACCCGGCAATGCCCGCGGCCCGCGTGGTCCCATAACTTTCGCCAAATAAATAAAGTGGCGATCCCCACCGTTCATACCGGGACAGATAGAGGCGTATGAATTCGCTGAAAGCTTCGATATCACCTTTAACGCCCCAGAACTTCTTCGACTCCGCAACGCTGCCCGCCCGGCTAAAGCCAGTACCGATGGCGTCCACGAGCACAAGGTCGCTCTTGTCCAGCAAGGTGTACGGATTATCAGAAACACGGTAGGGAGCTGGCGGCAAAAAACCATCGGGGTTCAGCACGACCCGCTTGGGGCCGAGTGCGCCCATATGCAGCCATATCGAAGCCGATCCCGGTCCGCCATTGAAAGCGAATGTCAGAGGGCGAGTGGTAGCGTTTTGACCCTCCAGCGCGTACGCAACAAAAAACATCTCCGCTTCGATCTTTCCATCTCCGCGTTTGATGGGAAGCCGGCCCGCGGTTGCGGTGTATTTCAGCAATCTTCCATCAACGGTGATCTGGTGATGAGTTACAACCGGCGGGACTTCAGTAAGGTCGAAGTGCTCATCCTTATCTTCAGCCTTGTCAGCGAACGACTCTTTAGAAGGCTCCTTCTTTTGCTGCTCGGTCGGCGTCTTTGGGGCAGAACTCTGTTCAGACTGAGGGGGATTCTTCTCCTCGGCTTTGGGCTTTTCCGGCTCGGTGGTCGGAGTCTTCTTTTGCTTAGCCTTGCTTTGGGGAGCCTGCGCGTTTTGAGAATCCGGCGGATTTGCCTGCTGAGCACTTGCACCGGTGAACATGACAACTGCAGTTAGAAAGATTGCCGCTAAGAATCGCATTCTGCTCCTAATCTTGAGTTCGGTAGATATTGCTGCTGCGCGCAGCATTATACCTCGTGGGCAAATAATCGTTGTCCAGGTCGGATTGCTACTATGTTCCGTGCCCGTAAAGTCTTCCAAGAAACAACTCACCGTTCTGCAAGCTGAATCCCTGGTTAAGATTCCCTGGCTGGTTCACGGGTTCAGCACAAGATTAGGCGGATTTTCTCCTGTTTATGGCGGCAATGCCCTCAATCTCGGTTTCACTAGGGAAGACTCGCGAAAGTCCGTTGAACGGAATAGATCGGCATTTCTTGAAACTCTCGGCGCAATCGACAAGAGGGGCGAGCCCTGGCCGCTTGTCACCCTGCGGCAGGTACATTCCGGCCTCATTCACTGTGTATCTAAAGTGCCCCCGACTCAATTGGCCGGCGATGGGCTAATAACAATTACTCCAAGCCTTTGCATAGGAATTCAGAGCGCAGATTGCATTCCCATCATCCTATCGGATCGCAAGCGAAGAGCAGTTGGGGTACTCCACGCGGGCTGGCGGGGAACCGTAAAGCGAATCGTGGAAAAAGGTGTGGGAGAAATGCGACGCTGGTTTGGAACCAGGCCTCGCGACATCCAGGCCGCGATTGGGCCCGGAGTCCACAGCTGTTGTTACGAAGTCGGCGCCGAAGTGCGCGATCAATTCGAATCACAGTTCTCCTATGCCGCCGAGCTTTTTCGCGAGACCAGAGAATCTAATCCGGTGCGGGAAAAGTATCCCATGCTTTTTCTGAGCGCACGCGCACCCGGCCACTCCAATTTGCCAAGGCAGCTCTTTCTGGACCTGCCCGAAGCGAATCGCCGCCAACTCATCTCGGCCGGAGTTCCGCCAAAAAACATAAATGTGTCCCGGCTGTGCACGGTTTGCAGAGTGGACTTGCTATTTTCACATCGCGCCGAGAAAGGAAGAACCGGAAGGATGATGGCTGTCGCGAGCATTCGTCAACGCTAAAGTTGGCGCTGGCAGGAAAAATAACAAAAACGAGTGGCGAGCGGAACCCGTCCGCCACTCAAGGTAGAGAATTTTACTTGGTAGCTTCTGGGTTGCAAGTGCAAATGCCAAATCCGCTGCCGAGGCGCTCGGCGAAGGCGCAATCCGACTCCAGAGTAGACAGTTCACCTGCGGAGAGCGTCTCGGGGAGATTTTGAGTTACGCTAACCGGGAACGCGGTGCCGACTTTGTTCTCGATGTGGGTCGTCCAGGCGTTGAGTCCGGCCGCGAGGATGGTGATGTCGTCAGCATCGCAGACCCCAGCAATCGTAGCAACGATCTTGATCAGGCCCTGGTTAGGGGTTACCCGAGTCAACGAGTTGCCCAAAAGGTTGGTTTTTATGTTCTCTTCTATCAAGCCGTTTGCAGTGACCGGGCAACTGCAGCATTCCGCCAGTTGTTGGTCAGCGGCGTAGACGTAGATATTGGCGCACAAAGTCGTCGCCGGGGCCCCGGATGCGCCATCGTAACCGATCCGCAGCGTTCCCGCCGGAGCTCCCGCAGTGGTGTTGTTAGAGAAATAGTTGGTGTTGAAGGGACCGTCAGCACCGACGGTCTGTGCAGAAGCAACGCCAGATACCGCAGCGATTACTAGAGCGATGGCTAAAACGGGCAGAATACGACATATCATTTTTTTCATTGAGGCTTCTCCTATTTGTGGCGCTGCCCGGCTCGGGGAGGGGACAATTCAGCTTAGGACGCGCAAACCAAACTGTAAGCTCATTGCTTTTCTTACAAAATCACCCATGTGGCTTAGTCCGACCCACAAATCCCGAAGAGAGAGATGCTTTTCGAAAGATTTAGCCTCACCCCTTATAGAACTTTCACAGTGTTCCCCTCACTGCTACAGACTCTTTACAAGGAGGCGAGCTTCACGGCGGCCCGTGCATGAAGTGCCGTTGTGTCAAAGAGGGGCACACCAGAGTCTTCCGGTTGGAGGAGAAGTCCAAGCTCTGTACATCCCAGGATCACCGCTTCCGCGCCTCGGCGGCTCAGGTCGTCAATAATGCGCTGAAACTCAACCCGCGATTGCTCTATAACGCGTCCGTGGCAGAGTTCTTCAAAAATGACGCGGTGCACAATCGCCCGGTCCGCTTGTTCTGGAATAATAATGCTGAGGTGATGCTTGTCTTCAAGGCGTTCGCGATAAAAAGCCTCCTCCATGGTGAATTTCGTGCCGAGTAAACCAACGGTTTGGAATCCGTGAGCTCGAACTTCCTCTGCTGTTGGATCTGCAATGTGCAGCAATGGTATGGACACGGCCTGCTCAATCTCCGGCGCCACTTTGTGCATAGTGTTCGTGCATAGAACGATGAAATCGGCGCCTGCTCCTTCTAATTGCCGGGCGGCGTCTTGCAATATCCGGGCAAGATCGTCCCAGGCAGCCCGCTGTTGCAGTTCTCGAATCTCATGGAAGTTCAAAGTCAGCAGCAGACTGCGTGCATTGTTGTGTCCACCAAGCCTGCTCTTGGTCTCTTCATTTGTAATGCGGTAGTACTCGGCGGAGGACTCCCAACTCATCCCTCCCAGAAGCCCAATGGTCTTCATTT
>Ga0185299_10003807_pt1 | contig 19222 bp, 17 predicted proteins | sample PaiPotPPA55metaG_FD_128002 | JGI IMG/M metagenome (GOLD analysis project Ga0185299, IMG submission 128002) | Iron sulfur acid spring bacterial and archeal communities from Banff, Canada, to study Microbial Dark Matter (Phase II) - Paint Pots PPA... ...
GCAAGTCCGCGCTCAGACCGAAATCGTAGAGCAGCGCAATCTCGGTGTCGCTGCGCCGCAGGCTCGCGATCAGATGGTCCTGGTCGGACTCCACCACCGTCAGGTCGATCGCGGGGTGCAATTTCGTGAGGCGCGCCACCAGCGCCGGGACGATGTAGGGAGCGAACACTTCATAGCAGCCGATGGCAAGGGCACCCGCGGCCGCGCCGCCCCGCGGCGACCGACGCTGATGAAACCGGCGCGGCACCCCATAGGCGCGATTCGCATAGATCAACGGGGCGCCGGTGCCGGCAACGAAGATGTCCTGTACCGAGCCGAATACCACGAAGTGCGATCCCACGCGTTCGCTGGCCGTGACGCGACAGTCGAACGCGACCAGCGAGTCAACTACGCGCGGCGCGCCGGTCAGTTGCGTCGTCCAAGTGGCACAATCGAACTTGGCGGCGCCGCGCGCGTGGCTTCGCCCGGCGAAGTTGTCGGAAATATGCGCCTGATCGTCGCGCAGCACGTTGACGCAAAACACCCCGTTCTTGAGCAGCGCGGAGACCACCGGGCTCAAATGGTGAATACACACGAGCAGCGTGGGTTGCGGTGTATCGGCCGATACGGACACCATGGCGGACACCGTCACTCCATGGCGCCCCGCAGCGCCGTCCGTCGTAACGACACTGACCGTGCAGGCGGCGTGACTCATCCCATGCAGGAATTGCTGGCGCAGCGCCCGTTCCGCCGGCGCCGGCTGCGATTTACCTCCCTTACCGCTCATGCGTGACTGGCACTCCTCGGCAAACATTGATGATCGCTCATTAGCCGGATTAACCAAAGAGTTCGGCGCTCAAGCAACGGGGCCAGCGTTCCGCGCCGGCGTTCGTTGACAAGCACCGGAGCAGTGCGTACATTTCTGCGCCTCGCGTACGGCACCCATCTTGCCCAGGTGGCGGAACTGGTAGACGCGCTGGTTTCAGGTACCAGTGGAGCAATTCGTGGAGGTTCGAGTCCTCTCCTGGGCACCATTAAAATCAATACGATACGCGCGTTTCTTGATGTAATATATTACTGACGGAGCGCCCGCCGAATCCCCGTCGTGCTGAGAAAGCTCTCATCCGCCACGCGCACGAGATCCCTCCCCTCGTTCTTGGCGATGTACAAGGCCGCGTCGGCCCGAGCGATCATTTCATCCAGCGACCGACCATGCCTCAAGCTGGTCGCAAGGCCTGCACTCAAGCTCACGCGCAGCCCGGCACCCGAGGCGGGCAATTGAATCCCGAACACCAGGGTCCGCATCCGTTCGAGACTCGCCTGCGCGACCTCCAAATTCGCGCCGGGCATGACCAGCAAGAACTCCTCACCGCCCCATCGCCCGAGGACATCCGAATGCCGCAAGGCCTCGCGCCCGACGCGCGCGAATTCCCTCAGCACAAAGTCTCCGGTCGCATGGCCGCAGCGATCGTTGATGATCTTGAAATGATCCATGTCGATGATCGCGATCGTCAGCGGACTTTCCGTGGCGGTTGCGGTGGCCAGCGCCGCCGTTGCGAGCTCCGCGGTGCGCCGTCGATTGGGCAGCCCGGTCAAGCCATCCTGACTCGCCAATTTCACGAGCTGCTGCCGATAGCGGCGATTGGCGATGAGAAAATAAATGAGCAGCGCGATCACCAGAACACCCGAACTGAGCACGATCGCGTTCCAGCGCAGTTCCTGCGCCTGACGCTGCGACCGCTCGTGCGAAACTCCCAGCTCGCGTTTCAATTCGGCATTGCGCTCAATTTCCCGATCCGTCTCGAACCGGGCGCGCAGCGCCGCCGCTGCCTTGGATCGCTCCACATCGTTGGCCGCCTCGTAGCGCCGCACGTACTCCGTGAGATCGATGTAGGCGGCGGCGTAATTGCCCAAAGCGGCGTTGGCGCGCGCGCGCCATTGGTACAGCGAGGCCACTCGGCTCGGCAGCAAATCCGCTCCGCCCTGATCGAGCACTTTGTTCAGGGTGGCGAGAGCCTTGTCGGGGTGGCCATTGGCCAAATCGATGCGGGCCAGCAGCGCCAGGGCATCCTTCACCTCGTCGGCGGAATGGGCCGCGGTAAACCCGCGCAGCGCACGATTGCACTCCAATGCGGCACGCTGCAGTTGATCCAGTTCTATCCGGGCAGTGCAATCGTGCAGATCGGCAAACGCCACGCCCTGGGTATCGTTCAACTGCACGCTCAGCTTGCGCGCTTCCGCGAATTCCTCGATCGCGGACGCGTACTTCCCCATCAAGTTAAAAATCTTTCCCCGCAGGAATCGGTCGACGGAAAGACTGAGCGTCGCGCCGTGCTCGGTATCCCAGTCGAGCACTTCCTGATTCAGCGCCAACGCCTGCGTGAAGTCGCCCATGCTGCGCATCACCGTGGATAACTCCGCCGCGGAATTGATCCGCGCCCTCGCAAATTCGGGCGCCGTGCTGGCGTGATACGCCTGCGTCAGGCTGCCGATTGCGAGATCAGTCCGATCCTGCCGGCGTTGCAGCACGCCACGGGTGATGAGCAAACAAGTGTCGGCAAGAGATCCTGCGGCCTGCGAAGCCCGCGCCTCTTCGATGGTTTTGAGCGCGGCATCCATCCCCGCCGCGTCGTAGACGTTCTCGGCTTGCGCCGACAGCAGATCGAGGCGTACCGGATCGCCGATCCGGGTCGCGAATTGAAGTCCCTTCGAGGCCGCCCTCCTCGCGTCGTCATCGAGTTCGAGCATGCTGTAGGCCTGCGCCTGCACGGCATAGAGAGACGCCAGGAGCTGCGCATCGGGCCGCGGCGCCTGCTCCAGGGGCTGCAGCCGGGCCGCCACTTGTTTGAGTGCTCGTGCGGCGTCCTTGTCGACCAATGTCTGCAGTTCGCGGACGGCCGGATCTTTGCTGACTAGACAGGTTGCGAAAGACGGCGCCGCGCCCATCGTCCACGCCGACGCGAGCATGCAGCACAGCCACCAGCCCGCCCTGCTGGAAGCGCGTCGGCCCGGATAGGTGGATTTGCACATGGCGACGCGAAAATACGCGGTTCTCGGCGGCCGTTCGACACTAAATGTCACGGTTTCTCACTTCCCCCTGAAAGCGCGCCGCCCACGCTGCCCGCGGCGAGCGAATCGCCGTCCCGGAGTGTGACCGGATTCGCAGGCGGGACAGCCGCCTTATGGTCAACCCATCGCCGATGGCCTAGTGACAAGCTCGAACCCCCGGGGCATATTGATCATAGTTGCCCCATACGAATGAATAACCGATAGGGACATCCATGGCATCCTCGTTCTTGGATCGTGAGAACACCGTTGCGCCCCCGGGATTCAATCGATTTCTGGTTCCCCCAGCGGCCCTGGCAGTGCATTTGTCGATTGGCCAGGCCTACGCCTTTTCGACTTTCAACCTACCGCTCACCAAGCTGATCGGACACAGTCATTCCGCACCTGCCGATTGGGATCTGAAACAGGTGGGTTGGATCTTCTCCATTGCCATTGTCTTTCTGGGCTCGTCGGCCGCCGTGTTCGGACGCTGGGTGGAAAGGGTGGGCCCGCGCAGATCGATGTTCACCGCCGCTCTGTGCTTCAGCGGCGGTTTCATCGTGTCGGCATTCGGGATTCACCTGCGCCAGCTTTGGCTGCTCTACCTGGGTTATGGCGTATTGGGAGGCTGCGGGCTCGGCATCGGCTACATCTCGCCGGTCTCGACGCTGATCAAATGGTTCCCGGATCGCCCCGGCATGGCGACGGGCATGGCCATCATGGGCTTCGGCGGCGGCGCCCTCATCGCCGCGCCCCTCTCCGTCATGCTGATGGCGCATTTCAAGACGGCGGTATCGAATGGTGTGCTCGAAACCTTGGTCACCATGGGCGTCATCTACTTCATGTTCATGATGATCGGTGTTTACGCGGTTCGCGTACCGGCCCCCGATTGGAAACCCGCGGGCTGGAGCGCCCCGTCGCACCCGAAACAGCTGGTGACTACCGCCAATGTGTCCGTCGACATGGCCTGGCGCACGCCGCAATTCTGGCTGCTCTGGGTCGTGCTGTGCATGAACGTAACCGCCGGCATCGGCGTGCTCGGTCAAGCCTCGCCGATGATCCAAGAGATCTTCAGCGGCCGAGTGACGCCGGCCGCCGCCGCCGGCTTCGTCGGACTGCTCAGCCTGTTCAACATGGGCGGCCGAATCATCTGGGCCACCACCTCCGACTATATCGGACGACGCAACACCTACATGGTGTTCTTTTTGCTCGGAATCCTGCTCTACTCGACGGTGCCGACCCTCGGGCATCTTGGGTCCATCCCACTCTTCGTCGCGGCCTTCTGCATCATTCTGTCCATGTACGGCGGCGGTTTCGCCACCATCCCGGCCTACTTGCGCGATATATTCGGCACTTATCAAGTCGGCGCCATTCACGGCCGGCTGCTGACTGCCTGGTCGGTCGCGGGGGTGTTGGGTCCCGTGCTGGTGAATTACATCCGGCAGTACCAGATCGACAATGGCGTACCCAAGGCGCAGGCGTACTCGGTCACCATGTACATCATGTGCGGCCTGCTGCTGATCGGATTCTTGTGCAATTACGCGATGCGTGCGGTCGACGAGAAGTATCACTACCGCGGGAGCACTCAGTCATGAAAGTGCGCCTCGTTCTCCTGTGGGTCGCCGTCGGAATTCCTCTATTGTGGGGCGTGATGAAAACGCTTGAAAACGCCCTGAAGTTGTTTCAGTAGACCGAAACTCGCGCCACCACGCGACAGGAGTTCGCCATGCACATAAATCTCAGTCTCGCGCCGATCGTTGCGCTGCTTGCCGGCATCTTCATTCTGGTCATGCCGCGGCTGCTCAACTACATCGTTGCCATCTATCTGATCATCACCGGACTGCTCGGCCTGTTCGGCGGTAGCGCGTTTCACCTAAGGTAAAGCCCCGACACCGCTCCTATATCGCGCCCGACGCTTCTATATGACGCCGGCCAACGCGGCGCCGTTCGGACTGCCGAGCCCGGTGCACGCATCCCAGCCCTCGGTCGCGTCGTAGTCGCCATTGTTGCCGCTGGTGATGTCGCGCAGCGCCTGCCGGTTCTGATACAGACCGGGATTAAGATAACCGCCGGGTTTGCCCGACACCTGGTTGATGCGGGCGATCAGCGCCGCCCACAGAGGCGCGACGGCGCTGGTGCCGCCGATCACGGTGTTCGTACCGTCGATCCGCACATCATAGCCCGTTTGCGGATCGGCATTTCCCGCCACATCGGGCACGCCTCGCTTCGACAGCGCGGATGATTGACCTTGATTGTTCACGGCCTTCAGGCCCGTCTGCCAGCCGGGCAAGGGAAAGAAGCTGCTCACGCCGCCGCCGCTGGCTCCGTTGTTGGCGCCGTCATTCCAGACGACTTCACTGCGGATGCTGCCGCCGCTCGCCTGAAGACTGGTACCGCCGCAGGCGAGCGCGAAAGGACTCGAGGCCGGGAAGTCCACATGATCGCTGCCGTCGTTCACGCCGTCGCTCGACCCGTTGTCGCCCGAGGCCGCGCACACCGTGATGCCCATCGTGGCCGCCGCCTGAAATGCGTCGTCCATGGCCGTCATTGCCTGCGCCGTCCACGAGACTTCAGGACCGCCCCAGCTGATGGAGATCACCGAGGGCTTGTGCGTGGTGTCGTGGATCGCCGTGCTGATCGCGTCCAAAAAGCCCGCGTCGGTGTTGGGGGCGAAATACACCACGATGTTCGCCTGGGGCGCAATGGCCCCTACCACCTCGACATCGAGCATGACTTCGCCGTCCGGTCCGCTCGCATCGTTCGTCGGACTGTTCGTTGCGTGGTCCACGGACACGGCCACCACCGAGGGCGTCGAGAACCCTAAGCCCTTGAAATAGGTGTCCAGATCCGCCAGCTGAAATCCGCCGCCCAGTTCAATGATGGCGACGCACTGACCTTGGCCCGTGCCGCTCGGGAATCCATAGGCATTGGCCACCTGGATCGGCGTATAGGACACCGCGCCGCTCGCGGCGGGGCGCCGAATCCGACAATGCGGCGATGCTTGCGGGCGGCTGTCCAATCCTAAGACGGCCTCGACGATGCCGTCCAAATCGGCGGGCAGGAGAATGGCGCCCGTGCGCCCGCGGTAGCTGTGTCCGGCGTGGGACATTTGGTGCAATTGAACGTTGAAGGCGGCGCTGAATTGCGCCACCGTTCCCGACAGCACCACGGTGCGGCGAGGAGCGTCCTCCTGCTCCACGGCAAGGCCATGCGCGGCCGCGAAGGCGCGCACCGCGGCCAGGTCCGGAGCGTCGGCGCCATGTCGTTTGGCAAACTCATCGCGGCTCAAGAAGGGACCCGGGGCACGGCCCGATGCGCAGGCGGCCACTCTGGCCGCAAAATCCTGCCGGGCACGCCGCCGCACGAGTAGGGTCACCTCCAGGCGCTCGGCCGGATCGGCGGGTGCAAGCACACGGGCACCGGGCATCGCGGCGCGTTCACTGCCCTTGAGAGGTATGTTGGTCATGGATGATTCCCGATGATGGCGCGGCAACCCTGGGCTACGCTGCAGCCCGGGCTAAATGTGACCCAGCATTTGAACGGACCGCAGCGAGTCGTGGGGGTTCCCGGCGGGCCAATGCGGAGTGAGGGAGATTCGCAATCGACGAAATTAGTTGCGTTTGGCCGTCACAATCTTTATAGCTGGACTCTCGGTGAATGTAACAACCTCCAATCAGTCGCTGATCCTCGCGGGCGAGCCTCCTTTCGGCCGGGCCGGCCGGCTGGTCGCGCGCGGCACCGCGCTGAAACGCGTTGCCGTGCTTGCGGCGCGTCCGGATTCCGCCGTCGTCGTGCAACCCGACTATTTCTCGCGCGACGACGCCCCGCCGTTTGCCTCGACCTCTTTCCATCGAGACCCCATCCAACTGTACGCTCGCACACAGCGAGGCCTGGACGAGATGCCCACGGCTCCGCTGATCGACGTCTTCGCCTAGCTCGACATGCCGGCGTTCAACGGCCGGCGCGCAAACCAGCCGAAGGCGAGGATGGTGAGGTAGCAAACCGCCGGCACGATGAGGGCGAGCTTCAACCCCCACACATCCGCGGCGTTGCCCGTCACCAGCGGTACGATGGCGCCGCCGACGATGGCCACGCAGATGACGCCGGAGCCTTCCGCGGCGCGCTTGCCCAAGCCCTCGCTGGCCAGAGTGAATATGGTCGGAAACATGATGGAATTGAACAGCCCGATGGCAAGCAGCGACCAACCGGAGACATTGCCGACGGTATTCGCCGACACCGTCAACAAGATGATGACGATTCCCGCCGCGCAGGCCAGTACTTTACCGGGCGAGAAAAGCCGCAGCAGCCAGGCACCGATGAACCGCCCCACCATGGCACCGCCCCAATAGAAGGATACGTGCTTCCCGGCCAGATCCGGCGCCATGCCCATCACGCTCGGCTGCATGAGATAGCTCACGATCAACGAGCCGATCGCCACTTCACCGCCCACATAGAGAAAGATGCACAGCGTGCCGAATGCAAAGCGCGGCCGAGTGAGCAGATTGAACGCGCGCAATATCGGCGTCGGCGGCGCCGGCGCCTCGACCAAGCTCTTGCGTCGCAGCCAGACGACCGCGGCCAGCAGAGTGAGTGCGATGGCGAGACCGATGTAGGTGTGGACCACGACCTGGGTCTCGACGCCGCGAAAGGCGTCGAGTGCTGCACCCGACAGCGTGGAAGGATCCACCGTCGCCAGCGAGCCCAGGATCAGAATCGATCCGACGTAGGGAAAGAGGGTCGTGCCCAGCGAATTGAACGCCTGCGCAAAGGTCAATCGGCTGCTCGCAGTACGCGCCGGCCCCAGCATGGAGATCAAGGGGTTCGCGACCACTTGGACGGTGGTGATTCCGGATGCCAGCACGAACAGGGCCAACAGAAACAAGCCGAACAAACCGAACGAGGAAGCCGGTATGAACAGGAGACATCCCACCGTCATGGTCAAGAGCCCTGCGACCGCCGAGCGCATGTAGCCGATGCGCCTGACCAGCGCGGCGGCCGGTATCGAAATGATGAAATACGCCACGAAGAACGCGAACTGCACCAGCATCACTTCGCCGTACTTGAGCGTGAACAGCGCCTTGAGCTTCGGGATGAGCACGTCGTTGAGGCTCGTGATCCCGCCGAAGGCAAAGAACAATGCATACACGAACGCCTGAAGATTGGATGGGTAGGTGGCGTTGGCCTCGCTGCCGTCGGCAGTCGCGGGCGCCGGTGAAGAAATTACTGCTGTCTCGAATGCCATGTAGCCAATGCCCCCAGTTTTAGTTCTAAAAGTTCGAACGCGTACCAGCTCAATGATTAGACGTTTGACATCGCTGTCATCCACTACTAGCCTACAACATCGACTCCGGCACGTCCCCCGGAATCAGCCGAATGGATTCTGGCGAATGATGGTTTGATCGCGATCCGGTCCCGTGGAGATCATGGTGATGGGCACGCCGACCAAGGACTGCAGGCGGTCGAGATAGCTGCGGGCGTTGGCGGGCAGATCCTCGAAGCGCGTGATCCCGACCGTGCTCTCCTTCCACCCCGGCAGGTTTTCGTACACGGCTTGGGCATCGCCGAAATTCTCGGACAACAAGGGCGGCGTCGAGCTAAGGCCGCCGTTGATCCGGTAGCCGACGCAGACACGTATCGTATCCAGTTCATCGAGCACATCGAGCTTGGTCACGCAGAGCAGGGAGCAGCTGCTGTGAACGATGGAGCGCCGCAAGGCGACCGCGTCGAACCAGCCGCACCGTCTCCGCCGGCCGGTCACCGAACCGAACTCGTGACCCACCCGCGACAGATACTCGCCGTATTCGTCGAACAGCTCGGTCGGAAACGGTCCCGCGCCGACGCGGGTGGCATAGGCCTTGACGATGCCGAGCACCTCGTGAAGCCGGCGCGGACCCAGACCGGTGCCGGCGGCCGCTCCGCCGGCGGTGGTGGTGGAAGACGTGACGTAGGGGTAAGTACCCAAGTCCACGTCCAGCATCGCACCCTGGGCTCCCTCGAACAGTACATTGCCGCCGTCCAGGCCCAATTGATCGAGTATGCCGGTCACGTCCGCCACCAGCGGCTTGAGGCGCTCGCCGAGCTCCAGATTCGACTCCAGCACCTGCTGAAAATCCACGGCGGGAACCTGGAAATAGCGCTGCAAAACGAAGTTGTGGTAGTCGAGGATCTCGCCCAGTTTCGCGGCAAAGCGTTCGCGGTGAAATAAATCGGAGACCCGCACGGCGCGGCGCGCGACTTTGTCCTCGTATGCCGGACCAATTCCGCGTCCCGTGGTGCCGATGGCGTTCGCGCCCCGTGCCTTCTCGCGGGCACGATCGAGCGCCACGTGCGAGGAAAGGATCAATGGACAGGCGGGGCTCACGCGCAGCCGCTCGAACACGGGCACGCCCTGCGCGATCAGCATTTCTGCCTCTTTGAACAAGGCCTCGAGCGACAGCACGACGCCGTTGCCGATGAGGCACTGCACCTGGGCATGCAGGATTCCGGACGGAATCAACGACAGAATGGTCTTCTTGCCGCCGATGACCAGCGTGTGCCCGGCATTGTGGCCGCCCTGAAAACGCACCACGGCCTGCACCTGATCGGTCAGGAGATCGACGACTTTGCCCTTGCCTTCGTCGCCCCACTGCAGACCGATCACGACTAGGTTTTTACCCATTGCGCGCTACCCACAGCAATGCCAGTCCCGCCACCATGCTGATCAATCCGCCCCACCTTAGTTGCGCGGGTTCCGTATTGGCAAGCTTCGCCATCAGCCGCTGCGCGGCGGACGGGTTCACGAACGGCAAGATGCCTTCGAGCACCAGATACAAGGCAAAGGCGCCGCCCAGATAGCGGGCAAGTTCGGTCCAGCCAATGTCCATCATTTCGGAAGAGGCTGTGTCTGTGACTTATTGAAATACTTGAAGTAGGCATTGTCCGGCGCGATCACCAACACATCACCCTGGGTTCCCACTGCTTCTCGATACGACTGCATGCTGCGGTAGAAGCTATAGAACTCCGCGTTCTTCGAATAGACCCTCGCATACACCTCGCTGGCAGAGGCATCGCCCTGCCCGCGAATCTGGCCGGCTTGGCGCGCCGCATCGGCCAGGATCTCCGTCTGCTGCTTATTGGCGTCGGCCCGCGTGCGCTCGGAGGATTCGACCCCCTCGGCGCGCAGCTTGGCAGCCTGCGCCTTGAACGATGCGCGCATGCGCTCGAATACCGAATCCTGAACCTGCTGCGGCAAGTCGATCTTGGTGATGCGCACGTCGACCAGGTCCACGCCCATCTGCTCGGCCGCAGGGCGCGCGTTCTTCATCATGGAATCGGTGAATTCCGCGCGTTCGGCGGTGACGACCTGCTGCAGCGTGCGCTGGGTCACCACAGTCTTGATGCTGTCCTTGATGGTCTCGCCCAGGCGATCGTTGGCGACTTCTTCCGCACCGCCCGTGGCTTCATAGTAGCGGCGAAGATTATCGATGCGCCATTTCACGTAGAAATCCACCTTGAGCTGTTCCTGCTCGCGCGTCAGGAAAAGCTCCTGCCGGTACAGCTGAGTGATGATGCGCTTGTCGAAGCGGCTCACCTCTTCGACCAGAGGAATCCTGAAATGCAGGCCCGGCTCGAATTTGGAGTCGACGATATTGCCGCCGATCGACTTGATGGCGAGCTGCCCTTCGCTGACGGTGAACACGCTGGCACGCACCACCAGGATGACGGCGACCAGGCCCAATAGAATGTACAAGATCCTGTTTTGCATCAGCGTACACCGCGCGCGCGTGCGGGATCTTCGGGCGGCGACACCTGGATCTCGGGGACCCGCGCCGGGGGGACGGTCATCGTATCGTTCGGCATCGTGATCGTCTGAGGTCCGGCCGTGATCAACTTATCGAGCGGCAAATACATCATGCTGTTGCCGGTCTTGGCATCGATGATCACCTTGCGCGAATTCTTGTACACGTTTTCCATGGCCTCGAGATACATGCGTTCACGCGTGACCGCGGGCGCATGTTCGTATTGGGCGAGCACCTGATCGAACCGCGCCGTCTGTCCCTGCGCCAATGCGAGCACTTGCAGCCGATAGGCCTCGGCGTCCAGCACCTCTTTGGCGGCGGCGCCGCGCGCCCGCGGCAGCACGTCGTTGCGATACGTTTCGGCGTCTTGCTGATAGCGCTGGCGGTCCTTGTCGGCCTTGATGGCATCGCGCTGCGCGTCCTGCACGGCTTCGGGGACGTTCACGCCGGTGAGCTTCACGCCCAAGATTTGAATCCCCATGTCGTAGCTGTCGAGCGTCCGCTGCAGAAGGAACTTGGCCCGCGCGGTGATCGAGACATCGTATGCGAGGGCCTTGTCGAGCGAGGCCTGGCCGACGGCCTCGCGCATCGCGCTTTCGCTGACCTGGGTCAAGGTATCCTCGACGTCGCGCACCTTGAACAGCAATTTGAGCGCATCCGGCTGGATGTATTGGACCGCGGACTTGACCTCCACCAAATTGGTGTCGGCCGTGAGCATGCTGGCGTCGTCGACGACGCTGTATTGGTGCGAGACGTTGACGATGATCTTGCGTTCGATCGGCCAAGGCAGGTGCCAGTTGTAGCCCGGACCGCTGGTTTGCAGATACTTACCGAACCGCAGCACCACCGCGCGCTCCTGCGCGTCGACCCGGTACAGACCGCTGCCGATCCACACGGCGCCGATCAAGACCAGAATGCTGCTCAAGGATCTGCCGAAGTTGGCGGAACTCTGGCCTCCCCCTCCTCCGGCCCCCCCGCCGCCGCGCCCGAACAACGCCGACAGGCGGCGCTGGAAATTCCTCAGCACATCGTCCAGATCGTTCTGCGATTGTTGCGGACGGTTCCAAGGATTGCGTTTCTCGCCGCCAGGTTCGTTCCAAGCCATGCGTTATGCCTATGTTTGAACAGCGGCGCATTCTAACAGCCGACCGGCCGCTCACAAGAGAGCTTATGCCACGCGCTGTTCGCGGGTTCTTTTGTTGGTGTCTACCAGGTTGACACCCTTGCTGCCCAACAATTTCGCAACTTCGGTTAAGTCAAGTTCGACGTCGAGGTCCCAGCTCCCGTCCTCGCATTGCCGCTCGGTGCGCACGGCATTGCGCCGATACAGATCGGATCGGACGGCGGCGGCCAGCAACTCGAGGTGCAGGGTACGGCGGACCTGATTGGGGCGCACCGCGTGCGCCAATGCCTCGCGCAACCCCGGAAGGCCCAAACCGGTCGCCGCCGAGGCGCAGATCCTGACTGCCACTCCATCCGGACCCTCAACGACGCGGGGTTTTTCCTGAGTCAAGTCGATCTTATTGAGGACCACGAGCTCGCGGATGTCGCCCGCGCCGATGCCGCGCAATACCTCGCGGACCTGTTCGATGCGCTCATCGCGCAGCGGATCGCTCGCATCCACCACGTGAAGCAGGAGATCGGCGTCCCTGGCCTCTTGGAGCGTCGAGCGGAATGCCGCCACCAATTCGTGCGGCAGGGCGCGCACGAACCCTACGGTGTCGGCCAGCACGACTTCGCCGATCCCGTCCAATTTAACCCGCCGCACGGTCGGATCGAGCGTGGCGAACAGCTGATCGGCGACATAGGTGTCTGAGCCCGTCAGGGCGTTGAACAGGGTCGACTTCCCGGCGTTGGTGTAGCCCACCAGCGCCACGGTGGGAACCGGTACCTCACGCCGCACATGCCGGCTGGTATCGCGTTGGCGCGCCAATTTTTCCAGGCGCGACTTGAGAGTGCGGATGCGCTTGGCAATCAGCCGCCTGTCGGTCTCCAGCTGGGTTTCGCCGGGACCTCGCAAACCGATGCCGCCCTTTTGCCGCTCGAGGTGGGTCCAACCTCTGACCAGGCGGGTCGCCAGGTGCGAGAGTTGCGCGAGCTCGACCTGCAGCTTGCCCTCGAAGCTGCGAGCACGCTGAGCAAAAATATCTAATATCAAGCCGTTACGGTCCAATACTCGACGGCCGGTGAGTTTCTCCAGGTTGCGTTCCTGGCTGGGAGTCAGGGTCTGGTCCACCAGCACCAAGTCCGCAGCGTTCGCCTCCGCGCAGGCGCGAATTTCTTCGGCCTTGCCGGATCCGACGAAATATTTCGGATCCGGCCGTGCACGCGTTCCCAGCACGAGACCCACGCCGAGCGCGCCCGCCGACGCGGCCAGAGCCGAGAATTCAGCCGTGTCGTTGGGATCCACAGGGCGGCCCAGCCCCACGCCTACGAGCACCGCGCGCTCACCACCCCGCGGGCGTTCAAACAATTGCAGAGAACCACCCCGTCACTGGTTGTGACAAAGTCGCATTGTCCTACACGCCCCGCTTAGCGTCACTCGACGATCGCCGGTTCCGTCACTTCACCATCCTCGCCGGTCGGCAATCGCACATTGCGCGCGGGCACGACGGTGGAAATGGCATGTTTATAAACCATCTGACTCACGCTATTTCTGAGTAAGACGACGAACTGGTCGAATGAATCGATCTGTCCCTGTAATTTGATGCCGTTCACAAGATAAATTGAGACGGGCACGCGTTCTTTGCGCAGGGCATTGAGGAATGGATCCTGCAGAGACTGGCCACGGGCCATGAGTGAAGCTCCTTGTTTTTTAGAGTCATTTGGACCGCCCAACCACTTCCCTGCGGCAACGGGCACATTCTTATTCATGCTAGCACAGCGCACCTTGCGGCGTTACATCGGACGAGCCTGCGAATCCGCCCTCGGACAGTGCATCGATCATCTTCCGTGCAACCTCAGGATGCATGGAATCGATCCACTGCGCGCGCTCGCGCCGACGCAGCCAGGTCAACTGCCGTTTGGCCAGTTGCCGCGTCGCCGCAATCGCTTGTTCTATCGCCTCGTCCAACACACACTGTCCCGCTAAATGTCGCCATAGCTGCCGATATCCGACCGCGCGCATCGATGGATGTTCCGCGCTCAGATCCCTTCTTTCAAAAAGCTTGCGCACTTCCTCCAGCAAGCCGGCTTCGAGCATCGCACCGAACCGCATTTCGATTCTGGTGTGCAAATCGCGGCGTTCAAGGGGTGCGACTGCAAATTCTGTGACGTCCACGTCGGCAAATACCGACACTCGCTTTTGTTGCAAGCTCGTGATGCTCTTGCCGGTCAGCCGGTGCACCTCGAGGGCGCGCTGGATGCGCTGCGGATCGTTCACATGAATGCGCGCGGCAGCTTCCGGGTCCACTCGTTCGAGCTCCCGGTGCAGGGCCGTCCATCCCGAGGCCGCCGCTTGGGCGTCGATGTCCGCGCGCACGCCCAAGTCCGCTTCCGGCAACTCTGCAATCCCAAAGCTCAAGGCGTGGAAGTAGAGCATCGTGCCGCCCACCAGCAACGGGTGCCGCCCGCGCCGCCAAATATCCTGCATCGCATGAGAGGCATCGCGTGTGAAGTCGCCGGCGGAGTAGTTTTCCGCGGGATCGCGAATGTCGATCAGGTGGTGCGCCACGCGCGCCCGCATGGCGGCCGTGGGCTTGGCGGTGCCGATGTCCATGCCGCGGTACACCAGCGCCGAATCCACGCTCACGATCTCGAGCGGCAGCGTTTCGGCCAGGCGCATCGCCAGTTCGGATTTGCCCGACCCCGTGGGGCCCATCAACAAGACCGCCCGACGGCGGTTGGGCGCCTCGCGCATCAGCGCCCGCGCAAAAAAAGCCGATCGAGATCGGTGAGCGACAAACGCACCCACGTCGGGCGGCCATGGTTGCATTGGTCGGCGCGCTCCGTGCCTTCCATTTCACGCAGCAAGGCGTTCATCTCCGGCAGGGTCAAATTGCGCTGCGCGCGAACTGCCGCATGGCAGGCCATGGTGGCGAGCAAGTGATTGATCGACTCCTCCACCCGCCGCGAGTGGCCTTGCTCCAGCAAATCGGAGAGAACATCGCGCACGATGCCGCCCGGATCACGGCCTGCCAAGAGAACGGGAATCGCCCGCATCGCCAATTGGTCGGGCGCGAGGCGCGACACGCCGAAGCCGAGCGCCGCAAACTCCTGCGCGTGCGCCTCGGCCGCCTCGGCCTGCGCCGGGCTCACCTGCAGAATCTGAGGGATCAGGAGTTGCTGCTGCGCCGTTTCTCCCGCCAGCAATTTCTTCATGCGCTCGTACATCACCCGCTCGTGGGCGGCGTGCATGTCCACCAACACCATGCCGTCGGCGGTCTGCGTCAGGATATACACCCCGTGCAGTTGCGCGATGGCATACCCTAAGGGCCGCTCGTCGGCGCGCTCCCCAGCGTGCAGCCCGTCGACGACGCCGATGCCGGGGCCTTGGCCGGCGCTGAACCCGGGTCCTTGATTCGTGCTTGCGCTCGCATTGACGCCGAAAGCTACGCTAGCGCTGGCGCCTGCGCTCGAACTACTGCCAACACCCTCCCCCGTCCCCTGGCCCGCGCCTTCGCCGACGCGGAATTCCGTGCGCTCGACAAAACCGCGATAGGCATCCTCGCCGGTCCGTGGAGCCCGCCCCTCCGGCAGCACGAAGCGCGCCTGGTCCCGCAGCGCGACTCGATCGAAAGTCGCGCTGCCGGTGAGCCAATCGAGCGGCGCGCTGCCCGCGGATTCGGCGCTGGGACGCGTGTCGGCCAGCACCCGCTCCAGGGTGCGGAAGACGAAATCATGAATGCGGCGCGAATCGCGAAATCGCACTTCCAGCTTCTGCGGGTGGGCGTTGACGTCGACCGCGGTCGGATCCAATTCCAGATACAAGAGGTAGGCGGAAAACCTGCCGTGGAACAATACATCCTGATAGGCGAGACGCACCGCGCCCGCCAACAGTTTGTCGCGCACGAAGCGGCCGTTGAGAAAGGCGAATTGCAGGTCCGACTGGCTGCGCGAAAACGTCGGCAGCGCCAACCAGCCCGACAGGCGCAGACTCTGCGTGTCGTGCTTCAGCTCGATGACATGGCCGGCGAAGTCCTCACCGCATATTTTCGCCACGCGCGCCAAGCGCTCCGCCGCGGTGTGAGCCGGCGGCAACGACCACACGGTCTTGCCGTTGTGGACCAGGGTGAAGGCCACGGCGAAGCGCGACAGCGCCAAGCGCTCCAGCATGCGCACGATGTGCTGATATTCGGTGGCGTCGCTGCGCAAAAATTTCCGCCGCGCCGGTACATTGAAGAAGAGATCGCGCACCTCGACGCTGGTTCCCGGCGGATGCGACGCGGGCACAGGGGCCGCAAGCGCCCCATCGCGGGCTTCGACGGCCCAGGCGTGCGCGGCCGTCGCCGCACGCGAGACCAGCGACAACCGGGAGACCGACGCTATGCTGGGCAGCGCCTCACCGCGAAATCCCAAGGTCGCGACGCGCTCGAGATCATCCAGCGAAGCGATTTTACTGGTGGCGTGACGCGCCAGCGCCAGCGCGATCTCCTCCGGTTGAATCCCGATGCCGTCGTCGCGTACTCGAATCAAGCCGCAGCCGCCGCGTTCCAATTCCACCTCGATACGCGTTGCGCGCGCGTCGAGAGCGTTTTCCACCAGCTCCTTCACCACGGAAGCCGGCCGCTCGATCACCTCGCCGGCAGCGATTTGACTGATGAGTGCGTCGGATAACAGCTGAATGGGCAAGAGCGACCTCGTAGCGTGCATTTTCGCACAGCACGAGTCCTGTAGGAGCCTGTCTGACTAATGCGCCTGCGGCGGCCGCCGCTATTCGCCCGAACCGCCTGCAGTGGCCAGAACCGGCCGCGACGCGGCGCCAGTCGCAAGTTCCGCCACCCGCGTGCCCGCCGGCGGATTGGCGTAAAAATAATCATGCACGCCCTGGTGGATGGCGGCGGCGAGCTTCGCCTGGTGCGCCGGTCCGCGCAGCCGCAGCTCTTCTTGTGGATTCGAGATATAGGCGGTCTCGACCAGCATCGACGGGATATCCGGGGACTTCAGCACCATGAAGCGTGCCTGCTGAACCTGCGGCTTGCGCACTTCGCCGACGCGATTCAATTGGCGCAGCACGCGCTCTGCCGCGACCTGACTGGCGCTCAATGAGGCCGACTGCGACAGATCCAGAAGCACCGAGGCGAGCACGTCGTCCTTGTCGTCGAGCGACACGCCGCCGATCAAGTCGGACGCATTTTCGCGCTCGGCCAGCCAGCGCGAGGCTTCATCGGTCGCACCACGCTGCGACAGGATGTACACCGACGATCCGTCGACGCGCCGATCGCGGATCGAATCGGCATGAATGGATACGAACAGATCCGCCTGCTGCGCGCGGGCACGCCGCATCCGGTCGCGCAAGGGCACGAAATAGTCGCCGTTGCGAGTCAGCACGGCCTTCATGCCCGGCTCCGCATTGATCTTGAGCGAGAGTTCCCGGGCAATGGCGAGTACCACGTCCTTCTCGCGCGTGCCGTTCTTGCCGATCGCGCCGGGATCCTCACCGCCGTGGCCCGCGTCGACGGCGATGACGAGATCGCGGGCATCCCGAGGCGCATGCTCCGCCTTGACCGGAGTGTCGACGCTCTGACTCAACCCTAAGTCGATGACCAGCCGATACCCGTAGCGGTTATTGGGCGCCGCCAGAAAGCTTTTGGCTTGGATGGGCCGCGACAAGTCCAGCACGATGCGAAGCTCTCCCGAGGGCCGGCGCGCCATGCGCACTTGCTTCACCGTTCCGGTACCGGCCGGTGCGGCGCGCGCGCCGCTCGCGAGCCGCGCATCGGCGACATCGAGGACCACGCGATCGGGATTCTTGAGAACCTGCAGGCTATGTTGGGTACTGCCGGAGAGATCCAGCACTACACGGGTGCTATCGGGGCCCGCCCACAGCCGGATGGCCCGCACATCGACCGCATGCGCCGGCAGCAGCAACAGCGTCGACAGCAGCGTCACCCAGGCGATCGGCGATACCAGAGATCTCATAGCGCATTAAGTTAACGCCTAAGCGGGTCATTTTTCAAGTTAAATTAGAGACATAGAAACTTAAGCTACTGTGGGTACTAAGCTATCGTGAGTGTTGTGGGTACGAGGCTGCCGTCGCGTCGCAATCTATCCAGCCATTCGGTTCCGAGCATTGTCTTAGCGCTCAAGCCGGCTTGCCGCGCGTCGCCCGCATAGAGAAGGGTCAATTCCAAATCGGCCGGCGGCAGCGCGGCGCCGCCTCTTTCGGGCCATTCCACCATCATGAGCGAGCCCGGCCCCACCAGATCGCGCAGCCCCAACTCATCGACCTCGGTCAGGGATTGCAGGCGATACAGGTCCACGTGGACGCAGGTGAGCGTCGCGAGCGGGTAGGTTTCCACCAAGGTGTACGTCGGGCTGCGCACCAGCCCAGCGACTCCGAGGGCCCGGAGCAAACTGCGCACGCACGTGGTCTTTCCCGCTCCGAGCTCACCTTTCAGGTACAACACGGCGCCCGTGCGCGCGGCGCCGGTCTGTACCGCGTCCCTGGGGCTAGCGCCCGCCTGCGCCGCACCTGTCGGCACGGCGTCCATCCGCACGGCGCCCGGCAACGAACGCGCGAGCGCCTGCCCGAGAGCCTCGGTCGCGCTGCTGTCCGGCAAGTTCAGATCCATCGAGACATATTCCACCCAAAATTGTTGGCTAGCGCACGACCACCTTACGAACAAGGCTGGGTCTTGCAGCGGTGGTCAATTCTAGTACGCCGTCACGGCAACGGAACGCCTAGAATTTCCCGTATGAACACATTCGCAGCGCCCGTGGTTCCGCTCGACCCAGCAGCCCTGCTGGCTGACCTGCGGCGTTGGAGCGCGGAGCTGGGATTTGCACGGCTCGGAGTCGCGAACATCGATCTCGCGTGCGACGAGGCGCATTTTCTCGACTGGTTGCGGGCGGGATTCAACGGTGAGATGGCCTACATGTCGCGTCATGGAGTGAAGCGCAGCCGACCCGGGGAACTGTTGCCGGGAACGGTGAGCTGTATCAGCGTGCGGATGGATTACTGGCCGGAGGATGCGGCCGACGCCGAAGCCACCCTCGCCGACCGCAACGTGGCCTATATCTCCCGCTACGCCCTCGGCCGCGACTACCACAAGGTGATGCGCGCGCGGCTCCAGCAGCTCTGCGACCGCATCCAAAGCGCGGTGGGTCCTCTCGGTTACCGAGTGTTCACCGACAGCGCGCCGGTTTTGGAGAAGGCGCTGGCGCGCAATGGCGGATTGGGATGGATCGGCAAACACACCAACCTGATCGATCGCGATGCGGGGTCGTATTTTTTCCTCGGGGAAATTTATCTGAACCTG
>Ga0185299_10003809_pt1 | contig 19212 bp, 18 predicted proteins | sample PaiPotPPA55metaG_FD_128002 | JGI IMG/M metagenome (GOLD analysis project Ga0185299, IMG submission 128002) | Iron sulfur acid spring bacterial and archeal communities from Banff, Canada, to study Microbial Dark Matter (Phase II) - Paint Pots PPA... ...
CGCGCGGAAATCGAAGGCCTGGTTGTCGAGGACGAGTACCGCGGTAACGGAATCGGCGAAATGCTTGTGGCTTCGGCTGAAGCGTGGGCTCGGCGTCGCGGCTGCACGACCATGGGCTTGCATACCAACGTCGTGCGCGAGCGCGCTCATGCGTTCTACCGCCGTCTAGGGTATGAGGTAGTGAAGACCCAACACGTTTTTCAAAAACCTCTATGATTGGCCTGGCCTACTGCGACAAAGCGGGTCGCATTTATTTCGACGAGTCGCGCGAACCGCTGGCGGACGGCGGCATCGTGCGCAACGTGCATCGCGACAATCTGATTCCGGCACCTGCCGGTACGGTGCCGATGGTTCTCCCCGGACGGCATCCGCTTTTGCGCGACGGCGTCGCAAAGCGGCGCTACGCGCTCGCCGTGATGTTGCCCGCCGGCTACACGCGCTTGCTGCTGCCCGCATACGAGCGCGATCCGCAGGCGCCTACGCTGCCGCTTTTCGGATACACGTTTGCATGCGTGATCGACGACGAATTGCACGTCGCCGCAATGCGAACCGACGAGAGCGAAGATTGGCAGCCGCGCCGCTTTGCGCATGGCGAGCTCGAGCAGATCGTCGACGCGCGCATTCAAATCGATCCGCTCAACCGAGTCCTGCGTCAAGTCGGGCTCTGTTCGCGCGAATATGGCTGCTTTACGGCGCAAAATGTGTTCTTGGAACGCGGTGAAGCCGCCCTGCCTGTATCGCCGAAGTGCAATGCGAGATGCGTCGGATGCATCTCGGAGCAAGAACCCGAGACGAAGCTGCCCTCGCCGCAGGTGCGCATCTCGTTCGATACCTCGCCCGAAGAACTCGCGCGCGTGGCCATTCATCACCTCGAGCGCGTCGAAGACGGCATCGTTTCGTTCGGTCAGGGATGCGAGGGCGAGCCTTTGCTGCGTTCGATCGCGATCGCGAAGGCGATCGAACTCATCCGTCAGGTACGTTCGAACGGCACGATCAACCTCAATACCAACGGCAGCATCCCTTCCGCGCTGCAGCGATGCATCGACGCCGGACTGCAAGCGGTCCGCGTTAGCCTGAATTCATTTCGCCCGGATGTGTATGCCTCATACTACAGGCCCGCAGGTTACACGCTCGAGGACGTGTTCGAATCTGTTCGCGTCGCATCGCGCGCAGGTGTGCGCGTCTCGCTGAACCTTCTCACGCATCCCGGGGTTACGGACGACGAAGAAGAAGTCCAGGCAATGGATGCGTTCGTTCGCGAGGTAAACGTGGACATGATCCAGACTCGCACGCTCAACATCGATCCCGAGTGGTATTTCGGAGCAGTGGGGCGCCCGCGCAACCCAATCGGCATGCGCAGCGCTATTCGCGCTATTTCGCAAGCGGGCGTCCGGGTCGGAAACTTCACGCATACGCATTGAAACTCTGGCATATTGCAGCGTTGCTGATCGCCGGCATCGCTGTCGGAATCGCGTTCCCGGGCCGTCTTACGATGATTTTTGGCGCAGCGACCTTGTATGTGTTTCTGCCCGCGCTCATCTTCGAAGCTGCGTGGCACTTAGATTTTCAGATGGTGCGAGCCAATTGGAAGCCGATTGTGCTGCTTGCGGTTCCGGGCGTTGCACTAACCGCTGGAATCATCGCGACATGCGTGCACTATGTCGGCGCGCTCGCTTGGGGGCCGGCTCTCTTGCTCGGCGCCATCTTGAGCGCGACGGATCCCGTGGCAGTCGTTGCGATCTTTCGCCGGCTGCCCGTGCCGCGACCGCTTGCAACTATCGTCGAGAGTGAGGCGCTCCTTAACGATGCGATTGCCGTGGTGCTCTATCGCGCGATAATCGCCGCCCTCGTTGTTTCGGCCGGAACCGCTGGAATCGGGCACTCAGCGACGCAAGCGCTTACGGGCGTTGGAATCGGCATCGCGATCGGTGCGGTGCTCGGCTATCTCGCAGCTTTCGCGTTGCGTGACGCGATCGGTGCGCCGGTGCAGACCGCTGCTACGCTGGCCGGCGCTTACGGGTGTTATCTTCTGGCCGACTCGTTCGGCTGGTCCGGCATTTTCGCTGTGCTCGCATTTGGCCTGGTCCTTCGCGAACTGGAGCGGCACCGTATCAGCGTCGAATCCGCAGACAGCGTTGAAAGGTTCTGGGAACGCGTCTCTCTTGCAGCAAACCTGGCGTTATTTTTCTTGATCGGCGCCGCGCTGGACTTTACGCGACTGACGCATAGTTTGCCCACTGCAGCTATCACGCTGGCAGCGGTTTTTCTTGCCCGCGTGGTTTTGGCCTACGGCTTGCTGCGTTTGGCTCACATCCATCTGCGACCGTTCTGGATGACCGTGGTGCGGATGGCGGGCATTCGGGGAGCACTTGCTCTTGCGCTCGCGCTCGCGACGCCGGCCGCGATTCCGCAACGGGGAACGATTGTCGACGCGACATTCGCGGTCGTCGTCATCACTGTTTTAGCCGGTGCGCTGACGCTGCCGTGGCGCTTGGAGCGCTTACAGCTCGAAAGCGATTAGACGGGTGTGCTGATAGACTTGCTGATGACGTCCAAGATGATTTCGGTGCTGGATATCACCGTAATTGGATTGTCGGGATCGAGCGAGTCGAAGATCGTCTTGTTCGCGGGATTATTCACACGAGCGATACAGCGCGCTTTCGAGTTTTTCGTAGCAATCAGGCAAACGACCAGATTATCCTCGTCATCGCCGGTGTCGGCGACGACGACGTCTGCACGCTTAACGCCGGCCTGTTCGAGCACGAGCGGATCGCAGCCGTCACCTACGACCGTAACTTTTTGCTGGATGAGCTGCTCGAGCATCGTCGCCTTGCGCTCAGACTTCTCAACGATTACGACTTCGTGGCCTTGCTGGAGGAGCGCGCGTGTCAGGTACGTCCCGACTTTACCACCACCAACGATGAGGACGAACATCGCTAGCCCACGCTTTCAGTCGGTGCGGCCATCGCCGGCATCTTTTCTATCTGGAACATTTGCGCAAACTCCGTCACCGCATCGGGCGCGACGATTGCGTTGATCTCGTCGCCTTCGGCGAGAATCGTATCCTCGGCAGCGACTCGCACGGTCTTGCCGGTGCGGATCGCGGCGATGCGAATGCGTCCCGGGCGTTCGAATTCGCAAACGCGCTTGCCCGCGTCGGCGGCACGCACAACCGCGGTCACCGACGTAATTTTGCCGAAATCGAAGGACTGCAGCGTGTCCCACGGCGCTTCCAGCAGCACGTCGCGAATCAACTTCGCGCCAACCGTTGTTGGGCAGACGGTCTCGATACCGAGATCGCGGTACATCAGCCCGCGCGTCGGATCGTAAATGCGCGCGACGATCTTTTTGATGTGGAACATTCGTTGGGCGATGAGCGCCGCCATGATGTTGCGATTGTCGCCTTGCGTGACGGCGATGAACCCGTGGGCCGTCTGCGCACCGGCGCGTTTTAGGACGTCGTAGTCGATACCCGTGCCCACGACGACGTGACCTTTGAATTTCTGACCCAGCCGCTTGAAAGCTGCCGGATTCTCGTCGACGACGATTACCTCGTGGTTATCGGCGTCGAGAAGCTTTGCAAGGGTGGAACCGACTCGGCCGCACCCAACGATGAGATAACGCATGGAATCCACTACCTCTTCTGATTAATGGTCAACTTTCCCGTTGGGGCAGGAGCACGAAGAGGCCGCCCGAACCAATGGCGGAGTTTTGTCGGGGCGTGGCTCAGCTTGGTAGAGCGCTTCGTTCGGGACGAAGAGGTCGCTGGTTCGAATCCAGTCGCCCCGACCATTTCACTACTCCACTGCTCTAGAGGCACTCGGCGCACAGCGAATTGTTTTCGAAGTTCAGCCCAGCTTCGGGACGCGTACTCCGCGCCGCCGAACAAGAGTGTCGCAATCATAACCACTATTACGTTGGCGTCGAACACCTGCTTGTGGCTTTGCTGGAAGAGCAGGATGGTTCGATTACCGATTGGCTTCGCGCACAGAGCATCGATGCAGGCGAGGTTCACGCAGAGCTGCGGCGCGCGCTCGGAACCGGCGAAGACCGGTTGTGGGAGGGTATTCTCGTCACACCGCGTGTTCGAAAAATCATTGTATTGGCCGGCGACCAAGCGGGCGATCGCGCTATAGAGCCGATCGATCTGCTCGAAGCAATTCTGGCTGAAGGCGGAAGTTTGGCCGCCGAGATTGTCCGGAGAGCGAAGTGCACGCCTTAACGGCCTTCTTTTTGAATCTCATCGACCATGCCGGCTATGCCGGCTTATTTGTCGCCATGACGCTCGCTAACATTGGCGCACCCGTCGGCAGTGAAATCGTACTGCCGGCTGCGGGCGCGCTCGTAGCCTCTGGTCATCTTTCCAGTCTGTGGCTGACGATTGCGCTGGCCGTTACAGCCGAACTGCTGGGGCAAAGCATCGGCTATGCCGTAGGGCGCTTCGGCGGGCGCCCTTTCCTGGATCGTTACGGAAAATATATCCGTTTCCATCACCGCGAGATGGAGCGAGTCGAGAATTTCTTCAAACGTTACGGCAAATTCTCGATATTTATTTGCCGCTTTATTCCGGTAATTCGAGGAATCGTCGGCATTCCGGCGGGCATCGCGGAGATGCCGCTGGGTTCATTTTACCTTTGGACGTTTTTCGGATCGACGATCTTCTGCGGCGGTCTGATTCTTCTGGGCAACGCGTTAGGAACGCATTCGCACGAAGTCATCGATGCGATACGCAAGTACGCGCTGGTCATTCTCGGCGTGGGCGTCGTGGCGCTCATCATATTTCTGTTCATTCATACGCGGCGCCCCAAGAAGGAACCGGCGTAGTTTCAACGCCTGAAGTCGAACCTCAGCGGTAAACCGCAATCGCCTGTTGCAGTGTTGCGGTACGCAGCGTCCAAAGCGGTCAAAGCTGCAGCTCCGGCAGCCGAAGCGATAAATGTGCGACGGTCGATCGAACTCATTTTTCACCTCCACGATACAGTCCATGATACGGCCAGAACGGCGCTGTGCTTGCTCTTCCGTTAAGAGTAAGAGTGCGCGTGCCAGGCGCCTTGAGCCTGTCGAGCGCAACTCCACGTGAGGTCGGGCGGTTTCGCAGAGTTCGGGGCTTTGGCCTCGAAGGAAATTTGCACGCACATGACCCCGGCTGATTCCAAGCCGCTTACCCAAACCCTCAGCCAGATTCCGGACGCGCCCGGAGTCTACATGATGATGGATAAGCGCGACGACGTTCTCTACATCGGAAAAGCGGTTTCACTCCGGAACCGCGTTCGTTCGTATTTCCAAGACAGCGCCGCGCACCACGTGCGCACGCAGGCGATGGTGGAACGCGTCACCGACGTTCGGACGATCGTCGTAACGAACGAGGTCGAAGCGCTCATTCTGGAAGCCAACCTCATCAAGCGCTACCAGCCGCCGTTCAACGTGCGCCTGCGCGATGACAAGCGGTATCCATATCTGAAAGTCACCGCCGAGTCGTTTCCGCGTGTCGTCTTCACCCGCGTCGTAAAGGACGATGGTGCGCGCTATTTCGGCCCGTACACGAACGCGCACGGCTTACGCGAACTCATCGATTTGGTGCGGCTGGTGTTTCCGCTGCGCACGTGTCCCGAACCGATCGACGGGCGACGCCGGCGGCCGTGTCTGCAGTATCACATCAAGCGCTGCTTGGCGCCGTGCGTCGGCTACCAGAGCGAAGACGACTACGACAAGATGATCGAGGAAGTCGTGCTTTTCCTCGAAGGCAAACAAGAATCGCTGCTCACGCGCCTGCAGGGCGAGATGGTGAACGCCGCACAGGGTTACAATTTCGAGACCGCGGCTCGCATTCGCGACCGCATCGTCGCCGTTCGCCGCGTTACCGAAGGGCAAAAAGTCGTCTGGCGATCGCGGCTCGATATGGATCTCATCGCTGCTGCGCGCGCGCAAGGCCAAGCTTGCATGCAAGTTTTCATGGTTCGCGGCGGCAAACTGATCGGTCAGGAACACTTCATTCTGGACGGCGTACACGAACAGAGCGACGAGGTGCTCTTCAGCGAGTTCCTCAAGCAGTTCTATACCGCGCGCACCGCCAGCGCGCCGGAGACTCCCGGCAGTTCGCCGCTCGCGGCGCTGCGCATCGCGCGCGACAATCAAGCGCCGGTAGCGATAAAGAGCCGGCGCTCCCGCGGTAGCGCCAGCGCCGTTCCAAAAGAAGTGCTCGTTCAGGCCGTTCCCGGCGATAATAGCGTCATCGAAAGCTGGCTCACTGAAATCAAGGGCACGCGCGTGCGAGTTCTCGTTCCGCGGCGCGGCGATCGTGCCGACTATATGCGTCTGGTGCAGAAGAATGCCGAACAAAATCTCAAAGCGTTTCTCGCGCATCAGGAAGTGCAGGAAACCGCACAGGCGCGCTCGCTTACCGAACTGGCGGATGCACTGGAGCTTCCCGGACCTCCGCATCGCATCGAATGTTACGACATCTCGAACATACAGGGCACGAATCCCGTTAGTTCGATGGTCGTGTTCGTCGAAGGTCGCGCGAAGAAGAGCGAATACCGCAAATTCAAAATTCAGTACGACAAGGGCCCGAACGATTTTGCGATGATGCAGGAAACGCTGCGCCGGCGATTGCGTTACTTGCGCGCGCGCACCGACGGTGAGGTTACACCGCAGCAGCAAGAATTGGCGAAGAAAGAAAAGTTCAACAAGAAGCCCGACTTGCTGCTTATCGATGGCGGGAAAGGTCAGCTCAACGCCGTGATGGAGGTGCTCGAAGAACTCGATATGACCGGGCTTTCGGTCGCGGGCCTCGCCAAAGAGCACGAATGGCTCTATCTGCCCGGGCAATCGGAACCCATCGTGCTGCCGCCAAACTCCGCGGCGCTACATCTTGTAATGCGTCTACGGGACGAGGCGCACCGATTCGCAATTACCTATCACCGCCAGCGCCGCGGCAAGGACATGACGCGTTCGGCGCTGGACTCGCTTGCAGGGGTCGGACCGGTGCGCAAGAAGCGGTTACTTACCGCGTTCGGATCGCTTGCAGCGATAAAACGGGCGAGCGTCGATGAAATCGCGGCGGTCAAAGGGATGACACCCGCCTTGGCTTCGCAAGTCAAGGCCGCGCTAGGAGAATGACATGCATTTGCTCCTCCGCCTGCTTATCAACGCCTTAGTTTTATATTTAATTGCGCTGTATGTTCCGGGCTTTCACATTAGCGGCTTCGTGGCGGCAGTTATCGCGGCAATTATTTTCGGCGTCGTCAATGCTGTGATACGGCCGATCGTGCTGCTACTCACATTGCCCGCGACAATTTTGACGCTTGGGCTTTTCGTCATCGTCATCAACGCGTTGATGTTCTGGTTCACGATCTGGCTCACGCCCGGTTTTCATGTGGATGGCTTTAAACCGGCACTAATCGGCGCAATTATCATGATGGTCGTTTCGCTCTTAACGAACCACCTATTCAAAGCCGAGACGGTCAGAACCGCAACCTAAGGCCGAGCAACCATAGCCTGATCGTTATAATCCCCGTACGTCACGTCGACACTGTGGCCTTGCGTAACCACATGCGCGGACACGGGCAGATGATACTCGTTGACCCAAACCGTCGCATCGTATGTGCCGTCAGGTGCAACGACGCGGTAGCCCGCGGTTCTGGCGCCGTCGATCGTTTTCTTGCCCACCGGCATGACGTTGTACGTGCCCTCGGAAACGGCGCCGCCAACCGGCTGCGTTGCGATCTTCATGATCAATGCGGGGTCTTGGCCGCCCTTCTCGGCGATGCGGAACTGGCCCGATGGAAGGACGTCGACCGTCGCAACCCCTCCGTTCTCGAATTTCTCGATCACCCGTACGCTTTGAACATGTTCGTAAGCGCCGACGAGCTGTGTTATGTCGGTAGTCGCGCCCGAGCCGGCGGAGCGAGCGGCGAGAGGGCCGCAAAGGGCTAAGGCGATGGTCACAATGAGGACCGTACGCATGGCTGTTCTCCCCAAAGTTTGGGCTACAAGTATACCCATCAACCGGGTCGCCCTAGCCTGCCAGAGCCCGAAACTAGGCCTTTGGGGCTCGTGTTATACTGAGTGCTCATTGAACGCGGGGCTGAAATAGGTTCGACGGAGAGATCCGCGGTCAACGTAAGCAGGCGGAGTTGCGAGCCCTCCTAAAACGATCGCAAGCGTTATATACGCGAACACTGAATACGCACTGGCTGCTTAATTAGCTAGCCACCGGACGCAAGGGGTGCCCGAACCACCATGCTATCCGGTCAATAACTCGGGCTGGCGCACGCGATCGGTTCTAAGCGCGCGCGAGACACAGAATCTGCTGCGAGTGGTAAGCCCGGCTTCGGGGCGTCCGCTCGAGTAAGTTAAATTCGAAGCTAAGCCTGGAGAAAGCGTTGGTCCGGCTTTTCGGACTCGGGGGGCAGTACCCCGACAGCTCCACCATTTGCCAATTTTCCAAATTTGTCAAAATCGAAGTTCGTTTCGGCATCCGTTACCGGGCCGCGGTGCGTAGTTGATCCTTGACCCACCCGGGCACAAGATTTGCTCTTCAAGAATCTTGCCGAGGACGATGGATTGAACGATGTTAGCGCCATTGATGGCCCCGAAGCCACGATAATCTGACGAAGCGACACGAACCAACGCCTCATTGAGTGTTTTCCGCGTCGCCGATTTCGATCTGTCCGGCGAGCAGTGACTCCTGATATGCGTTCAAGACAGTCGAAGCGACGGCCGTCGCAGGCCCGAACTGCGTCTGTAAACGTTTCTGACGTTCAACGTCCACCGCGTGGTGAGCCACATCACTGCTATCGCGAAGGCGCCGCAGTGGTTCGATCTCGTTGCTGAAATACTCGTAGGAAATGCCGAATGTCCGGTAGCGTCTCTGGTAGTCTCGGTCCACACTCGGGTCGCCAATGATTACCGACACCGCTTTCCACAAATTGAGAACGATCGCCGAAGCGAGAACGTCGAAATCCGGGGTACCGAACTTTGCGATCAACCCTTGATTTGCAATCAACATCAGCGCATGCCGGTAGTATATCAGCGCCCTGTCCAATCGCGCGTCCGTTCTTGTGGAGAGCAAAGTGGCTCGCGAAATGCTGGTGCAGAGCGTGCGCGTATCGTAGGCCGTGAACGAAATGAGCTCGCCGAATCTAGGCAGCGGGTACGCATTGCCGGCATCGTCACGAAACGAAACAAGTTCGTATGCGATGTGCTGCTTCAATTGGACCGAAGCCGATTCCATAAGGCGATTCAACGAGTTGCTGACTCTTGAAAGCGCTTCGGAGTGAGACGCAACGCGCAGATCGCACACAACCATAAGGTAGTTGTCGTTCAGCGTCATCCGCAATCCATCCAACGTGAACGACACACGCACCGCGTCCTCGTCTTCGCGGTAACGCGGCATCGTGCCGTAGCCCACCTTGCGAAGCGTTGACGAATCCAATGCTGCTGAAACGAGTTCGGTTGGGCCGGACGGATAGACCAGCTTGGTGCCGTCGGGCACACCGAAGATGCCGGGCGGAGTAATCTCCGCAAAGACGATGTAGGTCATTCAGCGCGATGGGGCTATGATTTTCGCGCGCCCTTCGTTTCTTCTCGCTGATTTCAAGAGAAGTTTACCTGCACTAACGGCTCTAAGTTGGGGCAGGTTGTTTTACAAAAAGGATAGATTGCAACCGGGCGTCCGCCTTCTGGTTCCAAAGGGTGAACCGGTCGGGAAGGCAAAAAAAAAGACTTACCCCGGACGCATGCTCACGCAGAGGCGGTTCCGGGGCCTACACAGTTATTTTAGCGGACGGTGCACCTTTTGTCAACATTTACGTATGACGCAGCCTCGCTCGCTCGTATTGAGTCGTGGCTGAGCGCTGACCGATTGAGCACGTACATGGCTCAAACGAATAATAATCTTGAGGCCGCAGTCAAGCTGCATGTGCACAATACTGCATTAAGTGCTGCCTTCTGGGGGCCCCTTCAGGTATTCGAAATTGCATTGCGCAACGCTTTTCACGGTCAGCTTAGCGGGCACTTCGGAGCAACTTGGTATGACGAGGCGGCTTTCCTGATGGATCAGGACATCATCAAAAACATCGACGATGTAAAACAAAAACTCGCCGACAAACACTTAGCCATCGACACGCCTCATATAGTAGCAGAGCTGCAGTTCGGGTTTTGGACTCTCTTAACGAGCGGTCGCTACGAACATACCATTTGGACTCCGGCATTGAGCAAAGCCTTTGCGCAATATGCGGCGACGCATGGGAAAGCGCCCAAGCGTTCCACAATATCCGGCCAGCTTACGTATATTCGCGGTTTCCGAAACCGTATTGCGCATCACGAGCCAATCTTTCATCGCGATCTGCTGGCGGACTACAAGTCGCTGCTTTCGCTATCCTCATGGCTAGCCGCTGGTTTGGATGACTGGATGGAATATCATAGCCGAGTTCGGTACCTTTTACCCCGCAGGGAGCTGTATTAGGCGAGAGATCGAGGGGTGTAAGTGACGGGCGAGTTGCAAAGATCGGTAAAGGACGGATGCAGCCAGCCAATCAATACGACCCCCAAGTTTAGGGGAAGGAATTCTGAACCAAATGAACGATACGCCGCAGACCACGATTGAGATTTGGAACGAGCTGTCGGAAACAGAACGGCGCAGAATGACAGGAGAGGCGCGACAGGAGCTGCGCGACGCCGACACGTCCTTCCGTGCAAACGGTGACGTCCTGCGTTCCGCGATAAAGGAGGCGAGTCGCAAGGGGCGCTATGTTACCGCAAATGGCGCCGGTAATGTGAATAGCGCCGCCTACGATGGCTTGAATGCGTTGCACCGAGCCTTCGCGTCCATCCGATTACTTCAGCTCGCCGGCGTGCTTGGTTCCGATTCGGTAGGCGACATCATCGTTCGCGGTCTCGATGTGAATATACAACTCTCCTCATATGCGCTCGCGGCCATAATGGGCCGCGTGAGCGATTCGGATGTTGTCAAGAAGCTCGAACGGCGCGGAAAACAGCTGGAGTCCGCGGTGGATCAAGCCGAGCGCTACGTGCAAGCAATGTTAGCGCGATCGGTGGAACGATAAGCGGCGATCTCCACGGTCCCAACAGCATCGCGTGATACAGCGCGCAAAATTCTCGCCAGATGAAAAAAGCGACCCACTTGTGCAGCCGCCTTTCTGCTTGGGATGAAAAGCGCTTTATTGATTTAAGGCATAGCTCCTCGCGTGGAGACTATTCTTGATTTAAGCTCAATTCTTCTGATCCCGCCCCATTTTCCAAATTTCTGCTGCGATGCAAGAATTCGCTCAACTCGCTACGGCTGCGAGCTGTTTGCCGTGATCCGGACGCAGGTTCAGACGGCGACTGTATTCACGCGGCGAACACCCCATTACCCTCTTGAACGCTGTGCTGAACGCGCTTTCCGACTCGTATCCGAGCGAAGCAGAAATGATTGAAATGGAGTCGCGGGAATTTGACAGCTTATCCGCGGCGAGCAGCATGCGCCAACGCGTCAAGTACTCCATCGGTGATGTCCCGACCATCTTCTTGAATTGTAGGGTAAACGCCGTTCGGGACATAGCGGCGGACTCGGCTAACGACTGTACCGTCCAGCGTCGCGCCGGATCGTCATGCATACATTTGATTGCAACGCTGACTTGTTTGTCTGCGAGAGCGAAGAGCCAACCTGCGCCGCCTTTCGGACCTTCGGCCATGTGAAGTCGTAACGCTTGAACGAGCATCATATGCGCAAGGTGTTCTATCACCAAAGAATTTCCCGGCCGCGGTTCACGTAGTTCACGCATCATCTGGTCAACGCACCAGCGCAGCATTGCCTTATCCGATTCTTTGTAGATGTGTACGATGGGAGGTAACACCCCCAGTAAAATGTCGGCATGATCGCCCGCAAGCGCGAAGTGTCCGCAAACGCTGAAGAATTGACCGCCGCCGTTGTACAGATTGATGCGTCCGTTCTGCGCCGTCGACAGAAATACGACCGCGTCAAGCGGCGTTAGCGACATGTCGCTCGCCATACGGAAAGCGCGTCCCCTTGGCAAGAGGAAGCAGTCTCCGCTCTTTACGCGGACTGGATCGGGCACGCCGTCAACCGACAGCCAACACTGACCCGAAACGACGGCGTAGAACTTGATGCCTTCGTGCTGATCGAAGTGGAGCGACCAGTCTCCTCCGGCGTCAAAGCCACCCGACATATAGCTGCGCACCCTTAGCAGCGACAGCATGTCTGACAGCGGGTCCATTGCAGCCTCCTTGAACGATCGCGAAGATAATGCGAACTCTACAGCATAGTTCGTCCGGATTCAATCGCCTATCTTGACGATACAAACCGTTTCATCAAGAGGGGCACCATGTCAAAAACCATAGTGATCGTTGGGTTTGGGCCCGGCAACTCGACTGCCGTGGCCGAGAAATTCGGCACGCAGGGCTTTTCTGTAGCACTCGTCGGCCGGAATGAAGACCGCCTCGCCGCGGGAGTTTCGGCCTTGAAAGCCACAGGGATCGCCGCCGCCGCGTTCCCGGCTGACGCCGCCGATCCGGCAGCCATCGGTGCGGCAATTCGCAGCGTGCGCGCGAAACTCGGCCCCATCACTGCAATCCACTGGAACGCATTCGGAGGCACTGAAGCGGGAGATCTTCTCACCGCCGATCCGGTCGTGCTGCGCGGCATTTTCGACGTCGCAGTCTTTGGGCTTCTCGCCGCCACCCGCGAAGCGCTTCCCGATCTCAAGAACGCCGGCGACGGGGCCATTCTGATAACGAACGGCGGCTTCGGCGAGCTCTCGCCGGAGGTAGACGCGTATGCCACTTCTATTAACGCGATGGGCATCGCCCTTGCGAATGCTGCAAAGAATAAACTGGCTGGTTTGCTTGCGCAGCGGCTAAAAGGCGACGGCATCTATGTCGGCGAGGTCATGATTCGCGGGACAATCAAGGGCACACCGACGGATAACGGCAATTCCATCGACCCCTCGAGGACTGCAGAAAAGTTTTGGGAGCTATACCAGACTCGGGGCGAGATGCTTGCAGTCGTCAGCTGATGTCAAGTACTGAGCAACTTTCGCAAAACTAGATGGGACGTGTCTCTTCGCTGAGCGCTAGCTCATGGTCGATTGGACGGATACGCGAGTAATGAATAGCGCTTAATGAGGATGCAGCGGCTTCCGAGCTATCACATTCCGGCGAGCCGGCTCGGCATGGGTTCGAGTCTGGGGAATTCGTCGCTTTGGGTCAATACGAAGAACACCGGCGACATCGAACGGATCTTCTGTATCGCGGCGGGCAAGACGCTGGTCGGCTCTTTCTCGGTGCGTTACGGTTTGGTCGGGCGTCGGGTGCGCGACTTCTGGCTTGGGCACGAGCACGACCCCAGCGAGAAGTCGTATACGCCACTCGACGCGACACCGGATGTGGTCACGTTCGACATTCATCCGGCGTATCAACGGCGCCGTTTCACTTTGGCGGACGGACTCAGCGTGCGCGAAACGGTCTTTCTCCCGCTGCTTGCGCGCAACGAAGCGCAGAGCGACCCGCCGATTCTGTACTATCTCGTCGAAATCGAGAACGGCAGCGATCGCGATCACAACATCCGCGTAATCGGGTCCGCTCGCTTGCGCGGCGAGACCACGGAAAACGTGATGGCAGAATACGACACGTCGCTTCAAGGACTCGTCGCAACCAATAAGGACGTGCGGAAGCCGACGCGCATCCTCGCTTGCACGGAGAAGCCGGTCGCGTACGAAACGAGTTTCGACTTCGGCCAGGTGTACAACGACACGCGCATGCGCGCGCTTTCGAATTCATGCGAGACCTGGGGCGACATCCTCGGCAGTCTGCAGGTCGAATTCACTCTCGAGGCCGGAGAGCGAAAACTGTTCGCGTTTAAAATCGGTGTCTACGAGGGCGACGCGGTCGAAGCGCGAGCGGCCTATAAAGCCACGGTATCCGGTTTGGATGCCCTCGACATAACGATTGCAAATCTTGAAGACACGATCCACCGCAGCGAGGTGATAACACCCGATCCGGTGATTAACGACGGTGCGCTGTGGAGCAAAGCCAACATGCGGCGCGTCATGGCGAAGTATCCAACGGGCTGGCTTTTCACCAACGACCCGGGCGTCACGTCGAATGTCGTTTGCCGCGACTGCGCTTGGTTCATTGTTGGTAACGACTATTTCATGCCGCAGTTCTCGCGATCGCTTTTGGACAAGTGGGCGTCGCTGCAGTACCCGGACGGAAAACTTCCTGAATTCGTCGATGCGCTGACGAACGAGCCTGAAGACGATGGCCTGAACATCAACGACGATACGCCGCTGTACGTGATGGCAGCCGACCATTATTACCGTGCCACCGGAGACCTGGACTGGTTACGCCAGAACTATGCATCGCTTGCCAAGGCGGGTCGGCATATCGTTTCGCAGATGGACGCGCGCGATTTGGTCTATTGCAGTGCGAACGATCCGCGCGGCGACGTCTGGGCAATTGCCGGCTGGCGCAACATTATTCCGAACTACAGCATCAACGGGGCCGTTACGGAGATCAACGCGGAATGCGTCGCGGCGCTTCGCTTCCTCGCGTATCTTGCGGGACGCATCTCCGGGAACGATGCGGACGCGCAATACTTCATGAACTATTCCGATCGCATTCGCGACGCGATGGCGAAGCATCTCATCAATCCGGACAACGGCATGTTCTATCTCAACATCGGCGTGGAAGGCGAGGCCCACACCGATCTGACCGGAGACGAGGTATTTCCGGTGATGTTCCGCGCATGCGACGAAGAAACGTCGTTCCGCATTATCAGTCGCCTAAACTCCCCGGATTTTTGGACGTCGGCGGGCCTAAGGACCGCTTCAAATTTAGATCCGCGCTACGATCCGGCTGCATTTTCCGGACTCATCGGCGGAGTGTGGCCCGGTCTGACCTGGTGGTACGCATTTGCGGCTGCGCCATCCCATCCGGAGTTCATGGTCAAGGCGCTGCGTTCGTCGTTCGAACATTACGCCGAAGATCCGCGTCGTTACAATACGGTCCCGGGACAGTTTAGCGAATGGTTTGACGGTGAATCGCTCGTCAATCGAGGTATGCGCTTATCGCCATGGGAACCGCCGAGATTCTTATGGGCGGCGATTGAGGGTGTTTGCGGCTTAACCCTTACGGACGATTTGCCGCAGATTCAACCGCTCGTCCCGGCGGACTGGAGATGGCTGGCGCTGCGGCGCGTACCGTACCACGGTGAAGAAATAAGCTACTTCGCCGTCCGGACGCGCAACACGTTCCATGTCTACACGACGTGCGAGATCGATACCGATCATCGGAACTCGGTATATATAACGGACGCCTCGGACAACATCCCAATCTTTTCGCGCAGCGCTCGTGTCATCGCATTTCAGCGCGAGCACGAAACCATATTGCTCGTAGGCAACGTTACCACGACGTCTATCAACGTTCCGGTGGACCTTTCGTCGATTCTGATGGCCGAAGCGAAGTATCACGTGCGCATCTACAATTCCGAACGCGACGATTGGGTGGCGGACACCGATATCGCGCGCGAAGAAGTCGTGAGCGTCACGGCGACCATCGAAAGCCAAGGCTACCGCCTCATGCACATCACCCGTGTCGACGAGTGATTTCCACTAAAGGCTGCGCGACCGCCGTCAACTACTTAACGACGATTATTCCCTTTTGGTCGACGTCGGCATGCACGATACACCAGTATTCGTAGCGCCCCGGTTTCGTGAACGTCAAACTAAATGACGATGGACTTCCGGAAGTACCTGGTGGAGACAGCAGGCCTGAGTTAACATAGCCCGTGCCGTTATACGTTTTAACTGTTGTTGGAGTCAACGCGGCGGCATTCAGCAGAAGTTTGGGCGGCCGACCCGCCTGGGGTTCCGGAACGATGAGCTTTGGCGGCCTTTTACCACTCGTGAAAGTTACCGTGTGGATTTCGAACGGATCGCGCACCATCCACGTAACTGTTGTGCCGACAGGGATGACGAGCGGATCGCGCGTGAAGCGAAGAAGCGAGTAGCGGTCTTGACGGTTTCCCGTCAGCGTCACGACGACGCGCGTACCGCTGCGCCGCGGATTGAGGTTTTCGTATGCCTTCATGCCCGAGTTCACCGATGCCGCTTGTTCGTTTTGCCCACGAGCCAGCGCGGCCGCCGGGCTGCCGGTGACCTGGTTTTGCACGACGTTTACGATACCCGTCATACCCGGGTGAATCGTGCAGGCATATTCGTAGCGTGCCGGCTTTGTGAACGTGAGCGAATACGAAAACGGCTTATCACCCTGCGGCGTTCCCGAATTGTGCAAGCCTGTGCCGTCGTATTGGCTTCCGCCGGCAGGAAAAAACACTTGCGGGTTTCCGTAGAACATACTGCCGTTTTTAATCGCAAACGATGGTTTAGGTCCGCCGCCTAAGAACGTGACGTTGTGATATCCATCGAACTTCCAAGTAACTGTGTCTCCGACGCGAATCGTTAGTTCGCGCGGATAGAATCCGTTCGCATATACGCTATTATCCTTCGTATGACCGCCAACGATTACCGTCCACCTCGTGGCTGCGGCGGCGTGAGTCGGCGCGATAGCTGCGCTAAGGATTATAAATGCAGCGGCTGCGCGCGCTGCGAGATACAAGAAGGGCCAACAAAACATGAACTTAGCCTCTTGGATTATGTGATGGGCTGGGTTTGGCGTGCTGCGAGTAGCCGTTCCGTGAGCACTATCTCAACGATTGCCGGCACCGTTTCTTGGCGAGCCCAATCGCGTTGAAGTTCGCACGCCAGTGAGACCCAGCTGATCGGCTGTGCACCGGCTTGGATGACACGCTCCAGACCAGCTCGATGGGCTTCAAGCGACGTTCCGCCGATCGCATCGATCACCGGATAGACTTCATAGCCTTCTCTGAGCGCATCAAGCGCCGGGAATGCCATGCACACTTCGGTCCAAAGGGCGCAGAAGATGAGTTTGCGACGACCCGTCGCGTGCACGGCTGCGAGGAAGTCGATGTCTTCCCACGCGTTGATGCTGGTTCTGTCGATCGGCGGATTTTGCGAAAGCAGCTCAGACAACTCGGGGACGGTCGGCCCGACCCTGCCTGACGCAACGTTCACCGTTGAGTGGACGATCGGTAGCTCGAACGTCTTCACCGTTTTCACGGTCGACACGATGTTCTTAAGCAGTAGGTCGGGGTCGATGGAGCGGATTACGGCGAACTGCGCTGGCTGGTAATCGATCAGGACCATCGCCGCGTTTTGCGGAGTGATCAGATGATCCGCCAGCGGATCGCGAATGGGGGCGCTTGCCATTTTTGTTCTACCTTTTGCAGTCTGGTGATTCGGGATCTGGCACGAGCCGGCGAATCTCGACGAGCTCGATGCCGAGAGCTTCGATTTGTGCGACTACGCCGAACAGCGCGGAGTGGTCAGGTAAGACGCCGGTGAGTACGCAATCGTTGCCTCGTTGCTGCACCACCATTTCCGGAAACGCAGCAAGCGAGGTTGCGCCAAGATGGCCCCTGATGCGAATCGAGTAGAGCTTCGGCCCGTGACTCGGCACCGCCTCATTGTCCGCGAGCGGCTGGTGAGGCCGCATCGTCCAGATCTAGTGAGCGAGAAGGCGGAGCCGTCGTGCCTGCTCGACGGCTTCAGTGCGATTGCTGGCGCCGAGCTTTGAATAGATATTCCGCATGTGCGTGTTCACGGTGTTGACGGAAACATACAGCTCGCGTGCGATGTCTGGCCTGGAGAGGTTTGTGGGCAAGTATCGTAGGACGCGAAGCTCGGTCTGACTGAGTTCGTTGACAGCAGGTATCGAGGGATCTGTGCGTGGAGATGACCCTGTGAGGATGTCCACAATCTCGAGTAATAGTGCGGCATGGGCTGTGGTTTGCCGAGGCAGCCTTTCAAGCAGATCGCGCGCACCCGTCATTGCGAACGGAAAAATCAACCGGTCGCGCTCTGCGAGGGCCAGTGCATTCTCAATCGCTTTTTGCGAGTCGCGTTCGTTGCCGAGCGAATGATGTGCGTGTGCGGCGAGAAGGTGTGATTCGACAAGCGTGAAGTCATGGATGACCGGCGCCCGTCCGTCCACCACGTCGCGAAGTTTGTTCAGTGCGGCACCGGGTTCCCCTGACACGAGTGAGATGAGCGCATCTGCGTTGCGAATCTCGCCTGCATTGGCGCGCACGGGCGGAATACCGGCGAGCGATGCACGTGCCTCGTCAAGCATTCCCAGTCGCGCTCTTGTGGCGATCGCCCAGCCTGTGGCCTGCGCCGCTAATAAATGCTCGCCAACCATGAGCGACTGCATGCGCTCAGCCGCCTCAAACTCGTCAAGCGCCTCACGTAGCTGACTCCGGCCTGCGTGCAGCATGCCATTTACGATGTGGAGGACCAGCTGTACCGGCGGGTTCGCGTCGGGACTGGTGATACTCGCCGCACGCCCAAGCCACCGTTCACCTGCGCTGAACTCGCCGGCCCAAACCAATGTGCCGCCGACCACTTCAAGCGCGGGAAGGATAACTGTTTCGCTGCCCCAACCGTAGCGCTCCGCAAGTGCAATGGCTTCTTCGCTGTGTCGCCGTGCGATCGCGAAGGAACGGATCTTTGACACAAATCCGAGGTTCGAGAGGCAAGTGATCTCGAGATACGGCTGACCGATTTTGTTTGCAAGCGCAGCACCTTCACGTAAATGCCTCTCCGAGTCGACAAATCTGCCGGACCACATCTCGACGATTCCCAGATTCATCAGTGCGACTGCGCGCAGAACTGCGTTGAACGCTGTCCCGGAGATTAAACGCGTTGCGTCGGGGGACGCGAGATAATTCACCTGATCGACGACGCGATCCAGCTGGCCCTGCCGTCTTGCGAGCCCAAGCCTGAGCGATGCAATTCCTACTTTGAACGCCGGCTGCCGCTGCGGTGGCAGCGTCTCTGCGTGACGCTCGGCGATGTCCAGATGCGGCGTTGCGTCTGCAAATCGTCCTTGTTGGATCTCCAGTGCTGCATTCACGAGCGCTAGCTCAGGATGGTGCGAGCGTGCGGCGTGTGGGAACGCTTCAAGGAGTGCCTGGATGGTTTCATTGTGTCCGTTCATGAGGAGATCGAAGAGGCTGTCGGCGAGCAATTGCGCTGCGAGCTCCCAGTCTCCGGCCGCTTGCGTGTGACGGATCGCGTCGATGACCTGCCCACGTTCGGCAAACCATCC
>Ga0185299_10003811_pt1 | contig 19175 bp, 16 predicted proteins | sample PaiPotPPA55metaG_FD_128002 | JGI IMG/M metagenome (GOLD analysis project Ga0185299, IMG submission 128002) | Iron sulfur acid spring bacterial and archeal communities from Banff, Canada, to study Microbial Dark Matter (Phase II) - Paint Pots PPA... ...
GTAATTTATCTTCTCCTGCTCGACTTGCTGCTTTAGAGCCTGTAAAGCGTGCTGCTGACGCTGTTGTTCCTTTACTAATGGTAGGAACCAACAAATCAAAAGAATGAACGCGGCGACAAAAACAAGGAGATACAGGATCTTGTTCAGGAGCGAACGTATCCAGTCACCTCTGGGTTGGTCGTAATCATCGTCCACCGAGCCGGCTCTCACTCAACGCATTTTACCTCCATACTGAGAGTTGTCACCAAGTTCTTCTTCGATTCGCAGAAGCTGATTGTACTTGGCGATACGATCGGTACGCGAGAGCGAGCCGGTCTTGATTTGCCCGGCGTTCGTCGCCACAGCGATGTCAGCGATGGTTGTGTCTTCCGTCTCACCCGATCGATGGCTGATTACTGCTGTGTACCGGTGCTCCTTGGCAAGCTCGATAGCGTCTAAGGTTTCAGTGAGAGAGCCGATCTGGTTCACCTTAACCAGGATCGAATTAGCGACACCCTCTCGGATCCCTTTGCGAAGGAATTTGACATTGGTTACGAACAGGTCATCGCCCACGAGCTGAATCTTCGCGCCGAGAGCCTCGGTCAGCTTCTTCCAGCCCGCCCAGTCATTTTCCGCACAGCCGTCCTCGATCGAGATGATAGGGTACTTCGAGCAGAGCTCCTGATAAAAGGCTACGAGTTCATCCGCGGACTTCTTTGAGCCATCGGATTTCTTGAAAACATAGGCGTCTGAATCAGCATCATAGAACTCGCTGGAGGCGGGATCGAGCGCGAAGAAGATATCTTCGCCGAGTTTGTAACCGGCTTTCTCGACCGCCTTCCCAATGGTCTCAAGAGCGTCTTCAACACCGTTGAGATTTGGGGCGAAACCTCCTTCGTCACCGACCGCAGTGGAAAGGCCGCGTGCTTTCAGAACGCTCTTGAGCGCGTGAAAGACCTCTGCACCATAGCGAAGCGCTTCGGAAAAGGTGGGCGCTCCTTTCGGCATGATCATGAATTCCTGAAAATCGATCGGCGCATCCGAATGGGCGCCGCCGTTGATGATGTTCATCATGGGAACCGGCAACACTTTGGCGTTCGGGCCACCCAAGTAACGGAACAGTGGAAGATCAAGTTGGGCGGCGGCGGCGTGCGCAACCGCCAGCGAGACTCCAAGAATCGCGTTAGCGCCAAGTTCCTTTTTGTTGGCGGAACCATCGAGCGCAATCATCGCGCTATCTATGCCGATCTGATCGATCGCGTCCATGCCCAAAATGGCTTCGGCGATCTTGTCTTCGACGTTGTGCACAGCTTTCAATACGCCTTTGCCGAGATACTTGTCTTTCTCGCCGTCGCGCAATTCCCAAGCTTCGTGTTCGCCAGTGCTTGCTCCGCTTGGAACGATTGCGCTGCCGACTGCGCCCCCGTCTAGTTCTACGTCGACTTCGATTGTCGGATTACCTCGCGAGTCCAGGACCTGTCGTGCTCGTATTTCGGAAATGATCGTTAGAGACATGCGGAATTCTAGTCTGAAAATTTGCTCAGCCGCAAGGATGGATCAGGTCAATTCAGCGGTCCTCGTTGATGTGTCGGCGTAAAAAAGACTCACACAAAGGGTACCAAGGTCAGATGAGGTCACGAAGGTCTTTTAAGGCCTTAACCAAATGGGAGAATTGGAAGTGTGCGACTGCCAGCCGCTTGATTTCCTCCCGGCTCCTCCGCCTCCGTAACCAGACTTCGTGGTTTTCGTTCACCCCTCTTGATCCGATGCACTTCGACTGTTGCGACTTTGAAGAGCTGGTACCAAGCGTCGGCCATTTACATCGAAGGGATTGTCTTCGTGCTCTTTGTGATCTTCTGTGAAAATGATTCTTCTCTTGGAAGCCCTGTCGTTCGGACAACCCTTGTCCTCCCTTTGTGACCTATTCTGACCTTGGTGCCCTTTGTGTGAGATGCACGCAAAGGCTGGAGCCTTCGCTTACGATGATGCAAAGGCTGGAGCCTTCGCTTACGATGATGCAAAGGCTGGAGCCTTCGCTTACGATGGACGAAGGCGCAGGGTTTGCTTACTTAAGTCGTCTGGAGCGTCGCTACTTCAGTGACTTTGTACGCCTCGATATCTAGAATCTCGACTTGTCGACTGCTTGTTTCGGTGAGCAGTTCGACCGTTTGGCCGGGCTTCTTCCCCAGCAACGCCTGCCCGATAGCGGTTAGGTAGGAAACAACATTCCGTTCCGGCGCGCTGTCCCACGCACCAAGAATTGTGTACTCAAGAGTCTTCCCGGAGTCGGTTTCACGAAGCGTGACCTTCGTGCCGATGGAAACTTGCGAGAGGTCCGCGTTTTCGAAGTTCGACCCACGGGCTCTTGCCAGCATCTGCTCGAGTTCCGCTTTTCGCCTCATAAGGACCGTTTGCATCTCCTTGGCAGCCTTAAACTCAAAGTTTTCGCGAAGATCTCCGTAGGAGCGAGCAATGCCGATTTCTTTGGTGTTCTCCGGGATTTTCTTCGAGATCAGGTCATCGTATTCATCCTTTCGCTTCTGCAGACTCGACCAGGACACGATCAGCGCTTCCTCTCTGTCTTCGGAGTCACCGCTCAACATCGATTGCAACTCTGGATGAGTCTTGATCATCCGCGCCATGAGAGAGCGCTTGTTCAGCTCTTCGAATGCCGGAGTCAACATCATCCGACGCATCAGGTCACGCGCCTGCGGCAACGGAGCGTTGATGATGAGGTCCGAAACGAGATCCCGGTCATCGATCAACAGATCGTGCAGCCTTGAGCCGCGCCGATTTTCATTGAATTGATCGCGCTCGAGCGCACTGAAGATAGAGGTCATCAATTCTGAGTCGAGCAGGTCGGCAAAAGAACCGGCGCCACGTTCTTTGCAAAGCCAGTATAGCGCGTCGGAGGCTATCGAGTGTTCTTTTATTGCGCGATTAAGCGTCTGGTGAAGCTCTTCGGTTTGGCCTTGTTCCACGAGGATTTTCGCGATCTCTCCGATCAGGCGAAATCCCGCGGATTGAAGAATTCCGATCAGACGGGAAATCCAATCGTTGGGAAAAGCCTGAGGAAATTCGACCAGCACCCGCCGCTGTTTGTTCGCGGGTACGCGCGAAACAACTTCACCGAGCTTATGTTCATGCTCTCTCAACAAATCGGGCAGGGCGATTGCGCCTTTCTTCAGCCCGAGCAGCTTCGCGCAAAGTTCGTCACGAGAAATCAAAAGTTCAATAGCCTGAGAAGGGTTCAGGCGCTGGTTTCGGGTGGCGATCTCTTCACTCTGGGAAACGACCGTCTGAAGCTCCTTCTCCTTGCCGGCAAATGTGTCGGCGTTCTTCAGGATTTGGTCGAGATAATTCAGCTGATCCTTCAGCCGATGCGCATTCTGAAACGACTTGATCAGCTCATCGACAAACGAGACTGATCCGTCGCGCATGGTGATCGGTTCGGTCTTCCTGGCAGGTACGGAAAAGCTTCCATCCTTTCGTAATGATTTCTTGGCGCTGTCCCACCACTTCTTGAAATCGCCTTCTGACACAACTTCCGGCGAGAGGGCGCGTTGCAACTGTTCCTGTGTCGCTTTGCCACCGAAGCTCTCTAAAACGAGCTCGACAAGTCTAGGGACATCGTTCTCTGCGAAGTCGCGCAGAACGTCGGGCTCTTTGACCTTGCGCACGAAAATATGCGTGTCGGGTAACGGTTGAAGTGTTTCAGCGGCGTACTGCAGCTGCATCGAATGATTCTTCTTGGCGTCGAAGTCGACGACGATTTGATTTAGGAGGAGGTTCCAGCCGCTTATCCGTCCGAAACCCCAGCTTTTATGCAGGCAAAACGTTTGCGGCTTCAGCTGGTCAAGCGCGGCTGCAGCTTTTAGGTTGAGTTTGCCGGCGTCGACCAATGATTGCAAGTCAGCTTCCATAAGGCGGGATGCAACATAGGTAAGAGCAAGGGAGGCGCCAACAAAAAATCAAAACGCCGAGATGTCATGAACGTCCGATGGTAGTGACGCGCTCGTGCGCGATCCGGACTCCTATTTCGGTTTTTGAGGTGAACGGTGACCCATGTTGACGGTCCTGACGCACGAGAGTATCGTGCGAAGCTTTGAGAACAGTAAATCTTGTCATTGGAGGACATGGTGCTATCCACAGATTGTTTTCTTCGCTTTTTGTGGCTGCGATCGTCGTGTTAGGACCACAGGTAGCGAGCAAGGCGGACCCGATAACCGATCTTCGGTCACTATCCGTGTTCAAAGATGCCGATTTGGGGAAAATGGCAGGCGGCGACGTATTGGCAGCCAAGGGCCCCCCGATGAGTCTTGCGCGGGGCTTGTCGGTCGAAAGCGCCTACGTCGTTCGCGCCCCGGTGAAAACGACTGTCGCCCTTCAGCAAAGATGGGATCCGACTCGCCATCCAGAGTTGAAAATATACGTTCAGGGTGACGTTTCCGGCAGGGGTAATCCGGGCGATTTTCAGGGGCTTGCGTCGGCTCGGTCAAATTCTTCGGTGAAAGCCTTCGTCGACGCAACGCTCAGATTGCCGCAGGGCGCTGCCAAACTGCAGCTCAGTAACGCTGAGGCAAAAATGTTCTCTCCGGGTGGTTCTGGCGATGGCGCTATGCCGGCGAGCGTGGTCACATTCTGGAGCAAAGTTCTTGCTGGACGAGCGCAGAGTTTTAATTCTGGCGGCCTTGGGGCGGAGGCGCCGTATGAAACAGCCGGCTCTCCGGTCCGAGTCGGGGAGGAAGTTTCCCGCCTGATAGGGGAAAGCGGGAATGTACGAACTTATTTTAGCTCGCTGATTTCTTCGACACCGATCGGGGGTGGGCGCGGTTCTGGTGCGGCTTCGCAGTCCTGGCAGATGTTCGACGCCGATGGGATAGCAGCGGTAAGTCTGTCGGCTTCGTATGGGAAACCGGCCGGTGATGGCTGGCAGGCTGCCGACCTCCAGTATTACGCCAGTGGAGCTGTCTACACCGTTTTGACGTTCTATCAAATGTGGCCTGTCAAAGTCGATAACCAGGACGCAACGCTTGTCTGGCGTATCGACATGACTTCGGCTGAGCAGCTGGGAGAATTGCGCGGAGTTGAAAGACTCGGCTCGGGTGCAGCAATGATGCGTGAAATTCAAAAGTCTGTTAAGGCCTTTCTGCGCGACAGCCCAAAGGGTTGATGTTTTCGCGGAATTTGTTAAAACGCCTTATGAGCTTCCCCGCGAGGTGGACTTTATACACGACCTCCATCCTTTTTTTTACCTTGGGCATAGGCGATGTAAAGCTGAATGCCCAAGGCATCATTAAGTCTGTCGGCGGTATTTCCCCGACGGCGCCTTCCACGTCCCCGTTTTCTTACGAACTGGATGCCGAGAGTTCCTTTTTCGGAAGGGGCGCCGCGAACGCAGGTTCGAAGAATGTCGGGGACATTACGGAGATCACCAGTTCAGCCAAATTCGTGCTATCTGCCCAGGTCCGGGACACGGCGTTGCTGCGACTCGGCGTCGGATGGCTGGGTTATTTTTTTGATCCAGCGCCAAAAGCTCCGATACCTGACTCGCTGCAGGCTGAAAACCTGGAGGTCGGTGCGGATATCCAGGTCTCTCCCGCGATTCTTGCGCGAATCGAAGCACTTCCTGGAATCTACAGCAACGCCCGCGACATCACATCGCGGGATTTTAACGTGCCCTTCGAGATTGCAGCTTCGTATTTTGTCAGTGCGGATCTCATTTTCCTGGCCGGCATTTATGTGGATGTGAATGCTGGCGACCCAGTATTTCCGGTAATTGGAGTCCATTGGAAGATTTCTGACAAATGGGTGATTGAGGGAATGCCTCCCCGCCCGCAGATCCAATACAACCTGTCCGATAGCGTCACTCTGTTTGCCGGCGCTGACTTGCGGGAAGAAACGTTTGTAGTAGATAGCCGGTTCGGCACGTCGAGAGGCAATCCGCAGCTCAACAACGCGATCCTTGAATATAACGAAATTCGGGCCGGAGCCGGTTTAACCTGGAAGGTATATAAAAACGTTACCCTGGATATCGAAGGAGGTTGTACTCCATACCGGCGCTTCGATTATCCACACGTCGGGGACGGTTTCAAAGTTAAGTCTGAAGACCTGGTTCCTTATCTACGAGTCGGACTGTCAGCATTGTTTTGACCTGAGGAGCGATTCTGGAGTATCGATTTCTAGAGGATCAGACGAGAGAGATCCCCTTTAGACTTCCATGGTTGAATCGCTGATTGTCCTCAAGGATCTGTCGAAAAAATTTGGCAAAAAAATTGCCACTAGCAGGATCTCAATGTCGGTTCGGCGAGGTGAGATCTTCGGGTTTTTGGGTGCGAACGGCGCGGGTAAAACGACGACGATCCGGATGCTTTGTGGGTTGACCAAGCCGACGTCCGGCACTGGTTCAATTGGAGGACTTGATATTTGGAAAGATCGATTTCGAATCCGATCGCGATTTGGATATGTACCTCAAAAATTCAGCCTGTATTCAGACCTCACGGTGATGGAGAACCTCCGTTTCTTTGGCGAGGCTTACGGTGTGCCTCGTGGTAAAATGGACGATCGGATTAATAAGGTTGTCTGCGACATGGATCTGGAGTTGCGGGAGAGAGAGAGAGCCGGAAGGTTGTCTGGCGGCTACAAGCAACTCCTTGCGATAGCTTGTGCGCTGATCCACGAGCCAACACTGCTTTTTCTGGACGAACCAACTGCCGGCTTGGATCCGTCGCACCGCCAGCAGATCTGGGACCTGCTTTACGAATTTAGCCAGCAGGGCACGACAATCTTTGTTACGACTCACTATATGGACGAGGCTGAACGCTGTACGGATGTAGCGTTTATTGATCGAGGTCGTCTGATCGCAAAAGGTTCGCCACGAGATCTAAAGGAAAGCCTTACCGGGCATATTCTCGAGCTCCAAGTTGAACCTGCCATGATCGCCATGTTCGAATTCCGCAAATTGGACGGAGTTTACGGAGCAGATCTCCGGAGCGGAAATTTGCGAATCCGTGTAGAAGATCCGGATGCATTGCTAAGATCGTGGCAAAACCATTGGCCATTTCCTAAGCTGAAGTTCCTGGGATACAGTTGGGTCGAGCCTGATATGGAGGACGTCTTCCAAGCTTATTCTCAGGGGTACTATCTGCAGCGCCGGGATCAGAGAGAACCGGCGGAAGTTGGGCGCAATTTATGATTTCATGGAATGCGATCCTTGCCATCGCCTACAAGGAGTTTATCCACGTTTGGCGAGACAGACGCGTGATGTTGCTCATCGTCGTGTTGCCACCTTTTTTTACATTTCTTTTCGGGCATGCCTTCGAGAATTCAACGATCCGAGATGTTCCTGCGATGTATTTCGATGCAGATCACAGCAAGGAAAGCCAGGAGTTCCTGGATCTGCTCAAAGGAAAGGACACTTTCGATTGGGTGCCATGGCGTGGCGACCCGGACGGTAAGGTCGAGCTTTTCCCGGCCCAGGCACAAGCTGCTATTGTGATTCCGCACGGCTGGGGTCGGGGACTTACCGATGGGGATCCGATCGCTCTCCGCGCCGTCTTAGACGGAACGGACACGAACACCGCGCCTTCGGTTCAGGGAGAGCTCCAGGAAACGCTCGGGGATTATCAAGGCAAGCAGAGAGACAACCTCATCGAGAATCTACCAGACGAAATCATAGACCTCGGAAAACAACTGCCGGTAGAAATCAGACACGAATTTAGTTCGATGATGACTCCGTGGGACGTCAAAACCGAAACTCTCTATAATCCGAAGCTGTCGTTCATCGACTATGTCATGCCGGGCATCGTCGGTTTGATCCTGCAGTTACTTACGGTGACTTTAATAGCAAGCACAGTCACGCGAGAACGAGAAGTGGGAACGTTATCTCAGTTGCTGGTCACTCCACTTCGCCAGTCGGAGATCGTCGTCGGTAAAGTATTGCCTTACCTTGTCATTTCGATGTTTTTGATCGCCAGCACGATCGCAGTCGGCAACCTGCATTTTGGCGTCAAATTTGTCGAGCCGTTACTACTCTCGCTGACTTGCTTCTTGTTTTTATTATTTTCGCTGGGACTCGGTTTACTGATTTCCGTGTTTTCGCGCACTCAGAGCCAGGCAATTCAGCTTTCAATTTTCTTCCTCCTGCCGGTCATGTTGTTGTCAGGCGCGTTTGCTCCATTGAACCAACTGCCGAGACCGGTCCGCATGTGCTCCGAGCTTTTCCCGCTCACCCATTTTTGTCGGGCCTTTCGGAATGTTAATCTTCATCGTGCACATATAAGCCCCATCGCCGGTGATCTGCTTTTCCTCGGCATCGGCACGGTGGTTACCTGCGTGTGTGCGGCCTTTCTTTTGCGGAGCATCGACGAGTAATCGTTCGCGTGATGGGTTCGACGTACGGCGTTCGGCTGTAAACTCCGAACGCTTAATCGGACGGTAGGGACGCGCTCCCGCGCGATCCGGCGTTGCACGTTTGAGCAACGTGGAAAACGCGGCAGGAGGGAGAGAGGCTCGCACGGAGGGAACGGAGCCACGGAGGATTTTTATCCAATGATCGATCGCTTGATGCCGGTTTTAAGCCGTGCTTCACCAAAATTACTCCGTGACCACCGTGACCACCGTGCGAGCTTTTCTTCTTCTTGTCGGACCCCCGCCATCGACGTCCAACGACGCATCACCCGGCAGAAGGGAGAGAGGCTCGCGGGAGCGCATCCCGGCGGTAGGTTGAGCTTATTTCGCGCTATCCCCTTAATTCCTGATTGTTCGCGCCGTCAAGAATCAAGAATTTTTCGTTGTGATAGGTAGGGTCAGTCCGGAAGGTCAGGCGGCCGGAATACTTGCGTTCGATATCGACCAGCAATTCTTCGTCTTCGGTTTTCAGGCGGTTGAGAACTTCGGGATTCACGATGATTCGAACTTCGTGCACGTTGGGGTTCTGACGGAACACGGTGTGCAATGCCCTTTGGATTTCTACGCTCATGGTCATCGGACTTTTGACAACCGCTCGACCGTTGCAGTAGGGACAGGTGACAAACATTGACCCTGTCAAGCTCTCCTGCGCGCGCTGCCGGGTCATCTCCATCAATCCCAGCGCGGAGATCGGCAGGACATGCGTCTTTGCCTTGTCTCTCTTTAACCGTTCCTTCATCCGGTTGTAGACCAGTTGCTGATCTTTCCTGTTTTTCATATCGATGAAGTCGCTGATAATCAGCCCACCGATATTGCGCAGGCGCAGTTGGCGCGCAATTTCATCCGCTGCCTCCAGATTGGTCTGGAGAATAGTCTTTTCTACGTCTCGCGCACCTTTGTTTCGGCCGGTATTGACGTCGATAGCGATCAGCGCCTCTGTCTCGTCGATCACGATGTAACCGCCGCATTTCAGCCACACCTGACGATGAAAGGCGTCATCGATTTGTTTCTGGACATTGAACTTGTCGAATATCGGAACCGACTCGTTATATAAAAAGATTCGCTTCTTCGACCGTTTGGAGATTTGGCCGACCAGGTTTTGCATGCGCTCCACGGCCACTTCATCGTCACAGTAAACAACGTTTATCTCTTCTGTTAGAAAGTCGCGCACGGTTCGGTCCACGAGGTCGGGCTCCTGAAACAAGACGGTGGGCGCCGGTCTGGTCTTGAATGCATCTTCGATTTGCCGCCACTGTTCAATCAGCAAGCCAAGGTCTCGAACGAAGTAACGCGCGCGTTGACCTTCTCCGATTGTTCGGATGATGACACCCATCCCTTCCGGTATGTCGAGTCTTTGCAAGATCGTTCGGAGACGCTCGCGCTCCTTCGGATCCTCAATCTTTCGCGAAATACCGCTCTGGTCGCTGTGCGGCATCAGGACCAGATAACGCCCAGCCAAGCTGATGTTCGTCGTAATGCGAGGACCCTTATTGCTGATTGGGCCTTTGGTCACCTGCACCATGACCTCTGAGCCGACCGGATAGATCTCCGGCACATCTTTGGCCGTAATCTTCTTCTTCGACTTGCGTTCAGCTGCACGGTTGACTTCTTCAACGCTGCTGTCGAGGCCCGGAAGCGCGTCCCAGAAATGGAGGAACGCGTTCTTCTCGAAACCGATGTCAACGAACATCGCCTTCAGACCATGCTCGATGTTTTTGACTTTTCCTTTGAAGATACTTCCGACGATGTTTCGGTCGGTATCTCTTTCGAGATTATATTCTTCAAGCACACCATCTTCGAGAAGCGCGACGCGCCGCTCTAGCTTTTCACAACTAATGACTATCTGATTGCCAGTCTTTCGATTTGATAGGCCGAGAAATTGTTTAACTTTGTCGAGCATGATGAAATTTTGAGAAAGTTAGAACCGAGGGTTTAGAAGAACAGAAAGTGATGTTTTTTCTGCTGTTGCTCCGCCGGCTGCTGACCCTGGGATTCTTCCTTTGGCTTTCTCCTGAAAAAATCGAAAAAGTTGTGCCGTTTTTCCGGGGTCGGCTCAGCACGCGAAGCGACGCGGTGGCTGTCTGCGTCCGGACGAATGTCCGGCTCAGCGACGTCAGTCCGTTTTCGTTTGGATTGCTTTTGCTCTTCGTCGGCCGGAGTGCTGTCGGAGGTTTCGTCGTCTGTCGACGAAAGTTGCGCAGGTACAGTGCTGTTTTTAAAATCTACGCGATCAACTGCCTTAAAGTTACCAATTCCTGGATCGAGTGGTTTTATATCCGGGTCGTAACCATGTTCAAGAGCCAGGCTTTCCTCGATGATCTTCGCGGCAATCGGCGCCGCTACTTCGCCGCCCGCCTTACCGCCTTGCACGAGCACGGCGAGGGCGAGTTTCGGGTGGTCGTACGGCGCGAAAGCGATGAACCAGGCGTTGTCGTCTTTCTCGCCATCTGTCCAAGCCTGCGCGGTGCCGGTTTTGCCGGCCACGGTCACTCCGGGTACCTTGGCACGAGCGCCGGTACCGGTGTCGTTGACCACCCGCCACATCCCCTTCCGTACGAGCTCAATCTGGTCCGGAGTAAGGTTATTCATTTTCGTAAGATCGCCTCGGATTTTTTCCGGACGCCGCACTGAAGTGCCGTCCGGCTCCTGAATCTGGTGAATTAAGCTTGGTTGATAGGAGACACCGCCGTTTGCAACGGTCGCGGCGACCATTGCCATCTGGAGGGGAGTCGCCAAAACATAGCCCTGACCGATCGAGGAGTTTGCAGTCTGGCCCTGGCTCCACCGTTCGTCGTGCGTCGTCCGTAACCACGTAGGCGAAGGAAGAATGCCGGAAGATTCGTTGGTAAGTTCTATGCCGGAAGCTTCGCCGAGACCCAAAGTCTTTCCGACTGCATCGATCGCATCAATGCCGGCTGCGTTCCCATACTGATAAAAGAACGCATCGCAGGAATTCATAATCGCTTCGGTCAGCGTTTGACGACCGTGCGTACCGCCATGCTCTGAAAAAATCCAGCAGCGCATAAAGGTGTTGCCGTACGAAACGCCGCCGTTGCACGTAAAAGACGCTTTAGCCAGGCCTTTCGTGAGCCCCGCCAGCGATGTCGCAATCTTGTACGTCGATCCTGGGGCAAACGCGCTGATAGCACGATTCGTTAGCGGATCGGCGTCCGCGTCTTTAAGCACCGCCCAATCTCTCGCTGAGATCGCCGGGATGAACTTGTTTGGGTCGTAGGATGGTACCGAAGCCATAGCGAGGATTTGCCCGTTATTTGGGTCGACCACAACCGCCGCTGCGCGGCTCACCGCCCGCAGCGCTCGTTCGGTGATATACTGCATACGGGCGTCAATGGTCAGGTAGACATTTGCACCGGGCGTAGGCTGTATTACCTCTTTTTCCCCTTCGAGCTGGTTCTTAGCGTTCTTCTTTAAAATCCGTTTTCCAGGCTTTCCGCGGAGCGCGTCATCCAGGTAAAATTCAACATTGGATTTCCCTTGGATATCTGGTTCATAAAAATTGAAGTCCTTGATATCGGGAAGCTTATTGATATCTCGAGCGGTCCCCACATAACCAAGCAGATGGGCCGCCATCGCGTTATACATGTATTTTCGAACCGGTCTCACGTTGACCTGGACGCCCGGCAATCCGAGATCTTTCTCGGCGAATTTTGAAAACGTAGAAAAATCGAGATCCTCCCGGTAAGTAAACGGGACCAGGGTATTGTTACGGAAGTGCGTGCGGAGTCGCTCCGAATTGTAAGGTTCGGCGACCTTCAGCTGTTCAAGGCGCGGGATGATCGTTTTGTCGACAATTTGCACGATGTCCGCTTCTTTGCGATCGTGCAACATGCCGTTCGCGTCCTTAGCCCTGAACTCGACGATCGGCGGTTGACCATACTGCTTCCTGTATCCGCTGACCAAATCCGGGAGATAAAAGTCGACTTCATAGCTCGGCCGGTTCGTCACCAGCGGGATACCGTTGCGGTCCCGGATTTCTCCTCTGACCGAAGGAATGCGAACTGTGACCTCGGAGCTTCCCTGGATCCGGCTGCGGTAATAATCGGCCATTTTAACCTGGACGAACCAAAGACGGACACCAATTGCGACCAGAGAGGCGAGGATGAGGGCTGCGAGACATAATATCCTAAAATCAAGAACAGACGATTTCTTGGGTCGAGCCATAGATCTAACTCATCTCGCTAAAGGTAATCCTGGTCGATACCCTAGCACGTGCGATAACGGGGTGAGAATAAAGAAGACACATGGCGCAATCACAAGAGAAATCAAACCGGGGCCAATGATCCGCCATACTATCACGTTACTGTAAAAGAATTCGGTACGCTCAATGCTCAAGATAGCGTATTGCGCCAACAAAAGAAATGGGGTTAAGGCCGCCCCGATTTCTGCGAGCAGCCAATGGAGTTCCCAGCGGTGCCTTAGAAACAAAGGTCTCAATCCATGCATTATCAATCCCGGTACCAAATAAACCAGTACAGACACACCGGCCGGGTAATCTACGTGATCTTTCGCCTGGGGCACAAGAAGCAGATCGTTAAGGAAGCCGGTAACAAAGGTTAAAGCCAACATCAGCGGAAACGGCAGAGAGACGCATCCGTAGAAATAGATGGCCGGGACGAAAAGAATTGCGGCTCCTTTCAGCAGGAGCACTGGGGGCAAAAAAAATTGAAAGACAAACGATCCGAATATCAGGGCTATGAGCGATAGGAAGAACGGGATCATTTTTGTCGAATTATTACGAAAACATCCTGAAGATCAGCCAGATCCACCGTCGGCGTCACCGAAGCAACTCCCTCCAACTCCCTGACGGAAAAATCTTTTACAGTACCCAGTACGAGGCCTGAAGGGAAAACTCCACCGGCTCCGGCTGTCAGGACTTTCATTCCGGTCTTCAGATTTGCCGTCTTACTCAAAAAACGAATCCTTAAATCAGGCGCGTAATTTGACGAGGCGCGCGTACCGCTCACAATGCCTTGTTCCTGAGTGCCTTCAATCGACACTGAAACTCGCAAGCTCTCGTCAGAAACGAGAAGGACCACAGCGACATCTTTCCCGACCGTAGTGATCTTGCCAGCCAGGCCGTTCTCCGTCACCACCGCCATATCTGTTGCGATTCCGTCCTTTGAGCCGCGGCTGATCGTGCAAGTGTTCCACCAAGTCGCGCTTTCCCTGGAGATCACGCGAGCAGGAAGTAGCTTGAAGGGTGACTGCTCACGAAAGCCAAGCGCGCGATTTAACCGATTCACTTCTGTCTCAAGATTATTCAAGAGCGAATTTGTAGCGCGCAGCTGTTCGTTCTCGAGTTTCAATTGCTGGTTTTCGCGCTCGAGTTCATCCAAGCGCTTCAGCCCGCCTCTGACGCCCCCGAGTTCCTGCTGGACTGACGCGCCCGTACGCAAGATTGGAGAGATCCATTGATAAAGAGCACCCTGCAGTTGCTGCCTCGTTGTTTGGGGTAACAAAAAGAGCAGGATGACGAGAACCGCGAAGATTCCAACGGCTGTTATGGTAGAGCTCTTCATGAGAGCCGCTAACCTGCATCGCTCACAAATCCTGTGTCTGTTAAAGAGCTATCTAGCCCGCAATAAGCGTGTGGATGCATATGGCGTGTGAGATTTGCGGGTTAGTGTACCGTCTCGCATATAATGGTGACGTCGTTGCGTTCAAAATGGGCCGCCGGCTGGGGAAGCGTGTCGGCGGGTCGGCGTGTTGGCGTATGGGCGTCTGGGAAGACTGCTTTTGACGCTTGGAAACGCCGACACGCCGATACGCCGACACGTTTCCCCTAGCCGGCCCATTTTCAACGCAACCCTCCGGGCCGCGGCCGGTTGGCTGTTTTTCTGCGTTGCTCGCTCGACTCGTATGACTCAGATATGGGCGCTTTACCGCCAGTCCGGCTCGGACCGCGTTGAAAAACAGCCAACTGACCTGCGGCGACGTCACCATTATATGCGAGACGGTACACTAGCACGCGACTAACGTTATCGAGCCGGTCTGTCTGAGGAAGCCACTTGACGGAGAAACTTAAGCTCACTGAGCGCCCGGCCCGTGCCTTCCGCCACAGCGCTGAGAGGGTCCTCTGCGACGTGAACCGGGAGGCCGGTTTCCTCTTGCAAAAGTTTGTCCAGACCCCGTAGCAATGCTCCTCCACCAGCCAGCACCAAGCCGCGATCAACCAAGTCCGCTGAGAGTTCAGGAGGGCACCGTTCCAGAGTCACACGAACCGATTCAACGATTGTGGAGATCGGCTCCAGAAGAGCTTCTCTCACCTCTTGCGATGTAATCGTCAATGTCTTCGGAAGGCCTGCTACCAAATCCCGGCCTTTGACCTCCATGCTCGTTTCCTTTTCAACCGGGTAAGCGCTCCCGATCTTGATCTTGATTTCTTCGGCCGTTCGCTCTCCGATCATAAGGTTGTAAGCTCGTTTCATGTAGCCTGCAATTGCTTCATCAAGTTCGTCGCCGGCGACCCGAACACTTCGGCTAAAGACGATGCCTGAAAGCGAAATCAGAGCGACCTCAGTGGTGCCGCCGCCGATGTCGATGATCATGTTCCCGGCTGCGTCCTGGACCGGTAAACCGACCCCGATCGCGGCCGCCATCGGTTCTTCGATCAAATAAACTTCTCGCGCGCCGGCATGAGCTGCGGACTCTTTAACGGCACGTTTTTCGACTTCCGTGATACCGGACGGTACAGCGATCACGACTCGAGGACGCACCCACTTTCGATTGTGCACTTTTGTGATGAAATGCCGAAGCATCGACTCGGTCATTTCAAAGTCGGCAATAACGCCATCTTTCAGCGGTCTGACTGCCACAATATTGCCAGGTGTCCGGCCGAGCATACGCTTAGCTTCGTCACCAACTGCGAGGACCTGGCTCGTACCGGACCGTACCGCAACAACCGATGGCTCACGCAGGACGATCCCTTGGTCTTTAACGTATACGAGAGTGTTGGCGGTACCTAGGTCAATGCCGATGTCGTTTGAGAATAATCCGAGGAGGCCGTTAAACATCAAAATCTGCCTTTGTCTTGCTTGGGTTTTGATTCATTCCTTGGCTTCTCGGGTGGCCTCACGTACGAGGTCATAATCCTCAGGTTCTTTGGTGACCTACCCCCCAGCAGCCAGCCTGTATCTAGTACAGGCACCATGATCGTCAAGGAAACAATCTGATTCAAGAAGTCATGAGAATTTGCAGTTTGTGTCTGCATTTTAGACGGAACCAGGCTGCTCTGTCCACCTTCTTGATCCGAAGCATGATCGCCTATTTATTTTACTTCGCCACAACATTCACATGGATCACGATCCTGACACCGCAAATTGGGTTAAGTCGCTTTTGATTTCAGTTTATCTGCTGGAATTGGTTGGAGCATCGGCAATAACCGCCCTGGGTTATGTCGCATGCAGAATTCTGCAGATTGCCTGGATTCCCTCTGCGCCGCTCTGGTTCGCGGGTTACTTGCTAGTCTACAATCTGGATCACCTTTACTCAGACCTAGCAGATAACCTGAATACTCCACTGAGGTTTCGCTGGAGCGCGAGGTTGCGGCCGTGCCGTTCTGTCCTTGTTTGGTTGTCGGGCGCTATTCTGCTGTTCTGGCCGCTGGTTACAGGTCGTCTCTGGTTGCTGGTTCCGCTCGCCGTTGCCTTAAGTGTCTTTCATTTCTACTCGCGACCGATTCCCTCCACCGATTTCCGACTTAAGAACCTTTCTTACGTGAAGTCCCTTATTGCGCCCGGCGTCATTGCCGTCGTTTTGGTTCTTTGGCCCGTGTTAGAAACCGGAAGAGTACTTCGACAGAAGGAATGGCTGGTTTTTTTTTGGATCTTCCTGGTCCTGACAATGAACAGCCTGGTCTTTGATTATCGGGATATCATCGGAGACCGTGTTACCGGAACAAAAACAATCCCTACCTTGCTCGGACACGAACGGACTCGTGGACTGTTGTCTCTAGTGGCAGGCGCACTGGTGTTCACGACCATCGCCCTGTCCTGGCTTGGTCTGGCAGGCGCGCTTATGCCGGGCGCATTGTCAATTGGCTGTATCGTGCTCCTCCTGTCGCTCCGCTTCCGGATGCAGCCTGTGCTGCTGAGCTTGCTCGCTGACCTCCTGTTGTTGCTACCGGCGATTGTGGAATTGTTGAGATAGCCCATCGCTCGCTTAATCGTTCTCGTCCTCGACGTCTTTTTGACCGGAGCGGTACCAGGCGTTGGTTCTATCGATCTGCGGTTTTTTTGCTTCCGAACCGCTCTTATCTGCGAGATCAAAAATCGAGGACGAGGACGATAGTAGACAGCAAAACGAATTTGCCCTTAGCACGAAGTTGGAATTCCTTGCGCGATTTTTACGCAATGCGGAACAGCGCACGAAACGAACCCGAGACAATCCACTGCACCCTGCGGTTTGCCCGGCAGCGCGATTACAAGGGATTGGTCAACGATGGCTCCAAGGCAGCGGGACAAAATTGCATTCGGGGTAAGCTTCATCGATTCCCCGCGCATTACTTCGCCGAAACCTGGTAATTCGACGCGCATAATCGCTCGGATCGCCTCCGGCGTCACGTCCCGAGGCGCAGCTCCCGTTCCCCCTGTCGTAAGAATGAGGCCGCAGCCTTGCGCCGAGAGTGATCGGATCGCATCCTGAATCCGGGCGATATCGTCGGGAACAATTGCTTCGGCCAGAACTTGCCAGCCATACTGGATTGCCGCTTTCTTTAGGGCCGGCCCGCCCAAGTCGTCATAGAGGCCCTCTGAGGCGCGATCGGAAATTGTGATCACCCCGACTGTGGTCTGGTTCATAGAGTTTTCTTAGTTTTGGATATGAGGCGAAGATCAGAGATTACCATCGATTTGTCGATCGCCTTGCACATATCGTAAATTGTTAGGGCAGCGATACTTGCTCCGGTCAGAGCCTCCATTTCGACTCCCGTCTGCGCGGTAGTGATGACCCGGCACTCGATTCGGATACCGTCAGGCCGGTTCTCGAACTCGATCTGCGCGTGTTGCACAGGGAGCGAATGACAGAGAGGAATCAACTCGTCTGTGCGCTTGACCGCTTGGATAGCCGCGATGCGAGCCGTAGCCAATACGTTCCCTTTCGCCACTTGGTTCGCTTCAATCTTCGAAACCGTTTCCGACCGCAGTGCGATTGTGGCTTCCGCCGTGGCCCATCGCCTGGATACTGGCTTGGCTGATACGTCGACCATTTTCGCGGAGCCGTCGTCCGCGATATGGGAGAGCTTATCTGCCATCCATCACCCTCCAATAGCCACCATCTTGCGGCCCGGTTGGTAATTGTACCGGAAGTCGTGTTGTTGAGGCTTGCGCTCGACCACCTGCAGGAAAAAACGGCGAAGTTGTTCGTCGTCGGCACCCTGACGCATCGGCGTTTTGATATCGAACTCCAGATGGCTTCCCAGACACGGCCGAAGCTTTCCGTCGCAAGTGAGCCTGAGTTTGTTGCAGCTCTCACAAAAGTGCAGATTTGTCATCGCGCCGATGAATCCGATACGCTGCCAGGCGTCTTCAAATCGGTAATACGACGCCGGACCATTGGTTCGAAACTCCGGTTCCGGAATCAAGGGTCCGAATTCCGCCTCAATTTGGCGCCTTGCCTCACCGATCGACAAAAAATTCTGTTCGGTCAAAACATCCGTTGTGGTTACGGGCATCAGCTCAATAAACCGGAGCAGCAAATCTTCATCCCGCGCGAATCGGATGAGGTCGCCTATATCTTCTTCGTTCCGTCCGCGCATCAAGACCGCGTTTAGTTTCACTCTTTCAAAGCCAGCCGCTTTTGCTGCCGCGATCCCATCGAGGGTTTGGTAAAGAAAATCGCGCCCCGTAATGGCGCTATATCTTTCTGGATCCAGTGTATCGAGTGAAATGTTCGCCGTTCTAACCCGAGATTTAACTAAGGCACTTGCGAGTGTCCCGCCGCCTTCGACAGGTTTTGCCAGGAGGGAACCATTGGTCGAAAGTCCAATATCGGTGATCCGGGGTAATTCGCTGAGTTGCCGGAAGAGCGTTAGGACATCGCGACGGGTCAACGGCTCGCCGCCGGTGATGCGGATTTTAGTGACTCCGAGGTCCGACGCAATCCGTACCAGACGGGTTATTTCATCGTAGTTTAAAACCTCGGAGCGTGGCAACCATTCCTGCAGCTCTTGCGGCATGCAGTACAGACAGCGCTCGTTGCACCTGTCGGTGATCGATACCCTCAAATAACTAACTTGGTGGCCAAATCGATCTTCCATGCAAAACAAACTACTCGTTGGGGCACTTCGCGCAAGGCGTCAGCTCCCTGAGACTTCCGGCTCCGGGCGAAGGCTTATGCTCATTGAAGAGAGCTCCTGTCTCGCGTAACGTGCTGACAACTGAGGGTGTTTACGTATGTATCACAAACTGTCCGGGGGATTTGTGGCGCTTTTCGTACTTTTCCTGGGTGGCTGTTCCACTGTCGAAAGCCGTATTCAATCAAATCCTCAAGTTTACGGTTTGCTGTCCCCCGCAGATCAGGCGCTGGTTCGCCAGGGCAGGATCAGAGAAGGTCTGCCGAAAGCCGCTGTTTACCTGGCCTGGGGCAGTCCCGATCGGATTCGTTCCGGGGTTCGATTAGGCCACACGTTCGAAGCTTGGACCTACACCACCTTGCGCAGCGAGTTTGTGCCCGACTATAATTACTATCCGGGCTACTATGGATTCGGCTATTTTCACGGAGGACTTTGGCGGCACAATCACTTTTTCTATTCGTTTGGCCCTTATCCT
>Ga0185299_10003812_pt1 | contig 19166 bp, 17 predicted proteins | sample PaiPotPPA55metaG_FD_128002 | JGI IMG/M metagenome (GOLD analysis project Ga0185299, IMG submission 128002) | Iron sulfur acid spring bacterial and archeal communities from Banff, Canada, to study Microbial Dark Matter (Phase II) - Paint Pots PPA... ...
AAAGCCAGTATATGTTCTGGCGGCTACGTACCGCATGCACGGCAAAGTAGATCGCAACAATTACGTGAAGACCGATTCCCAGGTATGGCATGTGTATTCGTTTTTGAGGGCTCAGAGTTATGCGGCGAGTCCGCATCCTTTGTGTTCCTCATATACAGAGTAGTACGCGTCCAGCGAATAATAAAGTTGCCCCCGGCTCAATGTCCAGGTCGTGGGATGAAACCTTTCATGGGCGGGGGCACATGCGCTCCACAGGGCTGCGGGCTAACAGCGCTTGAGCTTGATGACCCGCGATATCTGCCGGATGGTGAAACCGGTGCTCCGGGCATAAGGCTCGCAATCCAGAGGCGCAGTCAGCGATTCGGCAACAGCGTAGTCACCTGCGTATCGCAGGCGATCCGTCGCCTGCTCGATGAACACAGGGATGGAGCCGCCCTGCCTTGCAAGCGTTCTTCCCGCTGCCCGGGCCGAGCTGCTACTGTTGCAGACGATCACGTCAGGCGCTTGAGGATTCAGATCTGGCCGCAGGCAAGCGGCTACGATTTTTCCTTTGCTAGCCGGTAAAAACGCTTGTTTATTGCCCCCGCACACCGCGTGAATGTATTCGCGTGAATACTCTTTTCCTAATTCGAACATGCTATCTCCAGCAACGTATACGACACACTCCCACTTCAACCTCGAACGATAGCGGAACGTGCGTAAAAAATAGATCAAATCTATTGCTGCGGAGATAAACCGCCCGTATGTATGGGTTCTTGCGATCCTGGCTATATGTGCGCGGTAGGCAGCCGCCTGGTCAGTGGCGACGGGAAAACCTGGTGTGTCGTGGCAAGGAGGTGGGCTAGCTCATTCGGGTCGATATGAGCCGATCTCGAAAGGCAAGGTCGGGGTCATGGAGAAACATTCGTCTTGTCGAGGCGAACGCCCGAAGTTCGGCCGTGGCGGTCGTTCGGGATACCTCGTGGTTGCGCTGCTACGAATGTCCGCTGACAAGAAAATCGGATGAGTTTTCTCGACCCTCACCGGACGGTGGACACGGGGCGCCCGCAACGCGACGTCACGCGATCTGCTCCACCCATCGACTCCGCCAACCCGGTGCTTCAAAGGGATCCGAAAAATACTGGGTCTCGTGAACGACCTTACCGTTGCAGAACTCCATGATGCTCACCACGTAGGCCGCTCGCCCCTTATAGGCGATAGTGTATTCCGTGATCCAGAGATTACCTTCTCCTTGAATTCGCCTGACGTCGAAACCCGATGGCTTATCCGGATGATGACTCCGCAATGCCTGCAAATTGATCCGCCCGAGGATTCGTTCACCTGATTGAGGATAATCACAGACGGCATCGTCATCGTAAATATCGTGTTCCGCGTCGAGATCGCCGGCTGCCGACGCGTTCCAGTGTGCATTCAGGGCTTCACGTATTTTTTCCTCATGCATCGGCTGCCTCCGGCCGCGGTCCACGTTTCACTATCATTTACTTTGCGGGATGAAGCCCGGGCTGCCAGTCTTGACGACTTCGTTGAACCTCTGCCTGGTCTGAATCCGATTGATCTCGTCAAACGCGTCTGCTGGAAGCGCAGAGACGTCGAAATTTTCTCGCGCGCGGGCCGCAGTCTTGGGGGTGGTAAGCAAAGCCCCGCCACGCTGCGCCGCCCAAGCAAGCAGTACCTGTGCTGGCGTCTTTCCAATCCGCCCGGCAATCTGGGAAATGACTGGGTCCTCAAGCGGTCCTGGCCTTATTCCGTGACCCAATGGCGCAAAGGCCAAAAACACTACCCCTTTCTCCTTGCAGAATTCCAAAAGTTCCGTTTCTGGAAGATACGGATGTGCTTCGACCTGCACCACGGCCGGCTTGATTCGTGCCGATTCGTAGAGGGGCCGCAATTCGTTCAAGCTGATGTCAGACAGTCCGATGGCGCGGCATCTTCCATGGTCGACGAGATTTTCCATCGCCTTCCACGTGTCGAGCAAAGTCACGCCTTTATCGTAGATGACATCGCCGTTTTCATTGCGCGGATCCTGCTCATCCCCTGGCTGAAACGCAAACGGAGTGTGAATGAGATAGAGATCCAGATAGTCGAGCCCGAGCCTGCCAAGACTCGCCTCGAAAGCCGGTTCGACACGCTCGGGCCGATGATTGGAGTTCCACAATTTTGTGGTCACAAAGATGTCTTCGCGCGCGATTCCTCCAGCAGCAAGCCCTACCCGCAGGGCCTCGCCCACCTCACGCTCGTTCCGATATCGCTCGGCGCAATCGAAGTGTCGATATCCAGCTTCCAGGGCGTCTCTGGTAGCACTGGTGGTCGTAGCTGCATCGGAAATCAGCGTGCCAAATCCGAGCGCGGGCATACGGCCGCCTCCGTGATTGAGCACTATCCTTCTGCTCCGAAAATCGGAAGGCTCAATCATGACGACACCTCCGCACTATCTCGCGCCGAGCGACGAAGGACCGATGCTTGAGCGCGCGATTGTGGCGCCAGGTCCATGAACAGAAAAAACGTCGACATCATTGAGTCGGCTAACCGCTTCATAACGAATCCCTAGCTAAAGAGTTCGTGAACTGCCTACTGAGTCTCGTTATTTGAAAGAATGTGAAATGCCGCTTCATCGGCAGACGCAACTTCGCAGCTTTGGCAAAGGAGTCGGAATCGTCTCGATAACCCGATGCGAGCAGCAGCGTGGCCGTGAAGCCCTTCTCGCTAAGACCGAATTCTGTATCGAGTGTGCGGGAGTTGAAGTCTTGGCTGAGTCGCGTTGATTCGCAACTCAGCCGCCGCCATAAGGGTCAAACCGAGCGCCCAGTAGGTCTGCTTCTTGGTCCAGTGTAGCAGACGAATTCCAGGGCGGCAGGGGAAGCTTTCTAATGGCCGACGGACCGATGCCACACTTGCGCAGCCGACCCGCAGAGGCCACTTGGCGTGGCTCAAAGCAGTCATTCGTTTGTCCTTTCCCCCATATTCGATTCGACTAATAGCCCTCCTCCCCTCCAAGGCATCGATTGACGATACCGTACGTGGCAAGCTGGCCGCGTAGGGTGATTTTATTCAATACGCCCAGTTGCTGATTGTCTACCTTCGGGTTGTCGTTCACTTCCGACTTCCGAAAGCCACATGAATCAGCTCTTATCGATGTCCGCGTTTGCGCTTGCCTGTTCAATTACCCCGGGTCCGGTCAACATTGTTGCGCTAAGCACCGGCGTGCGCCGCGGAGCCGGTGCCGCGATGCGGCATGTGACCAGCGCGACAATTGGCTTCACATTACTGCTTTTGCTGGTCGGCCTCGGTCTGCACCGGATTCTTGCGCGCTGGCCGCAACTGACGCACGTCATTCAGTGGGCCGGCGTCGCGTTCTTGTTATATATGGCTTGGCAACTCGCCCGCGACGACGGTACGCTCAGCACTGACCATAGCGATGACAGACCATCGCTCGCGTCGGGTGCGGTGATGCAATGGCTCAACCCGAAAGCATGGCTTGCGTCCATAGCCGGGATGGGCGCTTACGCAGCGAACGGTGACAGCCTCCTGGTGTGGCGCTTTACGGCGTTATATTTTGTGATTTGCTATGCGTCGCTTTCTTGCTGGGCGGTGGCCGGAACGTTGCTGCGCCGGCATTTGCACGAGCCGTCGCGCGTGCGGCTTTTCAATCGCTCCATCGCACTCCTGCTCGGCGGCAGCGCGATCTACCTGCTAAAAGCTTAGCGGCCAGCGAACAACTTCGTGGATCAACCGCGATACTGGCCCGGTGTTGCCGCGACCAGTTGCCGGAATGCACGATGCAGATGCGCCTGGTCGGCGAAACCGGCATCGGCCGCGACTTCGGCGATCGGGCGGCCGCGCTTCAACTGGACGCGACTAAATTCGATGCGGCAATTGACCAGGTACGCGTGTGGGGTCATGCCATAGCGCGCCTTGAACGCACGGATCAAATATGACGCCGACAACTGCGCTGCCGCGCAAATTTCGTCGAGCGAGAGCGAACGCGTGCGGTGCGCGCGGATATATTCCGCTGCGCGTCCGAGCTTGTGGTTCGTCTCCCGTGCCTGCGCGGGCGCGCGATTCAGCCAACGGTGAGCATCGTCAAGAAACTCGATGACGGAGCTGTGCTTTTGCAACGTGTCGGCGAGCTCGTCAGTGAGCGTCGTATAGAGCCGGTTAAGGCCGGCATAGAGTTCGGGCTGCCAGCTGGCTGCTGTCGAGAAAGCGCGGAAACCATGTCCTTCGCCAAATCCGAGCTCGTGCTGGAGGGAAGTTAGCCATTCAGTGTCGAGATGCAACATCCGATAGGACCACGGCTCGTCGTCGAGCGGATTGCATGCGTGCACGTCTTGCGGATTCATCAGCACTACTGCGCCCCGTCCCACTCGCTGACGCACACGGCCGTTCTCATAGATACTCTCGCCGCCTGTCACCACGCCGATCGAGAACGTCTCGTGAGCATGCCGCGCGTAGCAGATCTCGCGGCCATCATCGATCGCTCGGGCTTCGATGAACGGTAGCGCGGCATCTCGCCAGAAACGTGGAGCCGGTGCACAAATAAGGGGTAACGCCACAGATAGTTCCTTTGAATCTTCGATGAGCCTCGCGCTGGTTTGACGACGCTGCATATGGACGCGCGGCGTCGCCTGATTTTAACGTGAATTGCCGCGGATTCGATTGTGACGTCGACTGTCCGTATCGGGCCGGGCTCGGTCCGATCTCGAATCGCCTCAATCGGCCCACTTCTGCCGTTACAGCTCGCGCGAGAGGTGAGCGGCGGCTGCCAATGTTCTTCGGACGTCCAAGACACGACGCGACTACCTAGCGCAGGCACCGCTCGCGTGGAGAGCCCGTGGCATATACCGTCGCTGGCTAGAATCGGGCTCGTTTGACCTGAAATCGCCCCTCTTGTCGCTTGTCCGCCGTGACAGAGTGGCCCAAACTGCGCTTCTGGGAGCCGCCTCCCAACGGAGGAACAGGCGAGGATGGTGCCAAGCCCTGCCGTCAGAGCATCTCGATGCGATCAGCGGACGATGTCGTTGAGGTAGCCTCTTGTTTCCATTCAGCGGCTCGAATGCACTTCATGAAAAGGCTTACACCATCCGTGACTAGTTCCGATTCACTTCAATGCCTTCCCGATATCCTTGAACCGGGGTTATCAGTGATATTTTGCGGCATAAATCCGGGCATCCGCGCGGCATCGACCGGCCACCACTTTGCCGGCCGAGGCAATCGATTCTGGCGGGCCGTTCATCTCGCGGGTTTTACTCCTGAACAGATTTGTCCTCAAGACGACCACACACTCCTGCAGTATGGTTGTGGTCTCACAACCGTGGTCTCGCGTCCGACCGCACGAGCGGACGAACTATCGCAATGGGAGTTCAAAGCGGCTGCGACCGAATTCGAGCAGAAGATTGAACGATATGCACCGCAATGCGTTGCCTTCCTCGGAAAGATGGCGCTCTGCGCAATGTCGGGCAGGCGCGACATCCACTGGGGCCTGCAACCGACAGCATTCGGCGGCGCCAGCGCATGGGTGTTGCCGAATCCAAGCGGCTTGAACCGGGCATTCAGCCTCGACGCGCTGGTGACTGCCTACGGGGAACTTCGTCTTGCCGTCGCACCGGCTGGTTCGGCTTGGAGAACCCGCACAGTGGACTAACCCGTACGTTACGACTTGCCCACCAGCATTCTCTGCTACGCCAGTCTGCGCCGCGGATAAAGAAGATGTGTGTGGTGACGCATCCTCCCGTCGTTGACTAGCGGACTGCTGAGTATCGCTCTGGTTGCGCTCGTTGCGCCGCCCTGGCTTCGCGCTGATATCCGCAGCGCTGATGCTGTCCTTGCGACGATATAGGACCGTGAGCTTCGTTTGTTTTCCGAAAATCGCGAAGCGGTCGCGTCAGGTCAGCTTTTTTTCAAACCAGTGGTGGGCGTATGGCTCATCATTGAACGCATCGACCTCAACGTATCCGGATCGCCGATAGAGCGCAATCGCCTCGCGTAGCGTTCGATTTGTCTCCAGGCGAATAACTCGCACTCCGGTCTGCCGTGCATGTTTCTCCGCCCCATCGATCAACCGCCGGCCTACACCCAGGCCGCGAGCAGACGGGCTCACCCACATCCTCTTGAGCTCGGCCGGCAACTTCTTGTGAAACTTGAGTGCAACGCACCCTATCGGGTTGCCATGGAGTCTTGCCACGATCAACGCTCCCTCCGGAGCTGTCAGTTCGCGAGCATCCGCCGACAAGCTGATCGACGGGTCGAATCCTGATTCAAAGCGCTTGTCGAGTTCGGCGAAATACTGCTCGAAGCACCACCGCGCGTTATCGCTATTCGGATCCTCAATGGCGAAGCGCACCAGGGATGGCTGTAGCAAGCGCTCTACTTCAGACATTGCTGCGATAAGCCTCCGGCGCTGCTCATCGCTTAACGGTTCGAGTACACGAGTAGCCACCGCGTCCGAAAGCCGTTCGAGTTCCGCTCTTTCATCGAGGCCAGCCTTGGTCAGACAGGCCCGCCGAACTCTGCGGTCGTCCGGATGCGTCTGGACGACGACAAGCCCCTGTTGCTCAAGGGAGGCGAGCGTACGGCTGAGATATCCTGAATCGAGGTTAAGCCGCGCGCGAAGATTACGAAGATCAGCACCGTCAACCCCGACCTCCCATAGAAGGCGGGACTCGCCCATTGGGCGCCCGCGCCCGAGGAAGCGATCATCTATAGCGCCAATGCCCTCGGCGACTATGCGATTAAAGCTACGAATTTGCTGAATGTCGGATGCGTTCATATCTCTGACTTTAGTCAGAGATATTGATTCCGTCAACCTCGAATGCGAAGGAACGACGTGCTCCGTACTCAATCTACAAACAGCCAGCTACAACGTCGTGCGGATCAGGAGCCACCATTTAACGCGGACAATTGAATCTCCGTTGCGGGCAGTACAGGCGCGAAGCGATGCCGCGTCGTTTTATAGGGGAACAGACCTTTGTCCAGCAAGATCCGCCTGCGGATACTATTGATACAGAATGGCGCGCCAGTCTGCCAATGCGTGACCGAAACCCTCGGATCCTGATAGTCGAGCAACACGCAGGGCAAATACCGTAACCCGAGCAAAGCCGCCGCGCGCGCCCTGTGGTTACCGTCCATGATGATGCCGGTCTCCTTTTCGACGGGGATCGGTGCTGTCCACGAATCGGCCTCGCGGATGACCGCGGCCAGACGATGTACATCGCGCTCATCGACCTCCTCGGATGGGAGAAAGAACACGATTGGTTTGAGCGCGACGCAATACAGCAGCTTATCGAGCATTTGCCCTCCGCTGGAATTCGCCTTCACTGCCTGCAACGGCGCCGTCGACAATGACGTGACACGCCCCCCTCGAACAACGCTCTATGCGGGCGTTAATCTGGTACACATCACGCAGCATCGCGACCGTGATGACGTCTTCGCAAGGCCCGCTGCCGTGCGCCGTACCGTCGGCGATCACCAGCACCTGGTCGGCGAAGCGCAGTGCCTGGTTGAGATCGTGCAGCGCGATAAAGACGATCACCTCGCGCTGCCTCGCGAGCGCGCGCATGAAGCCGAGCACCTGCGCCTGCAGGCGCATGTCGAGGGCATTCGTCGGCTCATCCATGAGCATGATTTCGGGATCGCGTGCGAGGGTCTGCGCGATCGAGACGAGTTGCCGCTGTCCGCCGCTCAACTCGTCCAGGTGGCGAAACGCCAGCTCGCCGATACCTAGCGACGCCATGATCCCGTCGATCAGCGCGAGATCGGCCTCGTGCACCGCCCAGGTCGGCTGCTGCTGCTTGCAAGCCAGCAGGACGGATTCGTAGACGGTCAGCCTGGCGCTGGCGGCGCTGTCCTGCGGCATGTAGCAGATGCCATCCAATCCTTTACGCGAGTCTTCCAGCCGCACGTTGCCGGGGCCGCCGACCAGCCCCGCCATGCGCTTGAATAGCGTCGACTTGCCTGCCGCATTAGGGCCGATCACCGCGACCACCTGGCCGCCGAAAAACGCAGGTGTACTGATCTCTGAGAGAATCCGGCGCCCGCCGTAAGCGGCCCCCACACCGTCCAGCCGTAGCTTCACCATGCGTTCCTCTTGCTGCGCAGAATCAGGGAAATGAAAAACGGAACGCCGACGAGGGACGTCACGACCCCAATGGGAAAAATGGCGCCGGGAATCAAGGTCTTGCTCACCACTGAACTCACCGACAGCATCAGTGCGCCCGTCAGCAATGAGGCTGGCAGGAAAAAACGCTGATCTTCGCCGACCAGCATGCGCGCGATATGCGGCCCCACCAGACCGACGAAACCGATGACGCCGACGAACGCGACCGGAAACGCCGCGAGCAGGCTGACCAAGATCAGTGTCTGGAAGCGCAAACGCCGCACGTCGATGCCAAAGCTTGCTGCCTTGTCGTCGCCCAGACGCAGTGCCGTCAACGCCCAGACGCGCCGCGCGAAGACCGGCAGCATGACCAGGATCGCGAGGAAGATCACACCGACCTTGGGCCATGTCGCCTTAGTGAGACTACCCATGGTCCAGAACACTACGGCTGCAACGGCCTGCTCAGTCGCGAAATACTGGACCAGCGCGAGCAGCGCATTGAATGTGAACACGAGGGCGATGCCGAGCAATACGATGGTCTCGGCCATTACGCCGCGCCGTATGCTGAGCACGTGGATCAGGATCGCCGACAATACCGCCATCACGAAGGCATTCAGCGGCACCATATAGTCGACGGCGACCGGAAACAGCCTGAGGCCGAACGCCAACCCCAAGGCCGCGCCGAAACTCGCCGCAGCGGAAATACCCAGCGTGAACGGGCTCGCGAGCGGATTGTTAAGGATCGTCTGCATCTGCGCTCCTGCCAGCGAGAGCGCCGCGCCCACGGCCACCGCCATCAAGGCCACCGGCATGCGGATGTCCCACAGCACCACTCGCACTTGCGACGAAACGGTATCCGGCCAGAGCACGGCGCGCACCACCTCTCCCAGGCTGTAGTTCGCCGGGCCGAGCGCCAGATCGAGCAGCACGCTCAGCAGCAGCAGTGTCGCGAAAACACCGAGCAGCACGCGCTTGCGCCGCACAAGCCCGCGATAAGCACTGCGCTGGGTAGTTTCAGCCAAGGACACGGCGCTCATTGGCGCACCTCCTGGGCGGGCAGACTGACGAAATAGCCCGGCGAATAGTCAATGGGCAGGAAACGCCGATGCAGCTCACGGAACGTGGCGTCCGGATCGAGATCGGCAAAGAGCGCCGGGTGAAACCACTTCGCCAGTTGCTGGATGGCGACGAAGTCGTACGGACTGTTATAGAACTGATGCCAGATGGCATGAAACGCGCGGTTCCGGTTTGCCTCGATGCCGGCATAAGCCGGCCGTCTGGTATAGGCCTCGAGCTTGCGCGCGGCTTCCGTCAGATCTGCGCCCGGCCCTACCCCGACCCAGCGCCCGTGCGGCACGAAAGCTTCCCAGTTGGCACTCGTCACGACCATCTGGTCGGGGTTGGCGGCGACCACCTGTTCGGGATTGAGTTGGCCGAAGGTCCCTCGAATGACACCCTTCGCGATATTGTTGCCGCCCGCCATCTCGACGAACTTGCCGAAGTTCTCGTTTCCGAAGCTCAGACAGCAGTCCTCCGTGTATCCGCCAATGCGTTCGATGAACACCTTCGGGCGCGCCGGCCGGCGCGCTTCGATGACGCCGGTGACGCGCCGGATCTGCGCGGCACGGAACGCGATAAACGCCTCCGCCCGCGCTTGCCTGCCGAACAGCTTGCCGACGAGGCGCATGGTCGGCTCCGTGTTCTCCACGGGATAGTGACGGAAATCGACGTACACGACGGGTATGCCGAGCGCGTTGAGCTTCTCGACGTAGCCTGCGTCCTCGGTGGCCCGTTGTGCTTCGATATTCATCAGGATCACATCGGGCTTGAGCGCAATGGCCTGCTCGATGTCGAACGTGCCGTCTTCAAAGCCGCCGAACGTGGGGATGCCGGCGATCCCGGGAAACTTGCGCAAGTAAGCGGAGTACGTGTCCGGATCCGACTGGATCAGATCCTTGCGCCAACCGACCACACGCTGAATCGGATTTTCAGTGTCGAGCGCCGCAACCAGATAAAGCTGGCGCCCTTCGCCCAGGATCACGCGGCGCACCGGCACGTGCACCTGGACCTTGCGTCCAAGCAGATCGCTCACCGTGGTCAAGGCGGACGGGCTCTCACCAACAGCTGTCGGCGTTATTCCCGTCCCTTTCAGCACCACAAGGACTGCGGCGAGAACGGCGATCCCCGTGAGCGCGACGAGCACGATGCTCCAGCGACGTTGTATTGTCATGATGAGTAATGCTTATAACGGTTGTGAATGATCATTCGGCGGCTTCCTGCTGACCGGGTGAAATCGGGAGCCTGCGAGGACGCTGCGCTCCCGCCTGAGGGTCAGGATGACGAGCATCGCCAGCGTGTAGGAAACCGCCACAAAGAAATACGTGTATGGCAGTCCGATGCCGTCGCTCAACCAGCCGCCAAGTGCAATGCCCACAACCGACGAGAACTGCGTCATGCTCTGCGCGATGCCGAGGATGCGCCCTTGGTAGAGACCACTCGCCGCCCTCGAAATCAACGACATCAGCACCGGGGTCGTGGCGCCGAGCAGGACGCCCCACAAGAAATGAATCGTGATGAACACGCCGGCGTTGCGCGTGAGCCCGGCGGCCAGCGTCAGGCCGGCGCAGGCCAGCGCGATGAAGGTCATCCTGCGCAACGCCTGCGGCCGCGTCTTGTCCTCGAAATAGCGGGCCCAAAGCGAGGCGGACATCGCAAAGCCCAACGACAGCATTCCGTAGCACAGGCCCACCACCCAGTTGCCCACGTCGAACATCGAACTCACATAGAGCGAGAACGGCGTCTGGGCGATCATGCGGCTCACCAGCAGGATGCCGACGATGCCGAGCAGACCGGGAATCGGCGAAGAACGCCACATGGATAGCGAACCGGACCGCGTCACGGCGCCGGGACCCGGATCGGCAGCCGGCACGGGACTCGACACCGGAACGTTGGGCAGGATCGACCACGCGGCCGCGGCGCAGCACACGCACAACACGGCCGCGACGATATTGATCCAGAAGAATGTCGCATGGTCGAGAATCAGGCCGCCCGCGACTGCGCCAGCCAATGAGCCCAGATTGGTCGAGACCTGCAGATACGCGAACAGCCGCGCCCGGCGCAACGGGGATTCGATGCTGACGCCATAGGTTTGCGCCGGTGCGATGTAGCCCGCGCACGCGCCTTGTGCAAAACGCAGTGCGAGGATCGTCCAGACGTCGCCCGCAAAGGCTAGCGCCAGTTGCGTCAAAGACAACCCGAGCAAGGCCCGGATCATCATCAGCTTGTGTCCGGTGCGATCGCCGACACGGCCCCAGAACGCACTCGTCAACATGATGCCGAGCATCGGCCCCACGTAGACCGCGACGCCGGCAAAGCCGAACTCCAGGCTGGACGTGCTGAGTGCTTTCAGATGGATGGGCCAGAACGGGCCGCTCATTTCCATGGCGCCCATGGAAATGAGCTGAATCACGAACAACACGTGAATCAGGCGCGCCGCCCGGTCCGGCGCGACCATGGCATTCGTCATCGCTCAACCCTCGTTGCGCGCCGGCAGCAGCGGATTGGGCAGATGATGCTGGAGCCGGTAGTCCGAATATCTGAGCAGATGCATTCGCAACACCGAGCGCGTCGGCCAGGGACGTTCGAGGAACGCCTCCCGTTCGGCCTGCCACAACGCGCTGGAAACACGCGGCGCGAGGGTATCGAAGGACCGTTCCGTTTCTTCGCGCAGAATCTCCCACAAGCGGGACCGCGCCAGCCCATATTCCTCTGTCAGCAACAGCGCCACTTCGTGCAAGTGACACACAAAGCATGCGTCGAGCACAAAGGATCGGACCGGCTCGATGTCGTCGTCAAAGACGGTCGGGAGAATTCCCGGATGCACGTAGGGCTTGAGTTCATAGCCGCGTTCAGCAAGCAGCGGCGCATAGGTGCGGCCGTCTCCGAAATCGCGGATTAACACGCGTCTGGGCGTTCCGTCCGCGGCGAACAGCACCGACGTATTCTGCTGATGCGCCTCGAGCGCGATGCCGTACAGCAGGTAAATGCTGATCACCGGATACGTGACGACTCGCGCGTACTGCCGGAACCAGGCTTCCACCGCCTCCGCTCCGGCCGGTGCGCCGTCGTAGCCGATCAGCTCCGTCATGAGCGACCGGCCGCTCGCCGGCGAGCGGGTAAGCAATGCCGCCACGGTGATCGGGAACAGGCCGTCCGTGCGCTCGAAGGCGTCCTTGCTCGCGCGATATGCAACCGACAAATGGCGTCCTGGCCGGTCCTCCTGCCGTACTGCGTGCTTATAGTGAAACGCAACCTCTTCCGGGAAAATTTCGAGCGTCCGGTCGAAGCCGTTTTCGTCGGCCAGGATGCGTTTGATCACGGTGCTGACGCGCGGCCCCATGTGGATCGACTTCGCCTGGAGGCTGCGCTGCTCGCTGGTCAGCCACAGCGCCACTGGCAGCTTGATGAACGGCACCGGTCCCGGCAGCCTCGGCATCATGGTGCGGAACGACATGGTCGGCCATGTCTCTACATCCGGTCCGTCGAGGATCAGCACGCCCTCTTCGATCTCCACCGCGTATTCCTTGCGCACGAAATGTTCGAGATGCCAGGCATGGATCGGCAACGGCAGCCACGCGCGCTCGTCGAGTTGCCGGGCCACCAGGCCGTCTTTCCAACGTACCCACAGTTGTGGGAATTGCGCGGCGAACCAGTCGTGGTAACTGTCAACATGCGGCATCCGCTCCACATACGCCATGTCCGCCCGCAGCGAGGCGATACGCACGCCGACCGTCGCGTTGAATTCGGGTGACAGCTCGGCGACTTCAGTTGGGCTCAGGTCCGGCTTGCTCTTCCAGGTGGGATAGAAAGGATGACCTTCGAGCGCGCCCCACTGATCGAGCAGCACCGCCGCATCGCGCACGCTCATGTGCTTGCGCAGGTAATCGGCCAGACCAAGGGCACCTGCCGCGTCGATACGGGCGCGCAGATTCGCATCCCATGCCTCGCGGTAAATGCGGGCGAGCGCGTCGTTCCCGATGCTATTGGCCACATCGGACTTGAGCCCGGCCACGTCTTCGTCGCCCGGCTCAAAATCGAAGCTCGGCCGCAGCAAGTCGATCATCTGATCCGGGTTTTCGATAACCCTGCGCGTTCCGTCTGATTCGATCAGCGTGATCGCGCCACGGTTGATAAAGGTGTCGGCCGGCGCCGCCTCGAGGTCGGCGAAGAAAAGCAGCGCATGCCTGCTCCACAGTGGCAACCAGGCACCGCGGCCCTCGGGCGCGTAGACAAGCGCGTCCTTACTAAGGATCTTCTCGGCGAACAGGCAGCGCACGATGCGCCGCAAGGCATTGCGCCGTGCCGACGCGAAGGCGTCGTGCTGCCGGTCCGCATAGAACGCGTTATCAGGTTGCAATAGCGAAAGAGTGGTCTTCATAGAGTTCCGGCTTCAGGCTGGCCAGGTTTCGGGAAAGTAGTCGAGCGCAGAACTGCGCAGGCCGTTCATATAGGACACGTTCCAGTGAAAGATTGCTTCGATGTGAGGCAGACGCATGTCCAGGCGCTTCGCCATCTCGACCAGCAATGCCAGGCCGTAAGCCACATCCTCGTGAAAGGCGCGACTCTCTTTATCGATGACGTACCCCGTGGAGTCTCCGGCCGGGACCAGCGGGGCCTCGATTGCGTCGTAAGCCTGATTAGTGCGCAACACCGACAGCATGGTCCCGTGGTCGCGGATCTGGTCCCCGTAGGCCTCGATGATCTCCTGCTTCAGCGGCTTGATCGACGACAGGCTTACGCCCAGCCGCCGCTCGATGGCTTTGCACAGCATCTGGCTCTCCTCGTCGCTGCGCTCGAGGAAATACGCACCGAGTTCGGGGCAATCGGTCCACCAGCAAAGCGGCGCCGGAAACACCTTGTTGTGCCATTGCCCGTAGGGTCCAATCAGCCCATAGATCACTGAACTGTGCATGATCGGGTTACCGGGTGTCAGCGTGATTTCCAGGTAGTCATCCAGCAATTCGACGGGCGCCGCGTAGAGCCTCTGCAGGTGCGCCAGCAAAGCGGCGCGCGACGCGTCGTTTTCGCGCGCGTGTGTCCCGACGTACAGCGTGCTCTTCGCGCCACCCATCCTGACCGACTCGCCTGGCCGCAAATCGAAGGCGGTATGAGCCACGTCTTTCATGCCCCAGATGACCGCGTTCGGCCGGGCCGCCAGGATGTGTTCAGCGAGCCAGTCGAAACCGCAGAAACCCGGGATCGCGCCGACGTAGACGGGCTTGTCCGACGGTAAATGCGTCGCGATGGCGCTCAGCAACGCCGGCCTGACGTGCGCCGGCACAGTGATGATGACGACATCCGCGTCGGCGAGGATCGCGGCCGGCTCGCCCGCGACGGCGTCGAGCCGCGCAACGCACGCCGTGCCGTCCGCCATCAGTGCGGTGATGCCGGTCGCGCTGCGGCGATAGTTGTCCACCACCTCACTCCGGCTCGTGAGTAACGAAACGCACACGCCGGGAATCTGTTTGAACAGGACTGCCGCGAGATGGCCGGTTCGGCCGCCTCCGCAAATGACCACGTTGAGCGGCGGCACGGCGCTCTCCCTGGCCGCCGTCATACCGCGTGCAACCGCGGAACTTCGCGCGACGCCTCTGCAGCGCTTTCGCTGCCGAACCACCCGTCGAGCTGATCCCACACTTCCGGGTCGAGCAGATTGCGCTCCTTGAGCCAGCTCTCACTGAAGACCGTATGCAGATACTTCTCTCCGCCGTCAGCCACGGCCGCCACGACATTGCCGCCGATCAGGCCGCTATGGATAAACTCCAGCGCCTTGTAGATGACACCGCCGGTCGATCCGCCGACCAGCAAGCCCGTGCGCTTAGCCATATAGCGAGCCGTCTCGAACGCCTGCGCATCCGAAACCTGCACGCCCATGTCGATGCAACTGTAGTCGAGCACGAGGCCGACCGTGTCGCCCGCAGGCGTTCCCGTGCCGGATTGATAGTAGGCATGTCCTGGCTGGCCGAACACGATCGAACCGTCGGGTTCGACGGCGATAGTCTTCGTCCGGGGATTGTGCACTTTCAGCCCGCGTGCGATGCCGGTCATCGAACCGCCTGTGCCGACGCAACCGACATATGCATCCACCCCCACGACCTCGCCGATCACTTCCCGGACGAAATCGGAATACCCGCCTGCGTTGGCCGCGTTGTCCGATTGATTCATGAACACCGCACCGTGAATCTGGCTGGCGAGTTCGGCGGCCATGCGCTGTCGTTCCACGACCGCGACCTCGTCCTCCCGATAGTCACCCTCGACAAAACGGATTTCCGCGCCGAACGCGCGCATGACCGCGATCTTGTCCGGTGCGGCATGATGATCGACTACAGCGATAAAGCGCAGTCCGAACTCCACCGCTGCGATCGCGAGGCCGATGCCCGTATTACCGGAAGAGGACTCCACCACCACGCCGCCCGGACTGAGCCGCCCCGATTTGAGCGCAGCAACGATCATGTTGCGAGCCATGCGGTCCTTGATGCTTCCCCCCGGGTTGTTCTTCTCGATCTTGAGCAACAACCTGGCATTCTTTGCTGGAATGGAAATGCTGAGAATCGGCGTATTACCAATGAGGTCGGTCACTTTATTCAAAATCATTCCGGTACTCCATTCGATAGTCAGGTGAGACTTCCATGCCGCCTGCGGCGTCGTAGGTCACAGAAATCCGGCGCGGCACGGGATGGCGGTGAAATTCGTTTTCGAGCATGTCCATCTGGTAGCCCGCTGTGTTCGCGTACACCAGCAGGTCGCCAGCTTTCGGCCTCCTTTGAAACTGGATCAGGCGGTTGGTGATGACGTCTTCGTCAAGACAACTGTGTCCGGCAATGTAGGCACGCACCGGCGGCTCTGCGTGTTCGCTGCCGGCGTGTGCCGACACGAGAATCGGGTCCACCAGGAATTCGGACGCGAACCACGTTTCGCACGCGCTGAAGCTGCTGCCTTCCACGAAGATCACCACGTTGTCCGCAGCCAGCGACTTGACGCGCGTGATCCGGAAAACAGAGACGGCGGTCTGATCGGCGAGGCTGCGCCCAGGCTCGATCGCCAGGGTAAGCCGCATCTCGTTGAGATACCCCGCAATAGACACGCCATCGACACAAGGCGATGCGAGAAACTGTCCAGCCACTGACACGCGCCGATCGGGCCGCCGTACGGATAGAACGACTCGGGCACCTTGCCATTGCGGTAGTCGCCGCTGCACTGCGCACCCAGAAACGCTTCGTATACCTCGACATCCACGTACTGGACCGGCAGGCCGCCGCCGACGTCGAGGATTGTCGGATCAAGGCCCATATCGCGCGCTGCAGCGAAGAAGCGGGTGAGCTCACGCACGGCCTGCACGCGCGATTCATGGCCATAGCCGCCGAGATGGAAATGAAAGCCCTCGAACGAGAACCACTCCTTTAGCCGGGGCAGGCGCTGCAGACAGGTAAGCAGGTCGTCGGTACCCATGCCGAAGCGGCTCGTTCCGGACGCTGCGGGCCGATAGCGCAACAGCACCCGCGTCGGGCGATCCGGCTCTATCTCCCGGACAATCATTTCGAGGTCGTTGAACTCCTCGACGGAGTCGACCGCGATCAACGCAGCATTGGCGATGAGCGCCGCGTGAAATACCCTGGTCTTGGCTGGCCCGGTGGCGCAAAGCATGGCTGGTTCGATCCCGGCGCGCAGGGCATCGCGCATTTCATAGATGCTGGATACATCCACGCCGACAGCGGCTTCGACCGCCGCACGTACGAGGCCCGGTGACTTGTTGACCTTCGCCCCGTAGAAAATCTCAAACCGCGCGGTGTGCCGGTTCAGCACGGCGCGCAATGCCTCGACGTTTCGACGCAGAATGTGCGGCCACACGATATTGAGCGGCGAACCATACTGCTCAACCAGCTTCAGCAGTGCGTCCGGTGAATCGAAGACAAGGCTTGAGATGGCGGGATCGAGAAGCGGTGGAAGCACATCGGGTACATAGGCCCTTGCGCAACCGTTTTCTGTTGTCTGCGGCAGCACATTGTCTGGCGTTTGCGTCATGAGTAACGGCCTAGAAATCCATGGAAGCAGACAGGAAGACGGTGCGCGGAGCACCGAGCGAAATCGTCCCGTACGAGGCCACGCCCGACCAGTACTTGCGATCGAACACGTTGAGCAGCCCCGCCCGAACCGTGGTGGACTTGCCGTAAAGCGTGGTCGTGTAGCGGGCGCCCAGATCGACCGTCGTCCAGGACGGCACGGACTGGCTGTTCGCCTGATTGATGTATTCCCGGCCGGTGTAGTTGATGCCGCCGGTCAGCGTGACACTGGGGACCCATGGCAGGTCCCATTCGGTGCCGACATTGGCCATCCACGTCGGAACGCCCACTGGCCGGTTACCCAACGTCGCGGCACTGTTGGTCTTCGTGAGCGTGGCATCCAGCAGCGTCACCCCTCCCAGCAAGCGGACGCCTTTGAGCGGCTCGCCGGACACGTTCAGTTCCAACCCCTGATTGCGCTGCTCGCTGTCGACCAAATAGACCGTGCCGTACAACTGGCCGCTTGGCTTGGTGATCCTGAAGGCAGCCAGTGTTGCCAGCACGCCGCTCATATCGAGCTTGACACCGACCTCTTGCTGTTTCGTCTTGTAGGGCGCGAAAACCTGGCCTGCGTTCGTCGCGGCTGAAGGGGCAATGTCGCCTTTGCTTAGCCCTTCGATGTAATTGGCGTAAAGCGACACGTTTTGCCACGGCTTCACGACAAGACCGACCAGCGGCGTGGCGGCACTCTCGTTGTACGACGATGTCCGTGCCCCGGTAGTCGCACTGAAGTTGTCGGACTGGACATGCTGCTGACGCACACCGACAGTCAGCTGCAATCGCTCGCTCAGCATGCTCAATGTATCGGCTAGCGCCACACCGGAAAGCGTCGACGACGAGACCTTCGGCACGTGTGCCGGTGCGCTCACGTATTGCTGCGGACTCGCGACGGGCGAATAGATATTCGACAGGATCGCAGTACCTGAATTGCTCGCACTCGCGATACGGTCCTGGTAGACGTTCGCCTGGAACACCACTGCATGCTTGACTGCGCCGGTATTGAACTGGGCACGCACGCCCGTGTCCGCGGTCGAGCGATTGATCTGGAATTTCCAGTTCTGCGGCGTGGCCGAGGTATCTCCTGCAGCATTCAGAATTGTCGGTGTCTGATCCGACAACCGCGAGACATCCGATTTCGTGCCGCCGGCGTCGGCGAATACGGTTACGTTGTCGCTGATGTCGTATTCGGCATGCAGCAACGTCGATATGTCGTTGGATTTCCACCAACCCCAGGATTGGGTGACGTTGCGGCGGCCATCCGCTGCAGAGGGCACCTGAATGCCCGATGCCACGAGAAACGGGCGCGTCGGGGCGTCGATCCACTGATACTGCTCGATCACGTCGAGCGATGCCCGGAACCGCTCGCCCTGATAATCGAGCGACAGCGCCCCGACCTCGGCACGTGACTTCTGGTTGTCGAGCGGCGTGCTGCCCTGACGGTGCAAGCCATTGAACCGGATCCCGAACTGACGATCACTGCCGAAGCGGCGACTCAGATCGATCGACTCGCCGAACTGGGAATCCGATGCATAGTCCAGCGTGACTCGGGTCAGATCCTTGTTCAGCGCACGCTTGGGCACCACGTTGACGACACCGCCGACACCACTGTTCGGAGACATCCCGTATAACAATGCGGCCGGCCCCTTGAGCACCTCGACGCGCTCCAGATACTCCGTGAACAGGTGGTAATTGGGCGAAACGCCATACACGCCGTCGAACGCGACTTCGCTCAGATTGCCTTCGTTGACCGGAAAGCCGCGGATGAAGAACGAGTCGGTCACGCCGCCGATCTGCCCCGTAAATCGCGTGGATGGATCCCGGTTCAACACCTCCGCCAGCGTCACCGCCTGCAGGTCCTTCATCCGTTGCGAGGTGGTGTTGCTGACGCTAAAAGGCGTATCCATCACGCTCTTGTTGCCTAGCAGCCCCACTCGCCCGCCACGCGCCACCTGCCC
>Ga0185299_10003815_pt1 | contig 19158 bp, 17 predicted proteins | sample PaiPotPPA55metaG_FD_128002 | JGI IMG/M metagenome (GOLD analysis project Ga0185299, IMG submission 128002) | Iron sulfur acid spring bacterial and archeal communities from Banff, Canada, to study Microbial Dark Matter (Phase II) - Paint Pots PPA... ...
CCGATCACCAGTCCGCAAATGACGAAGACGCGACCATTCCAGCGGTGCCATCGCAGATGACGCGCGCGAATCGCCGTGCTGAACTGCAACGGTCCCAGGACCATAAACAGCAAACCGGGCACGATGTGAATCAGCGTTAGAACCGGATTGCGAGCGAACAAGTCGTCCAACGTCACGAGCCGTGCCAGTCGAGGATTCGCGGGCACCACAGGCGGGCGGTAGCCTCTGAGCACAACTGGTACTAAGTGAGTCATTCGCCGGACAGCGATCGCAACCCCGATGAAGGCCAGAAAAACAACCACGCCCCAAACCGTTCGACGAAGGCGAATGCCCGGTCCACTTCCCATATTCACTTGCTACGCCTGGATGGCGCGTTCTCTTTCAGCCGTGGGCTGAAAATTTGCGGCTCCTCGACAGGTTATCCACAACGCAGTACGAAAGTACCGTTGCCCTTCTGGCCATGCATCGTAAACTCCTCAACCACCGGACCGAAGAATATGTGTGAAGAACTCCAGACCTTGAAGCGCAAGGCTGTCCACGTCATCCGTACCACACGGAAGATTCGCCGCTCCCGCGATCTCTCCTTTTACGAAGATGCGGAACTCGCCCATAAAAAACACAGCAGCCTGAATGACGTCCTGAAGCACCTGCTCACCGGCCACGAAGGCAAGCCATGTCCCGCGGGCGACCGGCCCATCGTGCGCCTCGCCAAAACAAAGTGGCCTTATCGGTGACAGAAATCCTACGGTAGCTTGGCGAAATTGCGCGTACGACTTCGACCCTGGCTCGCGACTTGACGCCGACATCCATGGCTATGTAGCCTCTCACCACGAAAGACTGTGCCACCCGGGCCTAGTCACTCCCCGAATTGGAGAATCCAGTGTCTTCATCGCACTCCGCGAACTCTGTGCGCAACGCTCGGAGGATTGCCTCTTCCCTCGCCGCCGCTACGCTGTGCGTGGCTTGTATCGCGCCTACTGTCTCACGAGCGCAAGAAACGTCCGCCGGGAAGTTTCATATCAACTCACAACGTTTGCAAGGCACGATCGAAAAACTGAGTGAGTTCGGCCGTAATCCCGAAGGCGGCGTCACGCGCCTCGGCTTTTCGGAAACGGAGCTGGCGGCGCGCGAATATGTCATCGGCCTGATGAAGCAGGCAGATTTGCAAGTGCGCGTGGACCCCACCGGAAACATCTTTGGTTCGCGCACGGGCTCGGACAACCTGCCGATTTTGCTGTTCGGCTCGCATATCGACTCGGTTCTACACGGTGGAAACTACGATGGCGCGCTCGGCAGCATGTCCGCCATCGAGGTGATCCGCGCGCTCAACGAGGGAAGCGTGAAGACGCGCCACCCGATGGAAATGGTCATTTGGACGAACGAAGAAGGCAACCACTTCGGCCTGACGACTCTGGGGTCCGGCGTTGCCTCTGGAGAGCTAGGATCCGAAATTCTTGATCGCAAGGACGATCAGGGACTCACGCTGGCGGATTGGCTGCGGCGTTATGGGCAGGATCCCGCGCATCTCACCGACGCGCGCATTGCTCGCGGGGCGGTCAGCGCCTTTGTCGAATTGCACATCGAGCAGGGTCCAAATCTGGAGCAAAACAAAATTCCCATCGGCATCGTGCAAGGTATCGTGGGCTTGAAGAGATGGATGTGCGTGGTCTCAGGTTTCGCCAACCACGCCGGCACGACACCCATGGATCGGCGCAAAGACGCCCTCGCCGCCGCATCGAAGGATGTGCTGTCCGTGCGCGAAGTGGTTCGCGCGGAAGCCGGCCGGCAGGTGGGCACCGTGGGATTCGTGAAGGTCGAACCCGGCGCCGTAAATGTGATTCCCGGACGCGCGGAATTTCCGGTGGAGTTGCGCGACCTCGATACCGCGAAAATCGACCGCATGTGGCAGCACGTTCAGGAAAAATTCAAGCAGACCGATACGGAAGAAAATGTCGAGACGCGATGCACACCTCTGGATGATGTCGAACCTGCGAACGCGGATCCTAGCGTGAAAGGAGCCATTTCGGACGCGGCAAAATCGCTCGGCTTTGCCACCATGGATTTGCCGAGCGGAGCCGTTCAGGATGCGCAAAAAGTGACTAGGATCGCACCCATGGGTATGATCTTTGTGCCGAGCCGTGGCGGCATAAGCCACTCGCCCAAGGAATTCACCTCTTGGCAGGATTGCGCTAACGGCGCTGAAGTGCTCTACCGCTCATTATTGCTTTTGGACAATCGCCTGGATTTTCGATGAAGTGAAACATGCCGCAGGCAGTGTGTGGCGATATGCGGTAATGGTTCGCCGGGCTAAAGCCTGGCGCCTACAATACGGTCCGCGACGTCACTCGTATCTGAGCGCCACCAGGGGATCAACTTGTGACGCGCGTCGCGCCGGAATCCAGCACGCCACGATCCCGGTAAGCAGCAGCAACACCGTCACGCCCGCCAGAGTCATGGGATCGTACGGCGACACGCCCCACAGCTGGGTCGCGATCACCCGCGCCAGCAACAAGCTCGCGACCAATCCAATCACCGCACCCACCGCGACCAGTCGCACCCCCATCGTCACGACCAGCCGCAACACGTCCCGCCCTTCGGCTCCCAGCGCCATGCGGATTCCGATCTCGTGCGTCCTTTGCGCCGCCGTGTACGCAAGCACGCTGTAGACCCCGATGGTCACCAGAACCAATCCGACGCTGCCAAAAATCGACATCAGTAAGAATCCGAACCGGGGCCCGGCATACGAAAACGAATTGATATAGCCCTCCAGCGTTCCCGTGAACGTGAGCGCCACGCCGCTGTCGGTGGCCCAGATCTCCTGCTGGACGTTTTTTAGCATCGCCAGCGGCTCTTGCGACGTGCGGACCAGGATGCCGCGCTCCGCCGAACCCGTCACCGTATACGGCACCCAGACCTCCGGCTTGATCGGATCCTGCAGACCGTTGTTCTTCACATCCGCAACGACTCCGACAATTTCGAACCACGCTTCCGGCACCGGATCGGGAAATGTCTCCAGCCCTACGATGTGTACGCGTTGCCCGATCGGGTTGTCGTTGCCTAAATAGCGGTGCGCAAAGGTCTGGTTGACGACCACCAGTTTTCGTTTCCCGTTGACTTCCGCTTTCGTGAAGGCCCGGCCGTCGACGAATTGAATGCGCAGCGTCGGGAAATAGCCCTCGCTGCACAACTGAAACAATGCGTCCCACTTTTCGGCGTGTGTCTTCCCGATAACGTCGACGTCGGTGCCAATTCCACCGTAGGGCGGCAGCGTGCTTGTTTCCGTCGCGTCCACCACGCCTGGCAGCGCCTTTACCCGCTGCAACAATGGCTTGTAGAAACCGGCGATTTGATCGGAGGTTTTGTAACGGTCCCTCGGCAATGGAAGCCGCGCAACCAAAACGTGGTCCGGCTGCAGTCCCAGGTGAACGTCTCTCAGCGCGATAAAACTGCGCATCAGCAATCCGGCAGAGGCCATCAGCGTAAGCGACAGGGCCACTTCCAGCACCACTACCGCATTGCGCAATCCGTTGCGACGTCCAGAGCCGCTCGTGCCCTTACCGCTATCGCGCAGCGGATCGTTCAGGTCGCGGCGCGCCGCTTGCAACGCCGGCACCAATCCGAAGACCAGCGCGGTCAATACCGCCACGCACAAGGTGAACGCCAGCACCGGTGCGTTCAGCTGGATGACGGTCTCCGCCGGAATGATCTGCTGCGGTATCGCCGCCACCAGCGACTTCAATCCGCCCCAGGCAATCAATGCGCCTAGAAACGCTCCGCCTAACGCCAGAATCAAACTTTCCACCAAAAGCTGGCGGATCAGGCGGAATCGCCCCGCTCCCAGCACCGCGCGAATGGCAAATTCTTTCTCTCGACCAGTGGCGCGAGCCAGCAGCAGATTCGCCACGTTCCCGCAGCCGATCAGCAACAGCAGTCCCACCGCCGCCAAAACGATATACAGCGTCACGCGGAACTTCCCAACCACCAAGTCGGTCAACGAATACACTTCCGCAGTGAAATGCTTCGGATAGTCCTTCGGATATTTCGCCGCCAGCCGGTGGGCGATGACATCGAAATCGGATTGCGCCTGTTGGATGGTCATGCCGGTTTTCAAATGTCCCAGCAGAAACCAAAATCTGGGAAAGCCATTGCCTTGCGTTCCGCCGGCGCGCAGCGGCTTTTGCGGAATCCACATATCGGAGGCGCCCCAGCCGAACCGGGGCGGCATGATGCCAATCAGGGTCCGCTGCACGTCATTAAGCACAAAGGTTTTGTTCAAAATGCTGGGATCAGCGCTGAAGCGGTCAACCCAGGTCTTGTAGCGCATTACGAATACGGGCGGCGCTCCCGGTTCGTAATCCGCGGGCTGCATCACACGCCCCATTAACGCGGGCAATCCCAGGAACTCGAACGTATTCGGGGTCACGACGCCGCCTTGGAATTGTTCTGTTCCTTCTCCCGATCTGTAAAGAATGTCTTCCCGGTCATTGGCGATAACCCTGTCAAATACGTGATTCTGTTCCACGTAGTCCAGGAATTCCGGTCCCGAGTATCCTCCGCGGCCTCCGGGTTCATTTCGCTCCATGTCATGAATCTGGACGGACATCAAGCGTCCCGCATCGGTGTACGGAAACGGCGCCATCAACACGTTGTGGATCACGCTGAAGATGGCCGTGGACGCGCCGATGCCCAGCGCCAGTGTAATCATGGCCACCGCAGCGAATCCGCGGCCCTTCCACAGTGTGCGCGCTGCGTAGCGAATGTCTTGCCGTAGAGTCTCCAAGTTGAGCCTCCGTATCAAAGACCGGAATACGATCCGCAATGCCGACGTCACGGCCTCTGCGCCACAATCGTTGGCGTCATCACGCCAGCACCAGGCATTTTCATGAGGCCGAGGATCCAATGCGCTAACTGTTCTACGAGAGTGCGCGTTGAAAGGTTCCGCGCGATTTCAGGAGCGCGGCCATTCGACGGATTCCGACGGCACCTTTTTCGCTTCGTGTTGCTCCCGAGTTGCGTTAGCTTTTTAGGTACAAAGGCAATAGACGAGGCGCGACGGCAGAGGTCTTTCCGCTGATCCTGGAATCACCGCGCTGCTCGCACGATTGAGATATCGTTGAGATGAAAATGATGGGCTGCTAACGCACCATGGACCAAAAACGCCAAACCAAATCCGCGCTCCTGCCAAAATCGCCGAAGGTTCTCGTCGTGGATGTTGGCGGCACGAACGTCAAGATGCGCACCGCCGCTCAAAAAGAAGCTCTGAAAATTCCTTCGGGCCCGACCCTCACTGCGAGCAAAGCTGTCAAGGTTGTTCGGGACGCCACCCGCGGCTGGGATTTCGATCGCATCTCGCTTGGCTATCCCGGACCGATCATCAACGACCGTCCCCTCCGTGAGCCCCACAATCTGGGCGGCGGCTGGGTCGGCTTCAATTTCCAGAAGGCCTTTGGCGTCCCGGTAAGAATCATCAACGATGCAGCCATGCAAGCGCTCGGCAGCTACAAAGGTGGCCGCATGCTGTTCCTCGGCCTCGGCACCGGTTTGGGATCGGCCATGATTGTGGACGGAGCGCTTGAGCCAATGGAACTAGCCCACCTGCTGTACAAGAACGGCAAAACCTACGAGGACTACTTAGGCTTGCGGGGTCTGCTTCGTCTCGGCAAGAAGCGTTGGCGCAAACACGTCGCCAAAGTTGCGAGCATCCTCAAGACCTCCTTGGGTGCCGAGTACGTCGTGCTGGGCGGCGGCAACTCCAAGAAACTCAAAGACTTGCCCCCAGGAGCGCAACTGGGAAGTAATGACAACGCTTTTCTCGGCGGCCTTCGCCTATGGAGCCAATCCATCAAGGCCCCAATCATCGACATCGGCTCCGCGAACCGCAAAGGCGCCGACTGAGACCCCGGTCCCTCTGGGTAGCACAGGCACTCCTGCCTGTGCCCCTCAGACCATTGGCAACGAGTTAGCAAAGGGTACCGAAGCTCTAGCACTGGACCACAAACTTGTACGCCGACCGCTAAGTACCTTCGGAAGTTCTTTTCCCATTTCGGGTAACCCTCTCCCCCAACATCTACCTCTGCCTGAGGGAAGCCGGGGCGCCGATGCAAGTCGATCACCAGTCGAGGCATCCTTCCCGGCGAAAATGCTTAGGCCGCCCTACTAATCACCTTGTGACCAATGGAGCTGAGCGCGACATGGCACCGCTGAGCCAAATTAACCCTCGGCCTGAGCACATCGAAACGAGCCCCTACCGATTCACGACACCCGATTTGTATAAGGTCTTACTTCTCGCAAACTTACTAGCACTCCCTGGCGACCCTTCGCCGGAAAGGAAACGATTCACGCGACTGCGACCGGAATAACGTCTCTACGATCATGCTTCAAAACGGTGACAGCTCCACGCCAAATCAGTTACACAACCCAAGAATCACCCCGAAAACCCGGTAATCCCCGGCGTAAAACCCCTATTTCCAGGCAACTTTCGACAGGGACCAACTTAGGTACTTTGGTACTACCGTTGCTCTCGAAAGAAGTCAGAGGGTCGTCATGTCCGAACCAAAGTCTTCTCCCACCAGCCTTTGCTGGTGCCAGGTAGCTGTGCCGCAAGAGCTTGAAGCGGAACTGCTCTGCGTTCAACACTTTCTCGTGGGCATCGAGCACGACTGCACGCAGCTGCGGCGCGAGACCGCGCAGGGGAAGACCAGCCCGACCCGGCAGTCCGAAATCGCCTCGTACGTTAAAACCACCGCCATGAAGCTCACTGAAGTGGCGACGGGGCAAGTGCGCCTCACCGATGACTACAAGAAGCGCATCCTGACGACTTTCCTAACTCTCATGAACCTTCAGGAAAGTCTGGATCGTGCCGCAAGCCGTGCCACCACCTTTCGCGAGTTTCGCACTGTCGTTGTCCCTAGCTGATCACGCCGAGCAGATCCCGAGAGTGCTTGCCTCTGATCCGTGAGCCCTGAGCGCTTGGGCCGACCGTCGAACCTTTCGTCCACAGGAATGCAGTGTTTCTCTAAGGCGAGTTACACGACTTACCCGATTGTTCTCGTTTTCAGAGTGGCCTAGCCTCGAAACCACAAGAATCGTTCATAGCGAGACCGACCCTCGCTGACGGGCAGGTGCTGGTATCCTCACCGAACCTAGCACCTGTCCCCCCTCTTCTTCCCCTGCAATAGGCCAGACATTCAAATTCAGTGTTCGCAAATTCTATCCAGATCCCCGGGCGGCTGACACGTCGCCGAGTCCATCCCGTCTTGATCCGAGCCAACCACCTCCAGATAGTGCATTTTTCGTAACGCAACGCTTCTTCGGAGTTCGCGAACGTAGTAACATCCGTGGGCAAAGGGTACCTCGGCAGCGATCTCGTGGCTGGAACGTGGTCGAGCACGACTATGCACATGCAAATTGCCAACTATCGGCGGATCGAACGACGCCGCTCCTCGCGGGTCACGCTTGCGGTGCCACTACGCGTGGACGGGCAAGCGCTAAATGGCGAAGAATTCATGATTCGCACCCACACCCTCAGCGTAAGCGAGTTCGGGTGTTTGCTTCCGCTGGATGCGGAACTAGCTCCCGACCAGACCGTCGTGCTTCTCAACGAAAACACGCGGCAATCGGTGAAGTGCAAAGTGGTGACGACCCGGCGTCGCGAAGGAAGCAGATACCTGGGACTCGAATTCGTTTCGCCCAACTGTAATTTCTGGCGCATGGCGTTTTGCAAGCCCGGGGCGCGACCGCTCAAACGGCAATTCGGGCCACGTTCCGATTCCACTCCTCGCTCGTGGTGACGGCGTGGCGCTTTCGGCCACCCCGGAAAAACCCTCCGATGGTAAACATCTTGCCGAGCCCCGGTGGAGCTATGCTGTCCCTACAACGGAAACGCCACATGTGGAAGCGTAGCGGAGCGCGTCCCAGAGGGAGGCGCTCCGTGGCAATGATCGCGCGCTAGAAAGTCGCTCACCAAAACGTTCGCTGCGCGCAGCAGCTTCGCTGCTGTGCGATATTGTTTCGCGTGCAAAAGAAATGTTTCCTTGGGCGACAGGACCGGCATCATCCGCAACATCCAGTCCAGGTAGTGCACCACTGGGGGCTAGTTTGGATGACGGTCACCTATACGGCCGGGCTGAACGACCAATGTATACATGGCGGAAATACCTTGGGCGATTTTTTGAATTTCCCGGCAAAACGAAGGCCGGCTTTCCGCCGTCCTCACCTTGCACAGCAATCCGCGACTCCCGCCACGGCACGACAAGCCGCAGGTTCGCTATGCGAAAACGTTGAGTTGGCCGCCCGAATCGGGGCTGCCCCCGGCAATAATCTGGGATTCGCTAGACTGCGCTTGCGTGATGGCTTTCTTGAGCACATCGACACTGGCGGCGAAGGCCGCTCCGGCCGGAGCTTGGCCGGTGGATTGGTTAAGCAAGTTCAGCAGATCCGTTCCACTGGCCTGGCTGATAGCGTTTATGGACATGCGTTCCTTTCTCGTTATGGTCCAGTTGGGGCGAATCATGCCGCAACCCTTCTCTGGACATATCGGCGGGGCCGGGAAAAGCATAAGGGCCAGGTGGCCCGCTCTCGGGCTTTGGTAAGTGCGGATTCTAAAAGGCTTAGATTGCCGCTTTCAGTCGTCCAACAAAACCGAGGCCGCAGGCAATCTGAAGGGCGTGGTCGAAGATCGTCGGCGACGAACAGTAGCATCTGATTGCCTGGAGACTTGGTTGCCGCAGCTCTTTAATACTAGGTCAAGAGGCCTCTGACTCGGGTAGTGATCATCTCGCGGGTAGTCGCGGCGGGGATGAAGCGTTCGAGCATCCCGAGATCGGCGTCAATGGTGATATCAGTGTCGGTAACTTCGATCGTTCCTTTGATCGGCGTGCTGAATAGGCCCATTTTCGCTGTGAGTCCAAAGGTAAGAATATCTCCCTGCCAGGTCTTGGTCACGTCCTTCAGTTTTACCCCGTGGAGCTCTGGAGCCTGAAATAGTTGTTCGAAGGAACGATCGACGGATTGCATGACTTGTTGTTTTGTTCGGTTATGAGGGATGGTGATCCGCACGTGGTGTCCTCGGTTAAACTTGAATTCCGAAATGGCACAGGGATTTCTCCGCTCCGGGACGGCAGAAACCGCCGCACTTCCGGTCGAGATGACCGGTTGGGCCGGGTTAGCGACTTGAGCTAGGGTCGCGAGTTCAGAAGTCAAGTTCCAGCATACACCGTCACCGAGGCTACTTCGAGTGTAGATGGGCCCCGCTCCCAGTGATTCGCCGAGGCATGCGAAGGCGTGCGAGGTCCTGCGACGCCGCGATCAATATCGGACGCTGTGCCAACTGTCAGAAATCACCGACAGGCCGGTAGGTTCGCCGCAGACTCAGACGATAGACGCCGGCACTTTCACCCAGACAGCGTTTTGTTTGGAGGAGTCCAAGACAGCGGCTATGAATCGCACTCCAGCCACACCGTCGGCGACGGTAGGGACGAGCAGCGATTCCGGGTCTGGCGCGCGGTTGGCTTGGCGCGCGGAGATCTGTTCGGCTAAGTCGGTATAGAGCTGGGCGAAGGCTTCAAGGTAGCCCTCGGGATGGCCGGACGGAATGCGGCTAGCGTGTTTGGCGGAGGCGGTTGCGCTGGCGCCGTTGCGCGCCAGGGTCATAGTCGGCTTGCCGTATTGGGTGAAATGGAGATAGTTGGGATTTTCTTGCGACCAGTCGAGGCCGCCCTTTTCGCCATAGACGCGCAGCCGGAGATTGTTTTCGTTTCCCACCGCCACCTGGCTGGCCCACAGCATACCCTTTGCGCCCCCTTGGTAGCGCAGGAGGAGTTGCACGTTGTCGTCCAGGCGACGGCCGGGGACGAAGGTGGAGACGTCGGCAGCGACTTGTTCGGCCTGAAGTCCGCTTACAAAGCACGCGATGTTGTAAGCGTGGGTGCCGATGTCGCCCAGCGATCCTGCCGGGCCGCTCTGCGCCGGATCGGTGCGCCAGACCGCCTGCTTTTGGCCGGTGGTTTCCAGCGGGGTAGTCAGCCAATCTTGCGCATATTCGACTTGCACCAGGCGGATGTGGCCGAGTTCGCCCGCGGCGATCATTTCGCGTGCTTGGCGGATGATGGGGTAGCCGGTGTAGTTATGGGTCAAGCCGAAGACTAGGCCGCTTTTCTTTACGATCTGGGCCAACGCCAAGGCATCCTCCACGGTCGTCGTTAGCGGCTTGTCGCAGATCACATGGATGCCTGCCTCCAGGAATACTTTTGACGGGGCGAAGTGGAGATGGTTCGGAGTCACTATCGAAACGGCGTCGATGCGGTCCGGCCGCTTCGATTCAGCGGTCGCCATTTCCGTGAAGCTGCCGTAGGCACGGTCGGGGGCGATATGCAGGTCTTCGGCGGCTTTGCGGCTCTTTTCGGGGTTGGAGGACAGCGCGGCGGCTACCAGTTCGAAGCGATCGTCGATGCGCGCGGCGATACGGTGGACCGCGCCGATGAAGCCGCCCGGGCCGCCGCCTACCATGCCTAAGCGGAGGCGCCGGTTTGAGTTTTTGGTAGTGGCCGCGTCGATGGTCATGGATTGGTCCTCGTGAAGTTGCTGGTGAAGTTGGCGCCAGCATTGGGAAAAAAGCGCCCGCTACGGTCGGCGGCCGCTACTCGTAATCGCACAATGAGGGGCATTCGATCAATGTCGGGCGCCAGGACGCTATGGCATTGGGTGCGCATAGAGAAGCCTAGGTCAGGCCCAACATGCGGCGATTTGCGCCTTGGTCCGCCCCGGAGCTGGCGAAATCGTCGAAGGTCGTGCTGGCAGCCTGGATGATGTGGCGCGCGATGAACGGAGCGCCCTCTGCCGCACCTTGCTCTGCGCTCTTGATGCAGCACTCCCACTCCAGCACCGCCCAGCCGGGAAAATCGTATTGCGTGAGCTTCGAAAAGATTGCCTTGAAGTCGACTTGCCCATCGCCAAGGGACCGGAATCTTCCAGCTCGATTGATCCAGGATTGGTACCCGCCGTAGACACCCTGGCGCCCCGTGGGGCGAAACTCCGCGTCCTTAACGTGAAACATCTTGATGCGTTGGTGATAGATGTCGATGTATTCGAGATAGTCGAGCTGCTGGATTATGAAGTGGCTGGGATCGAACAAAAGGTTGCAGCGCGGATGATTCCCGAGCCGCTCCAGAAACATTTCGAAGGTGATGCCGTCGTGCAGGTCTTCGCCGGGATGGATCTCGAAGCACAAATCGATGCCTGCTTCGTCGAAGGCGTTGAGGATCGGCCGCCAGCGAGCCGCCAGTTCGTCGAACGCGGTCTCGACGAGGCCCGCGGGACGCTGCGGCCACGGGTAGAAGTAAGGCCACCCGAGCGCGCCGGAAAATGTTACGTGAGCGCTTAGGTCGAGATTGGCCGAGGCCTTCGCAGCGAACCGCAATTGCTCCACCGCCCAACCCTGGCGTGCCTTCGGATTTCCGCGAACTTCGGGCGGAGCAAACCCGTCGAACGCGATGTCATACGCAGGATGTACCGCGACGAGTTGCCCTTGAAGGTGCGTCGACAGTTCCGTAATGGCCAGTCCGTGCTGCGCAACGATGCCGCGAATCGCGTCGGCGTAAGTTTTGCTTTCGGCAGCACGCTTGAGATCGAACAGGCGCGCGTCCCAGGTGGGAATTTGCACGCCTTTGTAGCCGAGCTTCGCGGCCCATGCGCAGATACTGTCCAGGGTATTGAATGGAGCGGCATCACCAGCAAACTGCGCCAGAAAGATTGCGGGTCCTTTGATCGTTTTCATTCGTCTCCAGCTCCCAGCTGCTTCAGCTCCAACCTGCATCTACGACGAACTCTTGCGCCGTGCATTTTGCCGCGGCGTCCGACGCCAAGAATAGCGCCATGTTGGCCACGTCTTCCGGAAGCACCCGCGTATTCAGGCATTGGCCCGCCATGACGTCTCGTTCAAACTCGGGCGTGTACCACAACTTGATTTGGCGCTCGGTCCACACGGCGCCGGGCGATATGGTGTTGGCGCGAATCCCGAACAGGCCGTATTGGCGGGCTTGCGTGCGCGTCAAACCCGTGACAGCGGCTTTGCAAGTGCTGTACGCCGGCAAGCCCGTATGTTTTAGCCTCCAGATAATGGACCCAAGATTAATGATCGCGCCTCCGCCCAAGCGTTTCATCTGCGGCACGATAGCCTGAGCGGCGAAGAACATGTGGCGCAGGTTCACAGCGATGCGCTCGTCCCAGTAGGCCGGCGTGACCTCATCAAAGGCGTGGCGGTCGTCGCTGGCCGCATTGTTGATCAACACGCTAATGTCGCCTACCTCGGCGCGGATTTTTTCAATCGCTGCCTGCAGCGCGGGGATATCCCGAACGTCGCAGCGGACAAATTTGGGCGCTATACCGATCTCTTTTTCAACCTTTTGCACCAGCGCCCGGCTGGCTTCCTCGGCCACATCCACGAAAGCCACAGTCGCCACCTGCTGCGCGAAGGCTTGTGTGAAGGCCGCGCCGATGCCGCTTCCGCCGCCGGTGATAAGAACCGTCTTGCCAGCCAGATCGGGGTAGACCGGCCGGCCAATTCCCACGTTTTCGGCGCGCTGCATCATTAAGGCGAACCGCTACTTTACCGATTCACGCTTTCAAAGGAAAGGTCTGAAGCGGCCGCAACGTTCAGTCCGGCGCCTGACCTCTCCGCTCTCACACACTTTTAACAATCCACCGGGAATACAACGTTGGTCTTTACGGTCTCAAACATCGCCGGGGTGAATCTTTCCTCTCTTGTCGGCACTGGACGTGTCTCGACGAATCGATTTTCCTGGAGGCTACATGACGCGCAGAATCATCGCAGTTCTCGTGTTGTTGCTGGGCGTGACGGCCATGGGACTGGCTCTGACTGCCCAGCAACCCCCAACCGAAGCCCCTGCGGGTTTTGACACTCCCACACTCGCCCAGAATCCCGGGTCGCAAAGTAAGAATAATGGACTCACCGAGCCCCCGGGCGATAGTTACGCCCTCGACCAGCAAATTTACGAACAGGTTCACGACGCGAGTACCGGGCTAGGCCCGGTTTTCAACGGCCGGACCTGCGCCGAATGCCATCAAAACCCGGTGAGCGGCGCGGCCAGCCAATTCACCGAACTACGTGTGGGTCACCTCGACGCAAACGGCAACTTTGTGAATCCCACGGTACCCATCAATGACGGCGCCGCAAGCATTGCCGGGCGGTCCATCATCAACGATCGCGCCATCCTCCCGCAGGCCCAGGAGCATATTCCGGCGACCGAGAACATCCGCGCATTGCGGGCAACTCTCAACACTTTGGGAGACGGCTTCGTCGAAGCGATCGACGACAGCACGTTGAAAACCATTGCCCAGCAACAGCCGGACCTCAGCGACGGAAGGATCCACGGCGAAGCCATCGAAGTCCCGGTCCTGGAAGCGCCAGGCCAAAACCGCGTCGGACGCTTCGGCTGGAAGGATCAGCACAGCAGCCTGTTTTCGTTCATCGCCGACGCCTACCTCAATGAAATGGGCGTAACAAATCGATTGCGCCCAAAGGACACCACCACGATCGGCAAAATCACCAAGGACCCTGAAGATGTTCCCGACAACCTTGGCTTGGCGGACATCGATCACTTCGCTCAATTTGTTCGCGGCACAAAAGTGCCACCGCGCGATGCCGCACTCGCCGCAACCGCGGACGCCCAAGCCGGCCAAGCTCTCTTCGAGAAGATTCGCTGCAATACCTGCCACGTCGAGACCATCACAACCGCTCCAGCAGGAACGGTGATCAATGGCGGCGCCTTCAGCGTCCCCGACGCCCTGGGAAATAAAATCATCCATCCCTTCAGCGACTTCCTACTCCACGACATCGAAACCGGCGACGGCATCGTGCAAGCCGGACCACAAGACACCGCCAACAAACTGCGCACCGCCGCCCTCTGGGGCCTGCGCATGAGACCCAGGTTCATGCATGATCTCAAATCCCTAAGCCTCGCCGACGCCATCGAACGCCACCAAGGCGAAGCCGCCCAAGTGGAGCGACGCTTCGACCAGCTCTCTCCGACAGAGAAACAGCAAATCGTCACGTTCCTCAATTCGCTGTAATCGCCGAAAGCAGCAAAGGCCATGACGGGGGCAAGCCCAAGCCATGGCCTGTTTTTTTGCAGACGCGACGCGGGTGAGCGAGGGAATAAATAGGTCTCCCCAATGCGTCTGTATAACCGCAGCCACTAGCGAGGACAACAATGGCCCGGCGGCAGCAGTCATGCTGGAGAGAATCGGTTGAGCCAAGGATTTCTTGGAACGGCGGCACCGCGCGCCGCGGATTTAGTTCTACTCCTGGAAATTGCAATGGGAATAGGGCTACTCCTCGGTGCGATCCTCGCGCGCACCGGACGTTTTCGCCAACACGGAGCGTGCCAATCGGCTATCGTGCTCCTCAACCTCGCGGTAATCGCGCTGACGATGATTCCCTCATTCGCCGTTCACGTGTTTCCGAAAATTCCAGCCAAATTAAACAAGACCTACTACGCATTAGCGACAACGCATGCCGCCCTCGGCAGTGTCACGGAAATTGCAGGATTGTATGTCCTACTGGTGGCAGGCACGAATCTCTTGCCAGAGAAACTTCGCTTTACCGAATACAAAATGTGGATGCGATGCGTTTTGGTCCTCTGGTGGGTTGAGCTGTTACTGGGCATCGCCACGTACATGCGCTGGTACGTTCCCCTCATGTTCCGCAAATAAATCTGCCCATTTACTCAACGCGCGGTAGAGGCGGTGCCCCGGGCTCCCCGTTTGAGCCTGGGCCTTGCAGTTGCCGTTTCTCTAACCCTCAATTCCAAACTCCAATCACCCCGCTTTTCTGGGTAGAAATGCCGACGCTCTGGGCTCATGTTTGACAACCTGTCATTCCCTCGCTATCTTGACGCCAGTCAACTTCCGTTTTCATTCTGAGAGGAGAAAAATCCGTGACTCATCTACGTCTTTGCGGCTTCGGTGTGTGCTTGCTGCCTGCCGCTATGGCTCTGGCTTCGTGCAGCGGTACTACGCCGCCTGCGTCACAACCCGCTGCGGTTGTCGATAATCGGGCTGCGGACGAGGCCGCGATTCGCGCGGCGGATGCGGCTTGGTCCAAAGCCGCTGGTGAAAAAGATGCGGCGCGGACCGCTTCGTACTATGCGGACACGGCAGTGCTGATGGTCGGGGGGTCTCCGTTGACCAGCGGGAAGGATGCCATCCAGAAGGCCTTTGCGGACATGATGGCCAACCCGGGATTCGCCTTGTCGTTTGCGCCCACCAAGGTGGAGGTTTCCAAGGCCGGAGATTTGGCGTACGAGATTGGCGATTACTCCATAACCTTCAGCGATAAGAAGGGGAAGCCGCAGACCACGAAGGCGAAATACGTGGTGGTGTGGGGCAAGCAGCCCGACGGCAGTTGGAAGGTGCTCGTGGATTCGCCAAATACCACCACGGATTGAACGGAAGCCGCCACCAGTGATCTTCCGTCGCACTATCGCACACGCGTAGTCCGCGCATCGACGAAGCGCATCGACGAAGTGCGTCCGCAAAGCATCGACAAAGATACAGAGGAACCCATGGAAGCAATTCGCATGAAATCCGCGACACCCCCGCGGATGATGGCGGCGCTGATTATGCCGATGCTGCTGATGACCGCGCCGCTGCTACTGGGCCAACAACCCGTGGACGCGCGCCAGATGTTTGACGGCGCCATGCGGCCCGACGATGCTGTCACCACATTGGAGCACAGCGACAAGTTGTTTCCGACCCGGGAAATCAACCGCGGCGGTGCAGTGCGTGCGCTTCCAGCGTCGAAAACGCCGTTGCACAACGTGCGCTTCGAAGTGAATGGTAAACACTACGACTTATATGACTATCTGGCATTGAATCGCGTCGCTGGATTGCTGGTCTTGAAGAACGGCGAGATTACTCTGGAAGACTATGAGTTGGGAGCCGGAACCCAAACCCATTGGGCGTCATTCTCAATGGGGAAATCAGTATCTTCGACGCTGATCGGCGCGGCGCTCCTCGACGGCTCGATCGCGAGCCTGGACGATCCGGTAACCCGCTACATTCCAGCGTTAAAAAATGGTGTCTACGAAGGTGTGACCGTACGCAACGCGATCCAGATGGCTTCCGGAGTGAAGTGGGATGAGACCTACACCGACCCAAAATCCGATCGGAGAAGACTCCTGGATGTGCAACTTCAGATGAAGCCCGGAGCGATTCTGCCCTTCATGAGCGCTCTCCCACGCGCCGGAGCGCCCGGCACGATTTGGAACTACAACACAGGAGAAACGTTCGTCGTAGGAGCGGTGCTGGAAGGCGCGACCCATCGGCCGTTGGCCACCTACCTCACCGAGAAAATCTGGTCGCGCTGGGGCATGGAAAACGATGCCACATGGTGGCTCGAATCTCCCAACGGGATGGGCTGGGGCGGCGGCGGAATTTCCGCAACGCTGCGCGACTTTGGGCGCTTCGGATTGTTCGTGCTGGCCGACGGCGTGATCGACGGAAAGCGCACCGTGCCCGCCGGTTGGTTTGACGAAGCAGGATCGGCGAAAGAGGTAGGCGGCCAGATGGTGGACTACGGCTATCTTTGGTGGCCGATGCCGAAAGGTGATCCCGCACTCCAAGGCGCGTTTGAGGCCGTAGGAATCTTTGGACAGCACCTGTACATCAACCGCCGCGCGAATCTGGTGATCGTGGTATTGAGCGCGCGCCCCAAGCCGACAGGATCGACCGTCGTGGAAGACCGCGCCTTCTTCGCCGCAGTGACCAAGGCTCTCGAGTAGGCTCATCCCGAGACCGGCGCCTGACCGCACAGACAAGGTTGGGCTTCCAGCAAGGTACCCCGCGATCGACCTTATGCCACCAGAGCCCGCTGTTCGAATAACAAACCAGTAAATATTCAAGTGACAGTATCCCCTTAGGTGGTATCATCAGTCGTGATACTCACCTCGCAGCCTTGCTGGTCCCCTCTGTCTCCTCTCCCTCTCTCCCTACCACTTCATTGCGTAAACCGTTTAGAATCCGCACTTCCAAATCTAAAGTACTTGAAGTCCTTTAGAATCCGCACTTGCGAAAATGGGTGGGGGAGGGTGCAAATTGTTAACCAACTCCGAAGCTGCTCCGAGACTCCTGTTTACGCTGCTTGCCCTGAGTAACGAAGGGAGCGTCGAAGGGTTTGTTCACCACGAGCGCAAGGGTTCAACTCTTCTCTGTGCCCTCTGTGTTCCCATCTTCGTGAACTCTGTGTTAAGAATCCTGCCTTACTCACGCCAGTCGCGCCCATGCTAGGCACATGTGTTAGGCGAGTGTTAAAATCTGCCATGAGGATTGGCCATGTCGCCTAAAACGCTCTACGAGAAGATTTGGGATAACCACGTCGTTCATGAGGGCCAGGACGGGAACCCCTCGCTTATTTATATTGACCGGCATTTGATTCATGAGGGGACTTCGCCTCAGGCGTTTGCGGGATTGCAGGCAGAAGGACGCAAGGTGCGGAGGCCGGACCTGACATTCGCGGTCATGGATCACTCGGTCCCCACCGTTAGCAAAGAGCGGTTGCTGCCCATCGTCGATACCGACGCGCGCTTGCAATTTGAAGCGCTAGAGAAAAATTGTCGTGAGAGCGGCGTCCGTCTGTTCGACATGAACAGCGCGAACCAGGGGATCGTGCACATTATTGGGCCGGAGTTGGGGATTACGCAGCCCGGGCAGACGATTGTTTGCGGTGACAGCCATACCTCGACGCATGGGGCGTTTGGAACGTTGGCGTTTGGCATTGGCACCAGCGAAGTGGAGCATGTTCTGGCCACACAGTGTCTGGTGCAATCCCGCTCGAAGACCATGCACATTGTAGTGAATGGGAAGCGGCCTCGCGGCGTCACGGCGAAAGACATCGTCTTAGCGATTATCGGAAAAATTGGAATCAGCGGCGGCAACGGGCATGTAGCCGAATATGGCGGCGAAGCGATACGCGGCTTGTCGATGGATGGGCGCATGACCGTATGCAACATGACCATTGAGGGCGGCGCACGCGCGGGAATGGTGGCGCCGGACGACACAACGTTTGCCTACCTGGAAGGCCGGCCGTTTGTGCCGCGCGGCAAGGCGTTTGCGGAAGCGGTCGAGCTGTGGAAGTCGTTAAAGACCGATGCGGACGCGAAGTTCGATACCACCGTGGAACTCAATATGAAGGATATAGCGCCGCAGGTCACCTGGGGAACGAATCCCGGCATGGTCAGCGGGGTAACGTCGCGCGTGCCCGATCCAAGCTCGTTCTCGGATCTGAACGATCAGAAGGCTACCGAGCGTGCTCTAATCTATATGGGCCTGAAAGCCGGCACCCCGATCGTGGACATCCCCATCGATCGCGTGTTTATCGGCTCCTGTACAAATTCGCGGATTGATGACTTGCGCGCAGCCGCGCATCTGGTAGCTGGCAAGCATGTAGCCCGCACCGTAAAACAAGCCCTGGTGGTCCCAGGCTCACGCGGGATCAAGACGCAGGCCGAAAACGAAGGCTTGGACAAAATATTTACCGCAGCCGGATTCGAGTGGCGCGACGCAGGCTGCAGCATGTGCATCGGCATGAACGCCGACGTCCTGCCGCCGCACGAGCGCAGCGCCAGCACCTCCAATCGAAATTTTGAAGGCCGCCAAGGCCGCGACTCGCGCACGCATCTAGTAAGCCCAGTAATGGCCGCAGCTGCCGCGATAGCAGGCCATTTCGTAGACGTCCGCGATTTCGACGTAACCAGCGTCGAATGATCGTAGGGGCACGGCACAGCCGTGCCCGTCTTGGTTTTCTCCGAATGTAGCGGCCGCCGACCGTGGCGGGCGGTTCGAGCGGGAAAGCCTTGGCAATGCCAGTGGATACACGAGGTTTCCGTGACGGTCACATCGGTAAGCGGCTGCGTGTTGAATTGCAGAATGGAGAAGTCGACGATATCAACCTCTTGGAGCTGACCATCTGTGAGGAACCGGAACCTTGCTGCGGTATCACGTACATCTTGAATTCGGCCCGCCCGTCCACCGTTGAGAAAGAGAATGGCGGCGTCTACTGGACTGCATTCGAGGCGATCAGAAATTTTCAGGTCATCGGAGACTAAATAGGATGCAACCATTCACAAAACACACCGGCATGGT
>Ga0185299_10003816_pt1 | contig 19149 bp, 13 predicted proteins | sample PaiPotPPA55metaG_FD_128002 | JGI IMG/M metagenome (GOLD analysis project Ga0185299, IMG submission 128002) | Iron sulfur acid spring bacterial and archeal communities from Banff, Canada, to study Microbial Dark Matter (Phase II) - Paint Pots PPA... ...
CCGGATGGGGAGTTGGGGCTTGATAGGGCGATGCGCGCCGGATGGGGAGTTGGGGGTTTGATAGGGCGATGCGCGCACAGGATGGGGCCGACTCAATTTGTCACAACTCGGTCAAAAGCCTCGAGATAGCTCCCGTCCCCGCCCTGCCGTCTCAACAGCCAGTACTCCGCCCCCCAGAACAGGTAGGCGTCGAGCGCCCCGCCCGATTCGCGACCCAGCACAAGGCATTGGTTGTAGTTCTGGATCACCCGCTCCGGGGGGCAGCTCGCCATCGCACGCCCGACCGGGCTCGGCGGGGTGGTGACGGCTTCCCATGGTTCGGCCTGTCCCTCACTGACCATCAGCCGCCGGCAATTCGCGGCCGCGCGCTCGACGACGCGCCGGGCGCGCTCCGGCCATGCGCCCTCGCGTGCGCTCATGTACGCGCTCAATCCGCCGGCAGCAGCCAGCGCGTGGCAGGGATAGAAATCGACGCCGATGATCTCCGCCGCCTCCTCGGCCAGGGACAGCGAGTCGCCCTGGTCGCGCGTCCGCCACCACTGCTGCGCGGCGACGGGCACCGACATCGCAAGGAACCCGTTCAAGAGGATTGGCCGTCCTGGATCCAACCGTCTGACCTCGGCCATCTCGCGTTTTACGAAGCCGGTCGTGAGCCGCCACGAATGCTCCACGCCGAGCGGGTCCACCGCCTCGTGCTCGACCTGCCAGGCCACGACCGATTCACGCCCGCCAAATCGCTCCACGACCCGGCCCACGAAACCAAGCGCGGCAGCTAGCAGCTCCGGATGGGACGCCTCGCCAACCAGCGAGCCTTCCTTCAGCGGTGTGGAGAGATGGTGCCTCGGGACGAAGACCTCCGGGTAGCCGAAGTTTTTGACTGCGCCTACGGCGATGATCACCTGCTTACCCGCGCGTTCGGCGGCCTCGACCTGCCAATCCAGGTGCGAAGGATCGAACACACCGGGAGACGGCTCCATCCGGTTCCACAGCGCCGCGAGGCGGACGACCTCGTAGGGATGCTCGAGAAGCGTGGCGAGCGTAGCGCGCGGCTCGAGCCCGAAACCCTCGGCCTGCAGCGGCCGGAAGCTGATGCCGAGGCGAGTCGCGCCACGCGATTCAACAGGTGTGGTGCGCCACCGGTCCGTCAGCGGCTGCTCCGCCCTCGTGATCCGGAGGCCCATCGGTTCCAAACTATGATCGAGCCGTGTCCTTCACCACCCGGCCCGAGCTCAAGGGGACGTTCGGGATGGTCAGCTCGACGCACTGGCTCGCCACGCAGTGCGGGATGGCCGTGCTGGAGCAGGGCGGCAATGCTTTTGATGCCGCGGTCGCTGCCGGGTTCGTGCTGCAGGTCGTCGAGCCGCACCTCAACGGCCTCGGCGGCGAGGTTCCGATCCTCCTTTGGGACGCCTCACGCTCGCGTGTCGAGGTCATCTGCGGCCAGGGCCCCGCTCCGAAGTCGGCGTCCATCGATTCCATCCGTGCGCTCGGGCTGAACGACATCCCCGGTACGGGTTTGCTTGCCGCGTGCGTGCCGGGCGCTTTCGGCGGATGGATGACGCTGCTCCGAGACCACGGAACCTGGGGTATCGGCGACGTGATGCGCTTCGCGATCGACTACGCAGACGCCGGCTTCCCGCTCGCGCCGCGCGTCGCGGACACGATCGCGATGGTCGAGGGCCTGTTTCACGAGCACTGGCCGGCGTCTGCCGCCGTCTACCTTCGCGACGGACTGCCCGCACCCGGTTCCCGATTTCGCAACCCGGACCTGGCGGCGACGTACCGCCTCCTGGTGCGCGAAGGACACGCAGCGCGCAATACGCGGGAGGGCCAGATTGACGCCGCCGTGGGCGCTTTCTATTCGGGTTTCGTCGCGGATGCGGTCGAGCGGCACTGTCGCGGCGAGCTCATGGACAGCTCTGGGACAGCGCATCGAGGGCTGCTGACCGGCGCCGATTTCGCGGCGTTCAAGGCGAGGCGCGAGACGCCCGTCACGGCGGACTTCGAAGGTTGGACAGTGGCCAAATGCGGTCCCTGGAGCCAGGGACCCGTGTTCCTTCAGCAGCTGCTCTTGCTCGAGGGGCGCCTCGGCTCGGCCGGGTTTCTCTCGGCCGACCACGTGCATCTCGTCACCGAGTGCGCGAAGCTCGCCTTCGCAGACCGGGATGCGTGGTATGCGGACCCGGATTTCGCAGATGTGCCTCTTGACGGCCTTCTGGCGCCTGAGTACACGGCTGAGCGGCAGGAGCTCCTGGGCGACCGCGCCACTTTCGAGCTGCGACCAGGTGCCCCCGGAGGCCGCCGGCCGCGACTCCCGCTTCAATCAGGACAGACCGTCGCCGAGGGTCACTGGACGGGGACCGGCGCCCAGGCGGTTGGCGAGGTGAGAGGCGACACCGTGCACGTCGCCGCCGCGGACCGTCACGGCAACATGGTCGCGTGCACGCCCAGCGGTGGCTGGTTGCAGAGCTCGCCCGTGATCGCCGGCCTCGGCTTCTGTCTCGGCACTCGCGCACAGATGCTGAACCTCGACCCGCTTCACCCGAACCGCCTCGAAGGCGGAAAGCGGCCGCGCACGACCTTGAGCCCGTCGCTGGCGCTGCGCGACGGCGAGCCCCGCCTGGCCTTTGGCACCCCCGGCGGCGACCAGCAGGATCAGTGGTCGCTGGAGTTCTTCCTGGCGCATACGGTCTTCGAGCTCGACCTGCAGGCGGCCATCGACGCACCGATGTTTCACACCGCGCACTTTCCCAGCTCTTTCGCGCCTCATACGGCCGAGCCGGGGAGCCTTTATGTCGAGTCTCGCGTCGAGCGCGACGTCCTGGATGACCTGCGCGGTCGGGGCCACGAGATCGTCGACGCGGGACCGTGGTCGCTGGGCCGGATGTGCGCTGTCGGGCGTGACCCCAAGACCGGGATGCTCTCCGCCGGCGCCAACCCGCGCGGGGGGCAGGGCTACGCGGCGGGGCGCTAGTCCGAGGTCGCGCCGGTGGCGCGCTTTCTGCTGTGGCAGAGTTGGGTTGGTGCGGCGGCAAGACTGAGGGTTGGAAATGGACAACGCCACCCTTGCGCGGGCCACGATGGGTACGTCGCTCGGTTTTCACATCGTGTTCGCCGTGCTGGGCGTCGGAATGCCCCTGCTCATGTCGGTGGCCGAGGGTTTGGCTCTCTGGCGGCGCGACGAGGCCTGGATGGTGCTCGCAAGACGATGGTCCAGGGCGTTCGCCGTCCTGTTTGCGGTGGGAGCCGTCTCAGGCACGGTGCTCTCGTTCGAGCTTGGCCTCCTCTGGCCCCGCTTCATGGCCTTCTCGGGCGGCATCTTCGGCCTCCCGTTCTCAGCCGAAGGATTCGCGTTCTTTCTCGAGGCGATCTTCCTCGGTCTTTATCTCTACGGCTGGGAGCGTCTCAGTCCATTCAAGCACTGGCTCACCTCTATCCCGATCGCGCTGAGCGGCGCCGCCAGCGCGGTGTTCGTTGTGATGGCCAACGCCTGGATGAACTCGCCCGCCGGATTCCTGCTCAGCAACGGAAAGCTGGTACGCGTCGATCCACTCGCCGCCGCCTTCAATCCGTCGACGCCGACCGAGGATCCGCACATGCTGGTTTCGGCCTACGTAGTCACCGGCTTCCTGGTGGCGGCCGTCTATGCGGCCGGCCTCCTGCGAGGACGCAACGATGTCTTCCATCGTCGCGGGTTGGCAGCGGGCATGGCGATGGCTGCGGTCGCGATCGTGCTCGCGGGCATCACCGGCGACTCGAGCGCGCGCTTCGTTTACGGGGCACAGCCCGCAAAGTTCGCTGCCATGGAAGGGCTCTACAGGACACAACGCGGAGCCCCGATCACGATCGGCGGAATCCCATCAGATTCCCAGCAGCGCGTCCTCTATGGGATTCAGATCCCGAAAGGCCTGAGCTTCCTCGCGGCCTTCGATCCCAACGCGCAGGTCCTCGGGCTCGACGACTTTCCGCCGGCCGACCGTCCCAACCCGGTCCTCGTCCATCTCTCTTTTGACGGCATGGTCGGCCTGGGCACGCTGATCGGCCTTCTCGCCGCGGCCTTCTGGTTGATGGTGATCAGGCGCCGCAGAGTTCCAGGATGGCGCCCGCTGCTGATCGGTCTCGTCGTCGCCGGTCCAGCGAGTGTTGCCGCCATGGAGGCGGGTTGGTTCGTCACCGAGTTCGGCCGCCAGCCGTGGATCGTCTACGGAATCATGCGCACGTCGGACGCCGCAACATCCGCTCCGGCGCTAGGACTGACGTTCGCCATCTTCATCGCGATCTATGCCGCCCTGGCGCTCACCACGGGCCGGCTCCTGCTCGCGCTTGCCGCTCGCGAGCGCACCAAGGAAGTAGGCGAGTGATCGGAGAACCGGAGGTCGTGGCGGGCATCCTGTGGCTCTCGCTCACTGCGTACGCCGTGCTCGCGGGAGCCGACTTCGGCGGCGGCGTTTGGGATCTATTTGCAAGTGGTCGACGCGCGGACGCCCAGCGCGTCGCTGTCGCCGAAGCGATGGGTCCGGTCTGGGAGGCCAACCACGTCTGGCTGATCTTCATGATCGTGGGGCTTTTTACTGCGTTTCCAGCGACTTTCGGCGTGCTGGGCCTTGCGCTGTATTTCCCGTTTTCGATTGCGCTGATCGGGATCGTGTTCCGCGGCGCTTCGTTCGCCTTTCGAGGGCATGGCAGGTCTGCCGTCGGGCCTCCGTCGCCCTGGGGTGTCGTTTTCGGAGTGGCCAGCGTCGTCACTCCGATCTTTCTGGGCACGGCGGCTGCAGCCGTCGCGTCCGGCTCGATTCGCGTTTCGCACGGCGAGCTCTCCAGCGGAGTTCTCGACGGCTGGACGTCGCCCCTTGCCATCGTGATCGGTCTCTTCGCGCTCTCGATGTGCGCGTATCTAGCGGCCACATACCTGATGGTCGAGAACGAGAATCGCCCTGAGCTGCTCGCCGACTTCCGGCGCCGGGCGATCGCGGCCGCCCTGGTCTCCGGGCTCCTGGCCCTGATCGCCCTGCCCATCGCGGCCTACGAGGGCCCCCGATTGCTCCAGTCGCTGACTGGGCGGGGCCTACCGCTCTTCGTGCTCGCCCTGCTCAACGGACCGCTGGCGCTATGGGCTGTCTGGCGTTCGCGACCGCGCATCGCCCGCGGTGCGGTGATCGCTCAGGTGGTGCTGGTGCTGTGGGCCTGGGCTGTCGGCCAGTGGCCATACTTGGTTCCACCAGACCTCGCCATCTCCGCCACCGCGGCGCCGCCTGAGACCTTGACCGCGTTCCTGGTGGTCATCGCAGCCGGCGGACTGCTCCTGATCCCGTCGCTCTGGCTTCTGTTCCGGGTGTTCAAAGCCCGCAATCCGCAGGCGGAGGTTTAGGCGGTGATGTCCCTGCTACGTGACAGGTACGCCGAGATCGCGGTTAACGCCGCAACGTAGAGCAGCAGCATCAGCACGGCGTGCGTGGCATCCGCGTAGGGCGTTGTAGCCTGGACGCCCCTGAGCCTGACCGTTCCGAAAGACTCGGTCAGGTACGTGGTGTTGGCGACCGGGAACCACTGCTGGATCTGCTTCACAATGTCGCCTCCCAGCCCGCCCAGGAGGCCGAAGATCAACACCTCGACGACCAGCGCGTACGCCAGGCCGAGTCCGATCGCAAGCGCAGACTGCTGGAACAGCGTGGCAAGGGCGAGCCCGAACATGGCCCAGAAACCAAAGATCAAAAAGCAGGCAACGATGGCCTTCACGATCGTGGTCGCGTCCGGATAGGCGATCGTCTTGCCGTCGATCAGAGCGACGGCGGTGCTCGAAGCGGCGTCCACCCCGAAGAGCGCGATGACCATGACGAAAACCACCACAGCCAGGGCCGCGACCTTGCCAAAGAGCATGGTCAGCCGGCCCGACCGCTGGGTGTAAAGGGTCTTGATGGTTCCCCATCCGTATTCGCTCCCCTGCATCAACACGCCGACGATCAGGGCGAACACACCGCCTAACACGCCCCACTGCCCGAGGGTTTCCCGGACGAAGTTGGCCGGGTACAGAGTCACCTTGAAGTCAGACAGCGTCGTCCCTGGCGGCAGGCCTTGCGACGCTCCTTTGGGGGGAAACGTGTAGATGACCCAGGTGATCGCGTAACCGATCAGGATCGCAAGCACGAGCAGCACGATGACGAGGACCCAGACTCCCGGCCTCCTGACGACCTTGAAGAGCTCTCCACGGAAGGTTGCGAGCATCAGAGACCCCCCTCTGTGCCGGTGAGCTCCATGAAGACGTCTTCTAGAGAGCGCTCGTCGGCGTGCAGCTCCGTCACCGCGACGCCCGCCTGCACAAGGCGCTGATTGATCTCCGCCGTGCGTTGCAGGTCGACCACGAGGCTGAATGTCCCACCGCCAAGAGCTGTGACGTGTTCCGCGCCGACCTCCTCGACGAGCACCGCCTTCGCGGTTTCCTCCGGCGTGCCTCGGACCACGAGAGGCGCCGCGCCGCGCAGCTGGCCGACTGTGCCTTCGGCGACGATCTTGCCTTTCCGGATCACGCCGACCCGGGTGCACATCTGCTCGACCTCGCCCAGGAGATGGCTCGAGATCAGGACCGTGCGGGAACCCTTTCCGAGCTCGACGATTAGGTTGCGGACGTCGGCCATGCCTTGCGGATCCAGGCCGTTGGTGGGTTCGTCGAGGATCAGGAGCTCCGGCTCCTTGAGCAGCGCGGCAGCGATTCCGAGCCGCTGCTTCATGCCGAGCGAGTACGTCGAGAACTTGTGATGAGCGCGTGGCGTCAGGTCGACTTCCGCGAGCGTGGCGTCTACACGCGACCTGTCGACGCCGCAGTACGTGGCCAGCACCCGCAGGTTGTCGTAGCCGGTCATGTACGGATAGAAGGCCGGTGTTTCTACGATCGCCCCAACCTTGATGAGGGACGCGGGCGATCCGGGGGCGGCGCCGGCCACTTGGGCGCTTCCAGCCGTTGGGCGGATGAGGCCAAGGAGCATTCGCAGCGTGGTCGTTTTGCCGGCGCCGTTCGGCCCAAGGAACCCGTAAACCTCGCCGCGATAGACATTGAGGTCAAGCGTGTCGACCGCCACAATGCCGGTCCCGTACCGCTTGGTCAACCCATGTGTCTCGACCACCTTCTCTCCGCCCACTCCAGGGAGCAGTGGACGGCGGATCGGAGAATCGGTCAGGTCGGTGGAGGTGTCCAGGGTGGCGCCGATCATATCGCCGCTCATCGTTTACGGGCGCGCATAACAAAGGCCGCAACAGCTGAGATCGGATCGGCAGGGGGCCCAGCCAAACGCATGGGGTGCAGCCCACGGTTCTCAGGTTGTGGGATGGCCACCGACGCTCAGAGAATGCAACGTGGCGATCCTTCGCGGTCCTCCGACTGCGCCCATCGTGGGATATCTCGATGATGGGTCGTACGCCGGGCGGCTGAGTTGACTTGGCGGTAAAGCGACCAGCACAGACCAACGGCCACGGAGCCGGAGCGGGTCTGAAGAGGCGCGCAGACGACCCAGAGGCTGAGGCCAGACGTTTGATCTCGACGCCCCCTGGCATGCGGCGGCTCATCGACCCTGCTCTCCTCGCGGACCCCTATGCCGCCGCCAACTTCATAGGAAACGTGCTAGAGGCCTCGACTGAGACCTCGATCATCGGCACGGACCTCGACGGCAACATCCAGCTCTGGAACGAAGGGGCGCGCCGCCTCTACGGCTACGAGCCCGAAGAGGTCATCGGCAAGGCCAACTTCACCCTGCTCCACACAGTCGAGGACGTGGCATCCGGGCTAGCGCAGCAGATGATGGCGACGGCGATCGAGGCCGGCAAGTTCGAAGGGTCGGTGGTCCGGCGCCGGAAGAACGGCACCACGTTTCCTGCGCGTGTCGTCGTCACCCCGCGGCGCGGCAACGAGGGCGACGCGATTGGCTTCCTGCTCATCTCGAGGGACGTGTCGGACGAGATCCGGCTGGCCCAGGCCCTGGAGGTTACCCAGGTCTACACGCGCTCCCTCATGGAGTCGAATGTGGACGCCATCATGACCACCGACCCGCTCGGCATCATCACCGACGTCAACGAGCAGATGGTGCTGTTGACGGAGCACTCGCGCGAAGAGCTGATCGGCTCGCGTTTCAACCGCTACTTCACGGAGCCGAAACGCGCGGACGAGGGTATCCGCCTGGCGCTGCGCGAAGGCAGGGTCACCAACTACGAGCTCACGGCCCGGTCCAAGACTGGCCGCGAGACCCTGGTCAGCTACAACGCCACGGCGTTCTTCGACCGCGACCGCAAGCTTCAGGGCGTGTTCGCGGCCGCGCGCGACATCACCGAGCAGAAAAAGCTGGAGGAACAGCTGCGTGAGCAGCAGAACTATCTACGCGGGCTCATCGAGTCCAGCGTCGACGGCCTCGTTACTGTCGACTCGAAGGGCCTCATCTCCGACCTCAACGAGCAGATGTGCCGCCTGTCCGGTTACGCGCGCGAAGACCTCCTCGGGACTGCCTTTGCCACCTATTTCGTAGAGCCTGAGCGTGCCACCGCAGGCGTCAAGGAGACCTTCGACCGGGGATCGGTGAAGGATTACGTGCTGACGCTGCTGACCCGGTCGGGACAGCAGCTGCAGGTGTCGGTCAACGCCTCGATCTTTCGCGACCACGCGGGCAACGTCCGCGGCATCTTCGCCTCGGCCCGCGACATCACCGACCAGGCCGTGCTGCAGACGCAGTTCCTGAGCGAGCGCGCCTACAACCGCGGCCTGATCGAGGCATCGTTCGACGGCCTCGTCGTGATCGATCCGATGCTGACGATCACGGACGTGAACGAGAAGATGTGCCAGATGTCCGGGTATCAGCGCACGGAGCTGATCGGCAGCGCTTTCCAGGACTACTTCACCGACGTCAAGCGCGCCGCCGCCGGCGTCCGCGACACCCTGGACAAGGGCGCCCTCACCAACTACGAGCTGACCCTGCGCACGAAGGACGGACACGAGCAGCTGGTGTCGTTCAACGCAGCCACGTTCACCGACCAGGCCGGCAAGGTCCGAGGCATCTCCGCGTCGGCTCGAGACATCACAGAGCAGGGCAGCCTCCAGAAGCTGCTGGCGGAGGAGCAGGCCTACAACCGAGGGCTGTTCGAGGCCTCGCGCGACGGCCTCGTCACCGTGAACGAAGACATGCGAATCACCGACGTCAACGAGACGCTCTGCAAGATGGTCGGCCGGACGCGCCCGCAGCTGGTCGGCTCGATGTTCCCGGACTACTTCACCGAGCGCGACCGCGCGATAGACGGTGTGCATCTCACCTTTGAGAAGGGCCTGGTTACCAACTACGTCCTCACCATGCAGGCCGCCAACGGCCAGAACCTCTCGGTCTCGTTCAACGCCGCCGTCTTCCGCGACGCGGGCGGCGTGGTGCGTGGCATCTTCGCCTCTTTCCGCGACGTGACCGACCAGCAGGAGCTCGAGCTGCAGCTGCGCGACACGCAGGTCTACACGCGCTCGCTGATCGAGTCGAACGTGGACGGCATCATGACCACCGACCCGCTCGGCGTCATCACCGACGTGAACGAGCAGATGGTCGCGCTCACCGGCCGTACCCGAGAGGAGCTGATCGGCTCGGCATTCAAGACCTACTTCACCGAACCCGATCGTGCCGACGAAGCCATCCGGCTGGTGCTGCACGAGGGAAAGGTCACGAACTACGAGCTGACCGCCCGGTCCAAAGAAGGTCGCGAGACGGTGGTCAGCTACAACGCGAGCGCTTTCTTCGACCGCGACAACCGCCTGCAGGGAGTGTTCGCGGCTGCCCGCACAATCACCGAGCAGCGCAAGCTCGAAGAGCAGCTCAGGGAACAGCAGGCGTACCTCCGAGGGCTGATCGAATCTTCAGGGGACGGCCTCATCACGCTAGACCCTGACGGCTTCATCTCCGACGTCAACGAGCAGATGTGCCGGATGTCAGGCTACGTGCGCGCCGACCTCACAGGCACGCAGTTCGCGGACTACTTCACCGAGCGGGACGTTGCGCGCGCCGGGGTCACCCAGACCTTCGAGAAGGGAGTGGTCACCGAGTACGCGCTCACCATGGTCTCGCGCACGCGCCGCCACCTTCAAGTCACGTTCAACGCGTCGATCTTCAAGGATTCGGGCGGGATCGCGCGTGGAATCTTCGCGTCTGTCCGTGACGTCACCGACCGCGTTCGCCTTGAAGAGCAGATGCGCGAGCAGCAGGGCTATCTGCGCGGCCTGATCGAGTCGTCCGGAGACGGCCTGGTCACGGTCGACCCCGAGGGGTTTATCACCGACCTCAACGAGCAGATGTGCCGAATGACCGGCTACACCAGGCAGGAGCTGATGGGCTCTGTCTTCAAGCGGTACTTCACGCAGCCAGACAATGCCGACCTCGGCGTGCGCCGCACGCTCGCAGAAGGTGGGGTGACCAACTACGAGCTCGTGCTCGAGTCGAAGGGAGGCCGCAAGGGCGCCGTGTCGTTCAACGCGTCGGTGTTCCGGGCCCCCGACGGCCACATCGAGGGCATCTTCGCTTCGATGCGCGACATCTCTGAAAAGCTTCGCCTGGAAACCCAGCTGACCGAACAGCAGGTCTACAACCGATCCCTGTTCGAGGCGTCGGCCGACGCCCTGTTCGCCATCGCGCCGGACGGGATCATCACCGACGTGAACGAGGAGGCGGCACGGCTCACCGGCTTCTCCCGCAAGCACCTGATCAGCTCGCGCTTTCACGACTACTTCACCGATCCTGAACGGGCGGCGGCCGGCGCGGCCAAGGCCTTCGCCGAAGGGCGCGTCATCGGCCACGAGCTCGTGATCGTGACCCGGCAGGGCCGGCGCATCACGGTGAGCTTCAACGCCGGTGTGTTCACAGACGCGGCCGGCCGCGCGTTGGGCATCCTCGCCGGCGCGCGCGAAACCAGCGCGCAGAAGCTGCTGGAGCAGCAGCTGCGCGATTCGCAGGTCTACACGCGCTCCCTGATCGAGTCGAACATCGACGCCCTGGTCACCACCGACCCGGTCGGCACGATCACCGACGTCAACCAACAGATGGAAGCCATGATGGGTGTGGGCCGCAACGAGCTGATCGGTTCCGACCTCAAGAGCTACTTCACCGACCCCGCCCTCGCGGAGGAGGGCGTCCGCCAGACCCTGCGCGAAGGCAAGGTCACCGACTACGAGCTCACCGCACGCAGCCGGAGCGGCAAGGAAACCGTCGTGGTCTACAACGCGGCGACCCTGTTCGATCCTGACCACAAGCTGGAGGGCATCTTCGCCGCCGTGCGGGAGATCACCGAGCGCAAGGCCTTCGAGCGGCAGCTGCAGGAGACCAACTTCCAGCTGGAGCGGGCAGACCAGGCCAAGGACCGGTTCCTGGCGAGCATGAGCCACGAGCTGCGGACCCCCCTCAACGCGATCATCGGCTTCACCGGAACGCTGCTCATGAAGTTGCCCGGACCGCTCAACCCCGAGCAGGAAGAGCAGCTGCAGACGGTCCAGTCGAGCGGCCGCCACTTGCTCGCGATCATCAATGACCTCCTCGACCTCGCCAAGATCGAGGCCGGCAAGTGGGAGGGTGACTTCCAGTCGGTCGATTGTGGCGAGGTGGCCAAAGAGGTCGTGGGCGGCCTGAGCCCGCTCGCCCGCAATAAAGGCCTCAACTTCATCGTGACCAGCCCGGACAATGCGCTGACAGCGTCCACCGACCGGAGAGCCCTGCAACAGATCCTGATCAACCTCAGCAGCAACGCAATCAAGTTCACCGACAAGGGCGAGGTGCGCATCGATTGTCGCGAGGGCTCGATCGCCGGGGTCCAACACGTCCGCTTCGACGTGATCGACACCGGCGTCGGGATCAAGCTGGAAGACCAGGCCAAGCTCTTCAAGGCATTCGAGCAGCTCAAGAGATTCGGTATCGCGGCGCCCAGGGAAGGCACCGGTCTCGGTCTCTACATCAGCCAGCGCCTGGCGGGATTGTTGGGCGGCACCATCGAGTTCAGCAGCGAGCTCGGCAAGGGCAGCGTGTTCAGCTTCATCGTGCCGCGAGAGCACCGTGAGCCCTGAGCAAGACCTGGTCCTTGTCGTCGAGGACAACAAGGCCAGCAGCGACCTCATGGCTTACCTGCTCAGGGCCGCCGGCAATCGAGTTCTGACGTGTACCGACGGCGCCGACGCCATCGCGATCGCCGGGCGTGAGCACCCGAGGGTGATCGTCATGGACCTTCAGCTCGAACGCATGAGCGGGCTCGAGGCGGCCGCCGTGCTCGGCGCAGACCCAGAGCTTCGAACCATTCCCCGAGTTGCTGTAACGGCCTATGCGATGGTCGGCGACCGCGACCGAGTCTTGAAGGCCGGGTTCCAGGGATACATCGCCAAACCCATCGAGCCCACTACGTTCGCCGCCCAGATCAAGGCATTCTTTGTCTCACGGCGCGTGCCGGAAGGAGGCTGAGTGCCAACAGCCGTCGTGATCGACGACACCGCCGCTGACCGGCTGCTGGCCGAGACCCTTCTGGAGCACGCCGGCTATGCAGTGTCGACCTGCCCGGACGGGATGGCGGGCCTGGAGCTGATCGAAAAGCAAACCCCCGACCTTATCGTCGCCGACCTCATCACGCCTGGGATTGACGGCTACGACCTCGCGCGCGCGGTGCGCGGAAGTCCGCGCACGGCGACCACTCCGATCGTTCTGCAGACAGCTCATTACCTCGAGGCGGACGTGCGCCGGTTGGCGGCCCAGATAGGCGTGATGCAGGTCATCATCAAGCCTTACGAGCCCCAGGCTTTTCTCGACGCGGTCGCCGCGGCAATGCAGCGCGGTCCCGCTCCGCCTCCCAGTGGCAACGGCCACACGGACGGCGATTTTCACGTCGAGCACCTGCGGCTGGTGTCCGCCAAGCTGCACGAGAAGGTGCGCGAGCTCGACGTGGCACGCGGTGAGTTCGAGATAACCGCGAGCCGGTATCGGAACCTCTTCCGAAGTCACCCGGAACCAATGTGGGTCTTCAACATCGATTCGCTCAAGTTCCTCGAGGTCAACGATGCCGCCGTCCGGCGCTACGGGTGGTCACGCGAGGAGTTCCTGGCGATGACGATCGACAAGATCTACCCGCCAGAAGATTTGCCGGCGATTCTCGCGAGCATGCATTCGCTCCCAGACCTGGAGCAGTCGACAGCCGGATTCCACCAGCTGAAAGACGGCACTGTGATCGAAGTCCAGGTTTCGACCCGCGACATCGGGAAAGGATCTCGGTACGTGATGGCCCAGGACGTGACCGAAAAAAAGAAGTACCAGCAGCAGCTCCAGCAGGCGCAGCGCATGGAGAGCCTCGGCCAGCTGGCGGGCGGTGTGGCGCACGACTTCAACAACCTGCTCGGGGTCATCATCAACTTCAGCTGGTTCGTGAAAGCGAATCTGACCGCCGAGATCGAGAGCGGCAACGGGGAGCGCTTGCGACCGGTGCTGAAAGACATGGAGCGGATCGAGAGGGCCGCGGAGAACGCGGCGCGCCTGACCCGGCAGCTGCTCTCGTTCGCGCGAGTGGATGTCGTTCAGCCGAGGCCTATGGACATCAACGTGGTGGTGGCCGAGATCGCGCCCATGCTGCGGCGCACGCTGGGCGAGCACATCGACCTGGTGGCGGCTCCAGGTCCATCCCTGTGGCCTGTGATGATCGACTCGGGGCAGCTGAGCCAGGTCCTCACAAACCTTGCTGTCAATTCGCGCGATGCGATGCCCAAGGGAGGCAGGCTGACGATCGACGTGGCAAACATCGAGGTCGACCTCGCCTATGCCGCCGCGCGGCCGGCGTTGAAGCCGGGCCGTTACGTCCGTATGCGCGTGAGCGACACGGGCGCCGGCATGGACAAGAAGACGCTGGAGCACGCCTTTGAGCCTTTTTTCACAACCAAGCCACGTGGACAGGGCACTGGACTTGGCCTGGCGACGATCTACGGCATCGTGACTCAGGCCGGCGGGAACATAGAGGTGTACTCGGAACCCGGCCTCGGCACGCGGGTCTCCGTGCTCTTGCCGGCCACCGACCAGGCTGCGACCACCGAGACGGTGATTCCGGACGCGCCGCGCGCCCGCGCCAGCGAGACGGTGCTCGTGGTGGAGGACTCTGACGACCTCCGCGAGATCGTCGACCGGATCCTGACGCAGAGCGGATACCAGGTCATGGTCGCCGCCGATGGAGCGCAAGCCCTGGAGATGTCGCGGAAGTTCGCGGGCCACATCGACCTTCTCTTGACCGACGTGGTCATGCCGCACATGCTGGGGAACGAGCTGGCCCCGCAGCTTGTCGAGGCGCGACCAGATCTTCGCGTCCTCTTCATGTCCGGGTTTGCTCAGCCGGCTCTTGCCGCCAACGGGAAGCTCGAGCCTGGCCTTGTCCTTCTCGACAAGCCCTTCAACGAGCCGACCCTGCTCGCTCGGGTCCGCGAGGTCCTCGAGGCCGCGACGTGAGGAGCCGCGTCCTGATCGTGGACGACAGCGACGACGACGTCGAGATGATCCGGCGGTGCCTCGCCGACGACACCACCGAGATTCGAGGCATCACCGACTCATCCCAGGCGGAGCGCGTTTTCGCCGAGTTCGAGCCGGACTTGATTCTGCTCGACCTTCACATGCCTCAGCCCGACGGGCTCGAGATCCTGCGGCGGCTTCGAGACGCGCGAAGCCGTCTGGGCTTCTTGCCCGTGCTGGTGCTGACCGGCGACGTCGGACCGGTCGCACGCAATAACGCGCTGGACCTTGGCGCCGACGATTTCCTGACGAAGCCGCTCGACCGCAAGGAGGTTGTGCTGCGTGTACGCAACCTGCTGGCCACCCGGCGGCTGCACGTGGATCTCGCCCGCGCCTACCGGCACAAGAGCGAGTTCCTCGCGAGCATGAGCCACGAGCTGCGCACACAGCTAAGCTCCGTCATCGGGTTTTCGGAGCTGCTCCTCTCCGATACCTCCGATCGGTTTGACGAACCGCGGAGGCGGAAGTTCCTGGCCCAGATCAATTCGAGCGGGCGGTACCTGCTGGACCTGACCAGCGACATTCTCGACCTTGCCAAGATCGAGTCAGGCCACGTCACGTTGCGACTGGAGAACGTGATGATCGTTGAAGTCGCGCACAGCGTCATCAGAACGATGGACCCCCTCGCCGCAAAAAAGGCGATCACGATCAGGGCCGACCTGGCCGCGGCCGGCCACGTTTACGCCGACGCGGGCAAGCTGAGGCAGATGCTCCTCAATCTCGTCTCGAATGCGGTCAAGTTCACACCCGATGGCGGGCACGTGACGATTGCGGCTCGGAGGCTTGCAGGCACGGTCGAGATCTCGGTCTCAGACGACGGAATCGGTATCGCCGAGTCAGAGCTCGAGCACCTGTTCGAAGAGTTCCGGCAGGTTGACTCGGACATCTCTCGGGAACAACAAGGAACCGGTCTCGGGCTTGCGCTCACGAAGCGTTTCGTCGAGCTCCACGGAGGCGATGTCAGGCTCGCCAGCGAGGTGGGAAAGGGCAGCGTATTCACGCTCAGCCTGCCCCTGGCCGCACACAGCACGGAAGTCGCCGGATTGAGTCTTGCGCTCCAAGACGTGGCGACGCTTCCTGCCGCCCGATAGATCGCCTCGGAGCGTGACGCATCCTGCTTGGAGAGAGGGAGGCATTTCACCTCCCTCTCGTTGAACGCCGATCTCTCTGACGGGAACTAAGGAACCGTCGGCCGGACGCCGGCGGTTTCCTGGGCCTCGCGCGCGGCGCTTTCCGTGGCCTCGTGGGCCGCGGTCTCATTTGATACGAAGGGCGTCGTGGCGCTCGGGGTCGTCGGGCTCGGGCTGGCCGCCGTCGTGGCCGCGGCCGCGCTGATGACCGAGACGCTGTAGAGGGCGGCGCCGACCACGCCTCCCACCAGCATTGACCCCGCGATGGTGGCCGCTGCAACTGTCTTTCGAATGCCGTTCATTTGCATACCTCCTTGTTCATGTTTTTGTTAACGAGGACGTCTCGAGCGTCTGGTCCTAGATTGAGGTGACATCCTGGGCGAGGCGTGCGAGGTCGCTGTGGATTTGCCGTGACAGCAACTCTCAGCCAGCTCTGAGCTTTGGCTCATAACATCGGCGAGTAACGGCGTCGTGCGTGACGTTGTGGAGATGGGTTGCGGATTTCGGGAGGAACAGCTCACTGAGAGGACTGATGTGCTTGGCGGCGCTGGCGCTGCTGCTTGGCAGCGAGTCGTGGCCGCCCGCGAAACCAGACGCGCCGCTGGTCGGATTCAGCTACAGCCCGGTCGAATCGCTGGGGGCTGATCGCGTTCCAACCCAGGACCTGGCCACGCTTCTCGACACCACAGATCCAGATCTTGTGCGATTGCCGATCTATTGGGAATCGGTCGAGCCGGCGCCCGACACCCTGGACTTCTCATCCGTCGACGACCTGCTCGCCGTGATTCAGGAACACGACCAGATGGGCGGCCGGCAGACCCGCGTGGTGCTTACCGTCGGCGCGCGCAACTTTCTCTATCCGGAGCTGCACGAGCCGGCGTGGGCGGCTCCCCGCGAGCAGCCGCACCTCAATGCCCTCCAGTCGGCGGCTGCCTATCGAGCCTATTTCGACGGAAGCCTATTGCGCTATCGCGATTCGCCCCTGCTCTATGCATGGCAGGTCGAGAACGAACCGCTCGATTACGTGGTCAATGCATCGACCTGCGCTGACCAGATTACGGTCGAACAGCTTGCGTGGGAGATCTCCGAGGTGCACCAGCTCGACCCTGGCCGGACTGTCGTGACGACCACGTTCGATGGGTGGAACTCGACCATCGACATGCTCCAGCTCTACGCGCCACCTGTGGTCGCAGCCCTCCATGCCTATCCGAGCGGCCACCCGGACGAGATGCTTGCGGCGGGCGATGCGCTGGGCCTCGACCTCTACGTCGACGGGCCTTCGACACCGCTGCGGTTCACCAGCCCCGACCTGCGCAGCGTCTGGAAACAGCAGGCCCTCGACTTCTGGGCCGGGCAGGCGAAAGCCCAGGGCAAGCAGCTGTGGCTGGCCGAGATGCAGGCGCAGCCGTGGACCAGAGCGTCCGCCTTCACGCCCGAGAACCTGTACGCGAGCGCCGCCGATTACCGGCAAGAGCCGCTGCGGGTTGTTCTGCTGTGGGGCGTCGCGACATGGCTTCGCGACCCCACGTGGATGACTGCGGGGCAGCACGCGATGTCGATCCTGCGCACCTAACCCAGGAAGTTCCCCCTCTCCCCGCAGGGGAGAGGGTCGGGGAGAGGGGCCGAGGAAGAAAATTGGGGTCAGATGCCGGGCTTGCGCGACACGATGGTGGCAAATCTTCGCGACTTCTCGCGTGTTGCGTCGACTGGATCGCTGGCGTCTGCCGCGGTGGCGATCGTCGTCATGGAAGGCGATCGAACGCCATGCGTTCCGATCTTTCAGAGAACCTCCCACATGAGCAGGCACGCGGGCCAGATGGCCTTGCCCGGTGGGCGGGTACACGAAGGCGAGAGCGCGGAGGAGTGTGCGATACGTGAGCTTCACGAAGAGCTTGGGCTCGGCGTCAGCCATGACGACATCGTCGGATTGCTCGACGACTTCGACACGCGATCCGGATTCACAATCACACCTGTTGTCATCTGGACCCACGAAGAGACGGCTGTCCTCCAACCGTCGAAGTTCGAGGTCGCGGAGCTCTATGTCATCGCGATCCCTGAGCTCCGAGCCGCGGTCTCGAGCGCGAAGCCGGACCAGGCTTTCTCACTGAGGCTGGAGCGCGTCGAGGTGTTTGCTCCGACTGCAGCGATCCTCTACCAGTTCAGCGAGGTGGCGCTCGATGGCCGTCCGGCGAGGGTCACCGGTTTCTACCAGCCACCCTTCACGCACCGTTGAGGGTTTCGGGGGTTACCTGAGCTCTTTCGCGACGCTCGCGATCGCCTTGTCGAGCACTCCGACCATGCGGTCGATCTGCTCCTCAGTGATCACAAACGGAGGAGACATCGCCAGCACGTCGCCAGGCAGCGGGCGAACGATCACTCCTTGCTCGAGCGCGTCCAACCAGACGCGTCGCGCGACACCGAGCGAGGCATCGAAGGACTCTTTCGTGCCTCGATCGGGCACGAGCTCGATGCCGGCGACCAGGCCGAGGCCGCGGACGTCGCCAACGATCTCATGAGACCGGAGCTCCTGGAGGCGCTCCTGGAGATAGGCGCCCCGCTCGGCCGCCCGCTCGACCAGGTGCTCCTCTTCGAGGATCTGGAGGTTGCGCAGTCCAACCGCGCACGCGGTGGGATGACCGCTGTACGTGAACCCATGGGCGAACGGGCCCTTCGCGGACTTGAGCGTGTCGTGAACGGAGCGTGTGAGCATCACCCCTGACAGCGGGAGGTAGCCGCTGGTCACGCCTTTGGCGAAGATCATCAGGTCCGCCTGGACGTTCCAGTGCTCGAGCGCAAACCACCGCCCGGTCCGCCCAAAGCCCGTGATCACCTCGTCAGCGATCAGCAGCAGCCCATGCCTGTCGCAGAGCTTGCGGAGCAGGGGAAAGTAGTCTGCGGGCGGCACGATCACGCCGCCGGCGCCCTGCACCGGCTCGACTACGACGGCGGCGACAGTGTGCGCGCCCGCCTTGAGCACCACGTCCTCCAGCGCCTTGACGTAGCCGGCGCCGGGAGAGCCCTCACCCGAAAACCGGTACGGATCGGGCGATGGGGCGTGGAGGAACCCCGGAGCGAGCGGCCCAAATCCCTTCCAGAAGTTGGGCAGGCCCGTGGCGCTGGTCGCGCCGTAGGTCAGGCCGTGGTAGTCGCGAAGCCGAGAGATGATGTTCACCCGCTCCGGCTCGCCGCGGAGGTTCCAGTAGAGGCGCGCGATCTTGTACGCGGTGTCGTTGGCCTCCGCGCCACCAGACGCGAAGTAAGTCACCTCCAGGGCGCCTGGGGCCAGCTCAGCCAGCCGGGCGGCGAGCTCGATTGCAGGCGCTGTTCCGAAGCCGCCGTACGCCGAGCTGAACGCCAGGGCCTTCATCTGATCGGCCGCCGCGCCGGCGAGCTCGGCTCGCCCGTAGCCGACGTTCACGTTCCACAGCGACGCCATGCCGTCGATGTACTCGCGCCCGTCGACGTCGGTCAGAGTCGCGCCTTCACCGCTCGCGAAG
>Ga0185299_10003817_pt1 | contig 19149 bp, 12 predicted proteins | sample PaiPotPPA55metaG_FD_128002 | JGI IMG/M metagenome (GOLD analysis project Ga0185299, IMG submission 128002) | Iron sulfur acid spring bacterial and archeal communities from Banff, Canada, to study Microbial Dark Matter (Phase II) - Paint Pots PPA... ...
ATCCAGTAAAGAATTATAGCGTGCTTCGTCGTTTATAATCGAAAGTGTTGTTGATTCGGCGGTAGTCGTTCTGGTTCGTCATGTCGGGGCGTAGCGCAGCCTGGTAGCGCACCTGCCTTGGGCGCAGAAAACGTACTTCCAACGAGTCCATCTCGAATCCTAGTTTCTATTGTTTTTCAACAATTTGGGGAATCTGCTCTTCGTTCAAAGTTAACCCAAATCGACCGAATTTCGTCCATAAGTGCACGGTCTCTGCACGGATAGCGCACCTGCTTCTGCCATTAACGGATTTCCATACGACGCGCTAAGACCTTGGACGTGCGGAGTAACACTGTGAGCTACTCGGTTCCGCTTTGTCCATCAGCCGAGAGTTGGCGTCAGCAGCTAGCTAAGCGAAACTGCGGCAGGCGCACAACTTAGCGCTCATGCTCGTTCTCGCTCGCGACGTTTGCCTCCTCCGTAATCTTGACTTGTGTTACCGCCGTGAAAGCGGGAGCACTAAACGTAACTCTAATAAACTACAGGAACACGGACGCACTGGATGGCGTTCTAGGAGCAGCAAGAAACACCTTGTTGTGTCCCCGATGTGTCCCCGGTGCCTTTTAGAGATTCTGGACTTCCCTGCCGTTTCTGACTCTGTTGAAACAATGGTAGAGCGCAGCCTTGCAGGGCTAAAATAAACAGTGATTACAACGACTTCGTGGCACGGGTGGCGCTAGAAGTTGTTGATAGTTCCTGGTGCAAACGGCAACTGCGGGTAAAAAGTGCGGGCAGCACAACACCTAGTTTGTCATCGAACAGACCGGGCATCGCTGTAGCCATTCCCTACCTTCACGCGGTCTCCGTCCGAACGGTGGCATTGGTGGGCAGCGGGTGTTACTTTAGGCAGCAACCAGGTTTTTCCATGATCGAATCCTGTGGGGTGATTCGATGAGATGGCGGCTGATACACCGGCTGTTTTCAGTGTTTCTTCTGGGGGTATGTGTCGCCAGCGAGTTAGACGCCCAGACGATGACGTCTGGGGCGCTGGGCGGTGTCGTAACCGACCCGAGTAGTGCGGTAGTGCCCGATGCAGATGTCGAGATCAGGAACAGCGCTAAAGGGACGACACAAGCAACAAGAACGGATCGGGAGGGCGTGTATCGATTTTTCTTTCTGGCCCCAGGAAGATATACGTTGACGGTGACGGGCGCCGGCTTTCGAAAGGAGAGTCTAGCTGTCACAGTTCTGTTGGGCCCACCGGTGACGGTGAACGTCGCCCTCGAAATTGCGGAAGAAAGCACCACCGTGAGCGTGACGGCAGAGGTTCCGCTCATCAACGCGGAGAATGGCGACGTCTCTGCAACCATGAGCCAAAAGCAAATTTCCGAGGTCCCGAACCCCGGCAATGACCTCACCTATATCGCCCAAACTGCTCCCGGCGCGATCATGAATACGGACGTGCTAGACGGCGGTGGTTATCTGGGGAATTTCTCCATCTTAGGATTGCCGAGCACTTCCAATCTGTTCACTATGAACGGAATGAGCAACAACGACATTCAAGTAAGCTCCAACCTTAGCGGGGTCATGGGGATGATGCTGGGGCAGAACGAGGTTCAAGAAGCGACCATCGTCAGCAACGGGTATTCCGCCCAATTCGGTGGCGCTGCCGGCGCGAACATCAATTACCTGACAAAATCCGGCGGCAATGAGCTTCATGGAAACGCGGCGTACTACTGGAATGGCAGGGCGTTGAATGCCAACGACTGGATCGACAATGCGGTTGGAAATCCACGCCCTTTCGATATCGCACATCAGTGGGTGGGGTCCATCGGTGGCCCAATCAAGAAGGATAAACTGTTTTTCTTTTTTGACACCGAGGGCATGCGCCTCATCCTCCCGTTTGGTCTTCCGGTAATCCTGCCCAGCGCGAAATTCGCATCCGCAACCATGGCCAATATCGATTCAATTTTCGGGGCTGGGTCGGCGTCCCACAAGTTTTACCAGCAGATTTTCAACCTGTACGGTAGTACCCCAGGGGCGAGTGCGGCGACCTCCGGCAACTTCAATGATTCCCTGGGCTGCGACGGTTGGCAGGGGCCCGGCGGGTTGGGCACGACGGAAGCCTGTGCGGTCCATTTCTACGAGTCAATTGACCGGCCATCCAGCGAATCGATGGTTTCGGGCAGGGTGGATTGGAACATAAGAGCAAGCGACCGCGCATTCCTGCTCGTGCAGTACGATCATGGGAAACGTGCCGTTTACGTAGATCCAATCAGCCCGCTTTTCGACACTTACAGACGTGCGCCGTGGTGGCAGGGGCAACTGGTCGAGACCCATTCCTTCGGTCCCATGGCCGCGAATCAATTCCTGCTTGGCGGGAATTACTATAACTATCTCAACGGTGTCGCGAATCCAGCGCACACCCAGGCTGCTTTCCCGACAGTGCTGAACTGGGCATTCGCGGCGGGCAACCCCTTCTCTGTCCTGGGAGGACAGGATTACAACTTCGCGTTCCCCGGTAGTGCAAAAACAACGTCGTACCAGATTTCCGACGACCTGGTGAAAACACGGGGCAAGCATAAGTTTGGGTTTGGCGTGAATTTCCTGCGGACCTACTTTAAAGGGTACGGTTACAATTACAACGGCACGGGACAACTGCTTCCCCAAACGATCAGCGCTTTTTTCTACGGCGGCGTGAACCCATCCAACCCGAAAACAGATTACACAACCCTTTGGCAAACCTACCCTCCTGTAACGTGGGACCGTTTCAATTTCTATAGTCTTGGCCTCTATGGCCAGGAGGAGTGGCACGCCCACTCCAACCTGACGCTTACGCTCGCCTTGCGCGCCGATCACCAGTCCAATCCGGTTTGTGAATCTCGTTGCTTCGCCCGGCTTTCCGGGCCATTTGATTCCATCAGCCATGACCCGAATCAGCCATACAATCGAGCGATCCTGGTCAATCAGAAACAAGCTTTTCCCAATACGGACAGCATTGTGTGGTCGCCGCGGTTCAGTTTCGCCTGGCAACCGCTCGGAGTTTCTCACAATACGGTCCTACGCGGCGGAGCCGGTATCTTTTACGATCCGGTCCAAGGTATAAGCGCGACCTTCTTGGCTTACAATTCGCCACTCTCTAACGGTTTCACTCTAAGCGGCTACAACCTCGCGCCCGGTGAAACGAATAGCCTCTCGCAGAATGCTCGTGCGTCGTATTTAGCATTTGCAGATGGTTTTGCCAGGGGTGAGAACCTTGCTCAAATCCAGTCGGATGATCCACACTTCACTCCCCCCGGCATTCAGACCACTCCCAATACGTTCCATTCGCCGCAGTATCAAAAATGGAGCCTGCAACTTCAGCAAAGTTTCGGGGCTTCCACCTCGTTGACCGTCGGCTATTTTGGGAATCACGGTCTCCACGAGTATTTCTCTAACCCAAACGCGAATGCTTTTGGTTTCGGGTCATTCCCTACAGGGAAATGCAGTAGCCCGCCGGTTCCACCATGCTACGACAGTCGATTTAGTGGGGTATCACAGTTCGAGACCGCGGCTGTTTCCAATTACAACGGCATGGTGATTTCTTTCGAACAAAGGTTAACGGGGTGGGGGGCGGGTCTGTTGCACGCCAACTACACTTACGGACACGCGTTGGACGAGGTCTCTAACGGCGGAATCAACCAGTTCACATACGGCAGTTCCCAAAACCCCCAGGACGCGAACAATCTTCGGGGCAGCTATGGGCCCGCGGATTACGATGTGCGCCATTCGTTCAACGCGAACTACGTTTGGGAAGTTCCGCTGAAATATACGCTGCGCGGGCACGGGCCGGATTCTCTTGTGAACGGATGGCAGCTCTCCGGAACCATCTTCGCCCGCGGCGGTTTCCCTTACACCGCGATTGACCAGGCGGGGGCAGCCAGTCTGGCTAACAACAACTTCTTCGGAACAATCTATTCCGTGCCGGTAGCTCCCCTTGGCCCCGCGGGACCGTGCGGGAAAGGGGCGGTGATTCCGGTCTCCCCGGTTCCCTGCCAACCGACGCAAGTGCTGGGCGATGGTGTTACGCCCAGTCCCGGCGCGCTTTTTGTGCAGGCGGGTTGCGAGACAGGATTCAACACCGGGACATTGGGTCCGTCGCCTGGAGCGTTCGGTCCGTCAGGTCCTTCTTGCATCGGCGGCCCCGTTGTGTCCTTCGCCCAGGGCCGCAACCGTTTTCGAACTGCGAGCTACTTCAACACAGACTTCGCGATCATGAAAAGCTCAAAAATTCCGCACTGGGAAAACGGTGTGCTGACGATCGGGTTGCAATTCTTCAATCTTTTCAATCATCCCAATTTTGGGATGCCCGACAATTGGAGTTCGGACGCCAGTTTTGGACAAATTTTCTATCAGGAGCAAGCCCCGACCAGCATTCTCGGATCAGGACTAAACGCGAATGTTTCTCCCCGGATGATTCAACTGAAAGCCCAACTGCGATTTTAATTTCGGCAGCGGGCAGCGGCGTGGCTTCACACGAATGCCGGGGGGAGGTTCAAAAATTCTCCATCATCCACATGTTGCTGCTCTGAGTCCAGCCCAGGATCGCCAGGTGACGCCCATCCGGCGACGGCATGGCCCAGGTGGTGTTATTTCCGTTGTTCTCCCACACCACGTGTGCGCTGCTTTGTAGATCGACATGCAGCAGTACGGTTCTCCCCTGTAGAGTGCTGCCTACATAGAGTCCTCTGCCATCCGCAGCCCAATGGTAGTCCGGCCCCATATTCAGTCCCTTCGGCTGGATGATCTGTGCTGGCTGGCCGCGCAAAGAGAGAATCTGAATCGGTCCTTGGTCCCCGTGTTTTACAGCGAGACGCGTGCCGTCTGGAGAAATCTCGCAAATACAATATTGGTCCTGCTCCTGCACATTCGGGTCGACGTCAAACCGGGCGAGTTCAGGGCCCCGCCCTTTGACCGGGTCGAAGGGCGTAACGATGAGATGTTTGCGGTCCTCGGTTGTCTCAACAATTACACACACATGAGCAGCGGGGTTGGAACAAGAGGCCTCGCTGTTAGGTCTCGCAGTCAAGACCAATTCCGGCGATCCTCCGGCGAAAGGAATCCGCACGAGTTGTTCCGGGCCGGACGGATCTCCAGGTTTCCGATTGAGAAAAGTCAGGACCCACTTGCGATCGCCGCTCACGCGAACCCTGCGAGAGCCGACCGTCCCACCTGCGATCAACTCTGGCTCGTCACTGTTGAGAGACTGCTTGTAAAGTGCGGAAGAGCCAGTGCGGTTCGACTCGAAAAGGATTGTCTTGCTGTCAGGCGTCCAACTATACGGATAAGTATCTTCCCCCAGGGTGAACTGGCGTGAGTTGCGGATACGCGTGCCGCCCGCCAGAAGATCAGCTACATACGCCGTGCCGCTGCCTCGGGATTCCAAGAACACCAGTCGCTTGCCGTTTGCGGTCGCTCCCGTACTGTTAAGGCTGAATCCTGCCCAGTTCGTCAGTCGCGTGGATTTCCCAACGGGGTGACCGGTACGCGCGTCGAGTGGCAATGCCCAGTAGTTGGATGTGCTGGATGTGGTCCCTATGGTTTGAGGTTCGTTCATCGAATACATCAGTCGTCCATCCGGCAACCACGAAAAGTCAGACATGTTTTTCATTTCCGAAGGTGGGAGCACTGTGACAGTGGGTCCACCCTTCAGATCGCTACTTACAAGCGTGTCGTTGGAGCCATCAACCGAACAGGGCTCTTCACTGCGGACGTACATGACTCGTTGACCATCAGATCTCCAAACGAGGGCAGCGAGACAGCTGACCTCGCCGGCCTCAAAGAGTTTGCGGGCCTGTTCACCATTGGGTCCCATGAGCCAGATTTCACGTTCGCCAAATCTGCCCTTGTTTGCTCCAAAGGAAATTAAAGAGCCGTCCGGGGAGACGGTCCAGGCCATAGCATGATCACGAAGCTTGCGGGGCGCGCCGCCGTTTAGGGTAACCATCCAAATACTGCTGGTCTGTGACGACCATGCACCTTGGCCTTCGCCCGCCGGATGTGCATTGGCGAGGAACCTGGTGCTGTCGGGAAACCAGGCACCATGTTCAATGTCCCAGTCGATTCTTGTGCCTTTGAGCAACTCAGGCTGCGGAACGGCACGGACCTCGCCCGTATCCACAATCTGGACATGCATCCCTTTCGCATCGTTGTATGCCAGGTACTTCCCGTCGGGAGAAATGGCTCCGCTTGTCACCGGGTTCTCGGCGGAATTGAAAGTAAGTTGCCGAAGCTTCAGCTCCGGCAAAACCAAGGGCGGTCGCTTCTGGATCCACACAACGGTGGAGATCAAGAGGATGGCAATTACTCCGGCAGCCACTCCCAGCCAGCGCAGTGTGTGAGCCTTGGGTAGAAGGTCATGCTTCAAGCTCTCCAAATCCGTGCGCAGTTCCGCGGCAGACTGATAGCGCGCTTCGCGATCTTTCTGAAGTGCCTTACTGATGATGGCTTCAAGCCTTGCAGGAATCGAGGGGTTGAGCTTGCGGGCAGGGGCGGGCACTTGGTTGAGGATGGCATCATGAATCTCTGGCCCGGTGTCGCCTGAGAATGCGCGGTGCCCCGTAGCCATTTCGTAGAGCACCAGGCCAAAAGAAAAAAGATCCGTCCGCGCATCCAACTTTTCCCTCCGTGCCTGCTCCGGCGACATGTACCCCGCCGTGCCTATGGCCGTGCCGGTTCGGCTGAGGAACAAATCGGGAGTTGCGCACGACGTGGTTCCGTGGGATGTTGTGGGTGCGCCGCGGTCATCACCTGGGTCCGGTTCGTCGGCATTCTCCGCGACCGCCACAGCGGAAAGTTTCGCTAAACCGAAATCCAAAATCTTGGCTTGACCCTGACTGGTCACGAAGATATTTGCTGGCTTGATGTCGCGATGGATGATGCCCTTCTGATGCGCGGCATTGAGTCCATCCGCAATCTGAATGGCGAAGTTGAGGACTTGTTGGAGCGGTAAAGCCACCCCGTCCCCCGACGCGGCATCTGAAAGCAATCCGGCTTTCGATTCTTGTTTTTCGACTTTCTTCTGGTCGAGTAATTCCCGCAACGTCTGCCCTTCTAACAACTGCATGACGAGAAAGGGCTGGCCCTCGTGCTCGCCAAATTCATAAATAGGGCAAATGTTGGGGTGTTCGAGCGCCGAGGCTGAGCGGGCCTCGCGTTCGAAGCGTGCAAGCGCCGCTGGATCCTGAGCGGACTCCTCGGGTAGAAACTTGAGGGCGACCCGGCGGCCCAGCCGAATGTCCTCTGCCGAATAGACCAGGCCCATCCCCCCGCCACCGAGCCCGTTTAGGATTCGGTAATGCGAGATGGTTTTGCCCGTCAGGGGAAACCCGAAACCATCGATTCCCGAGTGCACAGCCGTCCGCACGTAGCTGCCTGCCCTGTCATCGGAGGAGAGCAAAGCTTCTACCTCTTGCCGCAACTCCGGATCATCGCGGCAAGCTTCATCGAGCAAAGCTGCGCGATGTTCTGGCTCGCACTCGGCGGCACGATGGAATAGAGCCTCGATCTGTGCCCAGCGTTCTGGCGTCAAGAGCGTTTCTACCCGCTTTCCATCTGGTGATGAAGCCAGGCTTCTGCCATTCTCAACTCCCGCCGCACGGTGACGGAAGACACGCCCAGCGTTTGCGCGATCTCATCCATGGAGAGCCCAGCAAAATAGCGTAGTTCGATCGCCCTGCATTTCCGCGGATCGAGCTTCTCCAGCGCACTCAGGCCACTGTCGAGCGCGACAAGATCGCGGCTCCGTTCCTGCTGAAAGCTCACAGTTTCTGCAAAAGACACTCTTTGTCCGGCGCGTTTGCCCGCTCGTTTCTTGCGCGCGTGGTCCACCAGGATCTGGCGCATCAGGCGTGCAGCCACGCCGAAGAAATGCGACCGGCTCTGCCAGCTTGGGTTTCTTTGATCGACCAGGCGCATATACGCTTCATGAACGACCGCAGTGGGTTGCAAAGTGTGGTCTTGACGTTCCCTGCGCAGGCAGCTTGCGGCGAGTTGGCGGAGCTCCCGATAGACCAGCGGTGTGAGATCCTCAAGGGCCTGCTGGTTCCCCTTCGCCCATTCGGTCAGCAGTCGCGTCACATCGTGGGTGGCAGACATGGCTTACCAGTTGATAACGGTGAACTTCTGGCGGCATTGTATACCGCTTTGTCCACCGCCGACCGCCACCTGGCAATCATCCGGCACAACAAACTTACTCACGTGTGATCGATTTTAGCCCTGGTTTGCGCATGGGTACGTAGAAGGATTGCGGGAAGACGCCGGGTGCAAGACGGACCCGGTAAGCCGCTGTTATCGGTCCTGCTTGCTTCGGTTACGGGAGGTAGAAATGGGCACTCCCCTGAGGTCAAAAAAGACAAGTTGGAGGAGAACGGTTTTCGTTATCTCCGGGCTGGGAATTTCACTTTCGATGATGGCGAGTTGCGGCGGCTCCAGCATGCAGCTCCATCAGCTAGTAGCGATAGCTGTGTCGCCAACAGGCGCGGGCGCAAACCAGGGAGATACGGTGCCTTTCACTGCAACCGGCACTTTCGCACAGCCACCTACGACGCAAACCAACATCCCTGCGCAGTGGACCTCCTCGGACACTAGTACGGCCACGGTCAACCCCAGTACCGGCGCCGCGACCTGTGTGGCCGTGGGCGGACCCGTTACCATCACCGCGTCCGCTGCCGGAATGGTAGGCCCGTTACAGAGTACCGGAGAGCTGACTTGCGCCGCGCCGGGTACCGGCCCGGTCAAACTCGTACCCAACAGCCTTACGTTCGCATGTGTCCTCGATTTGAGAGGCAACTGCTCATGCAGTCCACCGGAAACGACGACCCTCACGAACAGTCTCAGCACGAGTCTCACTATCGACGGCATAACCGTGGGCGGGGCAGCTTTTTCGGAAAACAACGACTGCGGTACGAGTGTCGGACCGGGACAATCCTGCACGATTAATGTCTCCTGGGCTCCGAAGACTATTCCTGACACGGGGGGCCCAGTCACCATCAGTGACAGTGACAGCACGAGTCCGCAGACCGTGTCCTTGCCCGTGTTAAAGCGTTGTAACCCTTAAGTTGCTGCCCGCGGGGGCGATGTTTAGAGGAGGACGATATGAGACAAGACCTAAGGACAAGCATTGCTGCTGTGCTGACAGTGATGTTGGTCACGGCGGTGGTGCTCACCCTGGTCACGCCAGCGCACGCCACTTTTCCGGGCAAGAATGGCCGGATCGCTTTCGGACAGTTTACCGGGCCCAACGGCGGGGACATCTTCACCATGAATCCCGACGGGAGCGATGTCAGGCAACTGACCTTCTTCGGGTCCAACGGCGGGAGCACAGGACTGGGAGATTGGTCGCCAGACGGTAACGAACTGGTGTTCTCACAGCAATCTTCGCCGAGTGAGCCGATCCAACTCTGGACCATGAATGCCGACGGCAGCAACCAACACCTTCTGCTGGACGACGCCTCCGACAACGACTCCGGCGCGAGCTTCTCCCCCGACGGCACCCAGATCGTGTTTCACCGGTGTCCCATTAACGCCGCGTTCTTCCAGTGCGCCGTCTACCGGGTGAACGCCGACGGCAGCAAACTCACTTCCATCACCCCGATCAATTCCAACCACGACATCATCGACCTCGAGCCGGCCTATTCAAAGGACGGCCGAACCATCGCTTTCGAAAGCCTCTGGCGGGATGGGTTGATCGAGGCGATCTATCTGATGAACGCCGACGGCTCCAGCATCCGCAGCCTCACCCCTCCGGCGCTCGGGGCGCATGGAGGCAACTGGTCGCCTGATGAAAGCAACATCGTCTTCTCGTCAAATGATGGCGGGCCCGGCGCCTTCGTGCTGAGTCAGGAAATCTGGCTCATCAGCTCTGACGGGCACAAGACCACACGCCTTACTTTCACCAACAACCAATGGCATGGCATTGACACAGCCCCGCGCGACTTGGCTCCTTCATGGTCCCCGCAAGGAGATGCCATCGTGTTCGAGCGGAACTCACCCGACGGCAGCCAATCCTCCATCTACGTAATGAACCGTGACGGGAGTAATCAGAAGTTGATCCTGAAGGTGCCTGCACACCGAGCCGCCAGCTTACCCATGCGCAACAGAATCCCCGGAACCAGGCAAACGAATTCAGACGGGCTCAAGGTAATCGAGCAAGGTGGCTTCTTTCCCCGTTGGGGCCCGGCGCCGAAAGATGCGCAGCACGACCGCAACGTTCATTAGATCGATGGCAGATGAATGGACAGCACCAAACGAAAAAGGAGATCAATCGTGCGCATATCCAAAATGTTTTCCAGCACGCTTTTCGTTGCTCTGACGCTATGTCTCGCAAGCGTTCCTGCCCATGCCACTTTTCCCGGGCAGAACGGCAAAATCGTCTTCATTGCCAACCCGACGGGCACCTGGCAGATGTACACCATCAACGCGGACGGCACCGCCACGACGCAGATCACGAACCTGCCCGCGACCACCCTGGAGCTTTGGGTACCAAGCTTCTCGCCTGACGGAAAGAAGATCGCCTTCTGCCACGACCTGAGCGGAGCGGCCGAGATCTACACCATCAACGCGGACGGTAGCGGTCTGACCCAGTTGACATTCGATAATCTGTTCGACTGCGCGCCGCATTGGTCTCCGGATGGGACGCGGCTCGCATTTTCGCGGGTGGTTCCTTCGACCTTCCAGACCGTCATCGCTACCATGCCCGCGGATGGCTCGGGATCGATCACGAATCTCACCAGCGAGATTTGGAACGCCTTTTGGCCGACCTACACACCGGACGGCAGCCGGATCACGTTCGTCAGCACCCAGGCGGGATTCATCAGCGTAATGTGGATCATGAACAGCGACGGGACGCATCAGCGGCGCTTGACCCAAGCCGCGCTGGAAGGGTTTCCGGCGGATGTCTCACCCGACGGCCAGCACATCCTGGTCATCAACCACGAAAGCACGCCCATCACGCCGTACGAGGTCTTCAGGATGAACCTGAACGGCGGCGGCCTTACGCAGTTGAGCAACCCAGGAAAGGGTCACCACGATATCCCCGGAACCTACTCGCCCGACGGAACGAAAGTAGTTTTCGCGAGCGACCGGCTGAGCAACAACTTGAGCCTGGACCTTTTCATCATGAACGCAGACGGCTCGGACATCCACCGGATCGCCGGCGGCCTGACCGTCGGTGGCTGCCCCGACGGCAACTGCGTCACTCCAAGTTGGGGGCCAAAACCGTAGAATGCGATGGCGGCCAGCTCAGTTTTTTGTCTCGGTAGTGAAACCGGCAGAGTAAATAACCATTTGCCCGGCTGAGGAGGATGACGATGAAGACCAAGCTCGCAATTGTTTTTCTTTGGACTCTCTGTGCAGGCTCCGGAACCTTCGCACAAGCCGTTTGTGTTGGCGCATCGGTGAATTCGTTCGGGGCCAAGGGCGATGGCGTCACCGACGACACGGCGGCCATTCGCAGCGCGATCAGCGCCGCCGGTTCCGCCGGAGGTGGGTCGGTCGTGTTCAATGTGGCCCGCTACTACACCACCGGCACATTCATTGTGCCGAGGGGCGTGGTATTGTGCGGCGTCATCGAAGGTCCATTCGACGTGGAGGGGGTGAACCCAGCGACGGCCGCGATCGCTCCCACGCTGCTTGTCACCGGCACCAACGGTCCATTCCTGACCTTGCAAGGATTCGGCGCTGGTGTCACCGATCTGCTCTTCCAGGCGATTTCACTCTTTGACCCTGTCAACGAGTGAGGCGATATTTCAACAGCTGTCTGGTTTTGAGCGTGTGGACAAGCTGCTCGAATTGGCGTCTTTCTGAGTGGGAAATCTTAACGGCGACGACCATCCGTGCGCGCTTGAAGCGCCCATTCTCGAGACGATGAGTCTCCATAATTCGCTCGTCTGCGATGCTCATGCAACGCTATCAGAACGCATTTACTAGCTCACACCAAGTTTCTGGTGCCGGTGGTGCCGGGCTGCAGGGCACCGGCAAACCATTGCCCGAATCCACGCAATCTGGAAGAGCGCACCGACGGACCGCAGGTAGTCTCTGACCCCTATCCTTCCTTGCGAATCAGCCTCCACAACGCCTCCTGATCCGGCGCCAAAAGGTCGGAGATCCGCTGATGGTCGACGTCGGCGACGATGATTTGGCCAACCTCAGTGTTGACCTCGCGGAAGATGCCGTGAGCCTGCATCTTCGCGACCTGGTACTGGTTGTCCTCGGTGGGGGTGACGTAGTGCACTGAGTCGGCCTTGAAGCGGTGCACCAGGAAGAGGTGGACGAGGGTCATCAGGCGCTTCTTGCGCAGCGAGTCCGCAAAGGTGTTCTGGTCGCGCACCGAGAGGATGCTGCGGCCGCGCCGGTCGTGGATGGGGGCGAATATGACGTTGGCGACCTTCTCCTCGCCCTTGTCGTAGACTCCGAGCTCGAGCAACTCCGCGCCGGCGCGGTGGGGCCGCAGCTGGACGTGGAGTGCGCCGGGGATCTTATAGTGCTGCGTCCACATCGCCAGCCACTCCTCGAGCAGCTTCTTGGGCACCTCGGTCTGTACCAGGTGCTGGTGCTGAGTCGAGCCTTTGCCCATCGCCATGGTCGTCGCCGTGCGCCCCGACGTAGCGGCCAATGCGGCGTCCGCGCGCGGTCCGCCGACGAGGGTCTGGGGCGTGCGGTAGGGAGACTCTACCATGCGGAGTTTTCTTTGCACGCGGGCGAGGGCGAGCATGCCATCCTGTTTGAGGGCGGTGGCGAACTCCTCGGCAGCGACACCGTCGATCTGGTGACCGCCGTAGGTGATAAAGTTGAAGACGAAGCCCAGTTTGCCGAGTTCCTCGGGGAAGCGTCGCATTTCCTCATCGCTCATGCCGGTGGTGTCCCAGCTGAACGATGGCGAGAGGTTGTAGGCGAGCATCTTATCGGGGAAGTCGGCGTGAATGGCCTCGGCGAACTCTCGCGCGTCGGCGAGGTTGGCGGTCTTGGTCTCCATCCAGAGCAGGTCGACAAAGGGTGCGGCGGCAAGTGACTTGGCTATAGCGTACGGAATTCCGCCGCGCACTTGGTAGTAGCCTTCGGTCGTTTTGGCCGCCTCGCAGTCCCAGTCCACGTCGACACCGACTTCGCGTGCCTTCTCGCGGGCGGCGTAGAGCGATGCGCGCGCGGCGAAGCTCCGCCAGTCGTCGACCCCCATCTCGACCGGTTCACCTTCGCTTGCCCGGAATTCGATCACTTCGGCCACAGCCTCGCCGAAGGTTTTCAGTCGGGCCTCGTCCTCCCACGCGTCGAGGAAACGGGCGGCGATCCGGTCGAACATCACGTCGATCGAGGACTCTTTCCCTTCCCGCAACGACGCCACGGCTTCGTTGGCCTGCACCAGAATGCTCTGGCGCTCCAGCCACTTCCGGGCGACGGCGTGCTCTCCGGCCGGTATGCCGTACAGCAGATGCCCGTTGAGTTCGGCGACTCCCAACTCGTGGAAATGCTGGATCAGCGTCAGGAAGCACGGCTTGTAGGCCGGCACGTCGGGGTTGGTCGCCCCAACCAGGAAGGGTTGATCGCGCTCGTCGCCGCGACCGTCGATCAGGTTAGCGGCTTCGGCGTCGGTGCGGGCGACGATGATGCCGGGAACGCCCATGACGTCGAGCTGGAAGCGGGCCGCGTTCAGACGCTTGTTCTGTTCGTCCTGTGCCACAAGTACTTTGCCGCCCTGATGGCCGCACTTCTTGGTGCCCGGACGCTGGTCCTCGATGTGATAGCCCGGAACGCCGACTTCCACGAAGCGGCGAATCAGGTTGCGGACGTGCGGATCGCCGCCGTGGCCGGTGTCGGCGTCGGCGATGATGAACGGCCGGAAGTCGTGAGCCGGCGTCGCGGCGCGCTGTGCCTCGGTCATCCGCGAGCGCAGATACTGCTGGTTGCGATCCGCCGTGAGCAGGGCGCGCACGACCGTCGCCGCTTCGTCGGGCACCTGGCTGAGCGGGTAGCTCGCGAGGTCGGGTCCCGGGTCCTCGCTCGTTCCGCCCTTGGCGGACGTCGCCCAGCCGCCGAGGTAGATCCCCTCTATCCCCATCCGCTTCATCGCCACCGCCTGCCCCGGCGAGTACGGGCCAAAGGTGGTGATGCACTTGCGCTCTGCGAAGAGCTGGCGCAGACGTTGATGGAATGCCGCCGCGGCCTCGCGCGCCACAGTGTAGTCGGAGGCTATAGTGCCGCGCTGCTCGACCACCTGGCGCGCGGTATAGAGGCGAACGATCCCCGCGAATCTGGGGCTGTCGAACCATTGCTGGGTCGTGGCTATTTCCTGCTCGAACGATCTCATGACATGGCTCCTTATGCTCTAGGCGACTAAAAGTCGAGGTTCTCGGTGATCCGCGTTTCGTCCCGCCCGAAAGTCTCGATGTAGGGCCTGGATGCGGGCCCTGGCGGCGGCCAGGTCGTGGTTGTTGAGGTTGAGGTTCAAGAGGTCGATGTTACCAGGGCGGCTTGACGCCGTTGGTGACATAAGTCGCGACGATCTCCCGCGCGATGGGCAGCGTGATTAATCATGCGCGACGCTTCTATACTCTAGAAGCAAATCGGTTGTGGGGCAACCGCGCGGACTAACAAGCGGCTTGGCTAACTAGTACGTTGTCGAGTGTTGTAATCAGGGCCTTTACACTCACGACTCGGCTCAAAGGATCAGTGCGCAGCACTCTGGGCGTTCACAAGTATTTCGCACATTCCCAGATCGCAACTGAGAGACAGGCGATCAACACCCAGTATTTCAGTACTCGCTTCATTGAAATAGAATACGCTTCCCCGTTGAAGCAATCAGGCGTGGGTGTTGAAAAAGTCACTGAGATTAGCGGCTGCGATTTAGCGAAAGCATGTTAGAAGGAGGAATCCGTCCCATGCTTCGCTGGATTTCTATCTTCGGAGGGCTGCTGATCATGATGGGGCACCACACCCGCTCAGAAGCGTTGTTTTACTACTTCCGTCTGGAAGATCAGATTCCTGAAACCCACCTGTTACGGCTTATCGACAAGCATATCAACTTCGACTTTGTGCGAGAACAATTGAGAAACAGTTACAGCGAGGCCGGACGGCCCTCGATTGATCCCGAGCTTCTGTTGCGCATTCTCCTGATCGGCTATCTGTACGGCATCACCAGCGAGCGGAAGCTAGTGGAGGAACTGCACATGCACTTGGCGTGGCGCTGGTTCACCGGCCTCAGCTTCGATCAGGAAATTCCCCATCACTCTACGTTCTCCAAGAACCGGCACGGGCGGTTCTTGGAATCGAAACTGTTCGAGCAACTATTCGAACGGATTGTGAACCAGTGCGTGGAAGTGGGGCTGGTGCGAGGCAAAGAGCTTTCGGTCGATGGCAGCTTCGTGGAGGCGAATGCAGCCAAGGAGAGTCGCATTCCCCGCGAGCAGTTGGCGGAAGCAGCCGAGGTCCATCATGCGGTGCGTCAGTACCTGACGGAACTGGAGCAGCAGAATCCAGTGGAAGAACCGGTGCATACGCAAGAGCAGGTGTCGACCACCGACCCGGATTCGACCTACGCCACCAAAGGCGGCACGCCAGCCCGTCTGGGCTACTACGACAACTATCTGGTGGACAACCACAGCTGCGTGATCGTAGGCGTGCAAGCCACAGCCGCCCGAATGAGTCAGGAGACGGTAGCCGCGCAAGATATGCTCGATCGCTTCGCCCGATGGCAAGGGCGGGCACCAGACTCGGTGGCGGCCGACACGACCTATGGCAACGGGGAGTTTCTGCAGTGGCTGGCGGACCGCAACATCACGCCTTACATGCGGACCCGCGACAGTATCCACAGAAAGAGGAGTCCATTCTTTGGCCCCGAGCGTTTCACTTACGAACCGGAACACAACCGCTATATCTGTCCTGCCGGCCAGCCGCTGAACTACGGCGGGCGAGTTTATCGGAATCGCGCTTTCAACTACATTGGGACACGCAAAAAGTGCGGCCCGTGCTCGCTCCGACCACAATGCACCAGTGCTGCCTTCCGGGGCCTGGTCATCCATCAGCACGAACCGGCGCGGCAACGCGCACGCGAGTTAGCGAACACGCCTGAGTTTGCCAAGGCACAGCGGCAAAGGAAGAAAGTAGAAGCCCTGTTCGCGGAACTGAAGAATCAGATCGGGCTGCGTCGCTTGCGTTTACGACGAATAAAATTCGTTCGGGAGCAGTTCTTCCTGGCAGCGGCGGCGCAGAACCTCAAGCGACTGGTTCGCTTCCTAAGCCGACCGACGGCACCACAGGCTCTCACCACTTAGGAAAGAAGAGAAAAAACTCAGTAGCACTCCCCCAGCCCGCACAAGATCGGTCCTAGCATTGAGTTTTTCAACAGCCACGCCTGATAGCGACAGTTGACTCCTGCAGCTTCGCTTATTCCGCCTTCGCTTTTTCAGGACGGTGATGTTGGGGTCGGTGTTGTTCCAGAGGTGAGAAAGTTCTTGTAAGCAGCGAGCGCGCGGATGCCTCCTGCCGGTTTGTCTTAGCGCAATCCCTCCACCAAATACAGTTGGCTCAGAGCGTTGAAGCAGGAATAGGCATAATATTTGCCGTCGGGAGTGAACGCCGCATCGACCAACAGAACCCCCGCGGGGTCGGATGGCCCGATTTTCTTGAACAACTCGCGGCGGCCACTGGCCAGATCCACGCGCATCACATCCGCCGAATAGTTCCCGAGCACCCCAACCAGCGCCGAGCGCCCGTCAGGCGACGCAGAAAAGATTGCCTCGCTCGGATGAATGCCGGGAACCGAGCGGGGAGCTCCCTGACCATCCACTGGATATAGCGCCACCAAATCGGAGAGGCCAAACACGAACTTCCCGTCCGCGGTGGGGACGAATCCGCTCACTCCCTCAGGAGAAATCGGACGCGCAGTGTCCGAATCAATGGCTTGCACGTAGATGCGCGATTTGTGGCCCGGCTCCGTGCCGGTAAACACAACGCTCTTGCCATCCGGGAGGAAGCGGGCGGGGCCACGGTCAATCGAATCATGCGTGATCTGCTTTGTCTCCCCGGTGCCAAGGGGAACCAGAAAAAGCTGGCGCGGAATGTGCAAGGTAAGAGACGACAGCACCCATTTCATGTCCGGTGAGAAATCGTAACCGTGGCCATCGCCAACACGTACGGGTGCTGCGCCATCGCTTGCGCGGACGTAGAGGTCGTAATCAGGCCCACTATCAGCCCCCTCCTCATTCAACAGCACTTGTCGGCTGTCGGGTGAAATGGCCGAAACCTCACTCCAATTTTGGATAGTCACATCGCGTTCTTGATCCTGACCGGGTCCCCGCGCGTAGGTGAGGAGTCGAAAAATACTTTGCCCAAGAAGAACGCGCCCATCGCGGGCAATATCGAAGAGGACTGGGACGCCCGGAATTCGGTCGACCACACGGGTATGGCCCGAAAGGTCGGCTGCCCTTAGCTGAAACTCGACGCCCACCACCGCGCTGGTGAACCAGACTTCCTTGCCAGAGGGAGCCCAATGGATGCCTTCAATGGCCGACTGCCGTGGGGATAGAGTGCGCTTGCGACCGGAAGCATCCACCATCGCCACATTGCCCGCATCATCTCCCAGGGTGGGGTGCTCAGCGAATGCCACCCAGTCTCCCTTGGGCGAAACGCGCACATTGCTTACATAGCCGGTGGTGGGCTCATACAGAACGTGGCCAATGGGGTACTCAATGCGAAAGTGTCCCTCCACGTAGCGGGCGACTGCGATCTGGTTGTCCCGGCCCCAGTCGGCGTCCGCGACATCGCTCATCATAGGACGGGGAGCGGCGCCACCCAGCGGCGCTCGCGCCAGCACGCCAACTTGGGTAACACGAACAAGAGAATGCCGCTGCTGGATCAGGAGCATTTCTCCGGTGGAAGAAATGGATTCGACATCCACATCTTTCAGACCGAGGCTTACAGGGGCGTGACTGTCGGGCGCGAGCGAGAAAAGTTCGGTCTGTGTCCCGATTCGTGCCGAGCTATAGATGATAGTTCGCTGGTCGGGAGCGAAGTGGGCAGAAGCGATGGACTCGCGCGCGAACGTGAGCTGACGATAGCTCGGCGGCTCAGGAGGAGGGGCGTTCACGCGGACTAAAAGCAGGGCCAGGGCCACAGCTAGGACCCCGATCACTCCAAGCAGCGCGGGAACGAGCCAGAATTTTCGCGGCGCCGGTGTGGCGACCACGGGCGTGGGTATTAGTGTCGGTGCTGTCGATGAAATGGAAGACAAGGACTCTAACGCGAAGGCAATGTCGCGCGCAGACTGGAAACGAGCAGCCGGATCTTTTTCAAGGCAATGGTGAACGATGCGTTCCAGCAGCGGCGGCACATCGCGGCCGGTGGCCGAGAGGTCTGGAGGCTCTTCTTTGAGAATCGAGCTGATCGTGTCGGCTGTGGTGTCGCCGCGAAATGCGCGCCTGCCGCTCAGCAGTTCATAGAGCACCGCGCCGAAACTGAAGATGTCGGAGCACGCGTCGATGGCCGCTCCGCGGCATTGCTCTGGAGACATGTAACCGAGCGTTCCCAGCAGCACGCCGCGGCCGGTGACGGAATCAAGCGTCGCCTGTGCAGACAAGCCGGTCGCGCCCGGTTCGGGCATGGTCAGCTTGGCCAGGCCGAAGTCGAGAATTTTTACATGGCCGTCGCGCGTGATGAAGATATTCTCCGGCTTGAGGTCGCGATGGAAAATGCCGTGATCATGAGCGGCGGCAAGTCCGCGAGCGATCTGTAGCGCGTATTCGACCGCTTTGCGCACGGGCAGCGGTCCGGTGTTCAGGCGCGACCGCAGCGTTTCCCCGTCGAGCAATTCGGAGACGATGTAAGGGGAATTGTCTTGGCTCCCGATGTCGAACACGGCGAGAATATTCGGATGATTGAGAGCGGCAGTGGCTCGCGCTTCTTGCTCAAAGCGGCGCAGGCGCTCGGAATCGGGTGCAGAGCCCGAACGTAGAATCTTGATCGCCACTTCGCGTCCCAAGCGAGGATCACGCGCCCGGTAGACCTCGCCCATGCCGCCCGCGCCCAGTGCGGAAAGAATTTCGTAGGGGCCGAGTTTGGTGCCCGAAGCCAGAGCCATAAAAGTGTGCGTGTCATTATAGTGCAGGCCAGCGCGGGCTTCTCACCCATCGTGCACCCTCG
>Ga0185299_10003820_pt1 | contig 19137 bp, 9 predicted proteins | sample PaiPotPPA55metaG_FD_128002 | JGI IMG/M metagenome (GOLD analysis project Ga0185299, IMG submission 128002) | Iron sulfur acid spring bacterial and archeal communities from Banff, Canada, to study Microbial Dark Matter (Phase II) - Paint Pots PPA... ...
CGCCCTGGGTGCGGGGCAGATACGGGTTCTGCGCCAGTTGCTTACCGAAAGCGTTCTGCTCTCGGCGCTGGGCGGCGGGTTTGGGCTCATTCTCGCGAAGTGGGGAACGACCGCGGCCCTTGCGGCTGTCCCGGAAACCGTCCCCCGTGCCGAGGAAATCGGGCTCGATTTTCCGGTGCTGCTTTTCACCATCTTTGTTTCTCTCCTTACCGGAATCATATTTGGCTTGCTGCCTGCTATAAGGATGTCGCGGGCGGACATTAGCGGAAGACTCAAGGACAGCGGGCGCGCCATCTCCGGCTACCGTGCGCGCATGCAGTCTGTACTGGTGATGGGCGAAATGGCCATGGCGCTGGTGTTGCTGGTGGGCGCCGGACTGATGTGCCGCACGTTGGTGCAATTGTGGAAAGTCGATCCTGGGTTCGATCCGCGCAATGTGACGTATTTCGAAGTGACGCCGCCGCCCTCTTTAGCCAATCAACCTCCGGATGCGATCCGCGCCGCGCTTCGGCAGATCAGTGCGACCCTCCACGGTGTGCCAGGAGTTGAGGCCGTGTCCTTGCATGACGGCTCAGTTCCCATGGGAAGCGACAATGAGAGAGGGTTTTTGCTCGAAGGGCAAGAGCCGCCCACGCACGGAAATAAGAATCTTCAGCAGACTTTCGAGTACACAGTAGAACCGGAGTATCTGAAAACCATGCGCATTCCCCTCCTTCGGGGCCGCTTCCTAAGCGCCGAGGACAACGAGAACTCGGCGCGCGTAGTGGTGATTGACGCGAGCTTCGCGCAACAATATTTCACCGGCCAAGACCCGATCGGGAAACAGGTCCGCATTTTTGAATTCGACAGCGATTCCAAGCAACGCGTCCTTATACCGCTGGTAATTGTTGGTGTCGTTGGGCATGTGAATCAGTGGGGACTGGCAGAAGACGCCAGCCATCCGCTGCAAGCCCAGATGTACCGGCCAATCACGCAAAACGGGGCCGTCTACACGAAGGGTCTCGCTCAGGGATTCAATGTATTTGTTCGCTCCAAAACGCCGCTCGCCCCCGAAACTTTTTTCGAGCCGATTCGCCAGAAACTCCTGGCGAGCGACCGGGACATGATTGTTTACGACAACGAATCCGAGGAGGAAGTAGTGGCGCGGTCCATCGCCAGCCAGCGCTTCTCTCTCATCCTGCTGGGCGCATTTGCGGGGCTGGCCCTGTTGCTGGCCGGCATTGGAATTTATGGCGTGCTGTCGTCCCTGGTCGGGCAGCGTACACGGGAAATCGGTGTGCGCATGGCTCTTGGAGCCCAGCGCCTTGATGTACTGCGTATGGTCCTGAGAGATGGCGCGCGCATGACGATGGTGGGAGCATTCATCGGCCTGGTGGCGGCCCTGGCCCTGACACGATTAATGGCCAGCATGCTGTTCGGCGTACGCCCGACCGATCCCATCACTTTCGCTGCCGTGGCCGTGCTTCTCTGCGGCATCGCGCTGTTCGCATGCTACATCCCCGCGCGGCGCGCAGCGAAGGTCGATCCCATGGTGGCTCTGCGCTACGAATAGAAGGAGGCGAATCATGAATAGTCTTCTGCAGGATCTTCGTTACGCCGTACGCCAGCTCCGCAAGAGTCCAGGATTCACCGCCGTCGCAGTCATCACACTGGCGCTGGGGATCGGCGCCAATACGTCGATTTTCAGTGTCGTAAACGGAGTTCTGCTGCGTCCCTTGGAGTTCCCAGACGCCGATCGCCTGGTTCGTGTTTGGCATGTTCCACCGGCGAAGAGTTTCCCGGGAATGACGACCTTTGCCGTCTCCGCCGCGAACTATCTAGACTGGGAGCGCCAGAACCATGTCTTCGAAGGAATGGCGATCTACAGCTTCCACGGGTTCACCCTGACCGGCAGCGACAAACCGGAACAGGTGGACGCGTGTGCAGCGACATCCGGTTTCTTTTCGACCCTGGGTGTACAGCCCATGCTGGGCCGCGTATTTCTTCCCGAAGAAGACCAGCCCGGCCATTCCGACGTCGTGGTGCTTAGCCATCGCTTCTGGCAGGAGCATTTCGGATCGAACCCCGGCATTGTGGGCCACGACGTCAAGATGGACGGTCACAGCTATCTGCTGGCCGGGGTCATGCCCGCAAGTTTCCGGTTTCCAGACTTTGCTCAAATGTGGACGCCGATGGCGTGGACGGATCAGGAAAAAGCAGTTCGGGGAGAGCATCACTCTGTGGTCATCGCGCGCCTGAAGCCAGGGAGGGATTTGAAACAGGCTCAGGCGGAGATGAATACAATCTCCAGCCGGCTGGAGCAGCAGTATCCGGAGGACGACAAAGGATGGGGAGCGATCGTTGTGCCTCTGCACGATGACATGGTCAGCGATGTGAGACCGGCGCTACTGGTGCTGCTCGGGGCGGTCGCGTTCGTTCTTCTCATCGCAAGTGTCAATGTTGCCAATCTTGCTTTGGCCAGGACATTCAGCCGGCAGAAGGAAATTGCGATTCGAACTGCGCTGGGCGCGAGTTCGATCCGCGTGTTGCGGCAAATCCTCACTGAGTCAATTCTGCTCGCGCTCGCCGGCGGGGCGCTTGGCCTGACCTACGCGCAGGGCGGCATCCGCCTGATTATGGCTTTTCTGGCGGACAAGCTTCCCCATTCCATTGAAGTCGGGCTGGACTCGAAGGTCCTCGTTTTTACTGCCGTTATTTCCATTGCCGCCGGAATTCTGGCGGGAGTCCTTCCCGCGCTACGGTTGACTCGCGGTGACGTGAATCAGGCGCTCAAACAAGGACTGGGACGCACCGACGCGGATTCAAGTGGGCAACGCACGCGCCACATCCTCGTCGTGTCGGAAGTCGCACTTTCACTCATGCTTTTGGTGGGCGCGGGGCTCATGATTCGCAGCTTTCAGATGCTGCATGGCGTGAATCCTGGTTTCGATTCGCACAATGTTTTGACGATGAGCGCGATGGTCTCGCGGGCGAAATTTTCGCAGCCGTCGCAGCAGATCAGCTTCTTCGAGCAAGTCTTGCGGCGCGTAAGAGCATTGCCCGGAGTCGAATCCGCGGGCGTGGTGGACGACATTCCTCTCGACAATGGAGGGTCGCATCAACCCATCGCGATCGAAGGACGGCCTACGCTGCCGATGTCGGAGCAGCCGGAGGTCGACGTCCGTCTCATCAGTGCCGGATACATGAATGCGCTGCACATTCCGGTGCTGCGAGGACGGGACGTCAACGAGACCGACCTTGCAGGAAGGCCGGCAGTGATTGTGATCAGCGAATCCATGGCCCGGCAATTTTGGCCCGGGGAAGACGCGCTGGGCAAGCGACTTACTTTGACTTTTTTCCCGGATGCGGTCCGCGAGGTAGTTGGAATTGTGGGCGACGTAAAGCTCGACGGTCTCGATCAGGCCCGCCCCAGCGCGACACTGTATTTCCCTCTGGACCAGGTATCCGCGCCCTCAAACGGGGGATGGGGCGCATTTCCGATGTCGCTGGTGGTGCGGTCCGCCTCTGGAGCTGCCGGACTGGTCTCCGCCGTGTCGAGTGCCGTGCACGATGTCGATCCTGACATTCCTTTGCGCGACATACACACGATGGATGAGCTGGTTGCAAATTCCATTTCGCAGCAACGATTCAACATGCTGCTCCTGGGCGCGTTCGCCGGGCTCGCATTGTTGCTGGCCGCGATCGGTATTTACAGCGTGCTTTCGTACAGCGTGAAGCGCAGCGTTCGGGAGATCGGAATCCGCCTGGCTCTGGGTGCATCGCTTGGCGACGTACTGCGCCTGGTTATCTTTGAGGGAATGAGGCCAACGCTGCTGGGTGTCGCGATCGGAGTTTCTGGGGCACTCGCTCTAGGGCGCGTTTTGTCGGGCCTCATCTACGGTGTGAAACCCACCGATCCATTCACTTTCGCGGCTGTAGCAGTTCTGCTGACCGCCATTGCCATGGTGGCCGTCATGATTCCGGCGTACCGCGCGACCAAGGTCGATCCCATGGTGGCGCTGCGTTACGAATAATGCTCTACGAAATATGTGCGACGAATAGAAGGAGACGAATGATGACCGGGCTGCTGCAGGATCTTCGCTACGCTCTACGCCAGCTGCGGAAGAGTCTCGGCTTCAGCATGGTGGCCGTGATTACGTTGGCGCTCGGAATTGGTGCGAACACTGCCGTGTTCAGCGTGATTGACGCTGTGATGCTGCGCCCTCTGCCTTACTACCAGCCGAACCGTCTGATTGAAGCGCGATCGGTAAATACGCACAATCCGGGTCCAAGCGCCGTCTGCTACCCGGACTTCTTTGACTGGCGTTCGCAGAATCACACCCTCGAACATCTGGTTTCCTATCACGACAACTTATTCACACTCACTGGTCTGGAGCGGCCAGTCCAGGTGGACGCGGAGATTGTGTCGTGGGATCTGCTGCCCGCGCTCGGAATGCGTCCGGAGCTGGGACGGGGCTTTACGCCGGACGAGGAAAAGGCAGGATCCCGCGTAGTTTTGATCAGTCACGCTCTGTGGGCGTCCCAATTCGGCGCGGACAAGGCCATCGTTGGACGCGCGGTTCGCCTGAGCGGAGATCTCTACACCGTAATTGGCGTCATGCCATCTTCCTTTCAGTTCCCAGTAAATAAACCGCGGACTAGTGTGTGGACAACGCTTGCCGTGGACGATGACCCGTCCGATCCTCAGCCCAGCACGAGCAATCGCGGCTCCCATTTCTTAAGTGTGTTTGGGCGACTCAAGCCGGGCGCTACAGTCAAGCAAGCCGACCAGGAATTGCGGGTCATTGCGTCGAATCTCGCAAAACAGTACCCCAACACAAACACACGCCATGATTCGGCTCGGGTCGAAACGGAAATGGCGGCGCTCATTGGCGACACGCGAACTGCGCTTCTGGTCGTGCTAGGTGCGGTGGCGATGGTTCTGTTAATCGCCTGCGGCAACATCGCGAACTTGCTGCTGGCACGGATGCGCGAACGGCAGCGTGAGATCGCGGTGCGTTCTGCATTAGGCGCGGGGAGAAAGCGGATTGTGCGCCAATTGCTCGCGGAAAGCCTTGTCCTTGGCGCCGTCGGTGGACTCGCTGGTTGTGCTCTGGCTTTTATCTGTACTCCTGCCATACTGTCCCTCATCGGCGAGAGCGTGCCGCGAGCGGCAGACGCGGGCGTCGACCCACGGGTGCTTTCGTTTGCAGTGCTCGTCTCCCTGGCTGCGGGATTGATCTTCGGCATTGTCCCCGCCATTGCCGCCTCGAAAACCGATCTGGTCTCAACTTTGAAAGACGGCGGCAGAAGCGAAATCATTGGCCGCGACTGGCTACGTGCATCGCTGATTGTGGGAGAAGTGGCTTTGGGCCTCGTGCTCACGGCTGGGGCAGGCTTGCTCATCACCAGTTTTGCTCACCTCATCCATACCAACGAAGGGTTCAATCCCGACCATCTCACCACCCTGTTCTTCGAAACGCCGGATGCGCACTACAAAAATACTCGCGCGCAGTTCTACCGTGAATATTTCGAGAAAGTTCGAAGCCTGCCGGGCGTGCAGTCGGCCGGCGGCGTCATGATCTTGCCGATGACGAACGAGGGTGCCGTCATCAGCTTCGAAGACCCTGAACATCCCGTTCCCGAATCGCAGCACCCCAGCGCGGATCTCAGCCCGATCTCGCCAGACTACTTCCATACCATGCAGATCCCTGTGCTCCAGGGGCGCGATTTTTCGGAGCGGGACGATATGAACTCGCTGCAAGTGATGATCATCAATCAAGCCTTTGCGGAAAAATTCTTTCCCGGCGAGGAAGTGCTCGGCAAGAAGCTGAAGCCGGGTGCTGGGAATGGGTCGAAAGACGGTGCTCCATGGCGCGAGATTGTGGGGGTAGTCGGCGACATCAGGCTCGGGGCGACGCAACGCGAGATGCGCCCAGCCATGTATCTTCCGGCCACTCAATTAAACACCTGGTGCTGCCTCTACTCAGTCGTGCGCACCTCGCTCGATCCGACAAGCCTGGAGGCGAGCGTGCAACGGATCGTCGCAGAGATGGATAAAGATATTCCCGTCACTCAGGTCCGCACCATGAATGAGCTGATGTTCAGCGAGCTTGTGCAACCACGATTTGCCACGGTCTTATTAAGTACGTTTGCCGGGCTCGCGCTCGTACTCACTGTTGTTGGACTGTATGGCGTGATGACCTATACGGTTTCGCGCCGTACTCGCGAGATCGGCGTTCGCATGGCCTTGGGAGCACAGCGCAGCACGGTCTTGAAAATGGTCTTACGGGAGGCTTCGATCCTCCTGATAACCGGAATCACTATTGGTACGGCGGCCGCGCTCGTGTCAGCCTCGGTCCTGCGCAGCATGCTTTACGGAACCGGTTCGCGAAACCCGGTGGTGCTCATGGAAGTCTGCGTCGCAGTGGCAGTCGCGGGGCTCTTGGCGGCCTATGTACCGGCGTTTCGCGCGGCGAAAGTCGATCCCATGGTTGCTTTACGCTACGAATAAGCAGGAGGCGAGATATGAGTGGGCTGCTGCAAGACCTTCGCTACGCACTCCGACAGTTGCGGAAAAATCCGGGATTTACCGCCGTGGTGGTCGCCACCCTGGGACTGGGAATTGGAGCGAACACGGCGATATTTTCCGTCGTCAACACGGTGCTGCTTGCCCCTCTGCCTTATCGCGATGTCGATCGTTTGATGATGATTTGGGGAAGGAACCCCACACGCGGCGATCAACAGTTCCCGGTTTCGGCGGGAGACTTCACCGAGTGGCGGCAAAAGAACGACGTGTTCGAGGATGTCGCCGCTTCCTATGACTACGAAATGACACTCACCAATGCCAGCGAGCCGAAATTGGTGATTGGTTACGCGCTCTCGCCTAACTATTTCCGCATCCTTGGGACTGGCCCCAGAATCGGTCGGACGTTTACTGACGAAGAAAACGGGTCCGGCACGCACGTTGCCGTACTTAGCGACAAAATGTGGCGTACCACGTTCCGGGGAGATTCGAATATTCTGGGGAAATCCGTCACCCTCGACGCCAAAGCTTTCACTGTCATCGGCGTGATGCCGCCGGATTTTAACTATCCTCCGCAGACTGAGCTTTGGATGCCAGCTTCCATCTCTCCCGCGGCTTATGGCGATTACGAACATCGCTACATCCGCGTGGTCGGCCGTCTTAAGCCTGGCATCTCCGTGGCAGAGGCGCAGACTCGGATGAATGCGTTGGAGCGTCAGATTGCTGCTCAACATCCGGAAACCGATGCGGGGAACGAAACGTGGGTCCAGCCGTTAAGACAACAACTGGTCGGCGATATCCGCACGCCGCTGCTCGCTTTGTCGGGCGCTGTTGCGATAGTGCTGCTAATCGCCTGCGTGAATATCGCCAGCCTGTTGCTGGCGCGGGCTGCGAGCAGACGCGTCGAGGTTTCGGTGCGAGTAGCGATTGGGGCAGGCCGGCTCCGCCTCTTGCAGCAGTTCTTAATCGAGAGTTTCCTTCTGACATTCCTTGGCGGTGTTGTGGGAGTTGCCCTAGCCCTATGGTCCACCCGTTTTCTGCTTGCCATTTTCCCCAACGGCGTGGCGAATTTGAGTATTCCGAAAGTCGATGCCATTCCCATTAACGCGCCGGTTCTTTGGTTTGCGTTTGGGATCACGTTGTTCACCGGATTGCTTTTTGGCGTCATCCCGGTACTGCAATCGGCCAGCGTTCATGGCAATGACGCACTGAAGGAATCCAGTCGCGGCCTGACATCGACTTCGAGGTCCGCACAGTTCCGGAGTGGACTGGTTACAGCAGAAATTGCGCTCTCGCTAATTTTGCTGATGGGCGGCGGCTTGATGATTGAAAGCTTCCGCCAGGTATATCGCGTCGATCCCGGCTTCCGCCCCGATCGAGTGCTCGGACTTGAAATTTTCCTGCCGCCGAACGAATATCCCAGAGACCAACCCCAAAAGCAGAATAATTTTGTGAACAATGTCCTTGATCGCCTGAATAAACTGCCCGGCGTTCGGTCCGCCGCCGCGGCAAACTTCCTGCCGCTCACCGGATTTTGGGGAATCACAGACTTTTTCATCGAAGGACGACCGGAGCGAAAAGGCGATGTAAAGCCATTCGCCGACAATCGTCGCGTGACGCCCGATTATTTCTCGACAATGGGCATTTCGCTCCTGCGAGGGCGTGTGTTCACCGACTCGGATCGCGCTGACTCCGAAAAGGTGGCCATGGTCAATACAACTCTGGCGCGCCGCTTCTTCGGCAGCGACGATCCGATCGGCAAAGTTCTCCAGATCACGGATCGTGAACGTGCGGACAAATGGAGAATTGTCGGAGTGGTTGCTGACGTGAAGGCCTTCGGTCCCGAGGAAGCGGCGCATGCTGAGATCTATCGTCCTCTGCAGCAGTCGCCGTCTAACCTCCTGGGATTTGCGGTGCGGGCAAGCGGAGATCCCTCCGCCCTGCTGAAGCCTGCGGAACAAGCCATTTGGGAAGTGGATAAGGATCAGCCCATTTTCGATGCGATGCCAATGAGCAAGCTGGCCGCGCAATCGATGACATTGCGCCGCACCAGCACAATCCTGCTGGCCAGCTTTGCCATCCTGGCGCTGGTTCTGGCTGCGATCGGACTCTACGGCGTGATGGCGTATTCGGTCTCGCAAAGGACGCATGAGATTGGACTGCGAATGGCCTTGGGCGCTCTTCAGCAGGACGTATTACGCCTTGTAATCCGTGAGGCGATGTGGCTGGTTGTAGTCGGAGAAGGGATCGGAGTCATTGCCGCTTTGTTTCTGACGCATGCAACGGCAACCCTGCTCTACGGCGTGAATCCGGCCAATCCTTGGATTGCGGCCGCGGCGATAGCTGTGCTTACGCTGGTTGCTTTAATTGCAGCCTATGTACCGGCGCAACGCGCCGCCACAGTCGATCCCATGGTGGCGTTACGCTACGAATAGGGAAACCATATGAATGGATTTTTCCAGGATCTTCGTTATGCAGTACGACAGTTGCGCAAGAGTCCAGGTTTCACGGCTGTGGCCGTGGCTACTCTGGCGCTCGGCATCGGCGCAAACACGGCCATTTTCACCGTCGTGAACGGTCTTTTGCTGAAGATGCTGCCGGTGCGAGAGCCGCAACAGTTGGTCGTGGTGGGTGATCCGGCACGCGTCGGATCCCGCTCCAACGGAACGCCGCGCACGGATGTTTTCTCTTATCCGCTGTACAAGGAATTTCGCGACCGCAACTCGGTTTTTACCGGCATATGCGCGGCAGCAAGCGACCACCACATTGAAGTCGACGCCGACCAAGGTGAAGCTCCGGATGAAAAAATTACCGGACGAATGGTCAGCGGAAACTATTTCAGCGTGCTCGGTCTAGAACCAGCCGCGGGGCGTTTGTTCTCCGACGGGGACGACACGGCGGAAGGCGCCAATCCGGTCGTCATACTGGGCTATGAATATTGGCGGCGTAAGTTCGCACTGGCTCCCGCGATCATCGGAAAGGATATTCGGCTGAATGGGTTTCCTTTCACCGTCGTCGGAGTCGCGCCGGCTGGATTCGACGGCGATATCGTGGGCGAGCGGATGGCCTTGTTTGTTCCCTTGAGCATGCAACCGCAAATCATACGGGGACGCCACTGGCGCAATTCGGGAAACAATTCATGGCTGTCACTGATCGCGCGCTTGAAATCAAACGTCAGTACGACTCAGGCGGAAGCCAATGTGAATATCGTGTTTCAGCAGGCGTTGAAAGGAGATTACGGAGCCGCGCTTTCCTCCGATGACCGGAGCTCCATTCACGACGCTCATATCGGTGTAGTTGCGGGCGGAGGTGGCATCTCCGGAATGCGCGCCGATTACCGGATTCCACTGCTGCTGCTGATGGGCATCGTGGGTCTGGTGCTGCTGATTGCCTGCGTCAACGTGGCCAATCTGCTGCTTGCCAGGGCCTCAAGCCGTAATCGCGAAATTGCACTCCGGTTAGCTATTGGCGCCAATCAGCGGCGACTACTGCAACAACTCTTGACGGAGAGCGTGCTCCTGGGACTGCTGGGCGGAATCATCGGTTCCCTGCTGGCAATTTGGGGAGTAAGACTGTTGGTCCAACTTTTCGGATCCGACGCGAGTCTCCCGCTCTCGCCCGACTGGCGCGTGCTTGGCTTCACAATCGTAATTTCTCTGTTGACCGGAATCGTCTTCGGATTGGTGCCTGCATTACAAACATTGAAAGTGCGAGTTACTCCCGCCTTGAAAAACGCGACGCGTACCGCGACTGAGCCGGGCTCCCGATTCACCTGGGGAAAAGGATTGATCGTAGGACAAGTCGCACTCTCGTTATTAGTGCTGTTTGCTGCAGGCCTGCTGGTGCGCAGCCTGCAAAAATTGATGGCGCAGAATTTTGGCTATGAGCGCGATCACCTGGTAATCGCGCGGCTTGATCCTACCGGGGCGGGCTATACCAAGGAAAACATGAAGCTGCTGGCCCAACAACTGGTGGCACGGCTTGCGAGCGCGCCTGGAGTCCGCGCTGTCACGTATTCGACCAATGGATTGTTCGGTGGGAGCGAATCCGCCGATGCGATCATCGTTCCGGGCTTCAGCGCGGGCGCTCCCCGCGATCGAGTGGCGCTGGAAGACTACGTCGGACCGAACTACTTCGGGGCGGTGGGCATTCCCATTCTCGTCGGGCGCGGGATTGAGGCGCAGGACACGGTTACGTCGACGCGCGTTGCCGTCATAAACGAAGCGATGGTCAAGCACTTCTTCCCCGCGCAAAACCCGATCGGCCGCCAGTTCAGGATCGACGACCCGGATTGGGTCGAAAAACCGCTTACGATCGTAGGCATTTCTCGCGATGCTAAAGATCATGGCAGCGGTATTCGCGAAGAGGTGCGGCCGCGGTTCTACCAGGCGTTTCAACAGACTCCCGACCCGGACCAAATCATGCTTGAGGCTCAAGTCAGCGGCGCACCATCTGGAGCCGTTACGAATGTGTTAGGCCAAATCAAAGCGGCCGATCCGCGTCTGCCGATCTCATTCGTCGAGACGCTCGACACACTGGTCGCCGACAGCGCGGGCAACCAGATCGCGCTAGCCAAGCTTTCTACATTTTTCGCCGGACTTGCGTTGCTTCTCGCATGTGTGGGGCTTTACGGAGTGATCTCGTACACCGTGGCCAATCGCACTCGCGAAATCGGCGTGCGCATGGCGCTCGGAGCGCGGCGTGGCGACGTGATGCAATTGGTACTCCGCGAAGGTATGCTGCTGGTGGCGATCGGCCTTCTGGTCGGGATTCCCCTGGCGCTGGCCAGTACTCGCCTCCTCCATAGCTACCTTTTCGGATTGAACAGTACAGATCCGTCGTCGTTGATTGCCGTTATTTTGCTGCTGGGAATTGTTGCGGCCGTTGCGGGGTTCATCCCCGCACGGCGCGCAGCAAGAATCGATCCTATGGTGGCGCTGCGCTACGAGTAAGAACGACTTTTGTTGCATCGGGAGTGAAGATGATCCAACTGAAAAATATCGAACGCAGTTACAAAGCGGGGTCCGGCCAAACCTGGGTGCTTCGACGCATTAATCTCGAAATTCGAGACGGGGAGTTCATCACCATTATGGGCCCTTCGGGCGCCGGCAAGTCTTCGTTGTTAAATGTGCTGGCACTGCTCGACGACGCGTGGCAAGGGGAGTACTGGTTTCGTGAAGAAGCCATTCATCAAATGAAGCGCAAACAGCGGGCTGAACTGGCGAAGCGAAACATTGGAATGGTATTTCAGAGCTACCACCTGCTGGACGATCTCACCGTTCAGGAAAACATCGACCTCCCGCTTTCCTACAAAGATATTCCGCGCCGCGAGCGGCAGAGTCTGGTCGCCGACACTCTCGATCGCTTTCAGATCGTCGCCAAGAAAGATTTGTATCCCAGCCAGCTCTCGGGAGGACAACAACAGCTGGTGGGAATCGCACGCGCCGTCATTCACAAACCACCTCTCCTGTTGGCTGACGAGCCGACAGGCAACCTTCACTCAGCTCAGGCCAGGGAGATTATGGAACTGTTTCGCGGATTGAACGAACAAGGAACGACCATCGTGCAAGTCACTCACTCCGAGACGAATGCGAGCTATGGAAGCCGCACTATTCAGCTGCGGGACGGGTGGTTAGTCGGAGACACGTCAAATCCCGCGCTCACGCAGCCGGCGGAGGTGAGCGCATCGTGAGCTCAGTCCCTGTCGGATTCGTGAAACGGACCATTCCGCTTCTTTGTGTGTGCGGAATGCTGGTCGCCGTGCTCGCGGCGCAAAGCGCAGGTCCGCCAGCGTCCAGCGGAATAACCGAGGCCGCACCACAAGCACCGGCGGCAGCTCCCCTTCAATATGAAATGCCCAAGTCGCACAACCCGCTTAAGGCCTATGAGGGTGAGGAGGTTCCGGAGCCGGTGCTAGCGAATTCGCCGCGTCTCGACCAGCTTATCCGGGAGGGGCAACTCTACCTCTCCCTGAAAGACGCAATCGACCTCGCGCTCGAGAACAATCTGGACCTTGCCATAGCCCGCTACAACCTTCCGATTGCGAACACTGACATCCTTCGCACCCAAGCGGGAGGATTTTTTCGCGGCGTTAATACCGGCGTCGTACAGGGAACTCCGGGCGGAGGCATCGGAGGATTCGGCACAGGCGCCCCCGGCGCAGGTGCGGGCGGTACGACTGGCGGCGCCGGCGGTGCGGGAGCAGGCGCTTCAGGCTTGGTGCAATCTACACTCGGCACTGGAACGGCTGTTTCGTCTTACGATCCGTTTCTCAGTCTCAATGGCGGCGAGGAGCACCAAACCTCTCCCGTTGCCAACCGGCAGATTTATGGAGTACCCTCCCTGCAGCTGAATACCGGCCAATTCAGCGCTTTTTTCACGCAAGCCTTTGCCACGGGAACAAGCGTCAGTTTCTCTTTCAACGACTCCCGGCAAACCACCAACAGTCCGTACTTCAACCTCTCCCCAACCCTCAGTTCCACCTTTCGTTTTCAATTTCAACAAGAGTTGCTTGCCGGCTTCGGCTTCGGTCCGAACCTTCGCTATTTGCGAATCGCGCAGAACAATAAGAAAATTTCCGATATCGCATTCAAAGATCAGGTGATTGCCACGGTCACCCAAATCGAAAACATTTATTGGGACTTGGTCAGCGCCTATGAGCAGACACAAGTCAATGAGCAATCATTTGCCTTCGCGCAACAGACCCTCGACAATACGAAAAAACAGCTGCAGTTGGAAAGCGTTCCCGCCATGGACGTGATGCGCGCCGAGGCGGAGGTTTCAAAGCGCGATCAGGATTTGACCGTAGCCCGCACGAGTCTTCAGCTTCAAGAAACGCTGATGAAGAATGCAGTCACCAAGAGCCTGGACGATCCCGTCCTTGAAGCCATGAAGGTGATTCCTACTGACCGGATGCAGACAGTCGAAATGCAGGCGAGCGCGCCGATCGCTGACCTGATCTCCGCCGCCCTGCACAGCCGCCCCGAACTCGCGGAGTCTGACATCGACCTGATAAACCGGCAAATCAGCCGCCGCGCCGCCCGCAATGCCTTATTGCCTGCTCTCTCTTTAGTGGGCTTTTACGGAGGTTCAGGTTTGGGTGGGCCGCTGAATCCTGCATACAGCCTCGGGCAGAACGTTTCGACTGTTCCAGTCGACTTTGCCGGCGCCATGCAAAACGCTTTCAACAACTCTTCGCCGGATTACTATCTGGGACTGAACCTGAACATTCCGATAAGAAATCGAGTCGCCAAAGCAGACCAGTACCGGTCCGAACTGGAGTATCGCCAATCCGAGTTGCGCCTGGAACAGCTGAAAAAGCAGGTTCGCATCGAAGTACGCAACGCGCAGTACGCCCTGGACCAGACCGGCGCGCGCGTGCAAGCAGCCCGCAAGGCGAGAGATTTGGCGCAGCGTTCCTTCGATATCACAAAAAAAGAACAGGAACTGGGCTCTGGCTCGAGCTATCAAACTCTCTCGGCCCAGCGCGATCTCTCGCTGGCGGAGTTGGATCTGGTCAGCGCGCAGACTGCCTACGAAAAGGCCAAAGTTGAACTGGACCGCACCACCGGCGCAACCTTAGAACATAATGGCATACTGTTGCAGGACGCAATCACTGGCGTAGTGCCTCGCCAGTCGCCGTAAATCCGTATGCCGACTTCGGCCAAATCGGGAGAGCTGGAAATATCCACTCTAAAGCACGACTCTGGTGCGCCTGCTCGAGTGCTGGCTGCTGACGACCAGGAACACATCCTTGAGGCCTTGGAGTTACTGCTGCGTCCGCAGGGCTACAAGATGGATAAGGTCCGTTCGCCGGCTCTCGTGCGCGAAGCCTTGAGCAGTACTTCTTACGACGCGGTACTGATCGACCTCAACTACACCCGTGATACTACTTCCGGACAGGAGGGTCTCGATCTCCTCTCGCAAATTGTGTCGCTTGACGCGACCATTCCGGTGATCGTGATGACCGCATGGGCGAATGTCGAGCTGGCGGTCGAGGCCATGCGGCGCGGGGCGCGGGATTTCGTGCAGAAACCGTGGGAAAACGAACGCCTGCTATCGATCCTACGCACGCAGGTCGAACTACATCGTGCCTTGCAGCGGGCAGCCCGACTGGAGGCGGAAAACCGATTGCTCCGCGCGGAAGGCCGCCCAGAGTTTATTGCCGCAGCTCCCGCCATGCAACCGGTCCTCGAAACTCTTGCGCGCGTAGGCCCGTCCGACGCGAATGTGCTGATCACAGGCGAACATGGAACGGGAAAAGAAATCGTGGCGCAGACCTTGCATGCGCTGTCGGCGCGGGCAGCGCGTCCGCTGGTGGCAGTGAACACGGGCGCAATCCCCGATGGCGTTTTTGAGAGCGAATTATTCGGCCACGTGAAGGGCGCTTTTACGGATGCGCGTACCGATCGCATCGGGCGTTTCGAACTGGCCGATGGTGGCACCATTTTTCTCGACGAAATCGGTAACGTTCCTCTTCGCCAGCAGGCAAAATTGTTGAGAGTTCTGGAGTCCGGTGAAATCGAGCGGGTCGGATCGTCGCGCTCCCGCCGGGTCAACGTCCGCGTTCTCTCGGCCACGAACAGCGATCTTTCGGCGGCGTGCGCTTCCGGACAATTCCGCGAGGACCTACTGTTTCGTTTGAACACGGTCGAGATCCATTTACCCGCGCTCCGCGAGCGCCGTGAAGATATCCCCGCCCTGGCAGCGCATTTTCTTGCTCGTTACGCCGCCCGCTACCGGCGCCCGGTCCAGGGCTTTGATTCCGCTGCCCTTCAGACCCTTATGCAGTACCCATGGCCTGGCAACGTGCGGGAACTGGACCATACTATCGAACGCGCGGTCCTGATGTGCCGTACTGACGAAATCCAGCCCGCCGATTTGGCGCTAAGTTCGCAGCGCACACAAACGCAAGGCTTGGAAGATCTCAGTCTTGAAGCTGTCGAGGCCATGCTGGTCCGAAAAGCTCTTCAGCGTTACCAGGGCAACGTTAGCCAAGCTGCCGAGGCTCTGGGACTGAGCCGTGGCGCGCTGTACCGGCGGATGGAGAAGTATGGCCTCTAGCTCGTCGCCGAGACCCCCCTCTCGGCCGCGGAAACGAGTTCGACTCCTGTATGAACATCGAATAAGCCTCTACTGTTTTCTGGTTGCGCTCCCCGGACTTCTCGTCAGTGTGGTGCTGGTCTGGATGCAGCCCTGGTCCGTCGAATCGCGGCTGGCGCTGATTGCCCTCGAACTCTTTGCGTGGTGGCTGTTGGCCCTGGCGCTCCAGGAACAAACCACGCGGCCCTTGCAGACTCTTTCCAACGTGATCGGCGCATTGCGCGAAGAAGACTATTCTTTTCGCGCTCGTAATGCCGTGGCTGAGGACGCGCTCGGAGAACTGTCGTTGGAAGTAAACTCCCTCGCCGACATGCTGTCGGACGAAAAGATCCGCGCTATCGAAGCGACCGCGCTGCTGCAGCGTGTGGTCGACGAGATTGACGCGCCCCTGTTTGCTTTCGATCCCGCCTCAATCTTACGTCTGGTGAATCCCGCCGGAGAACACCTGTTACGGCAGCCGAAGGCCCGAATGCTGGGCCGCAGTGCTTCCGACTTGAGCCTGCAGAAATGCCTGGCCGCGGAGAACGAAAGCCTGGTGGATCTCGACCTCGAGGACTCGCAGGCCCGGTGGCTGCTGCGCCGCAGTTCGTTTCGTCAGAATGGCGTCCCGCACACCTTGGTGGTTCTGTCGGATGTAAGCCGCGCCTTACGCGAAGAAGAACGAAGGGCGTGGCAAAGGCTAATTCGCGTCCTGGGTCACGAACTCAGCAACTCGCTGGCGCCAATTAAGTCGATTGCCGGGAGCCTCAATTCGCGGGTCTCCGCCACAGCTATGGACGCCGATGTACGCAACGACCTGCAGCATGGCCTGGAGATCATTGAAGCGCGTTCGGCGTCCCTGCATCGTTTTCTGGAGGCTTATCGCCGCCTGGCCCAGATGCCCGCCCCGGTTCTCCGGGATGTCGAACTAGCCAAGCTGGTGGCCAGAGTGGCGAGTCTCGAAACCAGAATTAAGGTGTGCGTGCAAGCGGGGCCGGATGTTGTGTTCATTGCCGACCCTGATCAGCTTGAGCAAATGCTCATCAACCTTGTTCGCAACGCCACGGACGCCGTTCTCGAACTTTCCCCTGCCGCGGCTCAGACGAACTGTTCCACCCCCCGCCCGACTTCGGACTCGTGTTCGCAGCTGGATGTAGATCGAAAAGTTGTCGTGCGATGGGACACCAATGAAGCGGATGTGAATCTGTTGATCGAAGACAATGGCCCGGGACTTATGAATCCTGGAAACGTCTTCACTCCGTTCTATACGACTAAGCCCAGTGGCAGCGGAGTTGGACTGGTTCTCTCACGTCAGATTGCGGAGGCGCATGACGGAAGGATCGAAATCGCCAACCGCACCGGTGCTCGCGGCTGCGTGGTTAGAGTCGTTTTGCCGCGCGCGCCGCATCAACCACGCTGATAGCCCTCAGACAGTTGTTTGCTCTAAGATTCTTCCTTGTCCCGGTCGCGCAACATCCAGAGACCGCGAATAAACCTTATTTTCGGCAACCGCATCCTAGGTTGCCTCGACTAAGAACGGCGAAGCGCGAAGCTTTTGCTGCGCCGCCCAGGCGTCGAGACCTCGACATCGGCTGACGTCAAGGATCGCGCCGCCTAAATCGGAGTTACCGCGGGCCCCCGTCCCCGGTTGCTGTTCGGCCCGTTTGGGAACCAATGAAAGTCGTCTCCACACCATCGAAGCTGTCTTCCGACAAATCCGATAAGAAAGACAGTCCTGCGAAGCCGGCCATCGCCACAACTTCCTTGAAGACGATTAAGGAGCTACGGCAAGCTGCCAGCGACTGCAAGGCCTGCGATCTTTATAAAATGGCTACGCAGACGGTCTTTGGAGAAGGTCCTGCAAAGTCACAAATTATGTTTGTGGGCGAGCAGCCCGGGGATCAGGAAGATCGGGCAGGTCATCCCTTCGTTGGACCCGCGGGAAGGCTGCTCGATCAGGCGCTGGAAGCAGTAGGGATCGAGCATTCGAAGGTGTACTTGACCAACGTAGTGAAACATTTCAAGTGGGAGGCTGCCGCCCGCGGAAAGAAGCGGATTCACAAGAAGCCTCGCTACTCAGAGATTCACGCCTGCCGTCCCTGGCTTGATGCAGAACTGCTCGTGGTGAAGCCGCGAATTCTGGTGTGCCTGGGTTCCACCGCCGCACAATCGCTCCTGGGTCGGACATTTAGCGTGACCCGCCAGCGCGGACAACTGATCGACTCGCCGCTCGCTCCAGTCGTGATAGCCACGGTACATCCGTCGTCCATTCTGCGCGCGCCCGACTCCAACGCGCGCCAACTGCAGATGCAGGCATTCATCAATGATCTTAGAATTGTGAGTAAACTGGCTAAAAAGGCAGAAGCGGCTTAGGAACTGCAGTCATCTCAGTTGTGCTCGTGTTCTATCGCACGACAGTTTCTCCGGCGTAAGAGACCAGTATGTCCGGTCAAAAGGGAAAATCCGCGAAGAAGGAGCGCGCCGACGTAATCGTAATTGGCGCGGGCGCAGCTGGGCTGGTTGCATCTGCGGAACTTGCAGCAGAAGGTCTCTCCGTCATTATCCTGGAAGCCCGCGAGCGGGTGGGAGGCCGGATCTACACGCTGAAGGACGTAGGCCAACAATTCCCGATTGAGTTGGGAGCTGAGTTCATTCATGGGCGTCCTCCGGAAATTATGAATGCGCTCCGGCAAAGCAAGATTCCGGTCAGCGAGGTCGAGGGCGATAATTGGTGCTTCCAGAACGGCCGACTCTCTTCCTGCGACTTTTTCTCGGAGGTCGACGAGATTTTGCAGCGAATGAACCATGACGGGCCGGATGAGTCCTTCGCGAGCTTTCTGCGGCGCTGCTGCCCCGACGCGTCGCCGAACATCAAGAAACACGCCCTGAGCTACGTCGCTGGTTTTAACGCCGCTGACCCGGCGCAGGTCAGTGTTCATTGGCTGGTTCGCCAAATGAAGGCCGAGGAAAAGATCGAGGGCGACCTCGCATTCCGAGCCCGCGGAGGGTATCAGGGCTTGCTGGAGCTACTCCAACAACGCGTAGCGAAGGCGGGTGTCAGCCTGCGTACGAATACGGTTGTGCGACGTGTTGCCTGGGGTTCGGGCAAGGCTTCGATTAATGCCGTTTGCGACGAACGCGCAGTTTCTCTCTACGCCAGCCGTGTGCTCGTGACCGTCCCCCTTGGGGTGCTCCAGGCGCAGCCGGGTCAACGGGGCGCGATCGATTTCTCTCCGTCGCTCCCGGAGGACAAATTAGCGTCGATTGCTGGAATGGAAATGGGAAAAGTACGCCGCGTCGTACTTCACTTCCGCGATCGCTTCTGGGATCGCCTCCATCCCAAGGGCAGCCCGAAGAAGAAATTGGATCGCATGAGTTTCCTCTTTTCGCAAGATAAGTGGTTCCCCACCTGGTGGACCGCGGCGCCCGAGCAATTTCCAATCATCACGGGATGGGCTCCCTGGCGATCCGCCGAAAGACTCCAGTCGGATAGCATGCCGGTGGTAAATCGCGCCTTAAGAACCTTGGGTGGGCTCTTGGGAGTCCGCGAA
>Ga0185299_10003824_pt1 | contig 19124 bp, 26 predicted proteins | sample PaiPotPPA55metaG_FD_128002 | JGI IMG/M metagenome (GOLD analysis project Ga0185299, IMG submission 128002) | Iron sulfur acid spring bacterial and archeal communities from Banff, Canada, to study Microbial Dark Matter (Phase II) - Paint Pots PPA... ...
GACTCACGCCGCCTGAAGCCTTCGGCTGGCGATGGCGTGGTATTTGGAATCAAGCTCAATCCCGATATAGGAGCGGCCCAGCGTCTTTGCCGCTATCAGCGTCGAACCGGAGCCGCTGAAAGGGTCAAGTACCGTATCGTCCGGCGCTGAGAACGTAGCCACCAAAGGCAGTAGCGCGGATACGGGTTTCTGTGTCGGATGGAGCTTGTTGCCCGTGTATTCCCACTCAATTACATCACCGATGGGCTTTTCCGGCTGGCGCGGATTGCCCTTTGCCAGAAGATGCGCGGCTTCATGTTGGTATCGCAGAAACCGGGTTGATGATGCATACCGCTTCGGAAACATCAGATGTCCAACTATGCGGAACCCTGCGGCGCGATATGCCTGCATGAACCGGTCGGCCATCGGCCAGCCATAAAAACTAACGCAGAAACTGTCATTGGCAAGCACGCGGTACATCTCAGCAAAGGCGGGCCTCAGCCATGCGTCGTTATCGTCATTAGGCACGATACGTCCGTCACGCGATTTGTAGCGAGTGATATACGGCGGGTCGGTCAGGATGAAGTTAACGCTTTTGTCCTGAAGCATCGGCAGGGCTTTGAGGCAGTCGGCATTAAGGATTTTATTGCGAAGGATGGTCATGGGCGTTGCCTTTCGTTGATAGTTGGGTTGATAAAATCAACCCTTGGCTCACGCCGAGTGCGGGGTAGCAAAGGTCAAGGGTTCTGATGTTGCTTGCAACATTTTTGGGGGAACCGCGAAAGGCGCTGTAAGCGCCGGTTTCCGCTCGCGGAAATTCGTGGGGGAGCCAAAACCGTCTGCGGCAGGCCCCTTGACCAACGCGAGGGCGGAGCCCTTAGAAGGCTTACGCTGGTCTATCGGGAGCGTTTAGGGGAGTTCTGATTCGAGCGCGTCAGCTCGTCGGAAAACTTCAAACATAATATCAACCGTATCCCCGTCCGGGTCGATGCCAAGGCCGCGCAAGCGATTATCTTCAAGAACCTCGAACAAAAGATTTTCTTCCTCGGCTGATGTCGGGTGACGGGGCTTATCCTTCGGGTTCATTGAGTCGATTGTGCCACTCGCGGCGGGACTTTGCATAGGCGGCTCGTTTCGCTTCCTGCTCAGCTCGCCATTGCGGTGTAACGGGTACAGCCTCGGCCTTGCTCTGCATCAGCAAAATTTCGGCGATGCGCTGCGCGTCACAACTTCCGGGGTCAAGTACCTGCGGGGCTTCGCTGGTTGCTTTAGCGAAAACCCCCGCCCTTCGCTGCCTCGGCCTGACGGTGATTTTCCTCCGGGTGCTGCGCGAAATAAAAAAACAACACAGGGCAAGGAAAGCAAAACAGAAAAGCGTCGTCATCGGCGGTGCGCTTCCCTGCGGTTTTTCTCCACTTCAACGGCGGCGTTACAGGCGGTCGTGTGGGCGTAGCGTTGCCCGTTTTCCTGAGCCTTGGCGCTGACTTCCATTAACTTCTCTGCGGTGTCCTCAACGCTCTTACCCCAATCAATCGCAATCATGCACCAAGTAAAATCGGCCATGCTGTCCCGCGTCCTGCCCGGTCTGCTTTTGCTCTCCGGCGCTCCGTCAAGGCACTTCTGATAACTCGGCCATCCTCGGGCGCGGGCGTTATTGATTCCTGCAACGCGGGTTTTTATTTCCTTTATCACTTCGTCCTGGGGGGCAACTTTCGGGGCTACAAGTCCGGTGCTTTCCAGCTCTGCGCGGGTCTGCTTCAGGCCGGGATTACTAACGGTGATTTCCACTAGCGGAAATTCCGGGCCGTACTTGCGCTTGAAATTTCGGCTGCCACTGATGCGTGTTGCTCCGCTGGCGCTGGGGTCGGCTCCGGCTCCCTTCTTCTGCCTGCGGGCAAAATCTTCCTCCGGGTCGGATACCGCAACCCATGCCTGATAGTTTCCGGGGCTGGTGCATAGCGTCATAAATGCGCGGTGAGCAAACTTACGGGCCTGCTCTGCGCTGAGGTCGTCGAGCTGTATCAGTCCGTCGGCAACATTGGGCCGGAGTATCAGGTTGTGCTTGTGGGCCGTGGTTTCCCTGAGCAACATTCCGATGGAATGGCGCAGCTGATTAACGCTGCGGTCGCGAAGAAAACCGCCTTTGCCTAATTTATTTCCGTCGATGTCGGTAAAGGTTACGTCAAAAGATTTCACGCCTACACTTGCAAAAGCATTAAGCATATCCAGTGCCTTGTATGCCTCGTCCGTCATTCCTGCCCCTCTGCCCCCGCCGTGCTTCCCGGTTTCGTTCTTTCGAGATATAGCGGCTCCGCATCCAACCCGCAACCGCGCTTTCAAAACGGCGCTGTAGGGTGCGGGTTTCAGGAAATTGCCGGTTTTTATTTCTGCTGAGCGGGGAAAGTCAAGGAAGGGGTATCCCCGTCCTTGGCAAGCGAGAGGCTTCAATAGCCTTGAGCTTGCAAAACCTTAGAGTTGAGGCAAGTTCTTTATAGGTTTATTGATTTAGTATCCCGCCTTCGCCAGCGCTCAATGGTTGCGCGCTCGGCGGGATAGCTTTTTAAGTATTAAGAAGGAAAAAGGTGTTAAGACATTGAACTATAACAGGCGACTCCGCCAACCTTTGTGGAATCTTCCGCCACATTCTGTGGAATCTTCCGCCAATAATCAGTATAAGAATTGGCGGAACTTGCCTGCTTTTCGGGCGCAGAGTCCGCCACTTTTCTCTGGAAATAATGAGCTGTGTTCCGCCACTTTTTACTTGCTAAATTGGCGGAAGTAACGCAGATTCGTGGCAGTGTCTCCGCCAACTTAGAGGTTATAAAATGTCGCAATCCCGCCAAAACGAATCAAAGCAGCCCGCGCCTCTGACGCGGTACGGGCATCAAATCTATGAAGTAAATCCCTCGCTCTCCGACGCTTTCCCGGTGCGTATAAGAGCAACTAAAGCGTCCAAGCTTGGGGGCGCTTACATGGTTGCGCCCGGAACAGGGGAAGTGATTGGCAGGGGCGCTTTTGCCTTCGTGGAGGAAAAGGAAGTCGATAGCGAAGAGTTTGTAAAAATCTATCTCGCGGGAATACGGCAATATGGGGAATTGAGCAAGGCCGGTGCCCTGCTGTTTGAATTTGTTTATAAGGAAATCAGCGGCAGAAGTTCCAAGGACAAGGATACGGTAAGCCTCAATTATCTATTAGCTCAACGGTGGAAAGTAGACCTCTCGCGGCGCACTTATGAACGCGGCATGAATGAACTCTTAGAGAAAGGGTTTTTATATCGGTCACTAGCTGCTGACATGTATTTCGTGAATGTGCGTTTTATGTTCAACGGCGATAGGATGGCTCTTGTTCACAGCTACAGGCGGAAAGGCGCGAGCTATCAACCTGAATTGCCTCTGGCTGCTCCGATGCCTGCTCTGCCTGCGCCCTGTGCTTAGGATACCGCGACGAAGCGGGCAAGGGAGATAGCAGAAGTGACAATCGCCTATGAAACATCGCCGTTTTAAATACTTTTCCAAGCTTGAGTACGCGGAACAGTTTCTCGACGGCGGAGTTTTTTGCCAAACGGCCGCATTTTTTCGAGACTATGAGGATGCGCTGGCTCAACAGATAGTTGGCGACGAATATGAAGGGACGCGCCTGTATCGGCCAACAAACGGTTTGGAGATTAATAACCTAACCCGCAATCAGACCGTAACGCTCAACATGGGAATGGAGTGCGCGACCAAGGCGCACGAAATTTACATCTTCTGCATGAGTAATTCGTTTACTGACAATCTGAAAAACGAATTCAAGGCTGTCGCGTGCGTCAAAATTCTCGACCCGCGCATGTTCATCAATCGCTGGCTCAACGCTCTTCCGGAGGAAGCCAAAAAGGAAAACAAGCACGTCGCTCGTAGGGTGGCGTATTACAAGCCAGAAGATGTGCCCGGCAACGTGTGGGCCTTGCCGGACTTGATTATTACGACCAAGCTGAAACGCTTCGAATATCAGGATGAGTATCGGCTGGCATACACAACAACGGACGCATTCGGCTTTGAGAACTGTAACTATCAGCTCGTTGACCGCATGGCCCGGCCTGCGCCAAAGCCCGAAGAGCATTTCCATCAGACGCTAGAGTTAGCCAACCTACGGGATATTTGCCAACTTCATAGGTTTTGAGGGTGGGGCACAATTATGTGCAACGGCTCGTACCGGGATAGCCGCCACGCCTACACGGGACAAGCGTCGCAGCAACAATTCAATACAGGCTTACGCCGCCTGAAGCCTCCGGCTGGGATGGCGTGGTATTTTGAGTGAAGCTCATGCCGATATAGGAGCGGCCCGGCGTCTTTGCCGCTATTAGCGTTGAACCGGAGCCGCTATATCTCAAAAGAAGGAAAACCGGAAGCACGGCGGGGGCTTTGCTCTTGAGTTGCTGGAGAACGGGCTTGGAAATGTGACCGCTGGATCTCATCTTGAAATCGCGATACCGGTGGGGTTCTCGAACTGGCCAGCGCCGGCACCTGTAGTGCCAAACTTGCTGACATACCCGGTGCAGTAATTGCCGCTGGGATCCGTGCAGGTGCCGGTTCCCGTTAGGATATATTGACCCGAAGCGTTGATGCCACCGGTTGCCGGATTGAACTCCTCTACCCGGTTGTTAAAGTTGTCCACCACCCAGATATTGCCGTGCGGGTCGAAGGCTATGCCCTCCGGGGTATGTAGCTGGCCGTTGCCGGCGCCAGCCTGGCAGCTGCAGGTGCTGGTGCTGGTGCAGGGGGCGCAATTGAGAGTGGAGACGGTGCAGGCGCCTGTGTTGGGGCATGTGGGGCCGCCACCGCCACCGCCGCCGATTACCTGCACGAGGGTGCTGGTGCTGCCGCTGATGGCGAATTTTTCCAACCGGTATGAGCCACCGTCATTAACCCATAACGACGAGCCGTCCGGGTCGATGGCAATATACTGGGGATTCCTGAAATTGCCCATGCCCATGTAAGTAGTACCAAACGTTGTATAGTTGATGCAGGTGCAGGAGCTGGCATTCGGGGCGCAGCAGGTGGAATTGCCGTTCGTGTTGGAGCAGGAAGTGGAGCTGACATATCCCCCGGCGCAGCCGGGGCCGCCGCCGATAGTCTGCACCCAAGTGCCCATGTTTAAGCCCGCGCCGGTGCCCCCAACAACATTGTTGTAATTGATGGTGAACTCCTGCACCCGGCCATTTGCTTGGTCAGTAACCCACAGGTTGTTGTTCTTATCAAACGCAATGTTCCAGTTGCCTCCGCCGTTCGTGCCAAGTTGTCCGTCTGCGGTGCCGGGCGAGCACCCGACGTTGCCATTGCATCCAACCTGCCCGACCCAGGTGAAGCTGGTTCCGCTCATCATCTCTATCCGGCTGCCAGAAGCATCCCCCAGCCAGATATTTCCGTAATTATCCACCGCCACGGCCCCGGCATCCCCGAACTTTCCGAGCACCCCTCCCGGGTTTGCGGTCCAGACTCCCGATTCCCGGATGTAACTGCCAATGGTGCCGGGGCAATTCGCCGTATTATTCGCGCTGGTGGGACTGAATTCAGTTACGCGGCAGGCGGACAGGTCGGAGAGCCAGAGATTGCCGTGCGGGTCGAGCGCAACAGTGCCTCCGGTTTCTATCGTCCCAGCAGGTGACCCGGCATGAGCACACGATAGCTGATTTAAATAGGTGCCGTTGCTGCTGTACTGCGCCACCCAGTGATTCGTAGCATCCTCCACATAGATGCACGTGTTCGAGGTCGTGCTGGCTGTGGTGAGCAGCGGCACATTCTGGGTCTGCATCTGCCACGGCTCCCTGAACGTCACGATATCGTCGAAGTTATCAATCGCGCCGTAATCCGCGCCGGTGGCCGAGTCAATCGTCGGGGCCATCTCCACATAGGTCGGCGTCGTAAGGCCGGTGGCGTTGCCTGAAGGCTGATACGTCGCAATCGGATAACCCTGCGAGACTCCATTGTTGTCGCAATGGCAATTGATTTGTTCATTCTGGTTGACGCTGCTGGCGCTCAGCGCAGCGCCGCCGCTCGTGTAGGCTCCGTGCCCGTTCGCGCCGTGGCTGACGATGACGTAAATGGCCTGAGTGCTGCGCGCGACGCCTGTGGAATCCAGCACGGTGAGTGGGTCGCCGCACCACGCGGCACCCGCCTGCGGAGGAAGCGTGCCCTTGACGGTCGCGGTCGGGTCAACGGCAAAGCTGAAAGCCCTGCCCCAGCCGTCATACATATAGCTGTCCGGCAATTGCAGCGCGCGCGTCGGAATGCCGCCTTCGACCTGACCGTTTGTCGCTGAAAAATTCGCTTGCGGCAACATGGCTGTGCCCGTGCATGCGCCGGTGCCGATGCCAATGGATGAACCGGAACCAGCCCCCGCCTCATAACCATAAGTGGTGCTGCCTACCGTCTGGGTAACGTCGGACGGACAGGGAATGCGATTGTTCGCAACGACGAAATTAAGGAGCGCCTTCTCTATGTCGTCCATCTTTTTAACGGTGGCGTTGAACTGGCTGGATTGCAGGTACGCGGAAAACGTCACCAGCCCCATGCCCATAACGATGCCGATAAGCATTAGGACAATGGACAGCTCTAAAAGTGTGAAACCTTTGGAACGGGCAGGCGCTGGATTCATTGACTGGCGTCCTTCGCCGCTTGGGGCGCGGGCGGTATAAATCTACGGCCCATGTGATACACCAACCCGAATGACAGGAGCGTCCCGCTCGCTTGAGTTATGAGAACCACCCGAAACAAATGCTGAAGCGATTCCCAGCTAGCACACCCATCTCCTCCCTGCTTGCATAATGCTAGCGTTTCAGCCGCATGAGTCTTGAAAAACCACAGCATGGCGCAAGTCAGAAGCACTGAGGAAACAGTACCGACGAACACCGTAAACCAAAAAATGCGGGAAAAGCGCTGCATCGGACTCCCTCGGAATAGTCGGTGATGACAGCGGAAAGTATGCCCGGAAAGTGATTAAGAAAGCGTAAATGTGGCAGGGGCCTTCAATTTTTGCTGCACCCGCCGTGCCGAAAATGAAAACTTGTCAATTATTTGGATTTTCTTTTTTTGGGAAAGCGGGCCACATTGGATTTTGCAGGAAAAGCCTGCAAGGACGGCCAAGCACCCATCATCAAGTGAAACCTATCTGACATAAAGTTAACACGCTATGAATACACGGCGGATACAAGTGTTTATATAGCATATACGTGCTTAAACGCTTAAGCTGCTTGTACTTAGCCGCGATATACTGCTTTCCATGACGGAAGAATGGCTGACGCAGGAAGAGGCTGCTGGACGGCTGCACGTCGCTTTAGACACGATGCGCCGATGGGTACGCGAGGGCCTTTTCCCCCGCACAAAAGTAGGCAAACGCTACCTCATACCGGCGAAAGCGCTTGAGGAATTTCTACAAAGCCGATTGCAAACCGGAGCACGTCCCGTCACTCCGCGAAAAAAGATAAAAGTAGAAGAAGAGATAAAAATAAAAGAAGGACGCGGGGAAAAAGGAATTATCGTCGCGAAACCCGGTCGCGCCGCCCCCCGCCGCCGTGCTTAATAGCATTCCAAAAACTCAGAGCCTTGAAATAGTGCTGTGACTGACATTGTAGCTCCGGGCTATCTCTGTAAGGGCTTCGCCACTCTCGCGCCGCGCCCGCGCTTCCTGCTGCTGATGGTGTGTGAGCGTCGGCTTGCGTCCAAGCTTGACGCCTTTGGCCTTTGCTCTCGCCCTTCCCTCGCCGGTGCGGGCGCGTATCAGCTCGCGCTCAAACTCCGCAAGCCCGCCTAATACAGTGAGCATCAACCGTCCATGCGCGGTCGTGGTATCCGCCCACGCATCGCCAAGCGAGCGAAACCCAGCTCTTTTTTCGGTGACGATAGCAAGCGTATTGAGCAGGTCACGGGTTGACCTAGCTAAACGGTCAAGCCGCGTTACAAGCAGCACGTCGCCGTCATCGAGCGCGTTCAAAAGCCGGTGAAGCTGCGCCCGGTCGGTCTTGGCTCCGCTGGCTTTTTCCCGAAAGATTTTTACGGCTCCGGCTGCGGTGAGATTTTCCACCTGCGCCGCTACGCTCTGGCCGTCTGAAGATACTCGCGCATAGCCGTAAATCATGCCGCGATTATGCACATATATTCTGCACAGAAAAGACCTAATCAAATGAGGATGTTATTTTCTGTGCATAAATCTTGAGTTTTGCACGGGTCACGTTTTTCCCTCTTACATGTCGGGGCAAGTTCCGCTAGAGTTCGCCGCGATTCAAAGAAACAAATGGGGGATGTTTATTCCGCATCTGCCCGACCCGCACAAGCCAGAGACGCTCACCTACGGTACTTTCGGCATTTATCGTTGGTTACTGGCTACGCTTGTACTGCAATCACACCTAGGGCCGACTGATAACTTCAATGCTGGTTCCTGCGCATTATGGGCATTTTTCGTTTTAAGCGGTTATACCTCCTCTTATATTCTGGATAACCGGTATCTCGATTTACAAGACGGCGTGCGTAAGTATTATATTAACCGTGCGCTGCGCATCTATCCGCTCTATTGGGCAGTGGCCTTCGCATCCATACCGCTCATAATCTATTTCCCGGATATCACTAAACATCTTAGCGGTGGTATGACGCTGCCTGTTAACTCGGGGTATTGGTTACTCAATTTCACTATATTCGGTCTTGCTCCTCAGGTGGGGGGCTTGCCCTTGAATCATATGCTGGTGCCAGTGGGCTGGTCGCTTGCGGTTGAGATGCAGTGGTGGTGTTTCATGCCATTCGTTGTACGAGACTTGTCGCGTCGTCCAGGCTTTTTAAAATCGTCTGCCTTACTATTCGCCCTTATACTAATTTGGAAGCATAGTCTTGATTTGATTTATTTGTCCGTTTTGTGTGGCATGGTTAATTTCGCGCTCGGACTCGCGGTGTATTTGTACATAAAGCGCCGACGCAAAACACCGTCTGCCACGGCAGCAGCGTCATTGGCAGTCCTGTTCGTAGTTCTGTTTTTGTTCGGAGGAGGTCTTGCCCTTTTCCATGAAAGGACGTTTGGTTTCGTTCTGATTGTGACTGCGGCAACAATTTATTATCTATCCGCGATTGATAATATGCGTATGCCGCCGCTGATTCAGCGCATTGATTACTGGCTTGGCCGTCTCGCTTATCCCATATTTCTCTTGAATTTTGTTGCGGGAGTTTTGGTCAACGCTCTATTTCCGTCGCTGGAATATAAATCATGGGGACTCTTCTTCGCTAGCTGGCTCCTGGCTCATGCCATAGGCATCCTTCTTATTCTGGCAATTGAAACGCCAGTGGAACGGCTGCGACGACACTATAAATACTAAACAGGGGGTTTTGCTTGCTATACCCGTAGCAAAAACACCGCCCCGCTGACTGGTTGTTCGTGCGTTTATCTTGATTTATGCACGGGGGGTTGCTGTTAATAGTAAAGCTGGTAAGAGAAGATTTTCGAGAAGGAGAGATTGAACAATGCAAATTGACGAAGACGCAATGGAGAAAGTAGAGGAAGCGGCCTACGCCAGATTTAAGCAGGGCAAACCCTTTCCGCATCGGGAAGCGGTTGAAACATATTTGCTTGCTTGTCTGGAGCAAGAAGAGGCTCCTTCCCTGAAGGGACAATAGATTAGCCAAAGCGAAGGGGACGGCCCAAGAATAAGGGCGAACGAAAAAGCCTATCACTTCGCAACGCCGAAAAGGCGCTCGTCGTTGTAGTGTCTCACTTGCTTGCAGCGAATCGGCTTGCCCTCGATGAGGATAATCTGCTCGTCCGCGCTCATGCTTAGAAGCTCGTCGGCTGTAATGCCTCCCACAAGATTGGCAATGTCCTGTGCCATGCGCTGATTTCTCGCTCCAAATGCCTGTACGACTCCGGCATTGTCAACGAGCGTGTTTGCCTGTGTGCCGTATATCTGAAGCTGCGCGGCATTCTGCCAGAACGTCCATAAAGTGAGGCCCCATGAACGCAGCAGCGTCGCCGCCGTGAGCAGCGCATCGAGTCTGCCAAGATTGCCGATTTCGTCGCAAAGCATCAGGGTCCGCTCCTTGGGCGGGGTCTTACGCTGCGTGAGGGCGAGCATCAAGCCTGAAAGCCAAGCCCTGAGCAGCGGCTTGTAGGCACTAAGGCGCAACGGCGGCACGATGATATACAGAGACATTGCCTTGCCTGCGATAAATCCATCAAGGTCAATTGTTGTGGTGTCGGTCAGGCGGCGCACGAAGTCGCTGTCAAACAGCCGGAGATGGGTTTGCAAAGTGCCGAGCACGCTGGGCCTAGTCTCTCGTTCGGACAGTTGCAGGAAAGAACAGAATGCAGCTTTTGCAGCGCGGTTCCGCACTTCCTTTTTGTCGAGGAGTACAGCGAGACTATAAGTAACGTCGTCACTGGTGAACAAGTCAAAGAGCGCACTGATGCGGCGCTCCTCTGCGGGCCGGTCGGCCAGCAGCCAAGCAACACCTCCCGTAATCATGGTTTCCGCCCAATTATTCCAAAATGGGTCGCGTTCCTGTTCTCCCCGCTGAATGAATTCAGCGGCAAAACTCCGCGCAATCACAGCGGGTTCGCCTCCGAATCTGGCTACGAGGTCAAGCGGGTTGAGCGAGTCGGAATGCGTATTATCCCGAACGTCGAGGACATACACTTCCTGCCCCATTGCGCGCCTTGATTCAGCCGTTGCCGCGTAAACTTCGCCCTTCATGTCGAGTACGACGAGCTGGCCGGGGTGCATCAGAGCGTTACAAATCACGGGGCCAGCCGTCTTACCCGCGCCTGTGGGCGCGAACGTGATGAGGTGGCTATCACCGGAATAGGTGATGAGGTCGCCTGTGCGGGAATGTGCGCGGGCTGCAAAACCGATGGTGCGGGCGGGAGCGGCGCGGCGTCCAAGGATGTATTCAGACACCAACGCATTATCGTGCTAAAACAGTATATTAGCAAGTTTAAACCATATATAAACAAGCGTTTACGCTATGGCCCACTGTCGCGGGGGGTTACTTTCTTGCTCTCATGTAGGCATGAAAACATGCAAGCATAAATTCACTGATGGTCTGCTCCGCATACACAGCGGCCAGCTTTACAGCCTTCACGTCTTCCCGAGGCCAGCGGACTTGCAAGGGCATCGGCTTTTCCGTTGGGGCTGGTGCCTTAGTCTTCGAGGGTACACGCGGGGATGTTGCCGCTAGAGGCGTGGTTTGTGGCGTCGTGAGCATGTCGGCGTTTAGTTCGGTCGCTTTAGCCATTGACGATTACCTTCTGTTGGGGTTGCCTGCTTACATGACTGCATGATTTCTTGCTTGCATGAAACCATGTCTGAATATCACGCCAAAGGGCGGCGGTTTCTATGGCGGCTGGCCCTTTCGGGGTTAGCTCTATGGCCGTGCGTCCGTCCGTCATGGCGGCGGCGTAAGGTACGCGGTCGCCTATGAACGTCTGAGCAACGGGGCCGTAATGGGATAGCGTCGCGGCGGCTTGGCCGGTAATTCCGGCGTTGGCCTTAGCTTGGGTCAAGACAAACAAAAACGGAATGCTCTTGCGCTTAAGCAGGTCAACGGTCGCCGCTGCCGCCCATAAATCCGAAGGGCTGGGCCGGATAGGAACTATCACAAGGTCGGCCATATCAAAAAGCACGGCGGTTTCATCGGTACGGCTCGGCGCTGTGTCTATGAAACACAAAGCAGTATCGCGCTCTTGTAGCTGGCGCAAGCCCTCGGCTATTCCGTCAAAAGGCAGCTCAACACGGCGGGGGGCATCTGCCTGTCGTTTCTCATGCCATGTGGTCAGCGTCCCTTGCGGGTCAGTGTCTATGAGGAAGACCGGACCATGTCCGGCGCGTTCCGCCTCCACTGACAGGTGAGCGCACAGGGTTGTTTTACCGCTCCCGCCCTTCTGCGAATTGATAACGATGGTTTGCATAGATTCATAGCCTCATGTTTGCCGGTTGTCATGCAAGCATAGAAAGATGCTGCGAGAAGGCAAGCTCTTTCCCCTGTCTTGAAATCTTCACTTTTCCCTGTGAGCGGGTTCCGCTAGAGTGCTGCGGCAAATTTAACAATCGGGGGTGTCTATGAGCGAAGCAAAGAATCGGCCTAACGCTAGCGTGTACGTGGTGCGGAATTTCGAGGACAAGGAAGGCAAGGACGCGGCGAGGTGGCTAAAGGTCGGCGCTGCTTGGCTCCACAAAGACGGCGAGGGCTTCAATGTCGTAATTCAGGAAGGCATCAGCGTCTCAGGCCGCGTGGTGGTACGGATTGATAAGGCGAAAGAAGAATGAACCACGGCGGGGGGTATCACCAGCAACGGGTGCAACAACAGCGCGAGAATCCGGCGCACGGATCTCCGCGCGTCCCTTTCCATAAACCGCATAGCTCGCTGGGTGCTATGGGGCGCTGGGGTGCCGGGGGGCATTGGCTTTCCATGTTGGGGATTCTAACGCCCATGATTGTCGGGGAATTTATCCCAGACCCTGCGAAAAAATGGCGTGTGGTTCGCATGGTCACGGTCGGCGTAATCCTCCTGAAGGAATTGTTTTGGACGAAAAAGATTGGAAGGGAGCGCGAAGAGTCGCAGGAAAACGCGGTGCGCTGCGCTGAGGAGATAGCCGGGGCCTGCGGCGGGGGAATGGGGCCGGGGCTTTAGGCTGTCACATTATTGTAATTCGACCTGGCGCGTCGGCTATGGCATACCTGAAGCTGGTTTAACTTTCATGTGTTCTCGCCTGTGGTATCCGAATCCCCGCAAGATGATGACAAGCTCCTCTCCGACCTGCGCCGGGCCGCTAATTTCATGCAGGCGGCGCGGGTGAGGCAGGCGGAAAGCGAAAAAAGATTCATGGGGCAAAGCTTCCTTTCTGACGAACAGGAAAACGCAATCATACAAGCGGCGGGAAACAGCGCACTGGTGAAGGCGGTGAAAGACGACGCGCAAATGGACGGCGCGGTTAATTACCTTGCAGAGCGGTTTGAAGAAATGTGCCGCCGTATAGGCTTTTCAATAGACAGACAACCGCACTCTAAGGAACAGCGTGAGGCAGTCGTGAAGCTGCTGGCAACGGAGCTATTCGTAAACCAGAAGGCTCTGAACGGGCTATCCGCAGAGGAATTAATCCCATTGACCGTGCGGCTGGGAGCCGTCGGGCCGGAATTTAAAAAAGAGTTTCCGCAATTCGAGAGAGCGCAGGGCGTCTTTGAGTATGCGGCAAAGTCTAATCCCGGCGACCCACGAAGCAGGCTGCATGAAGTAGTGAAGCGGATAGAAACGCTTGCGCAAGACCCGGAGTTTGAGCGCTTGCGTGAGACTCCCGAAATATTCCGAATAGCGGTAGTTATGCACGGCAACAGCAGTGAGAATGCCCGCGCGTTCCTCCGGCATGAGTTAGGAAACGGGAAAAACTGGCAAACTGCGGTAATGGAAAAACGCGAGGACGGAAAAGACCCAGCAGGCCCGCAATTGCCTTAGTTCTTTACCGCGCTGAATAACGTGGTCACTATCTACTGAATCCATCCATTTCCCGCGCCTTTAAAGCCCGCTAAACACAAGCCCAGCAATAGGAAAGGGCGCGAGTTATGCAAACAATCGCGGCGCTACCTCACCGCTCTCATCGGGTTTTAGGCTCATACCGGTTTACTGGCTCGATGTGGGGCTGGTCAGTTTATGGCTGATGCTGTTGGCAATGCTGGCCAGTGTACCCACGGTAGTAGCGATAGGTTGAAAAAAAATGTTTTTCGGAGCGGCAACCGAAAATCAAGTTGTGATTCTTACTGGTTACAAGTCGGGTTGATTGGGGCGCGAGCCGAAGGATTGGCAAGCGCCGTGCATCCAAGTCGGGCAAGGCTGGGCGGGTAAGGCAAAAAGACAATTAGGGCAACAAAGGGAGCGGCAAGAATGATGCGCGGCTTCGATAGGAAAGTTTTGTCTCTTTTACGGCTCGTGATTTCGGGCGCGGTAATGCGGTCGTCTCGCTTAGACGCGGCAGTGGTCACGGCTCCCCCACGGCCAGCGCGGATTAGCTTCTCTGCGGACTTCCTGAATCGAGGATGTGAGCTGCGCTTCATTGAAGCCCGCCTCGATGCGCTCAAAGAAATCAATGCAAGTGTTACGGCTGCTCCGTCTGCTACGGCGGCGGGTCAGTCTTCGCCGCACGACGGGCATGAGAGTCAAGGCGTACCTGCTTGGGGCTACGCCTTGACCTCATCAACAAAGGCCAGTTCGTAAAGGCAATTTCAGGGGGGAAACACGATGCAGCAGCAATCACAGTTTTCAATTCCTGATGCTCCACTGCCATTCAAAAGCACGGTAGAGAAGGCGCACGGCATTTTAAACCTGATGGCGCTCTCGGTGCGGCTGCCGCTCCGGCGCAATGTCGGCAAGAGCCGGGTAGGGGTCTTGCACCTCGCCGGCATGGCCGGCGTGATGCTCGGCGTTAGCTTCATCGGAAATTTTGACCTGTGGGGCTGGCTGTTTGGCGGCGGCTCCAGGGATAGCGACAACAGCCTACGCAATTACGCGCTGCTCGTCCTGGCGCTCGGTATGTGGCAGCGGAGAAAAAGAATCAGCGAGTTTAAGCGGGGAATGCAGCCGCACAGGATGCACCCCGGCGATAGCTGGCTTGATGGCTTCGTGCCGGTGCCGCGCAAAGTTATCAATGCGGGGGTTGAGCCTGCGCTGGTTTTCATTCTGGGCGCGGTTCTGTACTACCAGCTTGACGTGGTAGCGCTGGGCCTGTGGCTGATGGCAAGCGCGGTCGCGCTCTGCGTTATGGATTGCCTGTATCAGATGCAGGAGAAGGAACGCGACGAGGCCGATGCAGATTTGGACATAGAAGCGCGGGGACGGGCCGAACGCCTACGGCTGCGGCCAAAGGGAGCGGCTGGAAGCACGGCGGGGGGGGTGGCTCCGGTCACGATTCCTACAGGTATCGGGGATGACGAAGCGATGCGGGCGCAGATTGAAAAAAACAAGCTGGAAAATTCTTGGTCAGGAGAAAACGACAATGCAATTTAGCGAGTGGAAAAAAGACAGCACTGCGCAGCGGAAACTCTACATCTTCGTGGCCGTGCTGGGCTTAAGCATGGGCTGGCTTTATTTCGGAAACGCAGCGCGGGCGGCACTGCGGTCAAGAGCCGCAAGAAAGCCTTCGGTTGTTGTTCGGGCTGCGGCTCCTGTGGCCGTGGCTCCTCCGCCTCCGGCTCCGGTCGTGGTGGCTGCGGCTCCGCCTCCTCCTCCGCCTTCACCTGAAGAGGTCATGCAAGCACAAATTGCTGAAGCGGTCGGCCCTACGAGCATTTGGGGCGGTTTTTCGCCTCGCCCGAATCTTGGCCCTTGCGCTCTGAAAATCTCGCTGACGGCTGCCGCTGATAAAGGGAGCTATAGCGCGGATTCGTCAATGAGCTGCGCCAATCTCTCCCGTCCGGGGCAGAGAAGCACGATAAGCGGTATGAACAACGCACAGCTTGAGGCAGTGCCGGTCAATGCCGTTTTTTCAGGCGTGGTAAAGGATGGCGCTATCGTTCTCACGCAAACGAAGGCGCTTAATTTCACTCCCGAAGGCTGCAATCTGCGAAAAGTGGTCTTAACCCCCTTCGTGGGTCACTTGGATGCGACATGGGAAGAGGCTCCGAAGGATGCAAGCGCGGTGAACAAGTGCGGCGGGGGTCATGTAACCCTGTCGCGCACAAAAACATTCTAACGAAAATCACAAAAGGGGCGTGCTATGCGAGTAAATAAATATGCAGTGCAAGTGCTGTTGCTGGTCTGTATGGCGCGTGCGGCGGGCGCACAGTGTCAGGGAAAATCTGGCTTTGCATTGGCTGCGTGTCAGGTGGCTGCGAATACGGGCGGGTCTACCAGTGGCGCGGGAATTCCCCCCGCCGTGCTTCAGGGTTCAAAGGAAACTGCGCTTACTACGGGGCTGGCGGATACTATCCATCCCGATACGCTGCCGGGGGCGGTAGACCCGGATTCAAAACTATTCAGTCCGCTACTAAAACTTGAGCGGGTGGACGATGGTTCTTTTATCGTCAAAGCTGCGGGTATGTACGAAGCTTTTTTGCAAGGCTATTCGCTGGATGCTAACGACAGCGGCGCTGGCCGGGTCGCTGGCTTCTATCCGGCGCCGTGCTGCAAAGGGCGCCGGGCTGCGGTCGTAGCTGCCGTGTTGAAATTCTCAGAGCTGCATCCTGACGTTTCGCAAAACGATATTCAGCAATTGCTCTGGGCCGTCGTCGCCGGAACGGATTTGGAAAAGATGCCCGCGAATATCCAGCAAGCGGCGGTTAAGATTCTGCCTCACGATTTGGCGGTGTCTCTGCAAGGGCAGGCGCAAGCTCAGGCTGCTAAGAAAACGCTGATGGACTATGTGAACGGGCGAATTAAGAAAAGCCCGTCTGCGAGTGCGGGGGGTGGCGCGGCTGATGGAGTTAAAACTGTGCTGGGTTCGGGGAGCGTTTCCGCTCCGCCGATCGCAGCGGGGAATACTCCCGGTTTGCCAGTCGAGCGCGGAGCGTGGGCGCTGATGCCGGGGGGCTTCTTCCTGCGGTATCTGCCTGAAGGCTGCTCGAAAATCCGTTTGCAAATTATCGTCCCTGAAGCGCTGGGCATTAGCTCTACTTCTCCGCTGCTGTTTGACCCTACGCAATTCCTCGCGGTCTATACGCAAGTTCCGGCGCTGCGCCTCGGCGTTACGCTGCGGCCTGCGAAATAAGGAACGCATGACCACACCATTGCAATCGGAATGGCTCACGGTGGAAGAGGCGGCGGCGTATCTCAAGATTAAGCCCCGCTCTCTTCTTCTGTGGGTTCGTGCGGGCAAGGTGCCTGCTTACGCGCTCTCCGGCACCGTGCGCCGTGTGTGGAGATTCCGCAAAGAGGATTTAGATTCTAGTCTCCTGTCAAAAGCTGTAGTAAGCTCGGGTCAATCGTCATCTGTGCGCTCTCCTGAAAGGAGAATCACTTGAAAAGAGCGCACGATATTGTAGAGAGCAAAACGCGGGGAACGTGGCACCTGAAGTACATCGGAGAGGACGGCAAGACTCACCGGAGGCAACTAGGCTGTATCCGAAACTTACCCACGCGGGAAGCGGCGGAAAAAGCGGCGGAGCCTATACGCAGGGTGCTTTGCAAACCGACCGGCAAGAGAATACCTACGGTCGGGGAACTTGTCGGGCAATTCCGAATAGAGAAAATGTCTCAGCGTCACAGCACGCGGCTTGCATGTGATTCCCGGTTTAATAACCACGTCGTCCCGCGATGGGGTGACAAGGAAATCACGGAGCTGCAAGCGCGTCCGGTTGAGCTGTGGCTAACATCCCTCGACCTGGCCCCAAAGACTCGGGTACACGTCCGGGGACTGCTGCATCAACTGTGGGATTACGCGATGTTTCGCGGGGACGTTCCCGTAGAGCGCAATCCTATGGAGCTGGTCACAATCAAGGGAGCCACGAAAAGGATGCGGCAACCGCGCAGCCTCAACGTGGAAGAGTTCCAAAAATTCGTGACGCAGCTAGATGAACCTGTTCGCAGTATTTCGCTGGTGTGCGTCTGCTTCGGACTGAGGATTAGTGAATGCCTCGGCCTGAAATGGTCTGACGTGGATTGGCTCGGCGGAAAAATCAGCATCGAGCGCGGCATTGTCCGGCAGATGGTTGACGATGTAAAAACCATCTACTCAGGCCGCGCGATGTCGATAGATGCGGATATGCTCGCGGTCTTCAAAAACTGGAGGCAGCAAACGCAATTTGCGGCTGACAGCGATTGGATATTTGCGAGTCCGGCCAAGCTCGGTCGCCTGCCGCTCTCCTACCCTCATGTGTGGGTGTCCTTTCAGGATGCCGCAACGAAGGCGGGGATTGGCAAACTGGCTACACATACGATGCGCCACACGTACCGCTCTTGGCTGGACGCGGCAGGAACGCCGATTGCAGTACAGCAAAAGCTGATGCGGCACTCGGATATCCGTACCACCATGAACGTGTACGGCGATGTGGTGACGGATGAAATGTCTCAGGCGCACAGCAGGGTAGTACGCATGGCCCTTGCAAAGCAGTAAGGTTTCAGGCGGGTTTCATTCCCTCTAAGCTGTTGAAAATATGGCGGAGAGAGTGGGATTCGCACTATCGTGGGTATTGATAACAAACGGTTTCCCTTTAGAATCAACCGCAATCGAAGCACGAAACGCAGGAAACGCGGCCATCTAACACACGGATTAGCACACGACGGTCTAACGCTTACCTGCCGCATCTTCGGTCACGAACTGCTCGTACAGTCCATGCCGACCAATGAAACGCAACAGCCGTCTGCCTTGATTTTCGCTAGCCTCTTCCTGGGTGTTGTAGTACTTCGCCTGATTGACAGGGTCGACCGTCTGGCAGTCATTCATCTCAGATTCCCATTCGGTAAGCGTACGGAAGTTCGGCAGGTCTGTATCTGGAGCAGTTCCTAGTTTCGAGAGCCAGAGTCGCTGATCCGCCTGACATTGATCTACCGTGGGTGCGTGTTGAACTTGCCCGACCGCCAGCGAACTGAATGAAGCGATGAGCACGAATACCAGAATCAGCGTGCGTTGCATTGACCCCCCGTCCGCAGTTTTTCTAAGATAGTTTTAAATTCGAACGGCTCGTACGAACCCCCTTGACGTTCATTAACCTGTTTGGTGAAGTCGTCAAGGGACATCTTCTCCCTGTCAGCGTGAGGAAGGTACTTCCACGTGCGGTTTGCTTTTTCTTCTTTGTCTTTTACTGGATCGGCAAAATATCTACCCAAGCAAACACCTCCAGTTTCTACGAGATTCCATCACGAGAAGGAAAGCTAGGTCTAGGTTACGGAGGTCATTTGGGGCGTGGCAAGATTTTCATGATAGGTTGATGACTGAAAACACTACTTCGTCTCTGATGCGGTTTCAGATGCGGAGAAGATAGCGTAACGGTGCTCCACCCCGTCTAACACCACATAGGCGAACTTGCCGTCCGTGCAGAAGGGTAGCGTTTGACCAATCAGCAGTGCTGGGCGTTTGGAGCGTTTACGCCCGTGCTCCCATCCCGTAATCTCCATCGTGGTTGTGCCTGTGTTGACGACATACACCCGACGGTCAAAGGTAGATGTGCCGCCGCTTATTACGCCGTTGGCACCGTAGATTGACCCACTGG
>Ga0185299_10003828_pt1 | contig 19101 bp, 25 predicted proteins | sample PaiPotPPA55metaG_FD_128002 | JGI IMG/M metagenome (GOLD analysis project Ga0185299, IMG submission 128002) | Iron sulfur acid spring bacterial and archeal communities from Banff, Canada, to study Microbial Dark Matter (Phase II) - Paint Pots PPA... ...
GCGCCCTAAACGCGTCGCCCTACGGGCGCCACAGGGCTTCGCTTCGGCCGGGGTCACAGTGATGAATCACCAGAGGGTGGGGCCAAAAGAAAAGATCAAAAGGGGCCAAATCAAGTTGACGGAAGCAAATTTCACCAAATCGTTGCAGATTACCGGCACATAGTGTGTAGCGTCATTCGTCAGAGGCCGATGCAAGGCGGGACGGGAGCCCTGCCACTAGGCACTGGATTTTTCGTTTCCCGCGATATTTTCATTACATGCGATCACGTGATGAACAATCCAAGCAGTCCGCATCTTCCAGGAGATTCGTATATTCTCGTTGCAAATCTCACTGGTTCAAGTGGCAAAATGTATCCCATTCCGAACCCTGAAATCGGCCGGGAAATTAACCTTTTTCCAAATTTGGATCTGGCGGTTCTGAGGATTCCGAATACCCCACAAGACCAAGCTTATGCTCCTTTGGAGTATGGAGACGTATACGAAGGCGAGGAGATTGGGGTTGTTGGCTACCCATTACCAGTCCTTGAGGTGCAGAACGGCAACATTACCTTTAATTCCGTAATCTATCGAGCGGCTAGTGGGTCTGTGACCGCTCGATATACCGCCAATGACGGTGCGCTACAAAACGTACCTTGCATCGAGGTAAATTTTCTCTTTGTGCCTGGCAACAGCGGGGGGCCTGTTTTTGCGGCGAAAACGGGAAGAGCTTTGGGATTCGTTCGGGGCTACCGTGCGGTAAAAATACGAGAAGCTATTGCCACTGCGACGATGATTCAGCTTCCGCTTGGCGTTTCAAATCAGTACGTGGAAAGCCTGTCCGCTGTGTACTCAATCGCGGTGAAACTCGACTTCGTCAGGGCGACGCTCGAGAGCTTTGGGGTTACCCTCTAGGTTCGTTACATCGGTAACGCCGGCGATTGCGCCGGTATAGATCACGTACTCGCTCGGCTGGATATCCTGCGCTGAACAAGCACACGTATTCGTTAATTCGATGGTCACCATGTCATAACTATACCGTCCATTCCCGTTTTTGTCATCTCGATTTATCCACGCGTGTACACGCGTTATAAACGTTTGCTCTTCATCGTTCCCATCCCTGCTGTCTGTGACGTAAGGCTGTGGCCTGACCTGCGACGGTTCGATCTTCAAAGGCTGCCCTGGGTCGCAACACTGGTCTGCCATCCAGCCGGGGTGCGCTGTTCCAATGCCGATCATCTGCTGACACGCGGGCTTCGCTGCGTTCCAACACTGCTCCGCATCTTCCATGTAGCTAAATTCATCGAAAATCGCGAGCGTCGGATGGAAGGTTCGAATCTTGTCGGCGCCGCCAGGTATCGCCTTCACGCGCCCGCCAGCCGAGAATTGCAGCTCAGTCGTTAGCGGTACTTTCGACACCAGCGGATGCCGCGCTCTAAGCCAGTCGGGTTGGTTGCTCCAAAGCTGCGCAGCGTAGTCTGTGATCTCCAGCACCTTGTCCTGGGAGCAACTCTGAATAATGCAGTCCCAGTTGCACCATTGCGCCCGATACGTCGCATAGCCGACCGCGCTCCAGCTCGTGAGCATGGTACGTGTCTTGGGTATCAGGAGCAGTTCTTCACTCAGAAACCAATTGAACAGCGGAACGAAGTACGACTTACGCGGGAAGCCCGACAGATACGGGAGTCCCTGCTTCTCATGGTTCGGATTCTGCGTCTTGGTGTGCTTGGTGAGCCACAGCAACGGCCCGGCGTCGAACGATGCGACCGGCTGTGCTAGGAGTCTGTCCGTGCGCTCGTGTGCCGCGTCTAGGAGCCTTCGTCGCGCACCTGGGGTTAGCCGGCTGACAAGCTGGCCGATCTCCGCATCCGTGACGCCCGCCAGGCTAGTTAACAGGGGGTTTGTCGCCATTCTCCCCTCTGATAGCCGCCAGAGCCTCGCGTATCTCGCGCTCTGACTCTTCGTCGCTGGGTACGTCCGCATTCAGGTTCAACTGCGACTGTAACGGCCTGCCCAGGCCGTAGGCGAAGAGTAATTCCAGATGCCGGAAGCTGCCCTGCAAGGCGCGCGTAGCTGCTTGCTTCAGGAGCCTCTCAAACAGAGTCTTCTGCGTCCTGGGGTCAGGCTCAGCGAGTATCTCTTTCACCGTCTGGACGATTACGCTCTTGGGTGGCCTGCCGTGAGGATTGCCAGATACCCCCGGTTGAAAGCGCTTCCCTTCCGGCATCTGTGTGCAACGATCATGCACCTTGCCCCGTAACGTGCTGTACAGCAATGGTTTATCTGTGACCTGCCGATTGACTATCGGATTGTCACTCGCTGAGTTTTCGCGCTTTGTTTCACGATGTTCTACTTTGCGGGAAGCTGCAACCTGCGCTGTTTCCCCATTGTTCGTCTTCCGAACGTTGCGAGCCACTTTTCCCTTTTTCTCACTCATGATTTGCTGTTCCTTTGACTCGCTGGACTGTTAGACAAACGAGTCGCGATCTCCTTGCAGATTTTCCGGCTGAGACCGATGAGGAATAAGCTGGACTCTAGGTCTTGCACGTCTGTAAGGCTTTCTGCTGCTCTCAGGATATAGTGCGCTGCTGCGAGTTGCTGGTATGTGGGCCAGCCTTCGTAATTGAAGCGGTTCCAGCCTAGGGCGTCCGCTGTCATTCGTAGCATTAACGGTGCGCTGTCTGCGCAAGGCGTACGATCTGTTAGGTTGCCGAGCCACGGCTTGAGTAGCACGGCGAGTTCCCCTGGACTCTTGGAGTCCGCGTACTTGTCGCTGGCGACGCACTCCAATGCCTCAAATAGCGTCATGCGCTCGGCTTAGTCGCAGTTGTAGCGGCTGGCGCTTTCTTTACTTCTTCCGTGAGTTCTTCCATATGCCGAGCCGCAAGCCACTGGAAAGCCTGCCCCAATTCCTCGGTAGATCGAAACCCGCTCGAATGCGCGGTTATGTATTCGCCTGCAAGATGCAGCGCCGTTTGATGGTTTGTAAAATCTCGCATGTTAGCTCCCCTGTCTCATCCGGTTATTTTCCCGACCGGAAGTGTTTGCATTCCTGCTCCCCGGCTTGCCGGCTTGCCGCTGATTGTTCTTGGTTGGCTGGCCGGTGATGATCGGGTTGCTGCTCTTTGTGGCGCCGCTCGAGTACCCTACTGCCTCCATCATTTCCTTTTCGCTCATTACCGGAGAGCCGTAGGTTTGGGGCTTGGCGTTGACACCCGCTGCCACGTTGTAACGAACCCCTTCCGTACTGCCGTCGTGTCTGCCAGTCGGCGCCGTAGCTGCGGCCCCGTCATAGGTGAATGGTTGCGGAGCCGCGAGTAGCCGCGCCTCGGCGTCGCGAGAGGTTTGCGCCTGGTCCGCACGGATACTTGGCCGCGGTGTCATCTCTGGCCGAGCGCCCGTTTGCACTTTGTTGCTCGCGGGTTCAGACTGACCGCCGCGTTGGTTGCCGACTCGCGCAAGTTGCTGCCCTGTGGCGTGCCGCGCTGCGTTGGTTGTCACATTATGGCCGGGAGTTTTTGGCGTAGTCGTGAAAGTCCGGGTACCGCTGCCGTCTCCTCTGATCGCGCCTGTCTCTCCTGCTCTTACTGGATATTTAGTGCTCATCGCTGTGTTTCTCCTTTTACAATCTTTTGGGACGTACCTGCTTGGCTGCCTTTTCCAGTTCTGCCGGGTCGTTCCAAAACTTTTCGCTGCTGAAACCCTCTTCCTGTGGATCTTGCGGTTTCACTGGATGCGCCGGCTTCCCGCGTAACCGTTCCGCCATTTGCTCAACAAATTGCTCCCGCGGGATACCCAAAGGCACGTTTGAACGTTCCATGCTGCGCGTCATGCGCTCTGCCTGGTCCGTGTATTCATCCGCTTCGCTCTGCGCGTACCGTTGCGAAAAATCCACATCATTCCCTTTGTGTCCCGCGCCGGCGTTCTTCTCGATCTCATCTCTAGTCGTTTCGGGAATCATCGTTCCACTGTCGCCAAAAAAAGCATTGCCCAGCTTTCCACCCGGCCTCATAGCTTCGCGTGATCCTTTTCCCATTGAGCCAGGGTTTCATCGTTGAAAATATCCCGATTGCTTTGCATCCTGTCGGCGGCTCCCGCCGCGACAATTCCCGCTTTGCCGAGCGTGTCTATGACGTTTTTGAATTGCCCGTTGGCGAGCGAGTCCGCGATGCTGCTTTTCGCATAGGCCGACATCGTTCTCCATCCCGTGCTGCGAAATGCTTTTCCTAAAAGATTTATCGCCGTGCCGTAGCCGACCGCTCCCGATAACCCGCTCTTCGCCAAGCCTCCGGCGCCGGCGATAACCGTCTCCATTTTCGGAAGTGCGTTGACTTGCCCCGTCTTGCGCTGAATCGTTTGCTCCAAAACATCGTTGAGCGTGTTCCAGAAATGAAACTTCGCATTCACCGCCGCAAGATCTGGAGAGGCGTTGCCCAGCTCTTCCCTGAAAGAGTTTGCCGTCGCCTTGCGAATGTTCGCCATGCTGGTGTCGGAAAGCGGTTTGCCTTGATAGCCGCCCACTTCCGCAACCGCTTGATCGAGAATCCGCCGTGCTTTCACTACGTCCTGATAGGAGATTGACGCTTCGCCCGGTCCCTGCGCGCCCGCTGGTACTTGCCCAGGTTCCGACATACTCCGCAATTGGTCTTGCAACGTGTTAATCGCCCCATCCACTTCCGGCCTGAGACTCACTCCGTTGACTTGGTATTTCTGCCTGAGATTTTCTAGCCCATCGATTACCGGCTGCGTTTTCATGCTGCCTTGCAGATTGGAAACAGCATTCTCGACTTGCTGCCCGGCTATGTCCGCTTGTCCTGCCGCTTTGTCCGCGAGTCCCTGCCGCGTCATTGCGACGGGGCGCTCTTGCAAGAGTTGCGGCATGATTTTTTGCGTCTGGTACTTCGTGTCTATTTTTGTCGGATTCAGAACGTCCTGATAGTTTTTTTCCGCTGATGATTTGAGAACGTTTCCGACTCCTGGCGCTGTATCGGCAACACCCTGCCCGATTCTTTCCCCGCCTTCCAACTGGCCGCGCAATCCAAGCGCGTTCCCGACGCCATAGGCCGCCGATTGTGGGTTTTTGTTTTTTATTCCCGCCTCAATGTCGCTTGCCGAGTTTTCGACTCCCGTTGCAATTCCCTCAATCCCGCGTGCGATTACATGCGGAACATAGAGAGCGTCTGTAAATGGCGTCCCTACTACCGGTGTCCCGCCGCTTTCTCCCGTCGCTTGCTGCAATTCATCAAAAGACTTGCCGGCAAAGTCTTTGAGGCTCCCGCCAATCTGCGAAAACTCATCTCCCAAACTGGTCGGCGGTTTCGTTACACCTAGAGCGTGCTGCACTCCCACGATGCCCGTGTGCAATGCTGAATCGTTCGCATTGAGGACTGGCCCTCCCTTGCGCGCCTGATAAGAGCCGGGAGCCATTGGGGGTTGTGCGCCACCAGAAACAAGAGTTGCCCCTGGCGGAAGAGGCATCGGCAGTTGACCGCTGACAAGCGTTGCGCCGGGAGGAAGACTCATTGACTCACCGCAGAATAGTTTTTGATGTCCGCCGTGTCGCCTGAGCCGTTGTAGCGGTACTGTTTTCCGCCGAGCGCGATTACGTGGCCGCCAGAATTACCGCCGCCGCCCTGACCGAGCAGCCGGTCTCTCACTTTCTGCGCTTCAGGATAAATCAGCGGGGCATCGGGCTCTTCCTTCATGATGTCCACATAGTGCTGATGCAGGATAGAAATTTTGCCGTCCATGAGTTGAACGGACGCACCGATGGAACCTTTCAGAGCTTGCGGAGAGTTGGATCTGTCGAGCGGCCCTTTGACGGCTTCCTGTTCACCTTGATTCAAACTGCCGCCCACTTTCGTGATCTCTCCAGATGCCATTTGCTTGATAGTGTCGAAGTTCCCGGGCAGCGGCGAGCCCGTCTGCTCTTTGTACTTCTGAGAAATGGAGTTAAACAGTTTGGTGTTGCCGTTGCCCAGCGCCTCGGCCGCGTCACTCAATAAACCAAGGTGAAGTATGGCGGTATTGAAGGCAATCACTTGCCCGCCCGCCGTGTTTGTTTTCGTCGACGCGTAATCCTTCAACGTCTGCTTGATAACTGGCGTGCTGACATCCGCGCTGACCGGCTGGTAGCGTCCGGGATTACCGATGATGTCCTTCTTTGTGACCATGACTTGCTTGCCGCTTTGACTGTCCAATGCGCCGACTGGCGTATCCAAGGTGATATCGCGCGGATTGTTGCCGAGGCGCGTCATGGTTCCTGTATTGCGGTTGCGTTCAAATACGCCCTCTTCGGTGCTCACGTTCGAAAGGCCGCGCACAGCAATCTCGCTCGCGGTGTTCTTGAGCTTTAGCGGTACGCGCTCTCCTGGCTGCTTGCCGAGAACCTGCGCCTCTTCCGCCGTGAGCGGAGCCGCCGCCGCATTGCTCACTGGCTGTTTGGTGCGAAGGTCAATTAAGCCGAGGTTCGGATCGTCCTTGTAATTCGCGGCCTCTGCTTGCGCCTGCTCGAGCGCCGTCTTTGCCGGAATTGCTCCGGTTTCTGCTGTAGCTTTGCCCGCTTCCGCCGTAGCCTTTCCCGTATCGGCTTGTGTCTTGCCAACCTCGGCCTGTCCTTGGAGGATCTTCAAAAAGTTGAGCGCTGGAGCGTATTGCACCTGGTTTGCGAGCTGCTGATTTTCCAATCCGCCGCGCTGTACGGCTTGTTGCGTCATAGCCTCGCGCGCAGGCTCGTCCATGCCCGCCATGAATCCGAGTCCTGCGCCGCCCGATCTGCGCCCGCCTGATTGAATTACGGCCTGCTCGCTCGACGCTCTTCCAGCCAAAGCACCCTTGAGCATGGAGCCGATGAGTACCTGTGCCTTTTGTCCGGTAGTGAGCCCAGGAACCATTTGCCCCGTTGGCGTTGTCATTGGCGGACGCGCCGGCTGCCCCGGCTGCGCTTGTGGCCCGCGAATTATCGAAAGGAATTTAGCTAGGCCCGAAGACGTGGCCGCCGGCAACCCGCCTTGCATTACTGCTGACAACTTATCGCCTTTTGTTGCGCTGCCAATGTCGGGCTGTGGAATCGAGTTCGGGTCAACAGCTGTGCTCGCTGGTGCTGTCGGAGCGCCCGAGTTGAACAACGGGATTCCGCTCGCAGGAGCGTTCGGCGGAGCATCATCAGGGAGTAAGCCGGGAAACTTCTTCTTGAGAATAGCCGCAGCCGTGCCGCTGTCGGCCATGCTGTCCGCGTTGCCAACGTACGGAGCGTCCATTTAGTTTCTTTCCTCGTTCATCGGCATGAACCTTTCTGCTGGAAACTTCGCCTCAAGAGCTCCACCAACATCGTAAAACTCAATCGTAGATTGAAGGGCCGCCCGGATGTACCAGAAGGGAAGAGTGTGCTCCCTGAGCGCCGCGAGAATATCCCGCACTACCGGATCGAACGCCGCTGTCTCTTGCTCACCGAAAAATACTGCGCTCCCCGTCATAGCTTTTGCGACAGAGCGCCCCGAAGCACTTCCTCCGAGAAAATATCTCGATTCGTTGTGCTCCTCGGTACGCTCCGTCCTTTCAAACCTTCCTTGAATCGCTGTGGAACGCGTGCGCCTCTGCCTCTGCCGGAGTTCGATCTGCCGCCTTGTCCCTGCCGCGCTTCTGCTTGCCGCTGATTCGCTTGGTAAACCCTCCCAGCGAATCCGAGCAGATAATTTCCGAGAGCGTCCGCAACCTTGATTGCTGTCGGCCTGCTCACTGGCTGAGTGTCTCCCAGCGCTCGCATAAAGTTCCCGAGAAACAACATCGCCGCTTCCGGGTCATTGATTCGAGAAACGTCAGTGACCTTGCCCCCGTAGCGTTGGAACGTATGATAAAAATTCACCACGCCCCCCAATACCGTATTCGCAAGGAGTTGCTCGTCGACGCCCTGCACCGTGCGCGGGTCCACGCCCAATCCGCGGAGAATGTCGTAACTGAACGCCTTTGCCGCGGCCGGCTGCACCGATGGAATGCTCTGCAGGTCGCCTTGTGCGGCTTCAATAATGCTGAGCCCGCTGAGAGCTGTCTTGGCTATCGTAGAACCTAACGCCTGAACATTGACTCCCGCCTGGTACACGTCACCCCCGAGCGCAGCGCAGAACTCGTCAGCAAATCCCTTCGCGCTTACCGGATCGTTGAGCCCGTGCTCTGCGATTGTCGCCTCCGTCCTTTCAACCCATTCCTGCACGCTCTGCGCGGTTACTTCTGCCGGCTGCTCCTGAGTCTCCGTTTCGTGTTGAGGCTGCCTCTCCATCTGCGGTTGCCGTTCGGCTTGTTCCGCCTGATTCTGCCCTGTTTCGGGCTGGCCGCCCTCCTCTTCAATCTTCTGTGCAAGCCCTTCGTCGCCCAACTTCTGCGCGTCATGCTCCTGCTCATAGAGAGCATCCGCAAAGTAATCCATCGGGTTCTCGAATTGGCTCTCTCCTGCTTCCGCGTCGCTGAATCCTTCTCGCGCCTGCAAAAAATTTCCTTCGTGCGTCATCACCGCCACGATGTTCGAATCATCCAGAAGAGAATCCGCGATCATGCTCTGCTCTTCTGCTCGCTCTGGTCCTATCGCCATACGTTCCCCTTTCTAGCTATAAACTGCCGCACACTGCCCGGAGCTAACCAACCTCAGCGCGATCTTTGCGCCTGACGGGGTTGCGAAGTTTCCGGGTATCCGCACGTTGATTAAATCATTGGGATCCGGCCTCACCGTGCCATCCGGTCCTGCGGGCAAAGAGTTGGCGATAAAATCCGCCGCCTGCTCTGGATACTGCAAGAGCTTGCCGCTCGCATCCGTATAGGCCCAAACAACGTGATAGACACCGTTTACCGGCACGATTCCCTCTTTAGCTGTTCGTCAAAGCCGCAGACGGATCCAAATTTGCGACATTGTCGAGCACCGTCACCGCGCCGGATTTTGGATTGTGCAAAGAGTTATTCGATAGAGCCGTAGCGATGTTCGATGTCACTGGACGTGAACTGCCCCCCGTGTCGAGAACATCGGACGCAGACACAAGCGCCACCCGTGATCCGAAATGAGTGTCAACTTTTCCGTTTATCTCGCTGTGATAAATCACGCGGTACCTGTTTGTCGCCATTTGTTACCCGCCTTTCCTCGACTCCTCTAAAATCTTTGTCCGCCGCTCTTCTTTGACTTGCTCGTACATCCGTTGCCAGTCTCGGCCGCTGTGATACTTTTCAAACTCCACGCGCCGCGTTGCGTAAAACTCCGCTACGTACTGCAATGCCTGTTCGCGCATGTCAGCCTCGACTGCTGCGTCTATGCGTTCGTCGCGTCCAGCATCGGCCTCCGCTCGCTGATTTGTTTCCTCAATTAGCTCCTGCTCAATCCTGGCTACTTCCGCTTCAGCCTCGAGCTCTTGTCTTAATTCCACTTCACACTTCGGACAATTCGGTGGAAGCCACATACTTTCCCGCTGTCCTGGCACGCCGGGATCTAGCCTCTGGCCCCACTCAATGCCGTGCAAGCCGCAAACTTGCCGGCGAATTGCCCGGCCCGCTGTGGTCGTCGCTGCTGCCATCATTCCTCGCTATCGCAAAGGATTAAATCTACCGCCCGGCTCCCAAGGCGAACGAGTCACCGCTTTTTTAGTAAACGGCGCCACTAGGAAACGCTCGTCTGCTTTGTGGCGCGGGAACAACTTCTTCTTTAGAGCCCTGATTCGCTTTTCCTCAGCCTTGTATTTCTTCTCCTGAGCGCGAGCAGCGGCGAGAATCGCCTTCAGTTCTTTAACCTCGTTCTTCGCAGAATCCGCCAACAACGCCGCCGCCGCCAGGGCCGCCGAAATTGCATCACCGGTCTTATCCTCGGTTGCAAGCGCCTCGTAGCACTTAAGCGCATCTTCAATGAGTATCAAACTCCCTGCGCCAGTTCCTCCTCTCTCGAAGTTGGCGATGTCGTCGCGCGAAAATCCTGTCAGTTCACCCAGGCGCGGCTGCGTCATTCCAACCTGCTCACGCAGTTCCTTCAAAATGACGGCGGGCTTGTACGGCGGGTGTGAGCCAATCTCTTTAGGCATGCGGTCCTCCCAGTCAGAAACCATCTTAACGTGTAACGAAAAATAAAGCTACACTTTTATTTAGGTAGCGTGTAATATAGTCCGCTAGTTACACGGTGCCGCAACCCTGAGCAATCCGGCCACGGTCGGGCAGGGTAGGCAAGAGCGAATCGTTGTACTGATTAGTGGGGCGCGGTTCGTGGGGAAAACGTGGACCGCGCCCGGCCGATTCGGAGAACTACAAAAGGTACGTGATATGGATAATAATCGTTGTAACACCAATCCTCAAAACTCGCAAGAAATAAAAATTGTCTTGCCTATCTCGCGTGAACCTGGCCGCGTGCCATCTCAGGTTCCGTCCGCCGATCTGAGAAAGATTTTTTACAAACATCACAAATTATGGAGCCGGCGTGCCGCATGATCTCCGGAGAGATCAACGTTCCCGCTCTTCTCACTAATGCGGGATTCCAGGTCAGAAACAGTCGGGCCACCTGCCCGTTTTGCGAAGGTCATCGCAAATTCACTGTCGCGATTCACGGAGAACTTTACTACTGCCATAGGTGTCAGCGTGGTGGCAACGTTCGCACTCTCGCCCGGGCTCAAGGGTTAAATCTTCCACCACGGCGAATTCGCAAAGCCGACAAAGCTAAAGCTGCGTTCCGCGCCTGGCTTTCCCAAAAAATGAATGAGATGAGCCGGGCCGAGTATCGCCTGCACCAGCGTGCGAAGTGGGCCAAGGTCGCTCTGAGTTTTTATCCTGATTTCGAGCCCGCATGGGAAGCGCTCGCAGCTTGGCATCATGCCGAACAGCAGTTCCAAACATTTTGGCAATCGGCCTCGGACAAATGCGGCCGTTATTGGCTCTATCGAAATTGGAGGAAACGTGTTGCGGGATGAGCATCCGTTGGGCGAAGACTTTTTCAAATCTGCTGATGCAACACAGGCACCGATCGGGGCCATCCTTCGCCGGCTGAGCGACATCCCGGCACAAAAACTTTCGTGGCTCTGGCCGGGTAGGATCCCACTCGGGAAATTGACCCTCCTGGCCGGGGACCCGGGGTTAGGGAAGAGTTTCGTCACGCTCGACATTGCCGCGCGTGTGACTCGGGGAACTAACTGGCCCGACGGTGCGGTCAACGGCCAGATAGGGAGCGTGATTGTACTGAGCGCGGAAGATGACGCCGCCGATACCATCCGCCCCCGACTCGAAGCAGCCGGCGCGAAACTGGATAAGATTCACATCCTGCAGGCCGTTCGTCACGTCAAGCCTAACGGCGAAACCTGCCTTGACCATTTCAGTTTACAGACCGACATTGCCGCGCTCCAAGATGCGGCCGTTTCCGTAGAAGACGTCCGTCTGATCATCATCGATCCGATTTCCGCCTATCTCGGTAGTACCGATTCCCATGTGAACTCGAAAGTACGGGGTGTACTCGCGCCCCTCGCGGGAATTGCTCAAACCTTGCGAATCGCCGTGAACCTCGTCGATCATCTGAGCAAATCAAACCGCCCCGCTCTGTACCGTCCGAACGGTTCCATCGCGTTCACGGCTGCGGCCCGGGCCGTATGGTTCTTCGCCAAGAATCCTGATGATCCGCTTCAGCGACTAATGCTGCCCGGTAAGCTCAATCTGGCGCCAGAGCAAACCGGCCTGAGTTACACGCTCAAGGAAAAGGAATCCGGCATTGTAGGCGTAGCGTGGGGAGGTCCGGTCACTATGTCGGCTGATACCGTCTTACAGCCGGAAGCCACCGAGGAAAGGTCAGAACGCCTAGAGGCTACGGAATGGCTCCGAGAGCAACTATCGAGCGGGCCTGTCTCTGCCAACCAGCTCAGAAAGGACGCGAACTCCGCGGGCCTAGCTTGGATCACCGTGCGGAGGGCAAAAGACGCTCTCGGCATTACCCCCTGCAAGAATGGGTTTGCCGGTGGCTGGTCCTGGGGACTCCAAGCCCCCGAAGATGCTCATCAAACCCCGAAGATGCTCACCCCTGAAGCGGGAGCACCTTCGGTCGAAATGAGCACCTTCGGCACTAGTATCGCCGCCAACCTGCCAATCACCTACACCTCGGAAGCTGATGGTTTAGGGGCTACCTGCAATTCCTGTAACGGCCGATTTAGGACCCTGGCGGGCTGGCGCGCTCATATATCCCGTAACAGATGCTCGCCGAGAGTAAATGGTGCGGGCGCGGATTGAGCACCGCGCCAAAACTCGCAGCCCTGCCCCGCTCCACTATGGAGCGGCAAGACATTCTGACTCCGCAAGAGCTGGCGAAGCGCCTAAAGCTGCCCGTCAGTTGGATTTACAAACAGACCGCAAAGCATGGCCCCGGTTCTATCCCCGTTCTGCGCTGTGGGATGTATCTGCGCTTCTACTGGCCGGAGGTTTGCGCCTGGCTGCACTCGCAAAAATAGGGCTTGCGCTCTGACTTAATATGATATAGCCTTATATCAGAAAGCGAGGAACAATGAGACAGCAAACGGGGTACCTCTTCCATCGCGGAACGTCTTGGTTTGTGCGCTACTACGATACGGACGCTACCGGGAAACGAATCCAGAAATGCGAGAAACTGAAAGTAGCCTACGGCGGGGAGTATCGCACGCGACGCAGCGTGCAGCCGTTCATTGACGAAATTATAGCGCCGCTCAATTCCGGCCTGCTCAATCCGCAAGCAACCATGCTGGTAACTGAATTTGTGGATACGATCTACCTGCCCGAACACGTCGAGAAGAAACTGCGGCCGGCCTCGCTCAAGCAATACCGCGACGTGTGGCGCAACCATTTGAAAAACCGCATGGGGAAACTGACGCTGCGAAGCTTCCGAACGGTACACGGCGAGCAGATGCTTTCTGACATAGCCGCCAAAGCGAAGTTAGGCCGTAGCTCACTTCGCCACTGCAAAGCGTTCCTCTCTGGCGCGTTCAAACAGGCGAAACGGCTCGGAATCCTCGACGGCCTCAACCCGATACAAGACACGTCGATACCGAATGTGCCAGAGGCATCGGAAGACACCTACGCCTATTCCCTCGGTGAGATTAAATCCATGTTGGCCGTCTTGCCGGAGCCCGCGCGGACAATCGTACTCACCGCTGCATTTAGCGGACTGCGCAAGAGCGAGTTGCGCGGCTTGACCTGGGGAAGCTACAACGGCGAGCAGTTGAGCGTTGACCGCTCCGTGTGGAACAGCACGGAAAACGTGCCGAAAACAAAACGCTCCCGTTCGCCTGTCCCCGTTGTCCGTCCGCTGGCGGAAGCGTTAGAAGTTCACAGGCTCCGCGCGGGAGTCTTGGCGCAGCCTGCTCTGCCGATCTTCCAAGCGGGAAATGGGAAACCACTGAACCTCGACAATATTGTTCGCCGCGTCATCAATCCGGCGCTGTCACCGTGCGCGGTGTGCAAGATGCAAGCGGATGAACACCTGCCCGATGGTCACACCTTCCAGCGGGATAGTTCCCTTCCCTTGTGGCACGGCTGGCACGCCTTCCGCCGCGGCCTCGCAACCAACCTGCACACGCTAGGCGTCGATGACAAAACCATTCAGGCGATCTTGCGCCATTCCACAATCGGCCTAACGCAAAACATCTACATCAAATCCGTGAATGAGTCGCAAGTTTCCGCGCTCGATTCGCTGTCGGAAAAGTTCGAAATATGCAATGACCATGCAACAAACCCGACACGGGTCATTCAATGAGTTTTCTAAATCGTTACAACGAAAAGAGATGTTGGAGCCGAGGGCGAGAGTTGAACTCGCGACCTGCCGATTACGAATCGGCTGCTCTACCACTGAGCTACCTCGGCTTTGACTGAAAAGAAAGGCCTTGCTGTCCTGGCTGCTGTTGATTTTCCTCAACTGCCATCAAATTGCCATCAAAATACTTCTCCACCTTCGCCATGGCTTCATGTAAATCCGTCGAGTCCACGATGTTGTATCTTTCAAACGTAGACTCTGTCAGATGTCCCGAAATCTTCATAGCGATTCTCCGTGGAACCCCGGACCGGATCAGATTCCTGACGCCACTGCGGCGGAAGTCGTGAAGTAGTAGGCCCTTGTACTGCCAAACCTTAGGACCCGTCTCTACGCCCAATCCTACCTTAACGCATGAAGCCTGAAAAGACTTCCGCAAGTTTCTTGCGTCGAAAACTTTTCCCGTGCGCGGCAATTTCTTAAGAACTTCATTAAGCTCAAGCGGCAAGGGCAGCAGAATCGGTTCCTCATTTTTGGTTTGGTTCCCTTCGATCCTAAGCTGGAATCTTCCCTTTTCATACTCTATCTGCGACCAGGTGATGGCCAGCGCGGCCCCGACTCTGCAGCCGGTAAAATACAGGAACGTCACTAGCGGACGGAGATGTTCCGGCATGGCGTTTCGTAGCTTGGTGAATTGCGTGGGGGTCAAGAATCCCTTGCGGACGTTGTCCTCTTTCAGCAGTGGAAAATAGGGAGTTTGTGCCAACTTCCCTTCCCGCCGCGCCAAACTCATCATCCTTCGCAATAGGCTCAGATTCCGATTTATCGTCGCGTTCTTCGCCCCTTCGTTCTGACGCTTCTCTATAAACTCATAAAGCAGTTTCGTGGTGATCGTCCTGACAGGCCGGTTTTTGAAAAACGAATTGAGATGTTCAAAGCCCCAAACGTAGGGATTGCTATCCTCGTCCGTTTCCAACATTTTGACGCCACGCGTCCGGTAATCCAGGATGAGAATTTTGCGGATGTCCTCGTACTTCAACTTCTTCATTTCCGCGACTGGTAATCCTTGTTCCACCTTGCCGAGGCGGTCGCGCAGAAGATTTTCCGCGACCATCAGCGACTCGGATTTCGTGCTCTCCTGGCGAAGCTTACCGTTCACCTCCCGGTAGCTTATGTACAGAAACCTGCTTCCCTTCTTTTCAAAGATCCCACCAGTACCGAAAACTCTGCGCTTTGCTCGCGGACTAGCCGTCGCATCTTCGACAAGAATCGGCTTAGACTGCACGCCTACTGTTCCATTTTTTGTCCTTACGCTGGGCTGTCTCATCTTCGTCCTCTCGTTCATACTGACGGTTTCCGCAGCACTTGAGAGCCTATGACGCTTTCCACTGACGTTGTACGCAATCTACCGAGTGCGGCTCCCGATCGCTTCACTCCTCTTCTCTCGATCAACTAGTTCATCCAGATCGCGACGATCCACTTGGAACCGTTTGCCGAATCGGGTGTAAGGAAGCCGCCCTTTCCAGATCAGTTCTCGCACAGACCACAGAGTGCACCCAAGATAGTGAGCAGCTTCGGGGAGAGTTAGCAATCGCTGCGAAGCGATTGGGACTTCATCGATCGTTCGTTTTGTTCCGGGCATAAGATCTCCTGCGACACGCTCAGCTATCGAGATTCAACTTGAGGGACTGCACAGTCTTTACGTCTTCATCGTTTTTTCGCGAGCAGCGCGAAAACGTGTGACGAAAGACGCATCAGGTGACACAAGCGTTGACACCGCCACTGTCATGTAATATTCTACTTACGTATCGATACGTAGTCAAGGGCGTACACCTATCGCGAGAAAGTGAGGTGAACCGGTGACCGAAAAGCCACCCGAAAAACCACAACAACAGCAGACCCTCTCAGTTCGAATCAGCGCAGCACTGCGAACACGCCTAGAGCAAGCCAGAAAACGCATGTCCGCGAGAACTGGTGAGAGCGTCTCGACATCGGAGATCGCCAAGCAGCTCCTCGAATCGGCCCGCGAAGATCGCCTCGAAGTTGTCGACATGCTTGTGAATCCAACGGAAGCGCTTACCCAAATCCGCCGCAAGGGAGAAGCACAACATGTTTTGACGCGTGCAGAATGGACCACTGTTGCTCACTTCGTCCAGCAAGGTCTCGAAGCTTTTTCCGGCAAAACACCAAATCCTGTCTCTCGCGAGTCGCTCGGTGATGTCCTTGACGCCTTCCTTGCCGTCTACGAATTGCGTCCCGATCAGCGTGCTTCGAAGCACGACGAATATTACTTGGGCAACCTTCCACGTGATTGCCGCCCCGGAAAAGCGAAGACTTCTGATGATGGAGTAAATTCTGAGATCGTGCGCCGGACAGTCGTGGAAGCCCGGAAGCGGCTTGGCGAGGCAACAACCAAGTCGGAACCGCTACTCGCCGGTCGGAATCTCCTCGTGTTGCTTGAGGACGAAAAGCTCTCGGGAGCTGATGCCGTGGACCATGCACTTCGCCCCTTCTGGCCGGGCTTATGGCGACTGGCAGCGCGGGGTCACTACCACCTCACTCGACAACCAGTCCGAATCAAACCCTCACAGCGGGATTCCTTTTTTCAAAGGCCAATTGCCCCAATTAGAGAGGGAGGGTACACACTTTCCTTTGCCCGTGGGGAGGGCCATGACTTCTCCATGCTCCTCGGCTTCCCTGGCCCTCGAGCCCCGCTGTATCCATTTAGTGGGTATCCGAGAATCGGGGAGTTTCGGAGCATGCTCGGAGCGCTCACTCCGGAAAGTCCGACTCCCCATTGGGATGGTGAGCACTTCTTTGGCTATACCGCGAAGCCGGAAGACGAGAAAGAAAAGGGCAAGGACTTTTGGTTTCGCGCTCACGACAATGGGATCACGTTTGGTTTCGCGGAGAAGGAGTGGAAGTCCGTCCAGGTGCTGTTTCGGCGCGCGTGGGATGTCCAAGAAGTGCGCATGGCCTGGGACGGCTTGGCGCTCGAATACGGTGAGCTATGAAGAGCGGTGCCTTCGGCACCGGGAGTTGGACTGACACGTCACCCCGTTTCGGGTGCTGTATGGCAACCAAAGTTGCCGTACGGGAACCTGCTGCAAACGCGGCAGCTAGCAACTCTTCGCTCACCGTGGTTCTCTCGCATCAGCTATTGGTTCCCGTACGGGAACTTGTTGATTTTGTTGGTGGTCAGATCTCGCTCACTCGCTTTCTCTTCAGTTAGAACTAGGAAGTGCCGAATGCCTACACCACGAACCAAGTCCATCAGCACCAAAGTCACTGAAGAGGAGTACGCGCAGTTTGAAGCCCGCGCGGGCGATCAGACGATCAGTGAGTGGGCGCGCGAGACTTTGTTGAGGGCGGCCAAGCCAAGTCCCGCCGAGCAAACCATCATGGCGGAACTGCTTGCCCTGCGAATGATCCTGATGAATATCCTGTTTAGCATTGCCAATCGGGAGCCGCTCACAAGCACGGCGATGGACGACATTATTAAACGGGCCGATGCGGGCAAGTTGGCGAAGGCCACGGAACGGCTGACAAGGGCAACTACGGAGCCACAGCGAGAGTGAGAGACAGCCCAACCTGGGCAAGGCAACGCGCATGAAATGGGGGCGAGGAGAGCGCACGGGAGGGCCGAGCATTCGGCCGGTCTACACCTATGCCTTAGTGCTCATCTCCTTCATCGCAACTCTAGGAATCGAGGGCTTCCGCTACAAGCAGGTCTGGACGCCCCTGGAACGACATTATTTTCCTGACTATCTCGGCTCGCAGATAGTCGGGGTAGTACGCGACAACGGCTGGTACACGCTGCTCCAAGTTGTTACGCGGAAGGGGAGCCGATTGGCACTGGACAGCGATGTTGTTCTCACGGTCACGGAAAGTGGTGAGAACTCTTTCGCGCTCACCAAAGAGGCCTTGACGCATGGCGCGCTGCGTCTTGAATCCCATTACGGCCATTACAACAACGCCGAGATGCATGCCTTCCTGGGCAACTTGATTTATCACAACCAAACGCCTATGAATTTTTTCCGCCCAGCGTTGTGGGCTGGCCTGGTTCTGTTCTTCGCGGGCCTGTTGCCAGCGACCCATCTGGACCACAGCCGTTCTTCTACGCTGCGCTATGGGAGGAGACTGGCACGCTCCGATTCGATGAATGTGTCGCAGCTCAACCGCAGACACCGCTTCCGTGGGATAAGTTCAGTGAACGGGCGTCGAGCGGTGCTGGACAGGATGGTGGGTCTTAGCAAGAAGCTCCGTGTTCCACCCGGCAAAGACAATCCCGGCGTCCTGCTCATGACAGAGCCCTTGCCTCAAGAACCAGTCAAGATGGCAGCGGCCGCTGCGGGAACAGTTAAGAGGTCCCAGGCGAGCGGCACGCGACAGGAATCAGCGCCACCAAAGCAAACGCCGAGTCAGGACCAAAAGTTGGAACATGACGTGGCACCCGCCAAGAGACGCTTTTTCGAATAGAAGAACATGCTTACCATTTCCAAACCGCTCAGTGCAGGTCAGGCCCGTGCCTATCATCACGAGGAGTTCAGCAACGCGCAGGAGAACTACTACAGCGAAGCCGACCGGATACGGGGCGAGTGGCACGGAAAGCTGGCCGAGAAATGGGGACTGCGTGGTGCAGTGCAGGAGGAACAGTTTCGGCGGCTCAGCGATGGCCAGCATCCGATTACCGGCGAGCAATTGGTTCGCCATCAGACGGCACGGGAATATGTGAACGAGCATGGCAAGACAGTCAAGGCGATGGAGCACCGCGCTGGTTGGGATGCGACCTTCTCGGCACCGAAAAGCGTATCGCTGACGGCACTTGTGGGAGGCGATCAGCGCGTGCAGGATGCTCATCGGGCCAGTGTCGGAGTCGCGTTGGATGAGATGGAACGATATGTCCAGGCCCGGCTTGGAGGGAATCTTCCACCAGAAACAACGGGCAACTGGGTCGCCGCAAAATTTGAGCACGATAGCGCGAGGCCTGTAAGCGGTTATGCCGCCCCGCAACTTCACACTCACGTCGTCTTCTTCAATCTAACAGAGACCGAAAATGGCGAAACACGTCCGGTGCAACCGCAGGAACTTTATCGCACGCAGCAGTACGCCACTGCCGTATATCGCTCGGAACTCGCGCACCGTCTGCAGGAATTGGGTTACGAGATCGAACACGGCAAGAGCGGTCAGCCGGAAATCAAGGGTTACAGCCGCGAGTATCTGGACGCTTCGAGTCCGCGCCGGAAGCAGATCGAAGGGCATCTGGCGATGGAAAATCAGAGCGGTGCGGCGGCGGCGCTAATCGAGTTCTTCGAGGCGATGCAGATGCAAGCGCAACTGCGTATCGCCCCAGCCGGTGCACTTCCGCACATCGCGGCGGCTAAAACGAAAGTCCGTGCGCTCGATCTTCC
>Ga0185299_10003829_pt1 | contig 19096 bp, 21 predicted proteins | sample PaiPotPPA55metaG_FD_128002 | JGI IMG/M metagenome (GOLD analysis project Ga0185299, IMG submission 128002) | Iron sulfur acid spring bacterial and archeal communities from Banff, Canada, to study Microbial Dark Matter (Phase II) - Paint Pots PPA... ...
AGCCGAGACCAGCGCTGTTCAGCTTTCCCTGGACGGGTGCGGTCGATCGCCTGCGGCAGGCGGCCGCCTCGGCATCTCTGCCCGAGCAGTACCGCACGATCCTCGACCTGCGCGCGCTCGAGGCCGCCGCGGCGGGTGGGCGGCCGTTGATCTGGATCACCTCGCTCGCGGCACTCGCCTTCGCTGTGACCAGGTAAGTGGCCGGAGCGGCTTTTGTCGCCTGGCTCGGAGCATCTGTTCTCGTGCTGGCCGATGGCAGGCGCGGCCTGGCCCTCGGACTCGCGCTCGTCGCGGTCAGCCTTGCAGTCCTCACCTGGCCGGCCGGCATGGTAGTCGGTTCCGTCGCGATCGGCCTGGGAGGTTTGACCGCCGCGGTTCGGTGCTGGCGTTCCGGGCCGGCGGGGTGGGGGATCATGCCGGCAGGATCGACGCCTCGCCTGATTCTCTGCATCGCCTCAGGCCTGCTCGCGTTCTGGCTCGCCGCCTCGGTGACGACAGGTCCAGCAGGGTCGCTTCGCTTCACCTTCATCGTGGTGCCGGGATTGATGGGAGCCCGCATCCTGATGAGCCGCGACGTTCCTGTCGTGCTGGCGGGGATCGCGGCGATGGCGCTTGCGCTGGCGGCGGCTTCCGGACTGGCGGTGGAATCACCAGGTCCGATACCGGCGATCGTGGGTGGGTTGATTGCAGCGGCCGTGATGTTCGTTCCCACCTCACGTCAGGACGCATCGCCGCGTCCCGCGGACAACAATGGAGCCTGAGCTCCTTCTCGCCGCGGCGGTCGCGCTCGGCATGGCAGTTGTGTTCGCTCCGCCCCGCGTGCCGCGCGCAAACCTGCTTACCTGGGGCCTGCTGGGCCTTGCGGGCATGGCGGCCATCGCGATCGCTCCCAGCCTGGACCTGATCCTCCTGATCCTTCTCGTCATGGCCGTGCTGCAGGCGCGCCTGGCCTCGCATCGGGATTTCGCGATTCGCCTGCGTGCCCCGGTCCTGGCTGTGGTCTTGCTCGCTCTCGGCCTGGCCCTTGAGCGGCTGCAGGGTCCTGTGGTGCTGGACCGCTTCGGCGCCGTAGGTATTGTCGCCGGCCTTGTCGCCGCGGTCGGACTGCTGCCGTACGCCCATGAGTTCGACCCTGAGGAATCGGTCGTGGCGTCACCAATTCCGTGGATCGCGTTCGTGGGCCCGCTCCTCGCCGCGGCGGTGGTTTCGAAAGCGGCGGAGGTCGTGCCCGCGGACGCCGGCGACGCGTTTGGCGCGATGCTCATCGGCCTCGGGCTGCTGAACATGCTCTGGGGAAGCGTCGCCTCGTGGCGCACCGCAAGCGACGCCGCGGCCTGGCGCTACTCATTTATGTCCGACTGGGGACTGGCGTTGTGTGGGTTTGGGCTCGCGATCGCGGACGGCCGGGCGGCGGCACTGATCATCCTCTTCAGCGTGGTGCTCGGCCGCCTGCCGCTCTACCTCTGGTCCCGTCAAGCCCTGCGCGCCAAGGTGCCCACCGACCGGCCGATCAACCTGGTCGTGGCTGCGGTGCTCGCCGGTTCCGCGCCGTTTGCGGGTTTCCCGGCTCGAGTCCTGCTGCTACGCGGCGCGACGCAGCTCTACTGGCCGCTGGCGCTGGTGCTGGTGGCCGCGATGCTGCTGTGGCTGCCGGGCTCGCTTCGCCTTGGACGCAGCATGGGCGTGCCGCGCGGACGCCAGGCGGTGGGAGTCGCGATAGTGCTCGCCCTGAACGTGCTCCTGGGCGTGTACCCGCAACCCTTGCTTACGCTGGCGGGCCTGTGAGGGGCGTCTGAGTGGCACACGTCCTTTCGACGCTCGCCACCCATGCGCTCGCTCTGGTCCTCTACCCGGGGCTGTTGACATGCGCCGTGTTTGGCGGTGTGGCCGAGATCGCCTGGCTCAGCCTCACCACCGGTGGCTGGTCGTGGCCCAATTTTCCGCGGCGGCGGCCCACGCCGGTCCTGGCGGCGGTGCTCGTTGGCTCGATCCTCGCCGCCGTACAGCTGGCCGCGCCTTTCAACGCGGTCCCCTCGGACGAACGCAGCGTGGTGGTGGCGGCGATCGCGCTTGCTTTCACGGCCTGGGCCGAGCTCGCGCTCACGGTCGAGCTGGTGGCCGAACCTCGGCTGCTTCTCATCGTCCAGTTCTGCTGGCTCCTGGCGGTGCTCGGCCCCGCGGTCCAGCCGGAGACCCTGCGACCGCAAGTGCTGGGCAACGTGCTGGTCCCCGCGTTGCTCCCTCTGAAGATCGCTTGCGGAGCGCTCTACCTGCTTTGCCTTCCCGCGCTGCTCCGCTTGTGGCCCTTCGCACCACCGGGCGACCGGCGGGTCCGCCGGCGGGTGGATGCGGCGAGGGCGCTGTGCTGGTTTCCTTACTGCGGGCTCTTCACGACGCTGTTCTTTGCGCCGCCTGCGGACGATGCGATTGGACTGCTGCGGTTCTTCGGAGTCACCGCGATCGCGGCGGCGTTGCTCATGGGCGCGGGGGTGGTGATGGAGCGCCGGGGGGCGGCGCTCGCGCGCGGGATCTACATGCGAGGGATCGCGCCGTTCGCGCTGGTGGTTCTGTTGGTGGCTGTCGTCACGTCGTTTGAGTTGAGGTGAGGGGGCGGCGGCGGAAGGACTGGGAAGAGGGTGTTGGGGCGGGGTCTGGGAGGTGACGAAGAGCAGGGCTTTGTCTCTCCGATCGAGTGGATCCGCTTGGAATGCCACCAGACCAGCACGATTGCAGCTGACGTGATCGCGGTCGGCGAGAACCTGGAGCGCTTGCCCCAGACCGTCCAGGCGTTGACTGGTGGCGAGATCGGCTTTCCACATCTCAAGACGATGGCGAGGACAGCCAACTTCATCGGCGGCGGTTTCGACGAGATCAAGCTCCTGCCCAAGGCGAAGGACAACTCGGCGGGCAAGTTCTATTACATCTGCGACCACTACCGGCACTCGCTCGACCCCAAGGCTTACGAGGCTGAGCAGACCGAGCGGGTGGAGAACCGCAAGCTCAGCATCACGACCTGCGATGACGGAGCAGTACTGATCAAGGGCCTCTTCGACCCTGAAGGTGGCGCTGCGCTGCGCACCGCTTGGGAGTCGCTGGCGCGCCGCTCGGGCGCGCGTGATGACCGGAGCCGGCAGAAGCGGCTGGCGGACGCGGCGGTGGAAGTCGCTCTTCACGCCATGGATATCGGAGCGATTCCGCAGCAGGCGACGCAGCGCCCCCACCTGCAGGTCACCGTCCCGCTCGAGACCATGCTCGGACTGCCTGGCGCGCCTGGGGCGGACATGGAGTTCTCACCGCAGCCCATCTCCGCCAAGACGGTCGAGCGGTTGGCCTGCGACGCCTCGGTCACCCGCATTGTGTTCGACTCCGAATCCATGGTCATCGATGTCGGGCGGGCCAAGCGCACGATCTCGGGGCCCCAGCGCAAGGCGCTCAACGCCCGCGACAAGCACTGCGTCTGGCCGGGTTGCGAGCGGCCGGTCAGCTATACCTCTGGACACCACCTCAAGCACTGGTTCTTCGGCGGTGGTGGAGAGCTCGAGAATCTGACGCTGCTTTGCTACCGCCATCACTGGAATGTGCACAAGGGCAACTGGCAGATCATTCGCGATCAGGACGGTCGCGTCGTGGTCATTCCGCCGACCGTTACGTTCGGACCTCCATCACGGGGGCCGGACTAAGAGGCGGATTCGCGCCGGCACTAGATCTGGGGTAACCCTGTGGAAAACACCGCTACCAGGTGTATCATCCAGCCCGCCCACATCTTGCCAACGCCACAGCCAACTCGGGTCGCCCCACCGGCCCTTCGGGCACGGCCTCCTGTCGGGGAGGTCAGTTGAACCTGTTCACGTCTGTCCTGGGATTGTGGTCGGCTGACGTCGGCATCGACCTCGGTACCGCCAATACGCTCGTCCATGTCCGCGGCCGAGGCATCGTGCTCGACGAGCCATCGGTGGTCGCCGTGAGCAAGCGCACCGGCCAGGTGCTCGCGGTGGGCACTGAAGCCCGGCGCATGCTGGGGCGCACTCCCGCGGACATCGTTGCGATGCGTCCTCTGCGCAACGGAGTGATCGCGGACTTCGAGCACACCGAGCAGATGATCAGGCACTTCATCGCCAGAGCCCACAACCGCGCGTGGCATGTCAGCCATCCCCGCGTCGTGATCGGCATTCCGTCCGGTGTGACCGAAGTCGAGAAGCGTGCGGTCACCGACGCGGCGACGATGGCCGGCGCGCGCGAGGCGCACCTGATCGAGGAGCCGATGGCCGCGGCAATCGGCGCCGGCCTTCCCATCCAGGCCGCAGGCGGTTCGATGATCGTCGACATCGGCGGCGGGACGACAGAGGTGGCGGTCATATCTCTGGGAGGTGTCGTCGCGGCCACCTCTGCGCGAACCGGTGGAGACGACATGGACGACGCGATCGTCCAGTACGTGCGGCGCAACATGGGCCTGCTCATCGGAGAGCGCACTGCTGAGGACATCAAGATCGCGATGGGTTCGGCCTTTCCGATGCCAGAAGAGAGATCCTTTCTCGTCCGCGGTCGCGACCTCGTCACCGGTCTTCCGAAAACGGTCGAGATGACCACTGCGCACGTGCGCGAAGCGCTGTCCGGGGTGCTCATCGACATCGTGCGCGCCGTGAGGTCGACCATCGACGCCACACCACCGGAGCTCGTCGAGGACATCATGGAGCGCGGTCTTGTCGTGTGTGGAGGAGTGGCGTTGCTTGCCGGCCTCGACAAGCTGTTTGCACACGAGACCCTGATGCCGGTGCGCATCGCGGAGGATCCGCTCACCTGCGTCGTGCGCGGCACCGGGATCGTGCTCGAGGAGATCGACACCCTCAACCGGGTCCTGTTGCGGACGCGCCGCGTCAGGGCGCTCCGTTACTGAGGGACGCTTGGTGTACGGAAGAAGCCAGCCTCGCTCGACCGGTCTCTTCCTGGCCCTGTGCGCGACGATGCTCGTGCTCGCGATGGTGACCGAGCAGACCTGGGCCGAGGGAGCTCGCGGCGCGGTCAAAAGCACGCTCGCGCCTCTGGAGGCCGCGATGACTCAGCTCGCCGGCAACCTCGACCGCGTGTCCTCCGCGTTTGGAGATGTCTCGGCTCTGCGGGCGGAGAACCAGCAGCTGACCGCGGCCGATCAGGCTCTCCGTCGCCAGGTCGTCGAGCTGAACGCGGCCGCGAAGGAAAATGCCGCCCTTCGCCAGGCCCTCGACTTCGAGCGCTCGTACGGGCACCGCATGGTGGCGGCCCAGATCGTCGGTCGGGGGCCGGACGGGTTCAGCCGCACGCTGGAGGTCGACCGCGGGACCGCGGATGGCGTGCAGCCCGGGATGATCGTCACGACGGGCGCGGGCCTCGTCGGACGCGTGCAGGAGGCCGGCCCTCACGGCGCAATCGTGCAGACGCTCGCGGATCCGCAGAGCCGCGTGAACGTGTTTCTCTCGAAGTCCGGCTTGCAGGGCACTGTCACCGGCGGGCCCGCCGCACTTCAGCTGGAGATCGAGCATTCGCTGGCCGGCACCGCGTCCGGCGGCGAGTGGGCCTTGACCAGCGGGGTAGGAGGTGGCTACCCACGCGGGTTGGTGGTGGGCGAGCTGGCATCGGTCACGCATCGGGATTCGTCGACCAGCGACCAGGCTGTGGTGGCCTGGGTGAACGACCCAGCCTTCATCAGCCTTGTGCTCGTGATCACCGATTTCGTGCCGTCATGAAACGCCTGGCGATCGCCGGTCTGCTGGTCGCGATCGTCCTGGTCCAGGTGACGTGGGCGCCGCGGATCACGGTGGCAGGCGCGTTTCCGAATCTGGCATTGGTCGCGGTCATTGCCATCACGTGGTCGGCTGGCGTCCGGCAGGGGATGGCCTGGGCATGCGTTGCGGGATTGCTGCTGGACCTGACGGCGGACGGTCCGCTGGGCCCACATGCGGTGGCCCTGCTCGCCGGCGCTTACCTGTCCGGTTTCTGGGTGCGCAACCTCGACCGCGAAAGCCTTCTGCACCCGGTGATCGCGGCCGCCGCGAGCACCGCAATCTATTCGGCCGTCCTGGTGCTGGCCGATGATCTCCTGGGCTTGCCCGTTCCGTCGCTCGGCATCGCCCTCCAGCTCGTCGTGGCGGCTTCCGTTTACAACGCGGCCCTGATGCCGGTGGCCCTGGCCGCGGGCCGCAAGCTCCATTCGCCGGTGACGAGGCGCGCGGAGCCGGTTTGATCCAGCTGGGAGGCGTGACCCCCAAGGCGCGATGGTCGATGCGGCTCGTGGCCGCCGCCTCTCTGGCGGTCGTGGTGATCGGTGGGCTTGCGGTCAAGCTGGCCCAGCTGCAGGTCACTGATGGCGTGACCCTCGCCGGGATGGCGCGCGCGAACAGCGTGCATCGAGTGGTCCTGGAGGCCGACCGTGGAATCGTCTACGACCGACATGGAGCGCCTCTGGTTTCAAACAGCCCCGTCTGGAGCCTGGAGGTGGTGCCCGCCGGGCTGCTGTTGGACGCCCGCGCACGCTCTCTCGAGCTGGCGGAGCTGGCGCGCATCACCGGTCAGCCCGAGCCGCAAGTCGCGACTCTTCTCGCGGCGGCAGATCCATATTCAAGCGTCGACATCGCTCCAGGCCTGTCGGAGGAGCAGGAGCTCGCGATCAACGAGCGGCTGCCGCAGCTGCCCGGCGCATCGATCGTCCGGCACGCCGTCAGGACGTACGTCGATCCGCTGGTCTTCGGGCACGTGCTCGGATACGTCGGCCCGCTGAACGACGCCGACCTGAAACGTCTGCGGAAGCTCGGCTACCAGCCGGGCGAGGTCGTGGGCAAAGTTGGCGTGGAAGCGGGTCTCGAGACCTTGCTCCGCGGCAGGAACGGTTGGGCCGACGTCGAGGTCGACGCGCGTGGAGAGGTCGTCAGGACGATTGCCACGCAGCCGCCCGTGCCGGGAGACTCCGTGTATCTCAGTCTCGACGCATCGCTGCAGCGTGCGACCGCGCAGTCGCTCGCGGCGGGACTGGTCCGTGACGGCAAGACGGCGGGCGCTTCAGTGGTTATCGATCCGCGCACCGGAGAGCTCCTCGCGCTCGTGAGCTTGCCCGGCTACGACACCAACCTGTTCACCCACGGCATCAGCCAGGCGGATTACAGCAGGCTGATCAACAATCCCGACAGGCCGCTGCTGAACCGCGCGATCGCCGGCCAGTACGCGCCCGGATCGACTTTCAAGATGGTCACCGCGACGGCGGGCCTGCAGGAGGGCAAGATCACCGCCGCGACGCTGCTCTCGTGCCCGCCCTACCTCAACGTGAACGGCTGGATCTATCACAACTGGGCGTCGTACAGCCTGGGCCAGATGAATGTCGCCAAGGCGCTGGCGACCTCGTGCGACACGTTCTTCTACCAGGTCGCCGCGATGGTCGGTGATGTGACGCTCGCGAAATACGCGCGCGCATTTGGCTTCGGCCAGGCCAAGAGCATCGAGATGCCTGGCGTGATGCCCGGCCTGGTGCCCGACAGCATCTGGAAGCAACTGCAATGCGGCGTCCCCGATCTCAACTCGGATGCATGTCGCTGGACCACGGGAGACACCATCACGTTCGGGATCGGCCAGTCCTACCTGCTCACCACGCCGCTGAACCAGGCGGTCTATGTCGCCGCCCTGGCCAATGGCGGCAAGGTGATGCGGCCGACGCTCCTCGACGCCGTCCGGGACGCATCCGGACGTGAGATCCAATCGCTGCACCCGCAGGTGACGGGCACCGTGCCCGCTTCCGCGGACAACCTGATGGCTGTCCGCGAGGGCATGCGCGAAGAGATCAACCGGCCGTACAACATGAACTACTGGTTCCGGGCCGCGGGAGTGCCCGCGGACGGTGGCGGCAAGACCGGCACTGCGCAATGGGGCGGCAGCGGCCTCGACCTGCCGACTCATGCGTGGTTCGTCTTCTTCGCGCCCTACTCGCAGCCGGAGGTCGCGATGTCGATCTTCGTCGAGAGAGGGGAGCTGTCGGAGGTGGAGGCGGCGCCCATCGGCGTGCAGGTCATGAAGTTCTATCGCGACAACGTGGGCGCGATCCGCGCCGGAACTATTTGACCAACGTCGCCGCCTGGCGGCGGTTCGACCATTTGCAGCTCCTGCTGATCGCGATGCTGTCGCTGCTCGGCCTCATGACCGTCTACAGTGCACAGGCGGACTGGGGCAGGCAGCTGCTGTGGCTCTTGCTTGGGGCTTGCGCTTACTCCGCCGCCGCAGCCTTCGACTACCGGCGCCTGAGAGCGGTGGCGCCAGGGCTGTACGCGGGCATGCTTCTGATCCTGCTCGCGGTGCATCTCGTCGGCCATTCGGCTCTCGGCGCCCGCCGGTGGCTCTCGGTGGCCGGCTTCCCGCTCGAACCTTCTGAGCTGTCCAAGCTCCTTCTCGTCGTGGTGCTGGCGGCCTTTCTCAGCCGAAGCGAAGGGGTGTCGTGGCGATCTTTCGGAGTCACGCTCCTGCTGGTTGCGCCACCGGCGGCCCTGATCCTGACCCAGCCGGACCTGGGCACGACGATCGTCTTCGTCGCCGTCCTCTTCGGCATGCTGTTCCTCGCGAGAGCGCGCGCGTGGCAGCTCTTCTCGCTCGTGTTCGCGGCCGGTGTTGCCGTGCCGCTGCTCCCCTACCTGCTCCACGGCTATCAACGCAGGCGGCTCGAGATCTTTCTAGACCCGAACCAGGACCCCCTGGGCGCGGGCTACAACCTGCTGCAGGCGCGAATCGCCGTCGGCGCCGGCGGCCTGTTCGGCCAGGGATGGCTGCACGGCCTTCAGGGGCAGCTCGGCTTTGTTCCCGAACGGGCGACCGACTTCGTGTTCGCCATCTTCGCCGAGGAGTTCGGCCTCCTGGGAAGCCTGGTCCTGCTCGCGGTTTTCGGCTTGCTGCTGATCCGTCTCCTGCGCGCGGCGGCCGTGGCGCCGGACAGATTCGGCGAGCTGCTCGCCGGCGGGGTGTTCCTGATGATCCTGGTGCAGGTGGTCGAGAACGTCGGGATGAACATCGGCCTGCTGCCGATCGCGGGCATCCCGCTGCCCCTGATCTCCTACGGAGGATCGGCCATGATCACGACGCTCGCGGCGCTGGGCCTCGTCCAGTCGGTGGCGCTGCGGCGCCGGGAGGTCGTCCTCGGAGACGGTGCCCTTGGTACAATCACTCGCCGTGCCCAAGCCTGATTCTTCGCTGTCGGCCGTGGTCGTCAGCGGAGGCAAGCAGTATCGCGTCGCTCCAGGCGACAAGATCCTGGTCGACCGCCTCTCGGCGGAGCCCGGGTCGTCGCTGAAACTCGGCCGCGTGCTGCTGCTTCGGAACGGTGACGACATCACGGTCGGCTCCCCGGGCATCGACGGCATGGATGTCGAGGTCAAGGTCCTCCAGCACCGCCGCGGGCCTCGCCTCGAGAGCCTTCGCTACAAGTCCAAGAAGCGTGTCCGGGTCCACCACGGCGGGCGGGCCGACCTGACGGCGCTCGAGATCATCTCGGTCGGAGGTTTCACGGGGGAGACCAAGACCAAGGCTGAGACCGCGACCGCCACCAAGCCGAAGGCCAAAGCGCCGGCCAGGCCGCGGGCCAAGGCGGCGGCCAAAGCCGAGGTGGCGGCAGCTCCGGTTGTGGAAGACAAGCCCGCGAAGCGCGCGCCTCGCAAGAAGGAAACGAAGTAATGGCACATAAGAAAGGAGGCGGCTCATCTCGCAACGGCCGCGATTCCAACCCGAAGATGCTGGGAGTGAAGATCTACGGCGGCCAGGTGGTGGGCGCCGGTGCGATTCTCGTCCGGCAGCGTGGCACCAAGATCACGCCTGGAACGGGCGTTGGCCTCGGCCGCGACCACACTCTGTTCGCGCTCGTCCCAGGCCACGTGCTCTATGAGCGGGTCGGCAAGGACGGCCGGCGCGTCAGCGTCGGTGCGGCCGCGCAAGGCGCAGAGCTCGAAACGAAAAACCCGGACTGACAGCCGGCGGCAGTTCGTCGACTCGGTTCGCATAGTCGTGCGCGGCGGGCACGGTGGGAAAGGCTCGTCTTCATTCCGGCGTGAGCCGTTCACGCCGCGCGGCGGCCCCGACGGGGGCGATGGCGGCCGCGGCGGATCGGTCCTGATGAAGGCGACCACCGGCGTCTCCGACCTCTCGCTCTACAAGCAGCGACCGCGCTGGAATGCCGAAGCGGGCGCCGATGGGGCGGGTGGTCGCAAGACCGGACGCGGGGGCGAAGACGTCGTGCTGGACGTGCCGGTCGGCACCGTGGTGCTCGATGAGGAGGGCGTGCTCGTGGCCGACCTGGATCGAGCGGGCGCCGAGACGACGCTTGCGCACGGCGGAGTGGGGGGGCGCGGCAACGTCCACTTCAAGAGCTCGACCCGCCGCACCCCGGATTACGCCGAACCGGGTTTCAAAGGCGACGAGCACACGCTGGTCCTCGACCTGAAGCTCATCGCCGACATCGGGCTCGTGGGCAAGCCGAACGCCGGCAAATCCTCTCTGTTGAGCTCGCTCACGGCCGCGCGACCCAAGGTCGCGGACTATCCGTTCACGACGCTCGATCCAGAGCTTGGTGTTGCTGAATCGCCTGGCGGACGGATCGTGATCGCCGACATACCCGGGCTGATCGAGGGCGCGGCGCGAGGCGCCGGGCTCGGGCTTCGATTCCTCCGACACGTCGAGCGGACACGAGTTCTCGTCTACGTCCTCGACGGCTCGGCGCCCGACCCATGGGCCGACCTCGAAACCGTTCGCAAGGAAGTCGAGCAGTTCTCTCCCGCGCTCGCGCTGCGGCCGTTCGTCGTCGCGGTGAACAAGCTCGACCTCGATGCGACCCGAGGCCGCAAGACCCGAAATCGCCGCAAGGGCGTGCTTTTCATCTCAGCGCTCACGGGCGAAGGTCTGCCGGAACTGACGAAAGCGATGGTGAGCGCACTCGCCGTGGCGCCAGAGGTCGCCGCCCAGGGATTGCCCTCGAACAAAACAAAGCTGCGGGAACGCACAGTCCCGGTGGCTCTTACCATCGCTCGGGATCCGTCGGGTTTTGTGGTCACGGGTGATCGCGTCGAGTACCTCGTCGAGCGCACAGACCTCGAATCGGAGGGAGCGCTGGCCCGCTTCCAATCGGAGCTGGACCGGCTCGGTGTCAATACGGCGCTGGAGGCGGCGGGTGTGCAGCCTGGCGACACCGTGAAGATCTCCGGAATCGAATTCGAATACCAGCCTTGAGGTTGGGCATTCTTGGCGGGACTTTCGATCCGATTCATGTTGGACACATCGCGGTCGCGCGAGCGGCCATGGACTGCGCGCACCTCGATCGGGTCATCTTCGTTCCAAGCGCCCTGCCACCTCATCGTGCGGCGGCGACCGCTCCGGCGGAGGACCGGCTTGCCATGACCAGCCTCGCGATCCAGGGAGAGCCGGGGTTCGAGGTATCCGATGCGGAGGTCACGCGCGGCGGAACGTCCTACACCGCAGACACGCTTGACGAGCTGCATCGCCAGCATCCATCCGACGAGCTGTTCCTGATCCTTGGATGGGACGCCGCGCGCCTGTTTCGCACGTGGCATGAGCCGGATCGCGTCAGCAAGCTTGCCTCGGTGGTGATCGTCGACCGGCCGGGCGTTGGGCACGTGACGACATCCGAGCTGGCCGGACTCGGGCTTGACCCGGCGCGTGTCGTCAAGTGCCATGTTCCTACCCCGGATGTGTCGGCCAGCGCGCTGCGGCGCGCGGTCGCAGCGGGGCGTTCGGTGACCGGGCAGCTTCCAGTTGCTGTCGAGTGGTACGTCGCGGAGCACGGTCTCTATGGGCATAATCGAACCGTTGGCACCTAGGACACCGAAGGGTTTGACCCCGCTGCAGCTGGCTCGGCTGCTTCGGACGGCGGCGGTGGACAAGAAGGCCTGGGACACCGTGGTGATCGATGTTCGCGAGCAAACCTCGATCGCCGACTACTTCGTGATCTGCGAGGGTGAGACGGACCGCCAGGTGCGTGCAATCGCCGACGCGATGGTCGACGCGGCCAAGGACAAGCAGCTGAGGCCGATGGCGGTCGACGGGTACTCGGACGCCACGTGGATCCTGCTCGACTTCGACTCGGTGCTCGCGCACGTGTTCTTGCCGGGCGAGCGGTCGTACTACGACCTGGAGAGCCTGTGGGCGCCGGCGGCGAAGCGGAGGAAACGGGCGGCGGCGGGGTAGCCGGCTTCTGCCCCTCGCTTTCAGTTTTTCTCTCTCGGCCCCCACCCCGACCCTCCCCCGCTGCGCGGGGGAGGGGGGTTAGATGATTTGCGAGTATCTGTCGAAGATTTCTCTCAGGTCCGGGGGTGGTTCGACTCGGTGTTTTTTCATCACCTCGAACAGGCTCAGGATATGGCGCACTCCCGCCAGGGTCACGCCTTTCTCGCGGGTGAGGTTCTGGATCACCTGCACCTTGCTGATGTCACGCTGCGAGTAGCGCCGGCGGTTGGTGCTGGTGCGATGCGGCTCGATCAGGTTCGCGTCCTCGTAGAGCATCAGGGTGCGCGGATGGGTCTCCAGGATCTCCGCGGCGACGCTGATGGTGTAGAGCGGCTTGTCGAGATCGCTGAACGACGGCTGTGCGCCGCGGGGCGCTCGCGTGCTCACGGCGCTAATGCAGCGACTTCAGGATCTGAATGATGGCGGGCCCGAGCAAGACGATCCAGAGCACCGGGAAGATGCAGCCGACCATCGGGAAGACCATCCGCGATGAGGCCTGGGCTGCTCTCTCCTGCGCGGTCTGCCTCTGGCGGCGACGCATCTCCATCGCCTGCACCCGCAGGAGTCGGGCGATGGGGACGCCCATCTGGTCCGACTGGACGATCGACTCGACGAGGTGGTGCAGGTCGGGGACGCCGGTGGTTTCCGCCATGTGCTCGAGCGCGGCCATGCGTGGCCGTCCGAGCCGGATCTCGCGCAGCACCTTGCCGATCTCGTCGCCCAGGGCGTTGTGGAATCGCTCGGTGATGCTCAGCATCCCCTCGTCGAGGCTCATCCCGGACTCGACCACGAGCGTCAGCAGGTCCGTGGCTTCGGCGAGCGAGCGCTGGATCTGGCGCCGGCGCGCCGAGATTCGCTGCTCGAGCCACAGGAGCGGTAGAAAGTAACCGGCCAGAGCGAAGACGATTCCGATCGCAGGAGCGACGATGACCAGGGGTACAGGCGTCGACACCAGGACGCCGAGGCCCAGCCCGACGATCGCCATGAGTGCCGCAAGGCTGAAACGCACCGCGTGGAATCCGGCCGGCGTCAGCCCGCCTGGATCTCCGGCCCGACTCAGCTTCTGACGGACGTGGATCGTTGCCTCCGTCGGCACACGCGAGGTGAGCGGCCGGGCAAACGCCTCGAGCTGCCTCATCACCGTCGGTCGCGGGGCTGGAGCCCCGAAGCTGCCGTTCGTCGGCGCCGGGCTCGTCCGGTACTGGTCGATCGCGATGAAGTACGCCATCACGATGATCGCGCAGATGACTCCCGCGGCCAGCGCAATCAGGAACATCCGGCCACCCTCATCAGGCGTCCAGGGTGGTCATGCGCTGGATCAGCACGTTTCCGATCAGGATCAACAGTCCCGCGATGCCTAGCAACACGTAGCCGATGAACGTGCTGGTCATCGGCGCGAAATAGCCCGGGACGAAAACGTACAGCCCGAGCGCGAGCAGGATGGGCAGCCCGGTGATGATCGTGGCCGAGGCCCGCGATTGCGCCGTGAGCACGCTCATGTCGCGCTTGGTCTGCAAGCGGTCGCGCAGCGTGTCCGAAATCGTGTCGAGGACCTCGGCCAGGTTGCCGCCAACCCGCGTGTGCAGGAGGATCGCGGTGACGATGAACTCCAGGTCCGAGCTGTTGATCCGGAGCAGCAGCGCGCTCAGCGCTTCATCAACCGACGTGCCGAGCGTGATCTCAGTGGCGACGCGCTCGAACTCGGTCGAGACCGGCGGTTGGGATTTCGAGGCGACAGTCTCGAGCGCTCTGTCGATCGCGTAGCCGGTCTTGAGTGAGTTGGAGAGAAGCTGCAGCATGCCGGTCAGCTGCTCGTTGAACATGTTCTGACGCCGCCTCTGCAAAAAGGTCATCACCAGCGGCGGGACGATGAACCCGATCAGGCCGAGGATGATCGGTCCGATCGAGATGCCGAATCGGAAGAGGCCGATCAGCGCTCCCAGCGCCACCGCCCCGATCCGGATCAGCAGGTATTCCGCCGGCGTGATGTTCAACCCGGCACGCGCCAGGTCTTCTGTCAGCGTTGGCTTGCCGCTGGCGCTGCGCCGATGGCTGAGGTTCTCCGCGGCCGGGCGCAGCAGCCTCTCGACGAGCTCGCGAGGTGTGGCTCTGGGCGCTGACGCCACCAGGGGACGCGCGATCCGTTCCTTGCGAATCCGGTCCAGGCTCCAGAAAAAGACGACGATCGCGCCTGCCATGGGAATGGCGACGATGACGATGGGGGGCAGGTTCACCCGACCGACCTAAAAGAGGGACGGGTAGGCGGCCTGGATGACCTGGAGCGTCACGCCCTTGGCTGCAGTGACGGTCGGACAGGCGGGGTCTGGGTTCTGGCCGCCAGGCTGCAGATAGTCGTGGAAAGACTCAAGGACGTATTTGAGCGCCGCATAGTTCAGGAACCAGGTGATCACCTCGGCCTGGCATTCCGTCACCACGACGGTGAGGCTGCTCGCGGTGGACGCACTGCCCCCGGCGGGTCCGGGCATCCCGACGCGGATCACATGGAGATTCGTGAAGATGGTCTTGGACGCCACTTTGCCCGCGGTCGCAACCGTGGCGATCACCGAGATGTAGTCCTCCGGCTGGATGTAGTTGGCGACACCCTGCTGCTCGCTGGTCGGGATGGTGACCGCCACGTAGCCCGAAGGGATCGGCAGGTACTCCGATTGGGAGCCCAGCGCAGCACTGGGTTTGGCCACCACGTTCGAAGTGACCGCCTGACCCGTCGGGATCGCCACCAGGGGAACGAGGCCCGCAACGTCCTGGAGCCGGGTGAAGTAGATCTTCGGGTAGGTGCCAGGCACCGGAATGCTTGTCAGCTGGAGCGCAGACGCGTCGATGGCGACTCTCGGCTGGAGGTCCCGGGTGGCGACGACGACGCTCATCGAGGGACTGGCCGCGGAGTTCTGAGCGTTGAGAGCTACGAGGACGAAGGCTGCAATCACGAGCAAGGCGAGGAGGATTCCGAGGATGGTGAACGGTCTCGTGAACCTAAGACCGCTCATAAGGTGGCGCACAGCCGACCCATCATAGGCAAGATAGTCCGGTGCCGCGCCCCCCTAAGGGGCCCTTGCTGAGCAGCGCGATGAGCCAGCGGGGCCAGTCCCTGGTCGAGTTCGCCCTCTCTTCGGTGGTGCTGCTTCTGCTGGTCGGCGGCCTGGTCGACATCGGCCGGGCGATCTACATCAGCGAGGCCATTTCGAACGCCGCACGCGAGGGAGCCCGCCATGGCGCCTGGTACGACGCGCCGCGCCAAAGCCATCCCTGGCTGTCCGACGGCGAGATCAAGTCGGTGGTGGACGCTGAGCTGGCGACTGTGTCCATTCCCGCGTCGACGCTCAAGAACCCGGGTACGACCTGCCCGGCGCCGACCGACGGCAATGCCTTTCACAACCCGCCGTACGCGAATTCCGCCTACCCTACGACAGCGAACCAGGCGTGGCTGTACATCTGCTACAGCAACATCCCAGGCCAGGACCCGCCGCCCAACCAGGGCCAGATCGACCTCAACGTGATCGTCCTGTACGCGTATGGTCCGCTCACCCCGCTGATCACGGCCCAGTTCGGCACGTTTCGCCTGGCTTCCAACGTCCACATGACGGTGCAGGGGAGCTGATGCGCCGTCCAGACCCCTCGTCTCAACGATCCCAGGCGCTGATCGAGTTCGCGCTCGTGTCGCCCGTCCTCCTGCTCCTTCTGTTCGGCATCGTTGACATCGGGCGTGCCGTCTTCTACTACGACACCGTCAACCACGCGGCGCGAGAAGGTGCGCGGACAGCGGTTCGCGCCTCCGGCCAGCTGCCGACCAACGCCGATGTGCTGGCCACCGTGACCACCCAGCTGATCGGAGCGCCGGTGACTGCGCCGTGCCCGCAGGGACCAGTTACGAGCGCCACTCCGCCCGACAACGCCGCCTGGCTGTACGTCACGGAGCCGAACCCGCCGGCCACGGTGGAAGCGACACCGCCGCCGAACGCCCCGGGCGGCGAGTATCCGGCCGCGGCCGCCGGGTCGTGCAGCGCGGTGAACCCCGCGGGTGGCAACCAGGCGCTGCAAGTCACGATCAGGTTCAACCTCATCCTGATCACGCCTGTGATCGCGCAGGCCACGGCGAACCACATCTTGATTACCGCGTGGGCGATCTTCCGCACGGAATATTGATGGGACGCCAGCGAGGTCAGGCGATCGTATTGATCGCGATCATGCTCGCGGTGGTGGTCGGAATGGCCGCCCTCGCCGTCGACGGGTCGCGCGCCTACGCCGTGCGTCGCGAGCTCCAGGCCGCGGTGGATGCTGCGGCGCTGGCCGCGAGCGACAACCTCCAGCAGAGGAACAGCTACTCCGGCGCGGAACAGGCTGCGACCGCCATCTTCGGCAGCAACCTGCGGCTCTATGTGGCGCCCTCCTGCGCCGGCTACGGAAACCCGGGAGCCATCCCGGTAACTGTTACCTGCACCTACTCGGACTCCACCGTCTTGACGCAGGTGGTTTCCGCCCTCGGCCCGCAAGGAAGCCAGTTCACCATCGCCGCATCGCGCCCGCTCGACCTCGCATTCGCGCGAATCCTCACCAGCGGAACCTCACCTCGATTGTCCGCAACGGCGTCGGGCGGGATTAACAATCTCTTCTTCGCTCCCACCATTGCGGCACTCGACCATGCCGGATGTGACGGAACTGCTGGCGTTGCGATCTCGGTGACCTCGAGTGGAACGATGAACGTGGTCGGCGACGTGGTGTCAAACGGCGTGATCTCCTCGCTCGGCACGCTCAAGGTGGCAGGCGACGTGTACGCGCGCTGCCAGGCGTCGGTTGCGAACGTCGTCAACACGTGTTTCCCGAGCGGCAACGCGACTCCGTGCACCTTTCCCGACGTCGCCGGGGCGACGCGCACGGGTTACACGTTCATCGATCCCAACTACCCGCCACCTCCAGTGGCCGGGGGCGCTCAGGGAAGCCCTTTCAACAACGTGATGCTTTCGCCGGGAGATTACGCCGCGGATCCCGCCTTTCTGGCGGGGCGATGCTACTTCCTGATTGGCGGGGTCTATCGGTGGCTGGCCGGATACACCAACAACGGCAGCTTCGTTTCGAACGAGATCAAACCGCCAGACGAGCCGAAATACAACGACAACGCCCAGCTGGCCGGCCACCAGATGTGGAACACCGACGGCGTCCACTGCGCCGGGGCGGTCCAGGTCAGTGCGTATGGGCGCACCTACAACCTGATCCGAGAGGGGACCTGGAGCGTCGTCGTCACGGCCGTTCGAACCGCCGTCTACAACGGCGTCTCCTACTCTCGGGAGAGCGCGCCGTCCCAATGTCACCAAACCTACATCGGTGACAACCAGGTCCTGCAGGTGAAGATCAGCAACGTTCCCGGCGCGACCTCGTACAACGTGTACGCGACCCCCCCCGGCTACTCCTGTGCAGGACCGTTTGGGCTGGCCGGCAACGTCCCCTCGGTGGGCACGCAGCAGAACGACAACACGGGCGGCTGCGCTTTCGTCAGCTCGACCTGCAGCCTGGGCAGTGAGACCGCCGTTTTCGACGCCACTTTGCTCGGTTTGGCGTTTGCTCCCAACCCGCTTGCCGCGCCCGGTGTGGGCGGCTCCTTCCCGCCGTCCGGTGAGACGGCTCCGCTGAGGAGCAACCTGCCCAACGAAAATGCCAACCTTGGCACACCGCCTGCGGGCGACCGCGCCAACGAGAATCACTGCACCACGATCGCCGGCGTGCTGGCGGCCTGTCCGGCGCCGATCACGCCCGGAGCGGTTGCGTTCTATATTCCGAACGGCGGCTGCGTCAACGACGTCAGCAACGGCGACGTCTACATCTTCAGCGGCTACCAATACAACTGGATGGTGCTTTACGAGCCGGGCCTGGCCAACCCGCCGGCGAACACCTGCAACAACACGCTCGGAGCGGCCACGGACTCGGCATTCATCGGGCTCATCTACACGCCCGCCGCATCGATCAGCGTGCAGAAAGCTTCGACATTCAGGACCGATGAAGGGGGAGGCGTCATTGCGGACACTCTCATCTTCAGCGGCCAGCTGCCGACCATTATCGGAGACACCGTCGACTACGGGCCGGTGCCCCAAGCGAGCCGGTTGACCGCCTAGTGTCCCAACGTTCAGCAACTCACCATTGCGGCATGCGCGAGGGTGGTAGGAGACACAGACAGGGGTCAGCCTCCCAACGTAGGGTCGCCCTCATGCGTTTCCAAAGGGGGCAGGCGATTGTCCTGATCGCGATCATGCTCGCCGTGCTGGTCGGCATGGCCGCACTTGCGATCGACGGTTCGCGCGCCTATGCGGCACGTCGCGACCTCCAGGCCGCGGTCGATTCGGCGGCACTTGCCGGGGCCGACAAGCTGCAGCAGACCGGCAACTACACGACGGCCGAGCAGGCAGCTACAAGCATCTTCGGCGCGAACCTGCGACTGTACGCGGCGCCGTCCTGCTCCGGCTATGGGAGTCCGGGGGCCGCCCCGCTCGCGGCAACCTGCACGTACCCGGACGGCACCGTGCTGACCCAGCTGGTTTCGAGCCTCGGGCCCCAGGGAAGCCGGTTCAGCCTAGTCGCGAGCCGGATGCTGCAGCTCGAGTTCGCCAAGGTCCTCACCAACGGGGCGAGCCCCACGATCACCGCGGCAGCGTCGGGCGGAGTCAACAACCTGCTCTTCACGCCCGCCATCGCCGCGCTGACTCAGGCTGGATGCGGCGGAGCCGGGGGTGCGGCCATCTCGGTGAACGGCAGCGGGACGCTCAACGTCAGCGGGGACGTCGTGGCCAACGGTTCGATCACAGTTGCGAGCTCGAACCTGCGGGTGGCCGGCGACATCTACGCGCGGTGCCAGGGG
>Ga0185299_10003833_pt1 | contig 19065 bp, 15 predicted proteins | sample PaiPotPPA55metaG_FD_128002 | JGI IMG/M metagenome (GOLD analysis project Ga0185299, IMG submission 128002) | Iron sulfur acid spring bacterial and archeal communities from Banff, Canada, to study Microbial Dark Matter (Phase II) - Paint Pots PPA... ...
TGGTGGGGCTGACGCGCGGCCTTGCAATGGAGGTTGCGCGCAACGGAATTACAGTGAACGCGGTGGCGCCCGGCTGGATTGAAACGGCGTCGTCAACCAAGGAGGAAATCATCGCCGGCAAGAATACCCCGGTCGGGCGGCCTGGCCGCCCTGAAGAAGTGGCGGCTGCTATCGCGTTTCTCGCTTGCGAATCGGCATCCTATGTCACCGGGCAGATGATCGTGGTGGATGGCGGCAATACCATCCAGGAATACAAAGGCCCGCCTGATTCTTACTACTGACGTGTGAGCAGTAAGCTCTGCTCTCTAGGACCAGCGCGCCGGTTACTTCGTATTCAAGGCAGTCTGATGGCTCGCAGCACTCGCTCGAAACGAGGGTCGGAGCTTAAGGAAGAGAAAGTTGGCTCTTCTCTAATAAAGGCCAGATTACTTTCGCGCTGCTGTACAGCTTTTTCGAGCACCGCCAGGGCTTTTTCTCTTTCGCCCAGCGCGACAAGTGCGCTGACAGAACTGGAGGCCGGTATATATTGGTGATTCGATAGTTTGTCGAGCTCGCGTAGCGTTTCCCGTGCCCGCTCTTTTTGTCCGGAGACGGCAAAGATCCAGGCAAGCCAGCCTCGATCTTCTGAGTTGGAATCGTACTCAAGTTCTGTTTGCATCTCTCGAATAGCGTCTTGAAACCGCTGTTGGCTCGCATAGGCTATAGCCAAGCCAGCGTGCCCTGCCGCGAATTGCGGATCCATTCTGATGGTCTTGAGGTACTGCTGGATCGCCTGATCTCTCTGATGGTTGTCGGCCAATATATCTCCCAGATTACTGTTCGATATCAGAGACAGTGGATCGAGGCCAAGAGCTATGTGCTCCTCGTCAAGCGCTTCCTGACCGCGCCCAGCGCAAGCCAGGAACCTAGCATATTGCGCATGGGCTAACGCGTTGTTGGGTTGAAGGTCAATTGCATGCTTGAAATCCGTTTCCGCGGCCTGCCAATCCCAATCGTAAACCCACTTCACCCAAGCCAAGGCTGCGTAAGCATCGGAGTCGTTGGGGTCAATCTGAATGGCCTTCTCGGCTGCCCACCTGGCCTTGGGCATCACTTGTTCTGGAGGTTGATACCAGGAGAGCTCGTGGTATGCGTGAGCTTGTGCGGCATATGCGGCCGCCCACTCCGGCTCCTTATCTATCGCCTTTTGAAAGTATTCGACGGCCTTGTGCATTCCCTCCTCTGAAAAGCGGTTCCAATAGAAGTCGCCGTGCAAATACGCATCCAGGGCGTCGGGGTCGACTCGCCGCGCGCTCGTAATGCGCTGCTGCTCCTGCGCAGTGACGGCAACCTGGATTTCCCGGGTGATGGCCTCGGCCATATTGCTTTGCAATTTAAGAACATCACCGATATCGCCCTCATAGCTGTGGGCCCACAACTGTTTATCGGATCTGGCGTCGATTAGTTCCGCGGTGATACGGGCCCGTCCCGCTGACCGTAGAACGGCACCTTCGAGCACGGCATCGACATTCAGCGCTTTTGCAACGGTCGATAGCGGCTTGCTGGAGCCTCTGAACTGCATCACCGACGTTCGCGACACGACGCGCAAGGCACTAACTTGTGCCAAGCGGTTTATCAATTCATCGGTCATGCCATCGGCGAAATACTCCTGCCCCGGGTCGTGGGACAAATCTTCAAAGGGAAGCACGGCGAGTGATTCAATGCGAGAGAGCTTCGCAGCGGTTGGTTGCGGATTGCGCAGCCTGCCGGAGGTGAGTGCGAGGATCACCACCAAGGCCGCGAGGCCTACGGTGATCAGCCAGGGCAGGAGGCGACGGTAGGTATTCGGCGGAACGTTCTGCTCAAGGCGCGGCCGACCCTCAGACCACCAAGAGTCAATCTCCGTTCTATACGCATAAATACTGGCCTTTTTTTTGTGTACATGGCGGTGGATCGGAAGACCTTCGTTTTCCCAACGGCGCACGGTGCGCTCGTCTCGCTTGAGATAGGCGGCAATTTCCTTCCAGGAGTCCAGGCGGTTGCTGGAAAGCTCGGGGCTGCTGGCCGGCGTGGGGGCTTTTGTTACACCCATGGCGCAGTCCTTCCCACTGAATGATACGTGGAACGTCCAGATTCTAGCCTATTTCACATTGGCAGACTCATTCCATTTGTGGATGGTGCGGGCAAAGGCGGAAATATGCAGGTGTCCGTCTGTGTCTGTTGCGCTGCAAGGGTTCTCTGCTTAGGTTCCGGACAACACGTGACTTGGATCCACGGAATCGACGAGTTGCCAGCACATCGGGCGAATCTGAGGACAACCTCAGAGCGCCACCGGCTTTCAAGCGCGATTCGGGTACTTCCAAGATGTAGGGCAACAGACCCGGGAGGACGACATGCTTCGACGCGCTGGATATCTGGTTTTATTGGTCGCCGCTACACTGATGCCGCTTAGAGCTCAATGTGAACGGCGGCCGGATGAGATCCCGTTCAAACTGGTTCAAGGGTTCGGGATCATTGTTCAGGGTGAAGTCGGGGTTCAGGGTGAAATTGGACGCATCAGCAATCTGAACATTCTATTGGATACTGGGGCGGTACCGGGTGTGCTCAGCGTCCGACTGGCTCGGCAGATGGGTGTCAGTGGATCAGTTGGTTCATTCGACTTAGTGAAAGAGAGGATACAAGCGGAGTACGTAACTGTAGATGACTTACAGATTGGGTGGATTCACGCGAAGCATCGGGCGATGGTTATTACTGACCTCCACGAGCTAGAACAATTATTGGGAGTTCGAATTGACGCTGTCGTTGGGCTCGATGTGTTTGGAGGTCAGAATTTCGGCATAGATTACAAACACCGCAAGATTAAGCTGGGCTCGCTGGGTATCACACGACATGTGACTCCAATTGAGATTCGCACCGCGGCGGAAGCTCCTTATTGTGTTTTACCGATCGCGATAAATGGCCAACAGTTTCACATACTGCTAGACACAGCATCTAACCAATTTGCTCTTTTTCAAGGGCATACTCCCCGTCATGTGATTGATTCGTCGCGAAATTTGAGGACTTTGGCGCCTCAAACTATGCAGTTCGTTATGGGCGACATGGCTTTGAATAACCAAATTGCGAATGTGACCCAAGAACCGCATGGAAAGCTTGGCGAACTCGACGGGGTGCTGGGCCCTACCGCGCTACACATGAGCAGAATTGAATTCGACTGGGAGCATCAGTGTCTGCGCTGGGACAATGAATGATGATGCTCAACTCCGTCTAATTGTCAGGGCCAGCATAGCAAGGCTAAAACCGCCACGCGGGAGGTTTGATGTTCTTCAGGCGCAAATAGACTTCGGCCTGTGCACGATGATGGGTGGTATGCGTGAACGTATACCATAGGGCCTCGGTCGCGAGCACCGGCTGACCTTGAAATTTGTAAACCTCCTTGTTCCACTGCTCCGGCGGCATGGCATTAAGGTCCTTGGCGCACTTGTCAAAAGAAATGGTCAGGAACTTGATGGCAGTCTGCTTATCCGTCGTGGGTGGCACGGCGCTCGAGGATGGAATCGATGGTGGTGCTTCGATTCCGGTCGCGCTCGCACAACTGTCCGAGTTCTGGGCCGCAATATGGACCATGAGCTGGCCGAAGCTCATCTCTTCCGGGTTAGGCTTGAAATCGTAGCTTTCGGCGGGCATGGCTTCGGCCACCGCCAAGGTGAACTCCTTCGCGATCCGCCAGTGCTTCAGGAACATAGGCTTGAAATCGCTGTCCGCAGCTACTACCGGCACGGCGGTCAGAGCAGCAACTAAAAGTGTCAAGATCCGCATGACAATTTCTCCTTGCGGGCTGAGGCCTCAGACAATCTTCTCGCCTCAGGAAATGGGCGGACCCTGGTTTAGCACAGAAAACGCCATCAGGGCCGATATAAACTTTCACAAGCGTTGTGGGCTTCGATTCGGCGGGTAAAACTGACACGACGGCGAGAGTCGTTAAGCACATCACGAGCTTGATCTTCATACGTGGGGTGTGCCCATTTCGTGTTAGGCGCAATCCGTAGAGGAGTTGCGGTTTATTGTATCGCGAGAATGTGCCACGGCAGATCACTTACACATGGGTCAGAACGCGATTGGCGGCTATTCGTAGCGCAAGGCGACCAGTGGGTCTACTTTGGTTGCGCGTCGCGCGGGGATGTAGCAAGCCAGCAATGCTGCGCTAACTAAGAGCAGGATTACGGCGGCGAAGGTCAGCGGATCGGTGGCAGTGACGCCAAAGAGCAGCGACTCGACGGTGCGTGTGAGTGCGAGCGATCCGGCGATCCCGATTGCTACGCCGATGAAGATAGTGCGCAATCCCTGGCCTAGAATCATTTTGAGCACGTCACCGGAGCCGGCTCCTAGCGCCACACGCACGCCAATTTCGGCGGTGCGGCGGCTGACCGAATAGGCCATGACACCGAAAACGCCAGCGGTGGCGAGCAGCAGCGCGGTGATTGCGAAGGACGCGATGAGAATGAAGTTGAATCTTCGTGAGCCGAGCGAAGCGGAATAGATTTGCGAAAAGGTTTGGAACTTCGCGGGGATCTCCGGGTTGAGGTCGTGCAGAATTCCGCGCGCTGCGGAGGAGACGGACCCGGTGTCGGCATCACTCAGTATCGTTAAGGTGATCGACGAGCGCGGGCGCTGAAACAAATTCACGTAAACAGTAGGACGCGGCGGCGCATCGAGGCCATATTCGTGAATGTCGCCGACGATTCCAACGATGGTCAGCAAACGCAAGTCACCATCCATGTTTCCAAATTCTATGGTGTGGCCGATGGGGTCCTGGTTGGGCCAGCGGTCGCGAGCGAGTGACTCGCTGATGACGGCAACGTGCGGAGCGTTTGAGCCATCGCGCTGGTCGAAGACTCGTCCTCGGATTAACGGAATTCCGAGAACGTGGAAATATTCATCGGTGGCGACGGCGAAGTCAGCGATGCCGAGGCGTTCTTTCTGCTGGAACATGGCAACCAGACCGTCCAAGGTCTTGGGGACCTCGTTCGGCGACATCAGGAGGAACATTCCGTCGGGAAGACCGCCAGCCACTAACGGCAGGTTGCTGGCCGCGCCAACCTTGCGCACGCCGGGAATTTGTTTTAGGCGGTCAATCAAGTTCGAAAAGAAAATCCCCTGAGTTGCTTTTGCTTGGGGGTCTTCCGCCCACGGAAGCGAGACGTCCATGGTGACAATTTTGTCGACGCGGAAACCGGGATTCACTTCGAGCACCTTTATGAGGCTGCGGCCTAGCAACCCCGCCCCGATCACAAGAATTAAGGTGATGGCGATTTGCGCTGCTACGATTGTCCGTCCGATACGTTGGCTGCCTTGTGAACCAGTTTGTCCACGGGCGCCTTCCGCGAGACCTTTGCGGAGGTCGCCGGCAGTGGCACGCGCGGCGGTGAAGGCACCGAGGCCGACAGCGACTGCGGTGCAAAGCAGGAACGCGAAGACAAGTACGGGAATACTGATCGAGACGCTGTCCAGCCGCGGCAGATTTTCCGGCGCCAGCGCAACCAGTGCTGAAACGCCCGCTAGCGCTCCCACCAGACCCAAGCTGCCGCCGAGCAGCGAAAGCAGAAATGCCTCGGTAAGGAATTGACGGACGAGGCGTGCGCGTTCGGCACCGAGCGCGCTGCGAATGGCGAGCTCGCGCTCTCTCACCGACGCTTGAGCCAGCAGCAGATTCGCGACGTTCGCGCAGGCCACGAGGAGCAGAAATCCCACCGCGCCGAGCAGGACGAGCAATGGCGACCGAGCTTTGCCGGTGATGGACTCCTGTAGCGGAATGACCAATCCATCTTTGAGTAGGTAGTCGCCTTGCTCGCTGGATGAGTCGTGAATCCGCCGGGCTATCGCGCTGATGTCTTGATTGGCTTGCTGGACAGTCACACCATCGCGGAGGCGCGCGACCGCACTGTAGTTATGCGAGGTTCGGCTTGGGCTTTCGCCTTCCAAATCGGCGGGCAGCCACAGATCGACATCTGCTGGAAAGCGAAATCCGGGCGGCAGCACGCCGATAATGGAGAAGAGCGCGCCTTCAATTTTCAGGTGTGACTGCGCGAAGTCCTGCGGCGATCCCAGACGCTGGCTCCAATATCCATAGCTGACAAGAACGGTGGGGGCGGCCCCTTTTTTCGCGTCGGTGGCACCGAAATCCCGCCCGAGAATGGGGTGAATGCCGAAGACTTTAAGAAAGTCGGGCGAGACGCTCGCAACTGTCGTGCGCGTGGGCTGCGAAGCTCCTGAAACGGACACGACATTATCGTTGTATTTAGCCATGGCCTGGAAGCTGCGGCTTTGATCGCGAAAGTCGTCGAAGTTGGGGTCCGCAAGGCGCGACGGCTTCCCTTTCGAGGTGAGCTCGAAGACAGACATGATGCGGTTGGAATTGGAATACGGCAGCGGCCGCAACAACACGCCGTATACAACGCTGAAGATTGCAGTGGTCGCGCCGATGGCCAGCGCGAGGGTGAAGACGATGACACTGGTGGCGCCGGGGTTTTTGCGGAGCTGCCGAAGACCGTAGCGGCAATCGGAGATGATGGAGTGGAGAGTGTTGCCACGCCGTTCGTCGCGGACTTGTTCTTTCACTTGTTCGATCCCTCCAAGCTCGATTCGTGCTGCGCGTTGTGCTTCGTTCGGCGACATGCCCGCGCGAATGTATTCGCCGGTCAGCAATCCGAGGTGGGAGTGAACCTCGTTGTGAAGATCTTTTTCCACTCGTCGCCTGGAGAACAAATTTCGCAGGAAACTTCGGGCTTGGGCCACGAGGGGCATGTTAAACACCTCTCTACAATGCTTACCAACTACGGAGCCTACCAACTCTGCGGAACTGCCAAGGTTAGTCGGCACACCTAGGAAGAACAATTCAAATGCAAGACCCAGGTTCATACCTCAACTGCGAAGCCGGGGCACCCCGGCTTGCTTAGGCGATCGTGCGCTCCTATCGATATTCTGTAGGAATAATACAGCGCTCCCATAGAGTGTCAATAGGAAGCGAGCAGGCCAAGCGATGATAAGCCTGAATTCAAAGAAACACGCCTGCCTGCTAACCGCTCTCTTGCAACAGGTGCGAGCAAGGTCTCACTTTCAGAGGTTACGGTGAACTTTTCGGTCGCTACAACCGGCAATCTGATCGGACATATTTCCGCAAATGGTCCGCCGGCATCCCCAACCAATACCGACAGTACGGTGGAAAAGGTGACCTCATAATTTCCAGGCTGGTCGAACGAATAGGCATCTTCAAGAGCGAAGCGCTGTTCAAAATGCTCTCCCGGTCTTAGGACGACCGACGGGATATCGGAGGCTACATCCCACGTATAGGTATCGGGAAGAGTGTTAGAAGTTGCCAACTTTTGCCAGGGAAAGAAAAAATCAGATTGGAAGGCAGACTCCGCGCGAATCACTCTTATGCTAATTCCTTCGATCATAGCGCCCCTCTGAGGAAACTGGATGGTGTGCGCGGAGTTGTTTTGCACAGTAAGAGCAATGGATACGGGAGTGGCCATGCCGATCATTCCTGACCGTTCGAAATGGAACTCCGCTTTGATTTGATCAGAGAGGCTAATTTTTTCTACGACTAACTCCACAGGTTCTGTTTTTTCACCTCCACACTCGAGGGCCAACACGTAGGATCCAGTTTGGCTGTCGCCGAAACCCCACCCTCCCGACCATCCATGATCATGCATTCCATCTTTTGGCCAGCCTATCGATTGCGTTTCAATGCTCCCATCAGGCTTGGTTATTTCAAGAGAACAGGGCTTCCACGCTTCTTGGGGAATAGGCGAGGAGTTCTTTGGTTCCACGCCAACCCAAAATCTGATTGCTTCTCCGAGTAGATATTTAGGTTTCTCGAGGCGAAGAATCGGTGTGACGTACCCAGGTGGCGGCGTGTTTTGCGATTTGTTTAACGAGGGGAATACGAAGAAGACTCCAGAAAGGAGCGAGAAGCGAACAGCGATTAGGACAACGTGAAATCGTGTGTGGCGCATTTTAGGTCTCACTTCCCTGGCCCAAAACGTGGTTACTGTTGTGGCGCGAAGTTCCTCCCTCGATTTATACATTCAAGTTAACAGGAGTGGGTGATGCAATGGAGATCAAATTGGGTGATTTGAATCTCCCAGCCTTCGATGCAACTAGGAAACGCCCGCCGTGTCGCGACAGGAGACGGCGGGCATTTCAAGTTAAATATGGCTGCCCAATCAATCGAGTCGCTGCGCAATCGGACAGTTGATGGAGAATCCGGAACTCCCGAATGGTTTTCCGCCCGGGTCGGTGATCAAACCGTCTTGCACGAAGGTTAGCAGCTGAAACTCTTCGCGCAGCTGACCACGGAAACCGTCCTCGATTGAATCTTTGGTCCATTCGAACAGCTGGGCATCCCAAGCGGGGCTGTAATCCAGCGCGATCGTTGGGATACCTCCAAGGATGTTGTTGGGACGGTGACCGTCAGCCAAATCCGCCGACAAGCCTTGGCGCTGAGGATTGTTGCAGGCTTCCGACTCCGCACCATTCGTGCCGATGAAAATTCGCTCGATGGGACTGGAGAAGCTGTCATCGCCACCCAGATGAAGTTGTGACATTAATGGAGCAAAGGTGTTGTGTTCGATGGCCGCACCGAGCGGGATGCTGGTGTCCATCGAGATATACCAAACGGGCCGGCCGAAACTAAATCCATTAATGAGATTTATGGTTACGGTCTGGTTGGCGGGATCAATAGCCACGACTTCGTCGTGCACCTTGGAATAGTCCACGTTGCCATTGGGGAAACTGATTTGGCCGGCGTCTACACCGAAGGCCACGATGGGCGCGTTGTAAATTACGCCTCCGGCATTTACGACCTGCACAAAGGGACTATAGTCTGCATCGCCGACAGCGCCAGGCGCAGCAGACAGCGGAGGAAATTCCGCTCCAGCAGGACCGGGAACGATACTGCGGACAGGCGAGAAATCAACTGTGCCCTTATCAAACACGAGAGTTCCGTCGGCGGCGAGGGTTGCGGTTCTTGCGGCGTTGGAGGCGAAAGTAAGTTTTGCGGAAAAGTTCAAGCCCAATTCGGCAGCCACGTTAGGGTCGTCCACATCGGTCAAAATGTACCAGACATTTTTCTTGCTGCCCTTCATGTGACCCAAATAAAGCGGCAAAGTAATCGTGCCGTGGACGGCGTCAATCGTTCCCGACTTCAGTAACTGAACGGGGCCGACCAAACTCGGATTAGTTTCTGAAGGCGAAGGGCCGAAGTAAGTCAGCGGAACCGAAGCGCCGACGGAGGGCGGAGCCGGGAACAAGTTGCATCCGGGTCCTGGACCGATCGGTCCCGGTCCAGGGCCTTGGTCAGAGTTGAATGTACCTGAACTGGATGATGCGATTGTGGACGAAGCTGCAGAAGGTGCCGCCACAGCGGAGTTTGAAGTGGCGACGACAGAAGTGGCCTGAGCGGACGCGCCTGCGTTCGAAGGAACCGCGACAGCGGGAGCAAATGCCCCAACTCCAAAGACTGAGGGAGAAGGATTGGAAGCGGAAGAATTGGAAACAGCGGGTTGATTACTGTCGGAAACGCTGGTTGGAGCAGAGTCTTGAGTGTTTTCCCGGCTGCTTTCTTGAGCAGCCTTCACATTGTTGATGCCGGTGACATTGGATGGGGCAGCCACGTTGCCGGTCACAACGACAGCGGCACTTTCGGAGACCCGGGCGGAGGACGTTGCACCGACACTGGGCTGAGTTTGCTTCAGCTGCTTCAGAGCGGTTTTTTCTTTAGCAATGAGGCTAAGGCTATACGCGTGGAAGTCGCCCGAGGGGTTGAAGGTGCTGAATCGGCTGGTAAGTTGGAGAAGACTTTCGACCTTGGCATCCGGAGTTCCTCTCTGCAAGAGCTGGCGCACGTAGGCTTGGTCACGGCCGACGCTTTGTTCCTGCGGAGATTGCTGATTACTTTTCTGCTGGGCGCTGGACGGAAGCTGGTAGAAAGCCAGCAATCCGGTAAAGACAACAACGAATGGTAGCCAAGGCACACTTCGACGACGGTTTTTTAGCGACACGCGGTTCTCCCTTTTTTGTTTGCAAAATTTACTGCGGCAATGGGATTCGGTTCGGTTTGGAAAGATTCAGGCGTACTGAATTGTACGGATTAAAAAACGTAAAGAATTTGTAAAAAGAAAGTTGGAGGGGCTGTTTTTTTGGTCTTTCGAAATGCACGCCGTAACTTTTATTGCTCGGATCGTATAAGTTTTGGCGAGGCGCTGAGTACAAATTGTTCTTAGGTTAATCTCTTTCGTCTTCGTCGTTCGCGACTCCCAAGCGCTTGATCGAGTAGTGATTCAGGTGCCGCGAGTCCTTCCCCTTTGCAATGGCCAGATATTCAAAGTGGCCTTTCTTGTCATTTGCTTTCCAGGTGTAACGTAAATTCCCTTCTCCGCCGGAGCGGGCTGCGTCGGCGAGATTCCCCACATCCGTATAGTTCACTGGCTGTCCATCGGGGCGGGCCAGAACGGTGATGTAGCGCACCGCGCGATCGCGATCGAATCCAATGATGAGGTATTGATATTGCTTGTCTTGGCTAAGAGTCCAAACCTGCTGGCCCTCGTCCTCTGATTTGAACTGGCCAATTTCGTTGAGACGCGCGTGGGCTTGGTTATAGGACATTCCCAGCCGGAGGCCGAGAATCTGAGGAGGAGGAGGTCGTTTGCCGACGGCGAAGCCGGAGAGGCTAAGAACTAAAAGCGCGAGAAATGCGACTCGACTCATTTTTTTTCGACGGAAGGTTGTTTGTAACACAAAGGCGACGCATCTGCGAAGATGCGCCGCCCTTGGAGTGAGCAATCTTCAAGGTCGCAACGGAGTCGAGTCGTAGCTCTTGAAGAGACCCTTGCCAGTTGACTGGCGAATGATGGTGGCCTTGGTGGCCTGATCGTTATCCAGACGGGTGTGAGACGCGGTGGCGTTATTGCCCTTGGCGATGCAAGCGGCGGTGATGCAACCGTCGGTGTACGCAGTAAAGACGCGACCGACTTTGTCGACGGTAATGTCATTGAAGTCGAGAAGGTTTCGCGTACCGTTGGGGCAAGTGGTTCCTTGGGTACAGATCACGCCCAGTTGTACGGCATCGGTTGGGGTAGCGTCGACAGTGAACCAATTCCTGCCGCCGTCGTACGTGGTAGCTACGTAGCCATGCCACACGCCATTAAACGGAGCGCCGGTATCGGCGCCGGTGGCGTCGCCTGCGGAAGGCGTTCCGAGGAAGAAGTAGGATGCACGGTCGTTATCGCCAGCGACAACTTCTGGAAAGACTGCGTTGCGAATTGCGAAGGGCACACCAACGTCCAGATCGTAATGCCACGAGCGGCCCTGGTCGTCAGAAACGGTAATGTGTGGATGGCCGTCGCCGCCAATGTAGCCAAAGTAAACGCGTCCCTTGGCTCCAACTCCCACGGACGGGTCGCTCGTGCCTGACGTGCTGGTGGTAACGGGCTCGACCGTGAAGGTGATTCCGTTATCCATGGAGACGATCAGACCTTGAGTGCTTCCGCAGCTTTTATTGGGGACGTAAACGATGCCGCTCTTTCCTACTTTGATGTGGCCGTGCAAGCCGCCGCACTCCACCAACGTGTACATCGGATGAGCGGCCTCATAGGTGAGGCCGCCGTCCTGACTGAGCGCCATTTCCGCATCGCCAATATCCTGGGAGGCGTAGTAGAAGGCGTGGGGATACTGAGTGAGCGGACCGCGGGCTGCTAATTGTGCGCAGGGCACCGGAGTAGCAATCAACTGGTCAGCAGTACATAGACGAAACGGCCCGCCGCCAACAGTCTGGTGGTCGACGCCTGAAGCGATACCGCCACCTTGACTTACCGTATAAGTCGCGCCGTCGTTATCGGTGAACGCGGACAGGCTGGTAGTACCGAATAATTGGGAGACGACGGTGCGGCCGGTCTGAGAATCGGTAAACAGGATGGGGTCCAAAGTAGTGATATCCGTGTTCGGGCCGTCCTTCAGGAGCCAAGTTGCGGTTGCGGGTGAAGTGCTGGTGTTGAAGGTAACCTGCAAAGTGTCAAACACAGCCTGGGTCATGATGCGTCCGGAATTGAAGTTGGCGCCAATCGAAGGTTCTCCGGAGCTGTCTCCGAGTCCCGGCGGTGATTGGTAGTTCGCATAAGTTGGGGCCGTGCCGTGTGCTACCGAGTCGGTAGGCGGAGTGGTAATGGTGGCTACGCCGCTATAGGGATCGCCGGGAGCTACGGTCGAATCGACCACATGCACGGTGTAGACGCCGGTTCCGGAAACGGTGGGGTCGATGACCGCAGATTCACTAGTTTCCGGTATGCCGGCTGTAGCGCTGGCGATTACCGGACCACTGAGATCGCCCTTATGGACATAGAAATCATAGTCATTGAGACTGTTGGAATGAGTGATCTTGATGAAAAGAACAAGACCTTGGTAATTGCTCGGAGCCCCTGTAAGAGTGATGGTAAATACGTCGCAGTCGGTTCCGTCGACACAGGTGGTTTCATCTGTAGTAGCTCCAGCAATTCCACTGCCCGCCCAAGTTGTCGAAGAGCCATTGGCAGGGGTTAGGGTGCCGGAAGAGGGAGTGGATGCAAATGCAGGAAAAACGAGAGTACAAGAGAGAGCTACAAGAACTAACAGTCTTAGTTTCAAATTCGACGGGATAGCGTTGTCAGGTAGCAGCGCCGAAACAGTTGGACCCAAGGGCGAGTCTCCTTCCAGATTTTCGATGGCCAGGAAAGTACTTTGTCGTTTGCCCTACTGAACAAGGCAACTTGAGCAGGCTATGTTTCCTGTAATTTTTTGTGAATAGGGTAAATACCTTATGCGCGGCAAGCCCTCGAAGCCCGCCGAGGCAAACAGACAAGAAACCGTGGGACGGGCGGAAAATATTTAGCACCGAATGCGAGTGGCAGAACCGAGAAATTGTCTATTCAAAAGCGACGCTGATTTGAGAACGTTCTCAGTACTAAAGTACTAGAGATTCGTGTGACGCCTACCATGCAGGCGAGTACGTCCGCGCTATGTTTGGGCGGTCTTCAAAATAATACAAATGAGTGAACAATAGCGCTGCGCCAGGACTTGGCGGCAGCGTGATAATGGGCCACGTGAGGGAGGTAGCGTCATCGAAGCTCAACACAAAGACCTACGTAATCATCCACGCATACTCGCGCCGAAGGAGTTGATTGTGGTGTGGCGCTCAGGTGACCAGCGTGGCGCATCGCGCCTGGGCACGGTTGGACTCGGGGGACTGTTTTTAAAGACTCCCAGACCGGCCGCCGCTGGCTCGGCCGTCGAACTGGTGATTCAAGTCGCGCCGGGAACGCCCGGTACAGACGTGCGTACCCGGGCTGTGGTTCACAACGTGAAACCTGGAGAGGGCATGGGAGTGAAATTCATACAGATGCGCGGAGATGACCGCTTGCGGTTGAATCAATTTTTGCACGCGCACTTAAAGACCGGGAAGATCGAATTGAAGTAGAGCGGCGGTCAACGCTAGTTTCACGGATAATTCCAGGAAATTTCAAGACCCACGGCATCACAATCCGAGAGCGCGGCCGAGCCAAATGCCGAGTGCCGCGTAGATGCCTGCGATCCAATCATCGGCCATAATGCCCAAGCCGCCAGGAAGAGACTCGGCTTGTCGCGCGGGAAACGGCTTCCAGATATCGAACACGCGAAAAAGTATGAAACCTAGCAGCACATACTTCCAGCCAAGCGCCGACTGGTAGGTGATGAAGCCGGGCTGGGGCGGCGCCCAGGAATTTGTTGTCCTCCACCATACCGGCAAAGCCGAGCCCAGCAGAAGTGCGAGGTGTTGCCCGGAGACCTCGTCAATTACTACGCGTTGAGGATCTTTTTGTTGCCAGTAACGGGCCGCACGACCGGAGCTCCAGACACCGATTACGGCGACAACTAGAGCGATCAGACATTGAATGATCAAGAGGAAATCCCACTGCATCCCGCGAATGAAAATGATCTGGAACTCGCCCAACGACAGGCCGGCCAGTACTTGATAGACGGACAGTGTGAGAGCGAGGCCAGCCAGAGAGCCGAAAGTTCCCGGGGCCACGGGCATATAGCCAAGGCCACATACCGTAGCGATAAACAAAGAAAAGCTGGGCTTGCGTGTGGAAGATTTGAGTGTGGGCTCACGGCCTGCAGCGGGTGGAAGATGCGCTCCTGCAATCATGCGAGTGAACCGTGGTGGTCATAGACAGTAGGTTTCATGAGTTTGTTTCAGGACCTTTGCATGGGCGGACGAAAACGTATCCCCGCCAACTCTATAGCTAAGTACAAGACTAGCGTTTAAAGATTGATGTGTCCGTAGCGCTGCGTCACAACGCTCGGGACTGAGGGGCGTCTCTTGCCTCGTTGCCAGACGCCCGGAATTGCTAATCCACAACTTGGGCACGCGCCATTCTTCAAACTATTTCCTAACACGTTGTGCCAGGAGCGCCGGATTAGCAACCGGCCGCAGCTCGGACAATTGGTGTTCGCGCCTTCGCTGAAGATGTTGCCTTCGTAGACGTAGTGTAAGCCCGCATCAAGGGCGATTTTCCTGGCACGATGCAGAGTTTCGGGCGGAGTAGGCGGCTTATCCTGAAGTTTGAAATCAGGATGGAAAGCGGTGAAATGCAGCGGCACATCCGGTCCCAGGTGCTGCATCACCCAGTCTGATAATTTGCCAATTTCCTCAGGGCCGTCGTTCAACGTGGGAATCAATAAATTGGTGAGTTCGAACCACACCGAGGTTTCGTTCTTCAGCCACTGCAGCGTGTCGAGCACCGGCTGAAGGTGGGTCAGCGTGATCTTTCCATAAAAATTTTCCGTGAAGGCTTTAAGGTCGATGTTAGCGGCATCGATGTGATCGTAAATGTCGTGGAACGCCTCGCGGGTGATGTAGCCGTTGGACACCATCACAGTTTTCAGCCCGTGATCCTTCGCCACCCTACAAATGTCGATAACGTACTCGCCCCAGATGGTCGGTTCGTTATACGTGAAAGCGATCGATTCGCAACCGTATTCAAGCGCGAGCAGCGGCACATCTTCAGGCGCGACGCGCTGCGAACGGACCTGGTCTTGCCGCGACTTGGAAATGTCCCAGTTCTGGCAGAAGAAGCAGCCCATGTTGCAGCCTGCGGTGCCCATGCTGAACACTCGGCTGCCGGGCAGGAAATGGCTCAGCGGCTTTTTTTCGATGGGATCAATTTGCAACGCAGCGGGCGAGCCGTAGCCGAGGCTATAAAGCTTGCCCCCGCGGTTCACGCGAATGAAGCAAAACCCCGCCTGGCCAGAGTGAATGTGGCAATGACGCGGACAAAGGTAGCAGTGCACCCGGCCGCCTGGCTCTGCTTCCCACCAGCCTGCTTCGTGAAGCTGTTCGGTGTCCTGGAGGATGGCTAAGTCTTTCACGGCGCCTCCCTTCCAGCAGTGATTATAGCGCTGCGTCAGGCGTTATTCACGCCGAGTCGTTGTTCACGCCGCGAATTAACTAGCGGTGAGCGCGTTGGTCCCTGCGACGCTGTCCCACCCACTCGATGAACTCTTCCATTTGCGCTCGATATCTCCAGGACAGCTTGAAAAATTTGCGCGCATCCAACGGAGCAGCTTCGGGCCCGAAGAAAGTTTCAAATCTCCAGCGAATGTATGGACTGTTCCACGGATTCAGGCGATATCCGCGGGCGATGATCCAGTAATAGCGAAGAGCCTCGAACATTCAGTTTGTTAGTCGATCGGTTCCGCGAGCGCCATCCGCTATTTTAATTCCCAGCCATCGGGGCAGACACATGTTCATGCACCACGAGCCAGTTGGCGCCGCGCTTTTCCCAGATGCCGGTGTAGCGCAGGTCCGCCTCGATCACTTTGCCATCTTTGGTCTTCTCGCGAAAGTGCATGGGCACGATAGTCCACGCAATATCGCCTCGACGGGTAGTTCGCAAATCATCGCCGGCGGTGAGTTTTATTTCAGCGGCGCCATCGAGCAACGCCTTATGCACCCCCGGCGCGTATTCCTTCCAACCGTGGTACGAGAATGGAGTGACGTCGTAAAAAATTAAGTTGTCGTCCTGAGCATAAAATTTTGCGGGCGCGTCCGTGTTTCCCGAACTCCACGCCGCGCAGTAGTCATCTATCAATTTGCGGAATGCGGGATCGGCCTTGCCTTGCTGCTGGGCACGCGCAACGACAAACGTAAGCAACACGACGCCTAGCGCAGCTGCCACACAAAGCAATAAACGAGCTCGTGAACGTTGGCCGGAACGATCCGATATAGAATTTTTTGGCATAGCCATGCATTCTCCTGTGTGCGGCCACATCGAGGACCGAAGGGCGCCGCGTGAATTGCGAATAAACTATTGCGCTGCGATAAATATTGCAAGGGCTGCGGAGGTCAGGCGGTGCAAAATCAGGCAGTCAGGCGTCGAACCCAGATGCGCGTAGTGGCAGGTTTACCAAGGTGCAGTTTCTTATTGTTGGCGCGCAGGGTCATGGTTTCATCGTACTCGCGCTTCAAGACGTCGACCCTGGTCGAAGGCCGCAAATGCAGGCCCTCGAGAAATTCGAGGAATTGGCGATCTTTTTCGTAGACGCAAACAATTTCTCCAGACTCTGTGGCGCGCAATTCAGCCAGCAGCACCGCGCCGTGCTGCCGCAGCTTGGCGATTCCGCCGCGCATGGGGACGCCGTGCGGGCAACTTTTCTTGTTGCCAAAACGCTTGAGCAGCAGCGCCTCGACTTCTGGAGAAATCGCGTGCTCCATGCGCTCGGCCTCATCGTGCGCTTTAGCCCACGATAAGCCGATCACTTCGGTGAGCAGCATTTCCGCGAGTTGGTGCCGCAGCGCCAGCCGCTCGGCCACGGCGCGGCCCTTGCGCGTCAGGTCAATACGTCCGCTGCGCTCCACGCGCACGTGTCCATCGCGGGTCATGCGCTTTAACGCGGCGGTCACCGCCGGTGGAGTAACCCGCAGGTCCTCCGCCAGCCGCGCACTAATCGGCGTCTGGGCTTCTTCGAGCATCTCCCAGATCGATTTCAGGTAATCTTCCTGCGATACGCTGGTTTTATCCCGCATTTATTTTTCGTGATGCCTGGTAACTTTGCCGCCCGATTTTGTGGGCACATTTTTCAATGGCGCCGCGCTTCTCAAACGATCCGCGAGCTGCGCAACCCGCCGCTGTATGTCTTCATAGATTGTCTGATAAAGGACCGGATCGGTACCATAGGGATCCTGCACATCCCAGTCTTCTACTTTTCTGTAATCGATAAACGCGCTCTGTTTAGGTATGCCGCTCATGTTTATCACAATGTCCGCGGCATCCCACACAGCGTGCGTGATGGGCGTGGAACACAGGCTCTCGATGGAATAACCGTTGGCCGACAAAGTCTGCGTCGTAAGCGCGGGCACAAATCCGAGCGGCGTAAGTCCTGCGCTACATGGTTCGATCACGTCCGCAGCGTCACGCCGCGCAATGGATTCGGCCATGGGGCTGCGGCACGCATTGCCCAGGCAGATGAAAAGGACTTTCTGCCTGCGGGATTTTTTGTTGGGAGCCGGTTGCGCTGCGGGATTCTTCACGTGCGAGACTTTGCGGTCGTTAATTCGCGTTTGCTGCGGTCTGGTTTAGCCGCTTTTGGTTTCGCGCCATTCGACTTGCTGGGATCATGCCCGGATTCCGCGGCAAGTTTCAGAAAATATTCGTGCACGGTAGTGTCGGAAGTCAGCTCAGGATGAAAAGTAGTAGCGAGCAGGCGTCCCTTTTGCACGATCGCCGGTTTCCCCGCATGTTTGGCCAGGACTTCAATTCCCGGCCCGGTGCGTTCGATGATCGGCCCGCGAATAAATACCATCTCCAGCGGTTCCTCTTTGAGTGTGGATTTGGCGGAAAAAACATCGCTCGCGATTTGGCGCCCATAGCCATTGCGCAACACCGTCATGTCCAACAGTCCAAGAGATTCCTGCTTCGGACCCTCTACGTCGGTGGCCAGCAGAATTGCCCCGGCACAGGTCCCAAACACCGCGTGCCCGTCGGCGGCAAATTTCTTGATTGTTTCGGCGAGCCCTTCTTCCTGCAAAAACTGTAATTGTGTAGTGCTTTCGCCACCAGGAAGGATCAGGCCGTCGCATCCCTGCATGTCCGCAGGCGTGCGCACTTCCACGGTCTCGATGCCCAGGCCCTCAAGCATTGCCGCATGCGCCGCAAAATCACCCTGAACTGCCAGAATCCCGATCTTCACGCCTAGATCCCCAATGCTACTGATCGCCGATGACAATTTTTTATTGACCGTCGCAGCTCGCTTCACCAGCCGCGCGTGGACATCATGTCTTTTTCTTCCATCTGTCGAATGTCCAGACCCTTCATGGCCTCGCCCAATTCTTCGTGCGCTTCGAGCACCGCCTTGGGGTCGTCGAAGTGCGTGGTCGCTTTTACGACTGCCTTCGCGCGCGCTTCCGGGTCGCTGGATTTGAAAATCCCGGAACCCACGAACACCGCCTCAGCACCCAGCCGTCGAACCAGCGCGGCGTCCGCCGGGGTAGCAATCCCGCCGGCGGAAAAATTCGGCACCGGCAGCTTTCCGGTCTTTGCAATCTGGCGAATCAGATCGAGTGGAGCGCCCAGTTCCTTGGCTTCATGCATTAATTCGTCGTCGCGCAGGGTAGTTAATTTCTTCATCTGCGCGACGATCGTGCGCATGTGGCGCACCGCTTCCACCACGTTGCCGGACCCAGCTTCGCCCTTGGTGCGAATCATGGCCGCGCCTTCGGCGATACGCCGCAGCGCTTCGCCAAGATTCCTTGCGCCGCACACAAAAGGCACGCGGTAATCGTGCTTCCAGATGTGATTCTCTTCATCCGCGGGCGTCAGGACTTCGCTCTCGTCGATGAAATCCACTTCCAACGCCTGCAATACATCCGCTTCCGCAAAATGGCCGATGCGCACCTTGGCCATCACCGGAATCGTCACCGTAGCCATAATTTCGCGAATCACTTTGATGGACGCCATGCGCGCCACGCCGCCCTCTTTGCGAATGTCGGAGGGCACCCGTTCCAGCGCCATCACC